>Ga0126383_10000330_pt1 | contig 25368 bp, 22 predicted proteins | sample PanSoiMetPlot_35_FD_96882 | JGI IMG/M metagenome (GOLD analysis project Ga0126383, IMG submission 96882) | Tropical forest soil microbial communities from Panama - MetaG Plot_35 | ecosystem: Environmental > Terrestrial > Soil > Tropical forest > Bulk soil | place: Panama | collected 2016-02-17
GTCAGCAGGCAGCAGTGCCTTGTCAACCCTGCTGAGATTCGGTTCGGCTACGTAGCGGCGCGTGACGCCGCGAAGCGTGGCCGCGAAGCGGCCCGGCGCAACCGCGCCGCTGGCGCCCGGTCGCGCGCGGCCTGACGTAATCATCCCCCATTACAACGACGGCGCCGGTCTCCGCACCGGCGCTTTTCGTTGTCCGGCATCTGATAACATCGTTTCCCGCCGACTTTGAGAATGGGGCTTCCCGGTTGCGGTCGGCGCTTTTTTGTTGCCGCGCCAGCCTTCGGAGGATTCGAATGAGTCGAACCACAGAACTGGTTCCGCTCGCCAGCATTGTTCCGCCGCTCAACCACGAAGTGGCTGCGGGGTTCGATGCCGTCGTCGCCGGCGAGCCTGTACGCGTCCGCGCCGTGCTCGAGCGCACAGTTGTGGTGGAGCATGCGAATGCAGAGCGCAGCGTGGTCCGTAAGGAGCTGTGCATGGTCGAAGAAGGAGCGGTCCCGTTCGTGCCGGGGAGCCCCAGCGCGGGCGTCGGTCCCCGGCAGTGGCGTCGCCTTCCAGGCAAACCGCCCAAACCGGTGTAAAGCTGCGAGCGAGCGGAAACTCGGGGGAGAGTTGCCCCCCTCCCCCGGCTTCGCCGGGTACTCCCCCGACTACGCGGGGGAGAGTTCAGAAAAACGAGGAGCGCCCTCGGGTCCTCCAGCCTTCCCGGCGCCGGCGTGACAGCCTCAGTCGATCAGGTCATAGGCGGGCAGCGTCAGGAAATCCACGAAATCATCGGCGAGCGCCACCTGATCGAAGATGCGCCTGGCCTCGTCAAAACGCCCGGACCGGTAGACGTCCTCTCCGTATGTTTGACGGACCTTTGCCAGCTCCTCGTCCTCGATCCGCCTCACCAGCGCACGATCAATCACGGGTCCCTCGGCCAGGCGGGCGCGGTTCCGCACCCACTGCCAGACCTGGGAGCGTGAGATCTCGGCGGTCGCGGCGTCTTCCATAAGGTTGTTGATTGCGGCGGCCCCGTTGCCACGCAGCCAGGACTCGATGTACTGGATTCCGACGCTGACGTTGAGGCGCAGCCCTGCCTCGGTGATGGTGCTGCCGGGGATGGCGACGTCCACGAGCTGCCGCCCATTGACGTGCACCTCGTGGGATGGACGCTGGATCTGGTTTGGCCTTTGGCCCAGGACGGCGTCGAAGCACTCGGTGGCCAGCTGAACCAGGTCGGGATGTGCGACCCAGGTCCCATCGAAGCCGTCGCCGGCCTCGCGCACCTTGTCCTCACGCACCTTCTCGAGGGCCAGTCGATTGACCTCGGGGTCGCGCCGGCTGGGAATGAACGCGGCCATGCCGCCCATCGCGAACGTGCCCCGCCGGTGGCACGTCTGAACCAGGAGCTCGGTGTACGCCCGCATGAAGGGGACCGTCATCGTGACCTGTGCGCGGTCAGGCAGTACCATCTCGGGCCGGTTTCTGAACTTCTTGTTGATGCTGAAGATGTAGTCCCAGCGTCCCGCGTTGAGACCGATGGAGTGATCACGCAGCTCGAAGAGGATCTCGTCCATCTCGAAAGCGGCCAGGATCGTCTCAATCAGGACGGTGGCCCGGATGGTCCCCCGTGGGATGGCCAGCGCCTGCTCGGCGAAAACGAAGACGTCATTCCAGAGGCGAGCCTCCAGGTGGTTCTCGAGTTTGGGCAGGTAGAAGTAGGTGCCCAGCCCTCTGGCCAGCCGTCTTTGGACATTGTGGAAGATGTACAAGCCGAAGTCGAACAGAGCGCCGGCGACCGGAGCACCGTCTATGTGAAGGTGCTTCTCAGGTAGGTGCCAGCCTCGGGGGCGGACCAGCAAGTAGGCGGTCTTTTCGCCAAGGCGGTATTCGCGACCGTCCGGGTTGGTGAACTGAATCGTGCCTTCGATGGCGTCAATCAGGTTGACGTGGCCATCAAGGTTGTTGGCCCAGGTGGGCGAGTTGGCGTCCTCGAAGTCCGCCATGAAGACCCTTGCTCCTGAGTTGAGCGCGTTGATCACCATCTTGCGATCGACGGGCCCGGTGATCTCGACGCGGCGGTCGAGCAGGTCGGGCGGTGGTGGAGCTGTGGTCCAGTCGGTCTCACGAGTCTCACGCGTATCCGGGAGGAAGTCAGGCGTTTCCCCTGCCTCGGTCCTCTGCTGGCGCTCCTCGCGGGCGCGGAGCAGCTCCTCCCGGCGCGGGTTGAACCGCCGCTGCAGCTCGGCGAGGAACGTGAGCGCCTCAGCCGTCAGGATCTCGTGCTGCCGGCCCTCGACCGGACCCCGGATGTCCACGCCTTGCACCTGGATCAACTCACTCGTCTCCTCGTCTCAACTTCAGCTTCTGCGTCCGAGGTTACACGGCAGACCGGGAGCCGGGCGATCGCAAGCCCGGCCGCGGCGGCGAGGCTGAGCGCGGTCAGAATCGCCGGCCGGTAGCTGTTCGTAGCATCCACCAGGAACCCCGCGAAAGGCGGGCCGAAGAGCGCTCCGACGCCCGCCGACGTATAAAGCAGCCCCAGCGAACCGCCGAGGCCTTCCCAGCCAAAAAGGTCTGCCATCACCGATGGTGAGAGGGCAACCCAGCCCCCGTAGCCTAGCCCGAGCACCAGCGCGAAGCCCGCAAGCGCAAGGTAGCCGGGGGCCAGATACCAGAGAACGTAGCTCGCGATCAGGATCCCGACGGAGAGCTGGAACGTTCGGACAGCGCCCAGGCGTTCAGCGGCTCCGCCAAGGCCCAACCGGCCGGCCGTGCTGCCGACACCGATCACGCTGACGAGCCCGGCCGCGGCCACTGGAGCGGAGCCCAGCCTGATCGCGTAAGGGACGATGTGAACGAACGCCAGGAACAGCGCGAATGAGCTGAGTAGTCCGCAGCAGTAGAGTTCCGCAAACTCCCAGGTGCGGACCACTCGGCCCAAGTGGCGTGTCCTCTTGGGACTCGGGGGTGGCGTCGTGGCCGCAAGGGCGCAGGCGGACAGCAGCAGTAGAGCGGCCACTCCGAACACGAGGTAGGTCCTGCGCCAGCCCAGCGCGCCGACCAGAAGCGCAGCCGCGGGAGGCACTGCCAACGTGCCAACCCCGATGCCGCTGACGGCGATGCCGATGGCAAGAGCGCGACGGCGCTCGAACCAGCCGCCGACGGCCGCCACCATGGGTACGTAGCCGCAGGCAGTACCCAGGCCGACCCCGAGCCCGAAAGTGAGATAGCCGAGCCATATGCTGGGAACGGCAGCGGTGAGGATCAGGCCCCCGCCTGTTGCGCCCGCGCCTACCAGCACGACTCGGCGCGGTCCAATGCGGTCGGCGACTGGGCCGGTCATCGCTCCCAGCACGAAGAACAGGAAGGCAGTCACGGCGAAGACGACCGACGTCAGGCCACGGCCGGTCCCGAATTCGCGCGCCATCGGGTCGAAGAAGACCCCGAAGCTGTACACCACGCCGAATACGGCGAACATCGAGACGAAGGCTGCAGCGACTACGACCCAGGCTGTCCGGCCGTCCTGGGATCCACTCGGCGGAGTCTGCAGCGCTCCCCCCAAGGGCGGGGTCTCTACTCCGATGGCGGAGCGCGGAGCGTCCGGTCGAACTCCGCCATCGTCCTGAACCAGTCCGTCGGCGTCGTCGGCTGGACCGGCTGCCCGCTCAGCTCACCGTAGATCTTCTGCACGTTGATGATCAGCCGCTCCGCCTCGCCCCAGTCTGCGTAGGGCCCTGTCACCAGGTCGAGGGCCGCCTCAGCTACGGGCTGCCCCGCGGCAAGCCGCGACCGGCATTCCCGCAGCAGGTGCTCCCAGTACGCCCTGAGGTCGATCACATGCTGCCTGGTGGGGATGGGCCCGTGTCCGGGGACGATGACCTCAGCGTCCAGGTCCAGGACCAGGTCGAGGGCGCGAACCCAGTTCGCGACCGGACCGGCCCACACGACCGGGTGAATGCCGATGAAGAGGATGTCCCCGGTGTAGACGACCCGGTCGGCGGGCACGTGTACGATCACGTCACCGGCCGTGTGCGCAGGCCCAACCTCGACGAGACGGACAAGCTTCTCACCCACCCGCAGCTCGAGGCTGCCGTCGAAGGTTTCGGCCGGCAGCACGTACTGGTCGATGCCCGCGAAGTCGAAGCGGCCGAAGATGCGCTCCAGGTAGCTGCCGGTCAGGCCGAGCGCGCCGTCCCTCGCACCGCGCATCATCGCTGTGAGCCGGTCCGGCCCAACGCCCACCATCTCCTCGGCACACCGGCGCGAGGCGACAATCCTGGCCCCCCTCAGCAGCCGGTTTCCGAATGTATGGTCGCCGTTGGAGTGGCTGTTGACGAGCACTCCGATGCTGGCCGCGGCCCGCGTCGCCCGGCGCATGGCGTCCAGCATCTGTGCCGTGAGCCGTAGGTCAAAGAGCGTGTCGACGAGCAGCGACTGCCCGGCGTCGGTCACCAGGCCGGCGTTGCTGAGTCCCCACGACCCGTCCGGCTGGAGGTACGCGTAGTGACCGTCGGTGAGGTCGTGGAGGCCGCGTGTGTACGGCACGGCCACCGTCATCGTCACATTCTCATGGCGACCCGCAGCTGGCGCCCCGGCAGGGGCCGTGCAGTCGGCTCGCCATCACGTGCCACGGCACCAGCGCCCCTACTCCTCCTCCCCGGGCACGTCCTCGGGCTCATGCCGGCGAAGGGGTGGCCAGAGCAGCCTGGCTGGACCCCGACGATACAGCTCCGCAGGCCGTCCCCCCTGTGCGCCGCGGGGCGGAGCGATCTCGCCTACCGGAGTCACGAAGCCCTCCAGTCGAAGAACCTTGCGCCGGAAGTTCGAGGGATCCTGCGGAATCCCCCAGACTTCCTCGTATATCGACCTCAGGTCGGAGAGCGTGAATGGCTCCTCCAGGAACGCAGCCGCCAGTGGCGTGTACTCGATCTTGGCCCGTGCTCGCTCGACGCCGTCGGCGATGATCAGCGCGTGATCAAAGGCGAGCTCGGGGCCCTCGCGGCTGCCCAGCTCGCCCACCGGCCAGAAGCGGGCCAGGTCGGCGTCCGAACCGGCTGTCGGAGCAGGCACGTCTGGCGCGAATGCGACGTAGGCGATGGAGACCACACGCATCCTGGGATCGCGACCAGGCCTACCGTAGGTGCGAAGCTGCTCCAGGTGCATAGCGGCCGGCAGCTGCGATAGCCCAGTTTCCTCGGCCAGCTCGCGGCGGGCTGCGTCGTCGATATCTTCTTCCGGGTTGACGAAGCCCCCTGGCAGCGCCCACTTCCCGAGCTCGGGGTGCCTCGCACGTCGGACAAGCAGCACGCTGAAGCGGCCCCGGCGCACCGTCAGCGCCACCACGTCCACGGTGACGCCGATTGGCGGGAAGCCGTGCGGGTCGTAACTGGCGAGGAACTCCTTCTCGGTCATGCTCGCCGGGTCGGTCATGGGTGCGCGACCTCCACATTCCTGACTCGCGATGACCAGCGCCGGGCGACCATGGCCGGCGGCCCCGCCTGGATGCTGAGCTCGTGCGGCGGGAGCCTGGCCTTGGTCCGGGCATGATAAGTGCGGGCTTCTTCGATCGACTGCGCCTGGACGGTTTCGCCAGTTGCGACGACCTGTGTCTGAAGGGGCTCGCCTGGCGGCGCGGTGTGTGGCGGAGCGTCGCCGATGACGAGGTGCTCCGCGATCGCGAGACCCTGGGCGTCGTATTCGCGGTAGGCCCACTTCTGACCACCGATGTTGGTCTTTCCGATTGCCGTCTTGGCTACGGCGCGCATCGGAGCGGAGGCCTCGTCGCTCTCGGCGATGGCCACCAGCTTGTAGACGAATCCCGGACTTGGATGGTGGATCAACTTCTCCCCCGCGCCGAAACCGTCAACAGGTCCGAGGCTCAGCTCGTCCATCGCATACTCGTCGAGGCCGCCGGTCAGGACGATGCGGGTCTTCGTTGCGCCGAGCTCATCGAGGAGCTCACGAGCAAAGGGCACCAACCGGAGCAGCTCACCCGAGTCGATCCGGATGCCCCCCAGACCGGGACCGGCCGCGGCCACGGCGTTTCGGATGCCCCGCTCGACGTCGTAAGTGTCGACGAGCAGCGTGGTGCCTGGACCCTGCGTTGCGACCTGCGCCTTGAACGCCGCCAGTTCGTCTGGATGGGCCAGCGTGAAGCAGTGGGCGGCGGTGCCGCGGACCGGAATTCCGTAGCGGAAGCCTGCCTCCATGTTCGAGGTGGCACCGAAGCCTGCGATGTAGGCGGCGCGCGCGGCATCGATGGCGGCGTCCTCATGGGTCCGGCGTGTGCCCATCTCGATGATGGGGCGGCCGCGGGCCGCGGTGACCATGCGAGTGGCTGACGAGGCAATGCCGGAGTCCCAGTTACAGATGCTGAGGAGGATCGTCTCGAGCAGCACGGCTTCGCCGAACGTCGCCCGTACCGTGATGACCGGCGAGTGGGGAAAGTAGATCTCACCCTCGCGGTAGGCCCATATTTCGCCACAGAAGCGCTGCCCCTCGAGCTGGTGCCGGGTGCGGCGGTCGGCGACGCCGGTCTCCGCCAGCCAGCGGACCTGGGCTTCGGTGAAGCGAAAGCGCGACAGACCGTCCAGGACCCGGCCCAGTCCGCAGAAGACGCCGTAGCGGCGTCCCGGCGGCAGCCGCCGGGCGAAGACCTCGAAGACCGCCCGCCGGCTCGCCACACCAGAGTGCAGGGCGCCTTGAAGGTTGCCGACCTCGTACTGGTCAGTGCGGAACGCGGTCGATCTCGGCCCGAGTGACCCCATGATCAAGTCCTCACGGTTTTGGTCGCCATGACCAATTGGAGCATACACTTTTTCATGAACGGACACGTCCTGGACTTTGCAACCTCATGCACTGGGGAGGTGCGGCGGGGTCCCGAGCGGCCGGCGTGAGGGCAACCGACCCACGGCATTCAGGCCTCTGGGGCCTCGTTTGTATCCTCCAGCCAGCGGTTGAACACCGGCGCCCGTTTGTCGCGGAACGATTGTGCCCCCTCCCTCGCATCAGCGTGGTGGTCGGAGACGGCAGTCCGCAGCGCAACGTCCTCGAGCGCGTGCAGAAACGACGTCTCAGCCGCAACGTAGACAGAGCGCTTCAGCAAACGCGTCGCTACCTGCGGGCCTTCGGCCAGCTCCTGTGCCAGGGCCATGGCTCGGTTCAGCAGCTCGGCGGGAGGGACGACCTCGTGCACGAGGCCGAGATAGAGCGCCTCCGCCGCGGTGACGATGCGCTTGCGAATCAGGAACTCCATCGCCCGTGCCACCCCGAGGAGCTGGACCACGAGATACTGCCCCCCCTCGTCAGGCATGAGGCCGAAGCGCAGCGTGGCGCTTCCCAGGCGTGCTTCCTCAGACGCGATTCGGAAGTCGCAGGCGAGAGCCAGCGAGAGTCCGCTCTGGATGGCGTACCCGTTGATTGCAGCAACCGTGAGCTTGTCCAGGGAGCGCACGGCGAGGTTCACCGACTGGGAAATCACGCGCAGTGCGTCGTAGGTACCGATCGGAGTCCGGTGATCTCCCGCCAGGGCCGGCACCTGCGCCGGCTCGCCGTGCGCCTGGTACCCTCCGGACACGTCGTCGCCGGCGCAGAACGCACGCCCGCTGCCCGTGACGACGACCACCCGCACCGCGTCGTCAAGCTGCGCCTGCTGCATCGTTTCCACCAGGTCCCGCTTCAGCGACTGCGTCATGCTGTTGAGCCGGTCTGGCTGATTGAAAGTGATCAGCGCGATTCCCGAAGCGCGCATTTCGACATCGAATCCTCGACCACCCCTCGTACCCATTCCGATTACCTCCTCTGTCCGGCCTACCCGGTTGTGCGAGAGAATCATCGCGAAGGAGGCCGGCATGGACGAGGTTGTGCGGAATGCAGTAAGTCGCGCGTTGGCGACGATCACGTTCAACGCACGGGAGGCTGCCGGCGCGCTCCTCGAGAAGCGCTCGCCCGTATTCGAAGGGCGCTAGCCGACCGTCACGGAGTGGAGCCCATGGACTCAGACGACGTTCACTTTTTCGTCAGCCCGGAAGAGTTTCGCGAGTGGTTAGAGCAGCATCACGACAGCCGCCGGCAGCTATGGGTGGGGTTTCACAAGACCAGATCCGGTTATCCCAGCATCACCTGGCCGGAGGCGGTCGACGAGGCGCTCTGCTTCGGCTGGATCGACGGCATCCGCAAGAGCATCGACGACGCCGATTACACGATCCGCTTCACGCCGCGGAGACCTGGCAGTACCTGGAGCAGCGTCAACGTCAAACGGGTACAGGAGCTGATCGAAGAGGGTCGTATGCGCTCAGCCGGCCTCGCTGCGTTCCAGGCACGCAAACCGGCGAAAACGGGCGTCTATTCGTACGAGACTCAGCCGGCCACTCTCACAGAGGACGAAGAGAAGCTGTTCCGGGCCAACGATGTCGCCTGGCGGTTCTTCGAGTCCGAGCCACCGTCGTACCGGCGCGTGTGCATCTGGTGGGTCGTCAGCCCCAAGCAAGAGGCAACACGGAAGAAGCGGCTGGCGGTTCTGATCGAGGACTCGGAGAACCACCTCAAGTCGGCGACGTACAAGCGCGCATCGGGCGGCGCCTACGCGGACAAGAGCGGCCGAGCGCCCCGGTAGTCCCACAACTGGGCCACGACTGGTCGCCAACCGGAACTTATGAGGCCCCGCGATACGTAGTACAGCCGGCGTAACGCCCCCTCACGTGCTCGGCATACGTCGCATTTCCGGCGGTGGGACCTCACCCCTCTTGCCGAAGCACCTTGACCGATTCCCTAACTGCTATATATAGTAGTTAGCGGTAACCGCTATATATAACAAGGAGCTATCGTTCTCGCATGTCGCTCAGGTTCGGGATCCTCGGAGTCCTCGCCGACGAGCCACTCCACGGGTACGAGATGAAGAACCGGCTGGAATCCATGCTCGGCGGTGCCTGGGAGGTGAACGCAGGACAGATCTATCTCACCCTCCAGAAGCTGGAGAGAGACAGGCTGATAGAACCGGTCGGGGCACGCGGCGATCGACGCAAGCTCGCCTACCAGCTGACAGCGGCCGGGCGCCGGGAGCTCGATCACTGGCTGGCCGAGCCGGAGATCGAGCCCCAGCAGCTGCGCGAGGGCATCTACCTCAAGCTGCTGCTGGCCGGCCGCAAGTCGAACGGCAACCTGGCTTCGCTGCTGGCACGCCAACGTCGCGTCTACCTGCAGCGCCTGCACGACCTCGGAGAGCTCGAGAAGCGGGCGCGACGCGATGGGCGCGAGGACCTTGTGCTGCTGATCAGAGGAGCCGTTCACCACACGGAGGCGGACCTTACATGGATGGGCGAATGCGCCGAGGGACTCGGGTTCCTCGAGCAGCGAGACCAGGGAGGAGCACGTGAACAAGCTGATTGAGCTCACCGGCGTGAGCAAGGTCTACGACCAGAGCGAGGGCCGAGCCGCACTCGACGGCGTCAGCCTGACCATCGAGGCCGGCGAGCTGACCGCGGTCATGGGGCCGTCCGGCAGCGGCAAGTCGACGCTTCTCAACCTGATCGCCGGCCTCGACAGGCCGACCCGGGGCCAGGTGGTCGTGGACGGCATCGACGTCGGAAACCTGAGCGAGGCGCGCCTTGCCCGCTTCCGGCGAGAGCGCCTGGGCTTCATCTTCCAGTTCTTCAACCTGCTCCCCAACCTGACCGTGCTGGACAACGTGCTGTTGCCGGCTGAGCTTGTCGGCACCGGTGCGCGTGAAGCGACCGCGAAGGCACGAGACCTCCTGGCTCAGCTCGGGATGGCGGACAGGGAGCGTGAGTACCCCGCTCGCTTGTCTGGCGGCCAGCGGCAGCGGGCAGCCATCGCCCGCGCGCTCATCAACCGGCCGGCAGTGATCCTGGCCGATGAGCCGACGGGCGCCCTCGACAGCCGCACCGGCGACCAGGTGATGGACGTCATCGAGGAGCTCAACCAGGGCGGCCAGACGGTGCTCCTCGTCACGCATGACGCCAAGGTGGCCGGCCGCTACGCGCAGCGGATCATCAGCCTGCGCGACGGCAGCGTCGAGGATGACGCGCGGCTGACGCACGGAGCGGCCGCCGCGGGCGACCTCTTCCGGCCGGCAACCACGGAGGCGCGGTCATGAGAGCGATCTGGAAGAAGGCGTGGGCGGACATCCGGCGACGGAAGCTCCAGGGTCTGATCGTGGCCAGCGTGGCCCTTTTAGCAACGGCGGTCATGAGCCTGGCGGTCAGCCTCCTGACCGCGTCGTCCAGCCCCTACCGAACCGCGTTCGAGAACCAGAACGGCGGCCACGTTGTGGTTGACTTCGACTCGAGGTTCGCAACCGCGGACCAGGTTGCGGCGACCGCCCAGAGTCATCTCGTCACGGCGCATGGCGGGCCCTGGCTCTTCGCCGTGCTGCCCTTCCAGGCGGGTACCGCCAGAGTCCAGATGAACGTTATCGCGCGGGAGGACCCCGGAGGCGTCGACAGCCTACGTCTGGTAAAGGGCCGCTGGCTGCAGCGCCCAGGAGAGATCGTCCTGGCCCAGTCCCTGGCTGAAGCCCAGGGCCTCAGGGTGGGGGACATGGTCCTCGACGTAGGCGGCGCCGAGGGTGTGCCCCTTCGGGTCGTCGGCCTGGCCCTCGACGTCGACTCCGGGCCCTACCCGAACTTCCTCACCCCGCCGGCCTGGGTCGTGCCTGGGCAGCTCGACGCGATGGCGCCACCCGGCACCCTGAGCCGCGGTTACGAGATGGTGTATCGGTTGGCCCACGCCGCCACGGATGCGGACATCAATACGGCGGTTGCTTCCATCACCAACGGCTTACCGAATGGCGCGCTCGCAGGTTCACTCTCGTACCTCTTCATCGACCAGATCTTCAACCTCACCAACTCCGTCATCCTCACCTTCCTGATTGCCTTCGGCGTCATAGCGCTGGCGGCGTCCGCTGTCGTGGTGGCCAACGTCGTCGCCGGAGCGGTGCTGGCCGGCTATCGGGAGATCGGCATCACGCGCGCACTCGGGTTCAGCCCCGCCCAATCGGTGGTCGGCATCATGCTCACGATCCTGCTGCCGACCCTGGGCGGCGTCGTCCTGGGCACGCCACTGGGTCTTCTCCTGAGCGAGCCGCTGCTCCAGCAGAGCTTCCATGCCCTTGAGCTGCCCGCGCCGGGGGCCTCCCCGCTGGCCGTCCTCCCCGCCCTGCTGGTCCTGGTGGTCATGGCCGTAGGCTCGCTGCTGCCCGCGGTGCGGGCGGGACGGCTGAGCCCAGTTCGGGCCATCACCGTCGGCGGAGCCCCCACGAACGGTCGTGGCTCCCGTCTCGTTCAGGTCCTGAAACGCGCAAGGCTGCCCCGCTGGCTCAGCCTGGGCGCCGGCGACGCCTATGCGCGGCCGCTGCGCGGTGTGCTCACCACCATCGCGGTGCTCGTCGGTGCCGCTACCTTGACCTTTGCCTTCGGTTTCGCAGTCACACTGGAGCGCTACGTCAACGACCGAGGATTGAGTGTCGGTCGCGGCGACGTCGTGGTCACACGGCTGGGGAACTATCAAGACGCCGCGCTGCTGCGAACACTTAACGACCAGCCCGAGACGCAGGCCGTCGTCTCATTCCGCTACGACCAGCTCAGCGTGAACGGACTTTCCAGTCCTGTCCAGGTGCAGTCCTGGAGCGGACCCTCGGACGAGCTCAAACTCAGAGTGCTGGAGGGGCGCTGGTTCAGCGGCCCCGGAGAGGTTGTCGCCGGGCCCGCCTTCCTCAGGCAGGCCCATCTCCATGTGGGCGACAGCTTCGACGCCAGCCTGGCGGGACGGACGTCAAGCCTGCGCGTCGTGGGGTCCTACTACACCACCAACGTCCTGGGGGTCACGTTCAGCATGGATCTGACCACGCTCCAGAAACTGGACCCGACGCTGCAGCCGCAGCTCTACCAGGTCATCCTCAAGCCTGGCTCGAACGTGAGCGAGTACATGCACCGGGTCGCCTCATCGAACCCTAGCCAGCTGGAGGTCCAGGACCTCGGTCAGATCATCGAGCAGAATTTTGCACCGATCAAGAACAGCCTTCAGTCGGTGCTGGTTGTTGTGGTCATCGTGCTGGCGCTGCTCGCCGCCGTCGGCGTCTTCAATACGGTGCTCCTCAATACGAGAGAGCGGGTTCGTGATACCGCGGTGATGCGGACCCTGGGGATGAGCCCCGGCAGGACGGTGGCGATGGTCGTTGCCTCCGCGGGCTTGATCGGGATCGCCGGCGGCGTCATCGGCGTGCCGGCCGGTCTGCTCGTCTATGAGGAGGTCGTCGGGCTCATCGGCAACCTGCTCGGCAATGTGCTCACAGAGAACATCGTCGACGTCTACAATCCCGCCGTCCTGCCGGCACTCGCTGCAGCCGGTGTGCTGGTGGCCGCGGTTGCCGCCTTGCTGCCCGCTCGCTGGGCCGCCTCGTCCTCGGTGGTGGATGTCATGCGATCGGAATGAGTCATGCGCCCCCTCTCTTTCATCAGCCCCAGCTCTTGCCCTCTGGCATGTGCATGGCAGCGCCGACTTCCTCGTCCCCCTCCCCCGGCTTCGCCGGGTACTCCCCCGACTCCCCACCCCACGAAGCAGGCTTCGCGGGGACCCCGGTCGCGGGGACCCCCTCCCCCGGCTTCGCCGGGTACTCCCCCGACTTCGCGGGGGAGAGTCGTTCCACCCGCTCCGCCTTTAGCATCGGCACCGCTCCAGCGTGCCCCTCCAGCGGCCCGCTGATGCGGAGGAAGGCTGACGTGCGCACCAGCATCCGCTCGCCCTCTCGCTCGTAGAGCTCGCGGGGGATCAGCACGTTGACCAGCCCAAATTCGTCCTCCAGCAGCAGGAAGACGATGCCTCGTGCGGTGGCAGGTCGCTGGCGGCAGACCACCAGGCCCGCCGTCACAACCCACTTATGCGGCTGCATGGCCCGGAGGTCATCAGAACTGGCCACTCCGGTGAGCCTCAGTCGCATCCGCTCGAAGCTCATCGGGTGGTCCTCAGGCGACAGCTTCAGGATCTCGTAGTCCGCGGCGACCCGGTCGAACGCCGAGAAGTCTGGGAGATACACCTGGTCCTGCCCCGTCGGAAGGGCCAGGCGCAGCTGCCGTGGGCGCGATGGGCCAGTGAGCCGCCCGTGCTGCATGCCACCGCCGAAGAGGCCGAGCTGCCACAGCAGTTCGCGCCTGTTGAGGCCAAGATCGCTGAAAGCGCCCACCCGGATGAGGTTCTCCACTGCCCTGGTCCGCACGCCCGTGCGATGCATGAAGTCGAACAGCGAACGGAACGAGCTGGCCTCGTCACGGGCCGCCACGACCGCCTCTGCGCCCGCCTTCCCCAGCTCCTGGACGTAGCCCAGGCCGATTCGCACGGCATCGCCCTCGACGGTGCACGCGGCACCGCTCACGTTCACATCCGGCCCCCGCACGTCGACGTCGTGACGGCGCGCGTCGTTGGTGAAGACGTGAGGCGGATAGAAGCCCATCGGCCAGTTGTTGTAGAGGGCGCAGTAGAACTCGGCCGAGTAGTGCTCTTTAAGCCACGCCGACTGGTAGGCCAGCAAACCGAAGGCGGCCGCGTGGCTCTTCGGGAACCCGAACGAGGCAAAGCCCTCCAGGTTCTTGAACATGTCGGCGGCCACCTGCTCAGGAACGCCCTTGCCAAGCGCTCCCCGCATGAAGCTATCCCTGTAGGTGCCGACCGAGCGCTCCCAGTCCCGCCGGCTCATGGCTCGCCGGAAGCGTTCTGCCTCGCCGGCCTCCATACCGCCCATGTGGATCGCCACCTGGACCACCTGCTCCTGAAAGAGAACAACGCCCAGCGTCTCATGCAGTACCTCATCGACCGTGTGGTGCGTCGTCTTCGACGTGGGCTTTCGACCCTCGCGAATCGCTTCACGTGCCTTCACATACGGGTTCACCGCCCCCCCGACGATCGGACCGGGACGGACGATCGCGACCTGCACGGTGAGATCGTCCAGGTCTTTTGGTCGCGTCCGGGGCAGCATCTGCGCTTGCGCACGCGACTCGATCTGGAACACCCCCACCGTATCGCCTTCCTGGATGCGCCTGAAGACGCGCTGGTCGTCGTATGCGATGCGCGACAGGTTGATCACTTGCCCGCGATGCTCGGCGATGAGGTCGAGGCATTCCTCCACGAGCGAGAGCATGCCCAGCCCCAGGAAGTCGATCTTGACCATGCGGGCGTCGTCGATCGAGTCCTTGTCCCAATGACAGACGTAGCGGTTGGGCCAGGCTGCCGGCTGTACCGGCACGCACTCGACGAGGGGGTCCGAGGCGATCACCATGCCGCCCACGTGCTGCGATAGATGGCGGGGAAAGTCGTGGATCTCCCAGGCGAGCTCGATGAGGTCCTTCCAGACCGGCGCGTCCACAAGGGGGCGGAACTGCGGCGTGCGCTGCATCTCCTCGCGCAGAGCCCGGCTCGACCCGTACCCCTCACTCAGCTTGGCCAGCCGGTCCAGCTCGACCTCCGGCAGCCCGAGCGCCTTACCCAGGTCACGGATCGCGCTCCGGATCCGGTAGCGGGGAATCGTGGCGACAAGCGCCGCCCGATCAGGGCCCCAGCGCTCGTGCACCCGCTCGATCAGCTTCTCCCTGATGTCACGGGGAAAGTCCAGATCGATGTCCGGAAGGCTGTGCATCTCCTCGTTGAGGAAACGGCCGAGAAACAGCCGGTTGCGGATGGGGTCGATGTGCGAGAGACCGACCAGGTAGCAGACGAGGCTTCCGACGCTTGAACCTCGACCTCGGCCTGGCGGCAGGTCCGCAAGTGCACGCGGAGCGCCAGCACGCACCTCCTCGGCAACCTGCCGTGCCAGGTCGAGCACGTCTTTGTACACGAGAAAAAAGCCGGCCAGGCCGTGCTGGCGAATCAGCCGCAGCTCTTCTCCGAGTCGCGCGTTGGCGTCAGGGCGCTCCTCCGGCGCGTAGCGGTTGGCGAGCTCACGACCGCAGCACTCCGCCAGCCACGAGTCGGCCGTATGTCCGGTGGGGACCGGTGGCTCGGGCAGGCGGTAGCCGAGATCTTCGGTGAGGTCGAAAGAGCACGCCTCGGCGACGCGCAGCGTGTTTGCGACTGCATCTGGGAACTCCAGGAAGCGGCGGACCTGCAGCTCTGGTGCCCGCAGGTGGAACTCACGATTGGGGCGTCGCAGCTGGTGGCTCTCCTCGAGCGTCGTGCGATTCTTGATCGCCACGAGCGCGTCCTGCAGCCGGTGGCGCGCCTGGTCGTGATAGTGGACGTCCCCGGTGGCGATGATCTCGATACCCACCTTCCGGGCCAGTCGAGCCAGTGCCCGATTCCGGGCTCGGTCGCCGTGGACGAGGTTGTCCTGGAGTTCCACGAATACGCGTTCAGCCCCAAACCAGTCGACCCAGCGCCGGAGAGCCACCTCGGCCTCCGCAACCCTGCATCCCGCAGCCAGCGAGGGCACCTTCCCCTGACGGCAGCCCGTCAGGCAGACCAGGCCGGCGCAGTGCCCGGCCAGCCGGGCCACCGGCAGGCAGGGGTCTCGGCGCCGGCGTTCGCGCTGGTCCTGCTCGCCGAGATCCAGCCCGTTCGCCAGGCTGACCAGGCGGCAGAGGTTGCCGTACCCCCGCCGGTTTGCCGCCAGGAGCGTGAGGTGGTGACGCTGACCAAGACAGTGCTCGTCGTCCGCCAGTGTCAGCTCGACGCCCGTGATCGGCTGGATGGAGGCTTCCTTGCAGAGGCGGGCGAAGACCATGGCACCGAAGAGGTTGTCGTGGTCCGTAATCGCAAGCGACCGGTAGCCTAGCTCCCTGGCACGTTCGATCAACTCCTCCGGATGCGAGGCGCCGTCGAGGAGTGAGTAGTTGGTGTGCAGATGGAGCTCGGCATAGGCGCTCAGTAGCTCTGCGCCCACCAGGTGCCCTCGATGTCGTCGCGATACAGGGTGATGAGATGGCCGCTCTCGAGCGCGAGCCGGAAGTAGGTTCTGGCTACCTGCAACGGGCGCCACCAGCCGTCGTCCACCCGCCAGACGTCCTCCACGAGGTCAACACGTCGCCAGCCCGCTCGCTGCATCACCGCTGTCGGCACCCCGGCGTCGACCCTGAGCCGGACCGGCACCGGCGTGTTCAGGGGTCGAAGTCGATGAGCGCCAACCTTCGCTCTGGGACTCGATTCCATGGCTCCACCTCAACCACCCGTCCGACCGGGCAATAGCCATAACGCGCTTTCAGCTGCCGAAAGCCCTCCTGCAGCCGGGCGCGCAGTGCGGAACGGGCGCTGGGCAGTGCGAGCTGCTGCCCCACCGCGGGCTCCAGACCGTGCAGCTCCACCACCAGTTCGCTCAGTGGACCAGGAAACTGAGCCTCGTCGAGGACTGCGCGCAGCGCGGACCAAATCTGCCGCACATCTGCCAGCGGCTCCTTGAATGTGATCATCCGTGACCACTGCCGCTCGCGTTCGGTGGTCGCCCGTAGCAGAGCTTGCCTGGCCGCGAGCCCGCGAAATGCCCGCTGTCGAGTTAGGCGGACCAGCGTCTGCTCCCAGGCGACCATCAGTGCCGGCCGGCTGGCCAGGGGCGTTTCGAGGCTCAGCCGCTCGGCAAGGCGGAGACGGCGCACCTGCGGCCGCAGCGGCTCACAATCGTTGCCCTGGGCCAGCTCCCAGGCCAGGGCACCCTCTGGTCCGAACTGAGCCGCCAGTGCCGACCGGGGCATTGCGCGCAGGTCGCCGAGCGTCCGCAGCCCGAGCACCCGGAGCCGCCTGAGCATCTCGGCGGACACCGGCATGGCCTGTACCGGCTGAGAGGCTAGAAATAACGGCAGCTCTTTCTCTGCAACGACCGTCGTGTCACCTGGTGCAGCCTGTCGCGCGGCCAGCAACGCCGTGAACCGAGTGGGCGCCACGCCCATCCTGGGCTCCAGCGCCGGCTGTGCGCAGCGCAGCAGCGCGGCCATGATGGCGTCGAGGCTGCGGTTGTACGTCAGCAGCTCGTCGAGCGCGACATAGACCAGGCCTTGAGCTGAGGGTTCGAACGTGAACGCCACTTTCTCCACGGCCCGCAGAATGTCCTCCCAGATGGCCTGGTAACGGGCCGGCCTCGCCTCGAGCAGGGCAACTGTCGGGCAGAGGGCGACGGCTTCCCTCGCGGTTTGACCGGGGCATACCGCCTGTGCCTCCGCCTCTGGTGACACAGCCTCCACCAGACTGCCGTCGGCGACGGCCGCCGGCAATCCCACAAGCTCCCTGTGCTCTGTCAGCTCGCATGCCAGCACAAAGGACCTGATCCAGAGGCAGCCCACCATAGGCTGCAGTATACCGAACACACGTTCGAGTGGATCAGCCGGCCGCGAGGTACGGGATGATCGGTTTGTCCCCCGCGGTGATCTTGGTGAGCTGCACAAGACCAAAGTTCTGAGCGTCAGTGGGTAGCGGCGCATAGAGCAGGTCTGTGGCGAAGCGCTGACCGTCGGTGATCATCCAGTGCCACATGTAGACGAGCGCTCGGCCCTTCGTGGCGTCAGCCTGGGCGCGCCGAAGCATCACCCAGCTCAGGGTTGCGATCGGATAAACGCTGGTGCCGTCACCGTCCGTGATCGAGAAATTGGTGGGACTGATCCCGATCAATGCGGCCGCGGCAGCGGTGCCGCCGGACGGTGTGGGCTGCACGAAGTTGCCGGCCCGGTTCCTGATCAGCGCGGCCTGAAGGCCCGACTGGACCACATAGGCAAGCTCGACGTAGCCGACACCTCCCTGAGTGGCCTGGACGAGCTGGGCAACTCCAGGGTTGCCGTTGGCACCGGTCCCAGCCGGCCAGTTCACCGTCTTTCCAGTGCCGACCTTCGTCTTCCACTCGTCGCTGACCTTGCTGAGGTAGTCGGTGAATGCGTAGCTCGTGCCCGAGCCGTCCGAGCGATGGGCCACGGCAAAAGCGCGGGCGGGAAGGTTGACGTCGGGGTTCAGGCGCTTGATCTCCGGATCATCCCAGCGCTTGACCTTGCCCAGGAAGATGTCGGCAACGGTGGGACCGTCGAGCTTCAAGTTGTCGAATCCCGGCAGGTTGTAGGCAATCGCCACCACGCCCACCGTGGCAGGAAACTCAACCAGTGATTGGTCGCCGCCTGCGGCCGCCAGTTCGTCGGGTTTGAGTGGCACGTCGGAGGCGCCGAAGTCGACACTCTGCTGCGTGAAACGCTGGATGCCCGTACCGGATCCGACAGCATCGTAGGCAACCGTGACGTTGGGGTAGAGGTGCCGGTAGGTGTCGAACGCCTTCTGGTAGAAGGGCGCCGGAAATGTTGCGCCGGCGCCATGGAGCGCGCCGCTACCCACGTCAGGAGTGGAGGTCGGCGCCGGCGGCGAGCCGGTCCCCCCGCACGCCGCAAGCCAGAACAGGGCGGCCACGACACAAGAAACTCGCGCGAGCATTACCTCTCCTTTTCGGTTGTGCGGCATCGTCCGGGCCCAGGCGCCCCAAGCAGGGGATCTGTAGCGGGCGACATCACGCCTCATCGCCACGGCTGCACTTCACGCACGCGGCCGTCCGCCAGCAGAAGAACGCGATCTGCAATCTCGGCTACCGCCGGCTCCCTGGTGGCAAGAAGCACGGCGACGCCGGACGCGGCGACGTCCCTGAGTAAAACCAGGACAGCGCCCGCGGCCGCTGCGTCGAGGCCCGCCGTAGGCTCGTCAGCGATAACGAGGGCAGGTACCCTGGCCAGTGCCCTTGCAAGCGCGGCGCACCGCCCCTCCCAGGCCGAGAGCCGATCGACCGGCGTCGCCCCGTGATGCTCGAGACCGGTGGCCTTCAGCACCATCGCCACCAGGCGTCCTGAGTCCCGCAAGGACGCGCCGGCAATGCGGGCCGCGAACGACACGCTCTCCGCCACAGTGACCGACGGGAGCGGACCGTGGGGTGCCAGGCGGCCTACGCTGCGCCAGACGTCACCGCCGCGATGGCCGGCGACTGTCACCCAGCCCGCATCTGGCGCCTCGAGCCCACCGCACACATCGAGCAGCGCTGATCGCTCAGCCTGCGAGCCACCGAGCACCGCCACCACCTCGGCCTCGCGAACATGGAAACTGGCATGGTCGACCTGGACCGGCTGGCCTTGCCACCAGCCGGCCACACGGACCTGATCCACGATCAGCACCGAGGTCCGCCCCGGATCAACTCCGTTCTGCGCCGGCCGGCCAGGCGTAGGGTACTGCCGCAGGCTGCGCGCGGCCGGCAGTTCCATGACCCAGTCGACACGGGGCGCCGTTCTGTGGTCTCGCGTAGCAACAATCAGGGATGTCCCCAAACGGCGCAGGACGTCATCCAGGCAGGCACGTACAAACTCGGCGTCTTCGTCGTCCAGGCCGGCGAGCGGATCGTCGGCGAGCAGAAGGCGGGGACCCGAGGCCAGCGCTACCGCCAGGGCGAGACGCCTGCGCTCCGCTGGGCTGAGCTCCGGCGGACGCCGACTCTCGCGCCCGGACAGCCCTAGACCGCCTAGCAGATCCCCCGCCAGAAACCGTAGGCCCGCCGCTGAAGCCGGCACGCCGGCCAAAGGGAGCTGGGCGTTCTCCTGGGCTGTGAGCGCCGGCCAGAGGTTGGCCTCGGCTTGACGCCCCATGTAGGTGACGCGGCGGCAATGCTCGTCGCGTCCAGCGCCACTCAGAGCCGTCAGATCGTGCTCAGCTACCCGAACTCGTCCTGCGCGCGGCCGCTCGAGACCGGCCAGGACGCGAAGCAGCGCGGATTTGCCGCACCCACTTGGCCCCACCACAGCGAGCCGCTCGCCCTCCGCCAGGCTGAGATCGACATCCTCCAGCGCGATCAGCTCGCCACCCACCACCGGATAGGCGTGCGTAAGGCCCGCGACTTCAACCAGCGCGTCGCCGGCAAGGTTGTAGCTCACTGGAACTGCTCACCTGTGCCCATCGTCACGAACTCTGCTTGACGCGGCCGCGCCAGCCAGCCGGCCACGAGGCCACCGACGAAAAGCAGTATCGGTGTCGCGGCCAGCCCCAAGCCGGCAGATGAGGAAAGAGGGAGGGTTCCGCCGCCCGTGTGGTCCTCAACCGCCCAGGCCAGAGCCACTCCCAGGCAAGCGCCGGCCACGGCGCTCAGCCCGAGCACGAGGCGGAGCTCGATCCTCTTCGCCCGGCGCAGCGCGCTCGGCGGGAGGCCGTCGAGCAAGAGGGCCGTGTCATCGCCAGCACGGGAACGAGCGCTGGTCGACGCGACGAAGGCACTGACAGCCAGGACGGTCAGGACCGCCGCCCCGAATCCGGCAGCAAGGCTCAGGGCCAGGCCTTGTAGAAGCGGGTCACCGGCGCTCGAGGACCCCCCTCCACCGACCAGTGCAGTCAACCATCCGCCGGAGAAGGTCGCGATGCCGACGGCAAAGACCAGCAGGAACCCCGAGGCCGCGTTTCGCTGGCGCCAGTCCCCGAGCCGCCAGCGGGCAAGAGTCCCGACCTCCCCCGGCGCTAAGCCGGCGAGACGCGACGCGACTGGTGACAGAAGCTGCACGGCTGCGGCTGCGAGCAGCGCCAGGGCGGCCACGAAGACCAGAAAGCGCCCGGATTCGAGGGCCGACCCGAGGCCTGGCCAGCGCTCGGCCGCGAGCCGGTCGGGCAAGAACAGATACGAGGCTGCGGGCACGGCCAGCAGGCCATCGACGAAGGCCCAGCCTCGTGAGATTGTCGATGCCCATCGTGCCCTACGGACGTCGAGACGCTCATTGCGACGCCGGAGCGGGCGGGCCGTCAGCGCCCCGAGACAGCCCACGACCCCTACGAACGTGGCGCCGAGCGCCGCCAGGTAACCCCTGGCAGCACTGCCGGCCGAGGTGGCCGTGCCGCTGGATACGAGCAGCGCCGTCAAGATGACGGCCATCACGGCGGTCAGGATCACGCCCATCAGGAAGGCGATGCCCAGTTCCAGGACGACCAGGCTCCGGACGCGACCCGAAGACCACCCAAGCGAGCGCAGTGCGGCAAAGTCGAGACGGCGCAGGTCGAGGAAACGTCCAGCCAGGAGTGCTACCAGAATGATCGCGAGGACGGCAAAGGCCGCGCTCAGCAGCCGCACCGATAAAGCGACGACGCGGCCGGTCGCTGCATATTCGTCCAGGCTTCGATCCAGATAGGTATGAAGGACGTCCCTGCCACCCGATGTAATGGCCGACCGGAGCCCGCTCAGCCGGCCGGCTACACCAGAGGCGTCTTCAGCAGATATCGCCCCGGCCCGGGGTTCGTACCAGCGGCCGCCACTGGCGCCTTTGGTCGACGTGAGACTCAGCATCGTGAAAAAGTCGTCGCGGTCTGCGAAGACCGCCGTCGACGCTCGGCCTTGCCAGTAAGGATCGTCCACCGCGAGCGGCTTCCAGAGACCTACCAGGCGGGCACACCAGTCCGCGGCACCGGGAGGTTGGTCTCTGGCAGAACCGAGGCAGAGCACGTCGCCGAGCCCAAGCCCAAGCCGGGTGGCACCATCCTGCCGCATGCTGACTGTGCCCTGGAGGCTGTTCGGGACGGACTTCCCCAGCTCGCCCTTGACGATCGCGACCCGGTGTGCAAGGTCTGAGGCGTAGGTCCCCTGCACCTCCGGAGGGCTGGCCGGGGGCGTTTGGCCGTTGATCGAGTCGACTCGCAGGGGGCCGGCGTCAGCGAAAGCGGCACCGTCGTCCAGGTAGCCACGACTGCTGGCGCGGACTTTTCGTTGCACCTCCGACTGGAACGCAGTGAATGCGCTCGCATCAGCGATGCCCTGCCGCAGCACAGCCACCGCACCCGCCCGGCCGAGGGGGTCTGCCGCTGGCCGCGACGGGGTTGCCGCATCGATCAGCAGCGGCAGCGGAGGCAGGCTCAACGCCAGCATGACGGCAAGCGCGAGCGCAGCAGCCGACCCCGGATACCCGGTGATGTGCCGCCAGGCAAGACCCTTCAGCGTCAGCCAGTCAGCAGCAGCCGGCGCCCTATCACCCACATCAGGAGCGCGTCAGCCCGGCCTCTGGTCATCGCCCCCAGAGCGGTCCGTCGCGTGCTTCAATTTGCAGACTCGATTGTCAGTCTCGCATTCGGTAACGCTTCGGTGTGTAGGGGTAAATGAATGGTAAAGGGCAGATTAAGATTTGGGGTTCTGAGCCTGACCTGCCTGGTGATCCTCGGGTTGGTCGCAGGCGCGGCCGTGGCCGCGCGTCAATTCCTGCCAGCAGGCAAGGCGTCCCAGCCCACGACGGCTGCCGTGGGCGGCCCTGTGGTCCCCCGCTCGGTCTCGAGTGCGGCTCCCGAACAGGCGTCGAAGCCGGTGGCGGCGCCGGCGCGGCTCTCCGTCCCGGTGCTGGGCGTCGACGCTGACGTGGAGCAGGTGGGCGTGGATGGGCAGGGCAGGATGGGCACGCCGTCCAGGCCGGAGCACGTGGGCTGGTACCGGCCGGGCGCGGCGCCGGGGCAGCCCGGCAACGCCGTTATCGACGGCCATCTTGACTGGACGAGCGGCCCGGCCGTCTTCTGGCAGCTGCATCGGCTGCGAGTCGGCGACGAGGCATTTGTAACCGGATCGGACGGCACCCGTCTCCGCTTCGTGGTCGACTCCGTGTCGACCATCGCCTACGACGCCAACGTCGACGGCCTGTTCGTTACGTTGGGACCGCCGAGCATGACTCTGCTGACCTGCACAGGCGCCTGGGACAGGCAGCGCGCAACGTACCTGCAGCGACTCGTCGTTCACCTGAGTCTGCCACCAGCGACGCCCAACGAGAAGCCGGGAGAGGCCGGCTGACGACGCCCGCAGGACAACCCCAGCATTTAACGTGCACATCCGGCTACAGTGTTGGCTGCCATGTTGAGCGGAGGGAGGGCCGCCGGTGGATTGCTGATCGCCCTGGCCCTTGCAGCTTGTACCGTCGGCCCGTCCCCCCAGCAACCGCAGGTCGGCGAGGACCTTGTGCTCGGCGCCCCCATGTCGCTGACCGGGAACCAGTCGAAAGAAGGCGCCCAGACCAAACTGGGGTACGACATCTGGCGCGACTGGACCAACGCGCACGGCGGGATCACCGTCCAGGGTGTGCAGCATCGGGTCCAGATTCGATATCTGGACGACAGAAGTACGCCTGAGGTTTCAGGGCAGGTGGCCCAGCAGCTGATCGCCGATGACGGCGCACGTTTCTTGCTGGGATCCTATGGGTCCAGCGACACGGCCGCGGACGCAGCCGTCGCCGAGAAGAGCCACGTGCCGCTGGTCGCCTCCAATGGCGCCGCCCGCAGCATCTACACCAAGGGCTACCGCTATGTTTTCGGCGTCCAGTCATCTGCCGAGGCAGAGCTGCAGGGAGTGCTGGACATGGCGGCGACGATGAACCCCAAGCCCACAAAGATCGCCCTGCTCTCGGCTGACGACGGCTTCTCGGCCGAGGTTGCCGCGGCGGCGGTCGATTATGCGCCCCGAGTCGGAATGCAGGTCGTCTACAACTACCAGTACCCGAGCGGGTCGACCAACCTCTATGCCGCGCTCGACGCCGCGAAGGCCAAGAAGCCTGACATCATCCTCAACTCGGGCCATCTCATCGAGGCGATCGCGATCACGAAGGCGGCCCGAGACGTTCGCCTCGACGCAGCCATCTACGCCTACACCTCGGGCCCCGCGACCCCGGACTTCGCGCGAGCCCTCGGGAAGGACGCGAATTATGTCTATTCGGGCTCGCAGTGGAGCCCGCAGCTCCAGTACAAGCAGGCGTATTCCCTCTCGGCCGCGCAGTTCGTCGCCGAGTATCAAAAGAAGTCGGGTACCAGCGACGTCCCCTCCTACCAGGTCGCCAGCGCGACCGCGGCCGGGCTGGCGCTGCAAAGAGCAATCGAACGCGCGGACAGCCTGGAGCCCGAGAAGGTTCGCGATGGTCTGGCGTCGCTCGACGTGGTCACGTTCTTCGGACGCATCAAGTTCGACGAGCACGGCCAGAACGCCTCCAAGACCGTGGTAGTCGAGCAGATTCAGGACGGCAAACTGGCGACGGTGTGGCCGGCCACGGTTGCCGCCTCGAGTCCTATGTACCCGACGCCTGCCTGGTCGACCCGTACGACGATCCCGGCGGCACCGTCGCAACCCGCGCCCAAGGCGCCGGTCGTCGGTCATCCCCCCAAGGACTGATCTTCAAGACCAGATCGCGGAGGGGCCAACGCCGCCTGTGTCTGGGATCACCCCGGGGCCCGTACTCGCGACGCCGATGACGCCGGCAACCTCCGCCTTAGCGTCTGGCGCATCCTGGACCGGGCGGGCTGCCTCTGCGGTCATGAGCGACTTGCGACTTCGAAAATGACCTCCAGCTCGACCGGGCTGCCGAGTGGCAGGCTTGCGACGCCGTACACCAGACGGCTGGCGGTGCGCATTCAGCGGCCTCGCGGTTGCGCGGCAGCATCTGGGAGCGCTCGACCAGGTGACCGGGGAGGTGTTGCACCTGGATGGCCAGCCGAACGTCGCTGACGGCGCTTCTGAGGTGTCGCGGGTCACCATTGCCAGCTCCCGGCGCCGCCTGAGCCGTTCCCAGCGTGGCGGGCAACACCGGCACGTTCCAACGGCATCAGTACCTGACTGCGGACGTAGCCTTCTCAATCGCGGCTTCGGTTTCTACGAGGAGCCGCTGCACCAATTCGCCGGTGGGCACCACGTCGTGGACCAGAGCCACCGATTGGCCGGCGAATGGGAGGAGGTCGTAGCCTCCGCCGGCTCGGAAAGCGGCCAGCAGCTGCGCTCCTACGGCTGCGGGATCAACGCTGTCCGGGTCGGCCTCGAGCTGACCGATGAGTGCCGTGTGTAGGGCACGTGGAGCGTAGGGCATCCCGATCTGTGGGAGCGTGAACGGTGGCAGCACGCGTTCAGCGTGCGGGACCTTGACCGCGTCCGTGGCCGAGGCAGCGCAGATGCGGGCCTTCAAGGTCAGATCGATGGCCATCTCCTCAGTTGCCAGGAAGCGGGTGCCGAGACTCGCCCCCTGAGCGCCGAGCGCCAGGACTGCGGCGATGCCACGTCCGTCGGCGATGCCGCCCGCCGCCACGACTGGAACGTCGCCGGCGAGGTCGACGATCAGCGGCACCAGCACGAGCGTGCCGATCCACCCGCCGTTGCCACCGGCTTCGGTTCCCTGGGCGATAAGCACGTCCGCTCCAGCCTCGAGCGCCGCTTCGGCTCCCTCGGCATCACCAACGGTCTGCAACCAGAGAATTCCTCGGTCGTGGGCCCGATCGATCAAGCCGGCCGGCACCCCCATGTGGAACGAGATCGCCGCTGGCCTGAAATCGAGACTGGCGGCAAAGGCGTCCTCGCTGAACGGTCGGCCCGTGTGATTGATGGCAAAGGGCCGATCGGTGCGGTCCCGCAGGATGGCCCATTGCTGCCTGAGCTCTGGCACCGAACGCACCGCA
>Ga0126383_10000331_pt1 | contig 25367 bp, 32 predicted proteins | sample PanSoiMetPlot_35_FD_96882 | JGI IMG/M metagenome (GOLD analysis project Ga0126383, IMG submission 96882) | Tropical forest soil microbial communities from Panama - MetaG Plot_35 | ecosystem: Environmental > Terrestrial > Soil > Tropical forest > Bulk soil | place: Panama | collected 2016-02-17
GGCGTGCTCGAAGCGGCGACGTCGCCGAGCACGAACGCCGCGACGACGCCGATCGAGAGCGTCGCGGTCAGCGCGCCGAGGTAGAACCAGAATCCCGTCCGCAGCGGGCGGTCGCCGATGACGAGCGCCAGCACCGAGAAGGTGAGGGTGGTCGGCGAGAGCATCGCCGCGAGTGAGATCAGTGCGAGCTCAGCGTCGATCCACGCCACAGCCGCCGGCCCGCGTCAGCTCGGCCTTGTGGCCTCGGCCTCGCGCTTGGCCGCCCTCTTCGCGTCCCGCGCGGCCTTCTGCTCTGCTGCCCTCGCCTTTGCTTCCTCGTACGAGTCGCCGACGAGCTTCTTGCCGCCGGTCCAGCCGAAGGCCCACACGACGAGCGCGATGCCGAAGAGCAGGTTCCAGGCCGTCGTCACGAGCTGCTGGGCGACGGAGTACGCCGTCGCCTGCTGCGACGAGGTGACTCCCTTGAGCGACGCGACGTTGAACGCCTGCGTAACTCCCGCCCCGCCGGGGGTCACCGAGGTGACGTTCGCGATCGAGTTGCCGCCCGAGATCCGCATCAGGGTGTTGAACGTCACCGGGATGTCGTAGGCGGCGAGGAAGACGCCCATCACGGCGAGGCCCGCGAGCCAGCTGACCAGCGAGGGGGTGAAGACCCGTACGAGGTACTTCCGCCAGTCGGCGAGGATGGCACCCCCCTCCTTCGCTTCATCCCACCAGCGGACGACCCTGGGCCACATCCGGCGGATGAGGACGTACAGCAGGTACGCCGCCGCAAGGACCACGAGCGCTGTCGCCCATGGATGCTCGTGGACGAACGAGAACTTGATGTCGAACGACCCGCCCACGCTCAGGAAGAGGTAGAGGTAGACGAAGGCGCCGATCAGCGTCCAGAAGATCTTCTGGACTGCATAGCCGCCGAGGATCGCGGCGAAAGTGGCGCCCGCGATGATCGTCGTGAACATGATCAGCATCGCGAGCGTCCCGAGGTTTGCGGGCAGGATCGAGTTCAACGCGACGGAGGCCGCGTAGGCGGCGACGATGTCCAGCAAGCGCACGCGCCCCGGGAAGGCGAAGCGGAGGATCCCGTACCAGCTGAGCGCGGCGGCAGTCGTCTGAACGGACTTCAGCGCGCACGCGGCGATGATGTAGCCCGCCGAGATCGTCTTGAGCGTGTCCCAGAGCTGGTCGAACCAGCCTCGGATGTTCCAGCCGAGGAGGTCGGCGAGCGCCCCGATCAGGATGATGATCGCGATCCAGATCATGAGGCGCTTCCAGCGGGAGCGCCTCTCGGGGCGCTCGGTGACCGCATCGGCAGCGACGCTCACGTGCCGAGCGTGGCGGGAGCCGCGTTCCGGCGCATCATCCGCTTTGGGTGACCGCCTCGCCCGGGCGCCCGCGTACCTTGGGCGGGGTCGCCCCATGGCCGATCAGACCGCAACATTCTTCGAGTCGCTCCGCCGCCGCGGGCACGAGCCGCTTCTGGAGCTGGCCGAGGGGACGCTCCGGTTCGACCTGGCGAACGGCGGGGACGTCGCCCACTGGTTCGTCTCGGTCGACAAGGGTGACGTCACGGTGTCGCGGTCGCGGAGGAGGGCCGATTGCAGGATCCGAGGCCCGAGGGCGGTCTTCGAGGGTATTGCGACCGGCGAGATCAACGCGATGGCGGCGGCTTTGCGGGGGGCGATCGTCGTCGAGGGAGACGCCGAGCTGCTGACGCTCTTCCAGCGGGTGCTGCCCGGCCCGCCGTCTTCGAAGGAGGCGCCGTGACGGACGACCTGGTCAAGATCCTCCACGGCAACACGTTCGTGGTCAGCGACGCCCGCGGCGACATCGAGGCCACGCCCGCCGATGCCGCCGGCCTGTTCTCGTACGACACGCGCTTCCTGTCGAAGTGGGTGCTGACGGTCAACGGGGAACGCCTCAACGCGCTCTCGACCGACGACCTGAGCTACTTCGAGACGAGGTACTTCCTCATTCCTGGCACCGGCACCGTCTACGTCGACTCGAAGCTCTCGGTGATCCGGCGCCGCGCGGTGTCGAACGGGTTTCGCGAGACCCTCACGGTCCTGAACCACGACGACAAGCCGATCGACCTCAGCCTTCGGGTGGAGGCTGACTGCGACTTCGCGGACCTCTTCGAGGTCAAGGACAAGCTCGCCAAGAAGGGTGAGTACACCCGCGAGGCAGGACGGGGCCGCCTCGTCCTCGTCTACGTCCGCGAGACGTTCCGCCGCTCGACTGCCGTCACCGCGAGCCCGACGGCGGCCGTCGACGAGCAGGGTCTGACCTTCGAGATCCACCTCGAGCCCCACGGCAGCTGGGAGGCACAGCTCGACGTCGTCGTGAACTTCCCCGGCCTCGAAGAGCTGCGGGCACCGTCGAACGGCCGCGCTCGGGCCCGCGCGAACATGGAGGCCGAGCTCCAACGCTGGATCGACGGCGCGCCCCGGCTCGCTTGCGACTGGGAGCCGCTGCTCAACACCTACCGGCGCAGCCTCGTCGACCTCGCGGCCCTTCGTTTCTCGCCGGTGTCGGCAGGGCGCCGGAGCCTCCCCGCAGCAGGCCTCCCGTGGTTCATGACGATCTTCGGCCGCGACAGCATCCTCACGAGCCTGCAGGCGCTGCCGTTCACCCCGGAGCTCGCAGCCACCACGCTCAGCGAGCTCGGGATCCGCCAGGGCACCCGCAGCGACGACTTCCGCGACGAGGATCCCGGCCGCATCCTCCACGAGATGCGCTACGGCGAGATGACGGCGTTCGAGGAGCGTCCTCACTCGCCGTACTACGGCTGCGCGGATGCGACGCCGCTCTACGTCGTGCTCCTGGACGAGTACGAGCGCTGGACGGGCGACCGCAAGCTCGTCCGCGAGCTCGAGTCCGCGGCCCGCGCCGCGCTGCGCTGGATCGACGACTACGCCGACCTGCAGGGCAACGGCTACATCTCGTACCAGCGGCGCAACGAGGAGACCGGCCTCGAGAACCAGTGCTGGAAGGACTCCTGGGACTCGATCTCCTACAGCGACGGGAGGCTGCCGGGCTTCCCGCGCGCGACCTGCGAGCTGCAGGGCTACGCCTATGACGCAAAGCGGCGCGGCGCGCGGCTGGCCCGGACGATCTGGCGCGACGCGGAGTTCGCGGAGGAGCTCGAACGCCAGGCGGAGAGCCTGAAGCGGCGGTTCAACCGCGACTTCTGGGTCGAGGACGGGAAGTACTTCGCCCTGGCCCTGGATCCGGACGGGAACCAGGTCGACGCCCTGACCTCGAACAACGGCCACCTCCTCTGGAGCGGGATCGTCGACAAGTCGAAGGCGAAGGCGGTCGTGCGGCACCTCATGGGGCCACGGCTCTTCTCGGGCTGGGGCGTGCGCACACTCGCCGAGGGCGAAGGCCGCTACAACCCGATCGGCTACCACGTCGGAACCGTGTGGCCGTTCGACAACTCGTTCATCGCCTGGGGCCTGCGCCGCTACGGCTTCAAGGACGAGGCGACGCGCGTCGCCGCAGGGATCCTCGACGCGGCGGACTTCTTCGACGGGCGGTTGCCGGAGGCGTTCGGCGGCTACGAGCGCTCTGTGACGAAGTACCCCGTCCAGTACCCGACCGCGTGCAGCCCGCAGGCCTGGTCGACCGGCGCGCCGCTGCTGCTGTTGCGCACGATGCTCGGGCTCGAGCCGGAGGGCGACCACCTGATCGTCGATCCGGCGCTGCCGGTCGGCATGGGCCACCTCGAGCTCCTCGACATCCCCGGCCGCTGGGGCCGCGTCGACGCGTTCGGCCGCGGGAGGGTCAGCGTCGGCAAGAAGCCGCGCCTGCGCCAGCAGCTTGGGACCTAGTGGGCGAACGAGCGATCGCGGACGCGGCCTCCGCCGACGCGGATCGCAGCGCGGCGGGCTCGGTGGAGGCACGGGCCGAGCGCGGGCTGAGGCTCGGCGGGTTCGTCTACGGAACGATTCTCACCCTGTCGGTGATCGTCGCCGGCGCGCGCGGGTTCCCCCACAGCCCGAGCCACATCGCCGCCGTGGTCGCGATCACCTCTCTGGTGTTCTGGATCGCGCACGTCTATGCGCATGCGCTCGGCCACAGCGTCGCCCACGAGGAGCGGATCTCGTTCGGCGAGCTGAAGGTGATCTCCCGGCGCGAGGCCTCGATGATCCTCGCCGCGGTTCCCCCTGTCGTCGCCCTCCTGCTCGGGGCGATCGGGCTCGTCGGTGAGTCGGTTGCGATCTGGGCCGCGTTCATCGCAGGCCTCGTCGTCCTCGGAGCCCAGGGGCTCGTCGTGGCGCGGATCGAGCGCCTCGGCCTGCTCGCGACGACCCTCGTCGTGACCGCGAACCTCGCGCTCGGCCTGATCCTCGTGGCACTGAAGCTCTTCGCGAGCCACTGATCTGATCAGCCCTCAGGCGCCGCCGGCTGGCGCAGCGCGCCCTGTAGCTGCTGGGCCTGCTGGCGGATCAGAGCGGTCGAGTAGGCCAGCTGCTCCTCGCTTGGCGGCGGGCTGCTCAGCCGCAGCGCCCGGTCGGACTCCAGTGTGGACGCCAGCTCGTCCAGCCTGGCGCGCACGTTCGTGGCTGCGGCGCGCGAGGGGTCGTCCGGCGCCCGCGATTCGAGCGACCGCGCCTCCGAGGCGAGCGCCTCGACCTGCCCGGTGACGATCGAGCCCTTGGCCAGCACCTCGTCGAGCGCGACGAGGGTGCGTCTGTTGAGGTCGCTCGTCTGCCGTCGCCAGGACTCGGCGCCGGAGCGCCGCCGGTGCCAGGCCCAGAGCCCGATCGCGAGTGCCGCGAGTCCGAGTCCGACGCCGAGGGCGATCCAGCCCCATGGGGTCCCGCTCGACGAGGTCTCTCCGGTCGGCGCCGGCGTCACGGTCGTCTGAACGGTGGTGGTGATTGCCGTTGTCGCCGTCAGGGTCAACCCGGACGTCCTCGTGCCGATCGCGCCGGTCAGGGTGCTCAGCGCGCCTCCGCCGCCTCCCCCGCAGGCCGCGAGCCCGAACCCGGCAACGGCCGCGAGCCCGAGCGGTGCGACCTTCCTGATTGCGACACCCCCCACGAGGCCGAGGCTGACGGAGGCCGGCGTGCGGGACACCATCCCGTTCGGGTGATGTTGGGTCGGGCGCTCACGGACACAGTTCAGGGTCAGCCGATGAGCACGGTCGTAGACCTCAGGGGGCGGCATTTGCTGAAGCTGGCCGACTTCAGCACCGAGGAGATCACCTACCTCCTCGACCTTTCCGCCGAGCTCAAGGCTGCGAAGAAGGAGGGGCTCGAGGAGCGGCGGCTCGCCGGCAAGAACATCGTGCTGATCTTCGAGAAGGACTCGACCCGCACGCGCTGCGCCTTCGAGGTCGCTGCCTACGACCAGGGCGCCCATGTGACGTTCATCGGCCCGAGCGGCTCGCACATGGGCAGCAAGGAGTCGGTCAAGGACACGGCGCGCGTGCTTGGCCGCATGTACGACGCGATCGAGTACCGCGGCTTCGCGCAGGAGACCGCCGAGGAGCTCGCCGAGTGGGCCGGCGTCCCGGTCTACAACGGGCTGACCGACGAGTGGCACCCGACCCAGACCCTGGCGGACTTCCTCACCTTCCGCGAGAACATCGACAAGCCGCTCGACGAGGTGGCCTTCTGCTACCTCGGCGACGCCCGCTTCAACATGGCCAACTCGTACCTGGTCGACGGAGCGAAGCTCGGGCTGGACGTTCGCATCGCGAGCCCGGATTCGCTCCGGCCGAGTGACGAGATCGTCGAGCTCGCGAAGTCGGTCGCGGGCGAGACAGGCGCCGAGATCACGATCACCGAGGACGTCGCCCAGGCCGTCAAGGACGCGGACGTGCTGCTGACCGACGTGTGGGTGTCGATGGGCGAGCCGCCGGAGGCGTGGGCGGAGCGGATCGAGCTGCTCGAGCCCTACCAGGTGAACGCCGAGACGATGGCGCTTACGGGCAACCCCGATGTGAAGTTCATGCACTGCCTTCCGGCCTTCCACGACACCGACACCTCCGTCGGCAAGACGCTCTACGACCGGTACGGGCTCGAGGCGCTCGAGGTGACCGATGAGGTCTTCGAGTCGCCCGCGTCACTCGTGTTCGACGAGGCAGAGAACCGGATGCACACGATCAAGGCCGTGATGGTCGCGACCCTGGGGAGCTGATCGCCACGCGGGTCGTCGTCGCGCTCGGAGGGAACGCGCTCCTGAAGCGCGGAGAGCCGCTGACCGCCGAACACCAGCGCGCCAACGCGAGGGAGGCCTCCCGAAGACTGGCGCCCGTCGCGCTGAGGCACGAGCTCGTGATCTCGCACGGGAACGGGCCGCAGGTGGGCCTGCTCGCGCTCCAGGGCTCGGCCTACACGGCGGTGGACACCTACCCACTGGACATTCTCGGCGCCCAGACCGAGGGGATGATCGGCTACATGATCGAGCAGGAGCTCGGCAACCAGCTTCCGTTCGAGCGGCAGCTCGCGACGCTGCTGACGATGGTCGAGGTCGACAGCGACGATCCTGCGTTCCAGAACCCCACGAAGCCGATCGGCCCGCTCTACACCGCCGAGGAAGCGAGCCGCCTCGAGCAGGAGAAGGGCTGGGTCTTCAAGTCGGACGGGGACCGGCTGCGTCGGGTCGTGCCCTCGCCGCTCCCGAGGCGGATCTTCGAGATCGAGGCCATCGAGGCGCTGCTCGACCGCGGCGCGGTGGTGATTTGCGCGGGGGGCGGCGGCATCCCGACGCGGTACGTCGACGACCCGGTCCCGGCGGGGAAGCGGCTCGTCGGGGTCGAGGGCGTGATCGACAAGGACCTCGCAAGCGCGCTGCTCGCGATCGACCTCCACGCGGACATGCTCGTGATCGTCACCGACGTCGACGCCACCTACGCCGACTGGGGCACGCCGCAGCAGCGCCCGATCAAGCGGGCCACACCGGAGGCGCTCGCGGAAGGCGGCTTCCCCGAGGGGTCGATGGGCCCGAAGGTCCGCGCCGCCTGCCAGTTCGTCGAGAAGACGGGTGGGCGGGCAGTGATCGGCTCGATCCACGACACCGAGGAGCTCGTGAAGGGCAAGGCGGGAACGGTCGTCGCGCTCGACGCCGCGGGTCTCGAGACCGTCGAGGCGCGCTAATGACCCGGTTGCGTCAGGCGAAAATCCGGTCCTGACCCGCTTGCGTCAAGCGGGCGGGCAACCGCTCCGAGACGATGGGGCGCATGGTCACCGAACGCCAAAACGGCAGCGACAAGCGCCGCTTTCGCCTGGTGCATGCGATTCGCGCGGTCGAAGACGCGCTGAGCCTGCTCGACCCGCCTCCGGCGGACGGGATCGAGGTCTCCGCGCTGGAGCGGGTCCGAGCCGACCTCGCTCTTGCCCTTCGGGCGGTCCAGATGGAGGCTCGATGATCTCGATCGAGGTCTCCGAGGCCGTCTGCTTCGAGATCGCCGATCTCGCGACCGCCGCACGGCTCGCCAAGCGGCTTGCGAAGCGCTGGACGATCGATCTGATGGCCGAGAGCGAGGACCTGATGCTGCTCGTCGTCGAGCTCCGGTCGAAGGGCAACGACCTGGCGGCCCTCCTGCGCGAGGTCGAGGCCTGGGTTGCCGATGAGTCGCTCTGCGCGGTCCGCTTCACGGTTGACGGCCGCTCGTACGTGCTCGAGGCCGGCGGGGCCAATTGGGATTCCCCTCCCTGGAAACGGGTCGACGCGGAGGCGCGCAAGGCGCAGCTTCAGGAAGCGCTGACCTCGGTCGACAGCACGATCGCGGATGTCTCGGAACGCGAGGGCCCGGGTGTGAGGGCGCGCGTGCGGGGACTTCAGGGCCTCCGCGACGACATCGCGCTCGCGCTTCGCCTGCTCGACTGAAATCGCCCAGAAGGGGCGATGACCTCGCTCCACGCGCAGGAAAACTGGCTGCATGTCCAAGCTCCGCGCGATGGGTGGCGACCTCGAGAACGCCCTGGAGCGCGTGAAGGTTCCGAGCTACGTCCTCGACCGGCACGGGATCATCCGCTGGGTGAACCCGTGCGCCAAGGAGCTCGTCGGCGACGTGACGGGCCGGCAGTTCACCTCCGTGGTCGCGCCCGAGGACACGCGCCGGGCCCGAGAGGCCTTCACGAAGCACATGCTCGGGACGGAGGACATCGATGCTCCGGTCGTCCTCCTCGACGAAGGCGGCGACCGGGTCTCCGTCGAGGTCAGCTCCGTGAACCTCTACCGGGGCGAGCGGGTGATCGGCGTCTTCGGGCAGCTCGCAGACGTCGAGGTGGAGCGCGAGCACCCGCCCCACCCGCACCTGACGCCGCGGCAGGCCGAGGTGCTCCGGATGCTCGAGCACGGACGCTCGACCGAGCAGATCGCCGAGGAGCTGCACCTCAGTATCGAGACCGTGCGCAACCACATCCGTGCGATTCTCCGAGCGCTCGGCGCGCACTCGCGGCTGGAAGCCGTTGCGCTAGCCCGCCGCGAGCACCTCGTCGCGGGCTGAGCCGTCCGCTGCGGGCACTGCCGCTTCGCGTACGACGAGCACCGGCCTTCGCGCCTTGTGCAGCACCGCCCGGGAGACGCTGCCGAGCAGCGCGCTGGCGACGGCGCCGTGGCCGCGTGAGCCGACCACGATCAGGTCGGCGCCGATCTCGTCGGCGTGCTCGACGATCTGGCTCGCCGGGTCGCCTTGTAGCAACACGGTCCTCGACCAGATGCCTCGTTCGGATGCGACGGCTGCCGCGTCCTTCAGCGGCGTCCAGTCGTCGGCAACCACCTCGTGCGGGACCTTGCCGTTCGCGCCGAAGCCCGGGGTCGGAATGACGTCGAGGGCCGGCACCACGTGCACGAGCACCGCTACGGCGCCCTGCTCCTCGGCAAGCTCGACTCCGAACCGGACGGCCTCACGGGAGGCGAGTGACCCGTCGGTCGCGATCAACGTCGTCTTCATGGTGACCTCCTCCGGATAGCTCCGTTCATCGTGTGTCCGCGGCGCCCGGACGGCATCGGGCCGCGACCCGATCCCGGGCGCGGGGAACTACGGAGGCCGAGCTATCCCTCTTCGAGCCAGCCTTTCGCGGCCGCGAGGTGCGCAGGCTCGATCCAGTGGCCGTAGTCGGACTCGTGGTACTCGACAGCCATGCCGCTCCCTTCGAGGAGCTCGCGCGCGCGCCGCGCGAAGGCGATCTCGATCACCGGGTCGCGGGTGCCGTGCGCGATGAACACGCGCGTAGGCCGCGGGAGCTGCGGCTCCCAACCCTCCACCGTGGGGACGAACCCGGAGAAGGCGAGGATTCCCGCGGGCGCCGGCCGGTCGGGCCCGAGCCCGAGCGCGTAGCTCATCACCGAGCCCATCGAGAAGCCGCCGAGGACGGTCTGCTCCGGCGTCAAGCCGAGCCGCTCCCAGAGCTCGTCGTGGAGCTCGGCGAGGTGCCGGTACGCGATGCGGAAGGTCTCGGGGTCGGGGTACCCGACGCGCGGTACGAGGTACCAGTGGTAGCCGGGCCCGCCGAGGGTCAGCGGGGCCCGCGGCGCGACGACCTGCAGCCGCCGCTCGGGGTCGAGGTGGTCGGCGAGCGCGAGCAGGTCGGTCTCGTCGGCCCCGCGTCCGTGGTGGAGCACGAGCAGCCCCGCGGCTTCCCCGGCCGCCGGCCGCTCGCGGTAGATTCGCCCGTCTTGCGAAAGATCCAGAGCCAGGGAGTCCATCACATCACGCTCGTAGGGGCCGACCGGCGGACGTCGATCGACTTCTGGGAAGGCGTCCTCGGTATGCCGTTCGTCTTCGAACAGCCGAACCTCGACAACGAGTCCGAGAGCCACCTCTACTTCGATCCCGGCGACGGGCGCCTGATCACCGTCTTCACCGACGAAGGACGAACTGCCGGGGGCGAGCCTCCGCCGCGGGAGCCCGGCTCCGTCCACCACCTCGCCTTCGCGCTCTCGCAGGCGACGTTCGCGCAGACCGTCGAGCGGCTGGACGAGCGCGGGGTGGAGCACAGCGGCGTCAAGGATCGCGGCTTCATGGACTCGATCTACTTCCGCGACCCGCTCGGCCTGCTGATCGAGCTCGCGTCGTACCGCTTCGACCCGCCCGAGGGCCACACCCACGCCGATGTGCTCCTGGAGGCTCACCGGATCCGCGTCGAGCGCGGCGACTACAACATCGGCCGCGAGCATCTCGCGGACGCGATCGAGCAGCTCATGGCGCGGACGCGCGAGTCGCTCTCGGACGACCGCTCCCCGAAGAACCCGTGGCTCAAGTCATGAACGGCATGAGCTCAGGCGCCATCGTCACGAAGGGCCGCATCATGTCGCGGTCCTCGTGCTCGAGGATGTGGCAGTGGTACATGTACCGGCCGCTGTAGTTCGTGAAGCGGACGGCGATCTCGACGATCTCGTTGGGATTGACCCGGATCGTGTCCTTGAGCCCTCGCTCGTTCTCGTCGATCGCGTGGTCGAGCTCGTCCTTCGGGTCGCGCTCGAGCGTGACGGTCGCGGCAAGGTCGCGTTCGCCGATGCCGCCGTCCGGGATGTCGTAGTGGATTGGCCGCCGCGTCAGGATCTGGAACGGGTCGAGGTGGACGTGGATCGGGTGGGTGTCGCCGGTGAGGTTGATCAGCTGCCAGACCTCGTGCTCGCCGAGCATCGGGAAGAACGTCGTCGCGTCCTCGAAGTGGGCCGCGACGACTCGGTAGGCGGTGGTCTCGGCGCCGTCGACGACGCTCACGACCGGTCCGCTGTCGGCCTCGGCGGCAACCGCAAGCTCACGCATCGTCAGCATGTTCGGCTCGCCCTCCATTTCTCGCTCGACGAGTGCGATCGCCCGCCGCCGAGCGCCGGCTAGCGCCTCCGACGAAAGCGGCTCGTAGTCGGTCGCAAGCTCGCGCGGGATCGAGATGCCGCTCGAGCCGTCGCCTGTGACGAGGAGGCGCAGGACGTGCGGATACGGGAGCAGGCCTCTGAGATTGGCCGCATGCTCGGCGTCCGCGGCAGGGAACGGGGAGCCGTCGAACGGTGCGGCGGCCGTGTTGAAGATCGTCAGCTCGGTCCCAGCCTGGAGGCCGGAGAAGTCGACGAGCAGGTCGGCGCGCTCGGCCGACGCGAGCACGAGCCCGTCCGCAGGCAGCGAGACGGGAGCACGGAGCAGTCCGTGGTCGGTGCCGATCTGTGTGATGCGCTCGAGCTCCGGAGCGCCGTCGCGCATGAGAACGAGCCGGTAGGTGCGGGCATTCGAGCCGTTGAGCACCCGGAAGCGGTACATCGTGGGCTGGACGTCGAGCATCGGCCAGACCTTGCCGTTGACCACCGTGAGCGGCGGGAACGCCTCCATCACGTCCGGGTCGGTCTTGTGAACGAGCCGGCCGGTCAGCTGACCGTGCTCGTCGACGTCGAAATTCCGGTCCTGCAGTAGGAGCGGCACCTCGAACGGCGGCTCCTCAGGCAGGCGCAGCTCGCGCTCCCGGCCCTCACGCACGATCCAGAGGCCCGCGAGTCCTGCGTAGACGTCCAGCTTGGTGATGCCCAAGACGTGGTCGTGGTACCAGAGCAGCGCAGCCCGCTGGATCATCGGGTAGTGGAAGACGGCAGGCTGGCCCGGGGCGAAGAGATTCTCGGCCCAGCCGTCGTACGAGGCGGGTGTGAGACCGCCGTGCAGGTGGACGACCGTGTTGCCCGTCAGCCTGGCCGCGTCGCTGCTCGGGTCGCCTCCGCTCAGGCCCGGAACGCACTGCCCGGACACGCCTTCGGCGTCGGTCGCCTTGGGCGCGATGGTGTCGGTCACGGGGAAGGCGCCCTCCAGCTCGTTCCGCCACTCGACGGTAACCGGCTGCCCGCGCTCGGCCTCGATCGTCGGTCCTGGAACCGTCCCCGCGAAACCCCAGATGCTCGAGACGGGGAGGTCGCGGTGGAACCGGTGCTGTCCGGCGCGGATGGCCACGGTCAGCCGCCCGTCGTGCTCCGCCGCGACGAGGCGCGACGGGAGCGGGAGCGCATCGACGAACGGCGCCAGCGGCGGCGTCGTCAACGGTCGATCGACCAGTGGAAGACTTCGTGCGCGCGGTGGAACGGCCCGTCGAAGAGCGAGAGCCATGGGCCGATCGCCGTGGAGCGGACCGGATCGTCGAAGATCCGACGCGCGAGCGTTTCGGCATCGGGCCCCTCCATCAGGAAGACGACCTCGAACTCGGAGAGGTAGACGCTGAACCGCGTGAAGCCGTCAGCGCTGCGATCGGCCGGAATCTCGCCGGCAAGCTCGAGGGCGCGCTCGTACGTTCCCTCCCGAAGCCTCGCCGTGAGCACCATGCGCTGCACGGCCGGAGTTTCGCACGACGCTCACGTCGAGACGGCGACACGCCACGGCGGAGGACCGCCGACAAGTGGAATCAGTGATCGTGGCCAGTCGACCCTGACCTGGCGCCGCGTCAGTACCATCGCCGAATGAGCCCGGTCCGGCCAACGGTGCAGGTCGTCGGCCGCCGGATGGACGCTGAGCACTACCGGCTCCGTGACTTCCTCACCCGCAGCGCGCAGCCGTACGACTGGTACGAGGCGGGCACGCCCGACGCCGAACGCTTGCTGAAGCAACTCGGCCTGGTCGATGCGCCGCTGCCGGTGCTCGTCGACGGAGACCACCGCTTCACGAACGCCAGCGTCGAGTCGATCGTGACCGCGTGGGGCGGCGATCGGCCGGCGAAGCAGAAGCACTACGACTTCGTCGTCATCGGCGCGGGACCGGCGGGCCTCGCGGCGGCCGTGTACTCGGCCTCCGACGGCGTGTCGACGCTCGTGTGTGACGCCGACCTGCCGGGCGGTCAGGCCTCGTACGCCACGAAGATCGAGAACTTCTTCGGCTTCCCCGGCGGTATCGGAGGCGCGGAGCTCGCCCGGCTGGCGGCCCGCCAGGCCGAGGGCTTTGGCGCCGAGCTGCTGCTCATGCGCGGCGTTCGGGGAAGCCGGATGAACAGCCACGACCAGCCGGTCGGGCTGATCCTCGAGGACGGCTCTGAGGTGACGGCCTCCGTCGTGCTGGCGGCTCCCGGCATCGACTGGGCGCGGCTCGACCTCGCGGGGATCGAGGACCTCGTCGGCGACGGGGTCTACTACGGCGCCGGGCGCAGCGAGGCCTCGCAGTGCGCCGGGCAGGACGTCGTCGTGGTCGGTGCGGGGAACTCGGCCGGCCAGGCCGTGCTCAACTTCGCGAACCAGACGGCGCGGGTGACGATGCTCGTCCGTGGCGACAGCCTTCGGAAGAGCATGTCCGCCTACTTGATCGGGCGGATCGAAGAGCACCCGCTGATCGACGTCCACCTCGAGACCCAGCTGACGGAGCTCCACGCGAGCAACGGGGAGCTCGAGGGGGTCACGTTCGCGGACTCGGGCGGCGCAGCGGAGACGCACACCGTCGACGGCGTCTTCCTCTGCATCGGCGGGAAGCCGCACACGGAATGGTGCTCGCGCGAGCACGTGCTCACCGACGACCGCGGCTACATCCGCACCGGCCTGGACCTGCTCTCGGACGGAGGCCTTCCCGACTGCTGGCCGCTAGAGCGACACCCGCTGCCGCTCGAGACGAGCCGCGTGGGGCTCTTCGCCGCCGGCGATGTGCGGCACGGCTCGACGAAGCGCGTCGCGGCGGCCGTCGGCGAAGGGTCGATGGTCGCGTCGCTCATCTTCAGCCGCCTTGCCGAGCTCGGTGTCAGCTACTGAGCTCGAGGCCGTTCTCGAGCATGCGCGCAAGCGAACCGAGGCCCTGCTCGAGCCGCTCGACGACGAGCAGCTCACGCGCCAGGTCTCGCCGCTGCAGTCGCCGCTCGTCTGGGACCTCGCGCACATCGGCTACTTCGAGGAGCACTGGCTGCTGCGGAACGGCAATGGCGAGCTCGGCGATCTCTACGACTCATTCGCGCACGAGCGCGCCGAGCGTGGGACGCTCCCGATCCTCTCGCCGGGCGAGGCCCGCGCGTACGTGCGGAAGGTCCGCGAGGAGGTACTCGAACGGCTCCCGGAGCTTGCAAAGGACGATTTCCTCGTCGGGATGGTGGCCCAGCACGAGCTCCAGCACGTCGAGACGATGATCCAGACACTGGCGCTCGCCGGCCTGGCCGGAGCCGATCAGCTTCCCAAGGTCGAGGCCGGCGGCGACGTCCTCGTCCCGGGAGGGCCGTTCACCCTGGGCTCCGACGAGCCGTGGGCCTACGACAACGAACGGCCGGCCCACGTCGTCGACCTCCCGCCCTTCCGGATCGACCGCGCCCTCGTGACCAACGCCGAGTACGGCGAGTTTGCTTCGTCGCCCGACTCGGGTGGCGAAAACGAGCCGGTGCAGCACGTGTCGTTCGACGCGGCGGAGGCCTACGCGCGCTGGGTCGGGAAGCGCCTGCCGACCGAGCCGGAGTGGGAGAAGGCGGCGAAGCTCCTCGACGACGAGCTCGAGCATGCGCGGGGCGCGGTCTGGCAGTGGACGTCGTCGTTCTTCGACGGCTACCCGGGCTTCCGCGCGTTCCCGTACCGCGAGTACTCGGAGGTCTTCTTCGGGCAGACGTACCGCGTCCTCCGCGGCGGCTCGTGGGTGACCGACCCGCTCGTCGCCCGCACGACCTTCCGCAACTGGGATCTACCCGAGCGTCGCCAGATCTTCTCCGGAATTCGGTGCGCGTCCGATGCTTGAGACCGCCGCGACCCACGGGCTGTACGAGGCGACGCGGCGGAGCCTCCAGGGCCGGCCGAAAGAGCTGCCGCCCGTCTGGCTCTACGACGAGCGCGGGTCCCTGTTGTACGAGGAGATCATCCGCCTTCCCGACTACTACCTGCCGCGCCGGGAGGCGGAGATCCTCGGTGCTCGTGCGGGCCTGATCGCCGAGCAAACAGGGGCGCGGACGCTCGTCGAGCTCGGCTCCGGCAGCGCAAGGAACACCCGGTTCCTTCTGGACGCGCTCCCGCTCGAGCGGTTCGCTCCGTTCGACGTCAGCGAGCGGATGCTGCAAATCAGCGCCGATGCGATCGCCGAGGCATACCCTCGGATCGCCGTCGAGCCGATCGCCGGCAACTTCGAGCGCGATCTCGGACCGCTTCCGGGCGAAGGCCCGCGGCTGGTCGCCATCCTCGGAAGCACGATCGGGAACCTCTATCCCGAACAACGGGCCGAGCTGCTTCGATCGCTCGCCGGGGAGCTCGGTGATGACGACACGCTCCTGCTCGGGCTTGACCTGGTGAAGGACGTCTCCCGGCTGAACGCCGCGTACAACGATCGCACGGGAGTGACCGAGGCATTCGTCCGGAACGCGCTCACGGCCGTCGACCGAGATCTGGGCGCGACGTTCGAGCAGCGGCGCTTCGTCTACGAGCCGCGCTGGGACGCCGAGCACGAGCGCATGGACATCGGCCTGCGCGCCCGCGAGGCCCACGGCGTGCTCGTGCCGAAGCTCGACCTCGAGGTCGCATTCCGGCGAGGGGAGCGGCTTCGCGTCGAGATCAGCTCGAAGTTCAGGCGCGAAGGGTTCGAAGGGGAGCTCGAGCGCGCGGGGCTCGGGGTTCGCTCGTGGTGGACCGACCGGCTGGGCGACTTCGCGGTCGTCCTCGCAAGCTGAAAGGAGAGGCATGTCCACGAATCCAATCTGCAGCCACCTCGACCAGATCGAGGTGACCGAGCTACCGGAGTCGATCGAAGGGTGCGAGGAGTGCCTGAAGATCGGCAGCACCTGGGTTCATCTGCGCATGTGCATGACGTGCGGGAAGATCGGCTGCTGCGACGACTCGCCGAACCGCCACGCGACGGCGCACGCAGGGGAGAGCGCGCACCCGATCATTCGCTCGGCAGAGCCGGGCGAGGACTGGAGCTGGTGCTACGTCGACGAGGTCGCCTTCGCGATCGCGCGGCAGTAGATCGGCCTCGGTTAGCGGTGGTCGTCCGACGCGGAAGATGTCTTCGGTTGGGCGCGTCTAGTTAGGAAAGAACAACTGTCTGCGGCAGACCTCGAGGGAGGAGGCAGGCATCATGGAAACCCTCTTCAAAGGCGCAGCGGACACGTCGCCGGCCGGCCCAGTACACCAGGCGCTCTTTCTGCTCGCAGGCCACAACGTCTTCGGCAAGACGTTCTTCTTCGGCCCCTTCAACGGGAAGTTCGAGGCGGCCGCCGGTCGCGCCGCGACCAACGCGAAGCTCTTCCTGGGGTATCCAGACGACAAGCTCGAGCCGTCGTTTGGGCCGAACCTACGCAATTACCTGCTCGGCACGAAGAAACAGACAAAGGCCATGCTGGCCCTCCAGGCCCAGCGCGGCTTCGCCCCGATCCGGAAGTACCTGTACCCGGCGAAGAAGGTCGGCAAGCTAATCGGCCGTCCGGGCCAGGGAACCCACAGCTTCATCCAGCCTCCCGACAACTGGGAGTCGGACAACGCGATCGACATCGCCCTCCCGTTCGGAACGGGACTCGTGGCGGTCGCCGACGGCGAGATCGGCCCGCAGTTCGGGGCGTTGGACTCGAAGGATCCTCGCTTCCTCGGGTTGCGTTGCCACCTGGTCACCGCGAACAACGAGTTCTACTACGCGCATCTCTCGAAGTTCGCGAGCGGCATCGAGCCCGGTGTGCGCGTCAAGCAGGGCCGAGTGATCGGCTTCTCGGGAGCGGCCAACGGTGTCAACCATCTGCACATCGCCAGCAAGCTCGGGAATCCGGTCTCGCTGCTCATTCAGCCGACGCACCCGGGGAGCTGAGCACGATGAACGTTCTAGTACTCCGACCCAAGGATGCACCGCTCGTTCCCAGACTCCGGACGCTGGGGATCAAGATGCCGATCCGGATGCTGATTGCGGCGCACAACGCCGCCATTCCGCCCTCTCTTGCTGCATCGGTGTTGATGCAGGAGACGAGCGGCGGCGCAAACATCTTCGGTCACGACCCGACGATCTTCGTCGGTGCAGGCGACGTCACGAAGGCGAAGTACCTCGCGTACAAGAAGCAGCGAGGGCCGAAGGGTGAGGGTGGCATGCAGGGCGTCGGCCCGTTGCAGCTCACGTTCTTCACCCTCCAGGACGAAGCCGACGCGAAGGGCGGGTGCTGGAAGCCCTACGTGAACATGCTCGTCGGTTTCGAACACCTCGCGGACAACATCCGCCGCGGTGGTATGCACCAAGGCGTGAAGGCCTACAACGGTTCCGGGCCGGATGCGGAGAAGTACGCGACGACCGTGCTGTCGCGGACGGACGAGTTCAAGCAGGTACTCGGCCGTTGAGCGAGGTCTTGCATCTACCCGCTAGGGCAGCGCGCCTTCGTCGAGCCACGACTTGAACCGCTGCAAATCGCTCTCGGGCCAGGCGCCGTCGCACGGCATCTGGCCCGAGGCGAGCATTCCGTAGATCGCATCGGCGTGCGTCCGCACGTCCTCGTACGAGCCGAGGTCGAAGGCGAACTTCATCGACTGGATGTCGCGATCTCTGAACAGCGGCCGGATGTCGCCGGCAAAGCTCAGTTGCTCGGGCATGTTCTCCCTCCTGCGTGTCTGCTGACACCACGGCAGGCTCGAGTATGTGCGGACAGGGAGTTGAAACGAGCAGTCGCCGACGTCGGACGGGAGAGCTTCCCGCAGCTTTGGCCGTGTCCGCCACGTTGACGTGGAGACGATTATCCGCGAGGCGTTAAAGCCGAGTTCTGCGTACGGGCCCGTCACGACTCCCAGCCTCCCCGCAAGCGGCACGAAAGGACCCTCAGCCTTGAGCCCGGCGGGCTAAAGCATCATCCTGCGCCGCCAGGCTCAGATAACTCGGTTGACGTTGAAAGCGCGCTCGAGCGCGTCCGCGTGGATCGAGCGGCGTAATCCTCTGGGGTCGGGGCTCCAAGATGTCGCGCGAACCAGTCGACGATGCTGTAGACGGCCCGGTCGATCACCCCCGGGTCGTCGTAGTACTGAAGGTGCGGGGTCTGTCCGTCCCAGAGAAGTTGCTTGTCGGCAGTGGGGACGACTGCATAGTGACGGCGGGCCGTGTCGGGGACGGCGCACTGGTCGCTGTGGATCATCAACAACGGCGTGGTCAATCGGGCGGCGGCACTGAGCGACTCGTAGGAGAGCACTGCTGCGTCGCTCATCACGGCATAGCGGTTCTCCCACATGCCGCGGTCGGCCCAGAGCTGGTACCAGCTCCAAACCAGCTCACCGGGCATGCCAACGTCGGTGCGGCCGAAGTCGACCGCCGGCACGTAGTCGACCTCGGCGGTCGCTTCGTACTTCTCAAGCGCCGCCCGGCCGCGCGCGAGCCGCTCCGCGACGATGTCCTCGCTGCCCAACCAGGCAAGATCGGCGGCGGGGTCGCGGAGGTGGGCGGCGACGGTCGCGACGGCGCGAACGCGCCGGTCCTCGGTTGCGAAGCGCAGCGCGTACGAACTTCCGAAGCAGATGCCCAGGAGCGCGAGGCGCTCGGAGTCGACGTCGGGCAGGTCGCTCAGGTAGTCGAGTGCGGCGCCCAAGTCCTCGATCTTCGCGAGTGGGTTCTCGTAACAGCGCGGCTCGCCGCCGCTCTCGCCGCGATAGCGCGGGTCGAAGATCAGCGCGGTGTACCCGAGTTCCGCGAAGCGCGAGGCGTACTGCGCCGGCGCCTGCTCCTTTTGGTAATTCTCCGGCCCGATGATCACGACACCTGGAGCCGGGCCGTCATGGAACGCTGCCGGAGACAAGCGGCCAACGATCCTCTCGCCTTGACTCTCGAAGGTCACGCGCCCGGCCGCCTTGACTGCGGCGGCCGGGTTGTCGAGCGGAGCGAACTCGGTCTGCGCCTGTGCTGTCTCTGTGGCGGTTGCCATCGCTAGTCCTCCTTCGTCGAGGTTGACCCAGACAGGTGTGGGCCGATGACGGAGAGAACAAGGGCGACTCCAACCGGTCCATCGGCTGTTGTCTCTTGTGGCTCCGCCCGTGTCATCTAGGCGTTCTCCCGACCACATCCGGTCAGGTTCGCGCGGGGATCACGCGAGCTGTGTCAGCTGGGAGAGGACGTCGACGACCGCCCACGTCTCGGCGACTCGTCCTTCGGCGAAGCGGAGGACGATGACCTCGTTGTACCTGACGGCCTTGCCGGTTGGTGGGATGCCCATGTATCCGCCCTGATGCGTGCCGGTGACCGTGTTGCGCATGGCGACCCTGTCGCCCTCCTCGATCAGATCCTCGATCGTGACGTGAAGGTCGGGGTAGGCCCGATGGAGCCGTCTAAACAGCTCCTTCGACGCCTCGGCCCCTGTTGCTTCGAGAGGCAATGGTGTGTGGATAACCGCGTCGGGGGCGACGAGCTCGTCGATCGCCTGCGAGATGAGCGCCGCATCGCCGCTGTTGGTGGCGTCGTTGAAGCGTCTGACGACCGCCTTGTTGCTTGTTTCCCGCGTTGTCGACACGTGGTCCTCCTCCGGTCGAAGTGCGTGGTGGGTGGCTACGAAGAAGCGAGACTGCTCCTCGATCAGATGGGCGGTCATCTCTGCGATCTCAGTAGCGACGAGAGATCGCCGACCGGCCCGAGGTGTACGAGCTTGTCGGGGTTGACGATCGTGTTGATGCCTGTGATCCGACCGCCGGCGATTTCGAGCGCGCCCACGGCGATCAGGCGCTGCTCCGCGTCGAACAGGAGCTGGCCCGGGCTGCCGTTGATCTCGACGGTGCGCGACGAGATGCCGGGTACACGGTCGGCGAGGCGAGCCCAGTAGTTGACCAATGCGCGCGCGACCCGGCTGCGGCCGCGCAGCGGGCGCGCCAAGGCGGGAACCTTGCCGCCGCCATCGGCGGTCAGCTCGACGTCGTGAGCGAGCAGCGCTTCCAGTTCGGCGAGGTCGCCGTGCTCGGCGGCGGCGAAGAACCGTCGCGCGAGCTCGTCGCGCTGCTCGCCGGTTGTTTGGAAGCGCGGACGGCGCTGCTCGACGTGGCGGCGTGCCCGTGTCGCGAGCTGACGGACGTTGTCCTGGCTCTTGCCGATGATCTCGGCGATCTGGGGATAGTCGTAGTCGAACACGTCGTGCAGCAGCAGCACCGCGCGCTGCTCCGGGGAGAGGCTCTCGAGCAGCACCAGCATCGCCAGCGACAGCGAGTCGGCCATCTCCGTGTGCCGGGCTGGATCATCGTCGCGGTCGGTGATGATCGGCTCCGGCAGCCACTCGCCCACGTAGTGCTCGCGCCGGGCCCGCGCCGAGTGAAGCTCGTTAATCGCCAGGCGAGTCGTCACCGTCGCCACGAACGCGCGCGGCAGTCTGATCTGCTCGCCTGTCTCCAGGGCCCGGTGAACCCGCAGCAGCGCCTCCTGCACGACGTCCTCGGCATCGGAGACGCTGCCGAGCATGCGGTAGGCGATCGCGAAGGAGACCGGCCGCAGCTCGTCGAGCAGGCGTTCGCGCTCGGTCATGCCGCGGCGAACCCCTGCCGCCAGCTCGGATAGCTCGGCTGCCACCCCAGCTCGCGCTTGGCCTTGGCGTTGGAGACACCGCGCAATTCGGTCATCATCTCGGCGCCCATCTTTCCGGCGAACACGCGCCCGACGAACCGCGGTACGTGCCTCGGCTCCTTGGCGCCGAGTCGCTGCGCGAGGAAGGGAAGCCACTCCGCGACCGGCGCGGGATCGTCGTCGACGATGTTGAAGACGCCCCGGCGGCCGTGCTCGATCGCTTTGACCGTTGCCTCGGCCGCGTCGGCGGCGTGGATGAAGGACCACACACCGCCGCCTTCGCCGACCACCGGGAACTTGCGCTGGCGGACCAGCTCGAACTGTTCCTCGCCTGGCGCCATCGACGTGCCCGGTCCGTACAACGCGCCGTAGCGCAGCACGATCCCTTCCGTCCAGTCGGCGCCCAGCACCACCTCCTCGAGGTAGCGAAGCGCGGCCACGGTCCCGCGCAGCTCCGGTACCGGAGTGGGATCGAGTGGGTCCGTCTCGGTCTTCAGTCCACCGGTTCGTCCGTACACGTACGTGCTGTTGCCTTGCGCCACGAACCGCTGTACCGCCACCGCCTGCGCGGCCGCCAGCAGGTGGTCTGTGCCCTCGATCCGCAGGCGGTTCGTGGCCGCGAAGTCACGTTCGAAGTGTCGCGTGTCGATCGAACCGACCGCGGTCAACTGATGGACGATTACATCCGGCCTCGCTCTGGCCACCGCCTCTACAACCTGATCGGCATTCAGCGCGTCCGCGATCACCGGCACGGCGCCCAACTTGTGGAGCATCGGCCGCTTCGACTCGCTGCGCGTCATGCCATGAACCTCATGACCCGCCGCAACCAGACGCGGCACCAGCTGCCTGCCAATCGCTCCCGTCGCGCCAGCCACGAACACTCTCATCATCGACTCCTTGACCGAAGACCGCTGTACTCCAAGACAGGACAGCGGCCTCGGCTGTGACACCTCCCAGCACCCGGCAGGGAACGCCGGCACGCGGCGCTTCGTCGTTGGCCGCACCGAGCGGGGCGCCGCCGCTGGCAAGGCGCTCAGCGCGCGGGGGCGAAAGGCGTGAGCGCCGGCAGCGCCGGCCCTGCGCTTATACAGACGCTCAGCCGGGCGCGCAGCGAGTGCGCGGCGGCCGCGTCTTCGTCAACCCCGAGCTTCCTATGTTGTGCCGGGACCGGACGATCGCACGCGCCGTTGATATGCGGCTGGGGTCATCCCGAGCGTGCGCTGAAAGTGGCGATGCAGGTGACTCTGGTCGGCGAAGCCGGTGGCCGCCGCGGTCGAAGCGATCGACTCGCCTGCCTCGAGCAAGCGGCGAGCGGCCCGGATTCGATGGGCGAGTTGAAGCGCGTGCGGTGGCAGCCCGGTGCGGTCGCGGAAGAGGCGCACGAGGCGGAACTTCCCAATGCCGGCTGCCCCTGCGAGCTCATCGAGGCTCACGTTTCGCTCCGGTCGCTCGGCGAGGTAGTCGCACGCCGCGCGGAACGCCCGCTCGTCACGCGGGCTGGGCGGCGAGTGCCGGGAGCGAGCGGTCGAGAAGCGCTGGACGATGGCCTGGAGCCAGCCGGCAAGTCGTTCGTCGCCCTCGATTCGGCTCGCAGCCGTCTCTAGCGCGACGTGCAGGTCGAGAAACGCTCGAGCGAGCTGACGGTCGCGGATGACTGGAACCGGAAAGTGGACGTTGGCTGGCAGTTCGGACTCGTGATCACTCGCGATCTCGGCGAGGTCGCCGACCTCGACGACGATGAGCCGAGCCGACCATGGCGCGTCGACCGCCGTGCCCGCATGCTCGGCCGAGGGGTCCCACGCGACGAGGTCGCCTGGGACAACCAGGTGCCGTCGGCGTCCACGGCGGGCGCGCATCGGATTCGCTGTGACGATTCCGAACACGTACTCGCCGCGCGGGTCGACTGCGTACTGGGTCGTCTGGCCTGCCATCAAGAGGACGCGCTCGTTCCCCTTGGGTCGCCACATGCGCACCTGTCCAGCCGCCATGGCACGAGAGTAGCGAGGGCAAGAACGTTCAAGACGACGCCGAGCCCGGACTTCTACCGTCGCTCCCGTGCTCATCACGCCCCACATCGTCGTTCGGGGCGCCGAGGCCGCGGCAGACTTCTATCGCGACGCATTCGGCGCTCTCGAGTTGGTCAGAATCCCCGTCCCCGACGGGCGTCTGATGTCGATCCAGCTGCGGATCGGCGACAGTGGCCTGCATCTCGCCGACGAGTTCCCCGAGTTCGGAGTCCTCGCGCCGCCGTCGATCGGGGGAACGGCGGTCGTGCTCTCACTCAACGTCGACGACGCCGAAGCGGTCTTCGCGCAGGCGCTCGCCGCCGGTGCCGAGATCCGTCAGCCGCTGCGCGAGGCCTTCTGGGGGGACCTGCACGGGCAGGTCGACGATCCGTTCGGTCATCGCTGGAACGTTGCTCGGCACCTGCGCGACGTGCCCCACGAAGAGCTCGTCGCGGCCGCGGCTCAAGCCTTCGCTTGAGATGCGCCCCTACCCCCCTCCACCAGGGAGGGGTTCATGTTCTCGCCCATCGAGACAACGGAAGACGCATGTTTGCTAGGCCCACTATTCGATCCAGCGGGCGACCTTAGTCTCGCTGTCAACTACGCCGTCGATCTCGACGATGCGGTCGATGACGGCGTCCAGTTCGGCCACATCGATACCTGCGACGATCGCGACGACGTCGGGCGTACCGAGCAACGCGTCGGCTCGGACGACCCCCGGCAGCTTCCGGACCTCCTGGCAGACACGCCTGGGACCGGGATTCTCGGTATCGACGAAGACATAAGCCCAGACACGGGGGGCTGTCAGTTCGTAGTCGCTCATTCCGGGTTTAGACGGCTGTGTGGTGCAAGCGTGCGCTGACTCTGCGCGAGGTCAGATTACTTCCCTCCCTCGTCGTCGCGAGACGGCATGTGCGCTCTCGGGACTGCGGACTTCTGAGCGCTGCCATTCAGGCCTTGTCACCTCAGGACTGCTCAGGGCGAGCTATTTCGATATATCTTGTTACTCTGTGTTCATGAATACTGCAGCCGAGTGGCCCTGCTTGGGGTTCCGCCGTCCCGGTCGGCCGTTCGGCTTCCTGGCGGCGGCTGCCGCGCTGGCGATGGCTGCTCGACGCCGCGGCCGGCATGGGCCGTGGTCCAGGCGCGGGGAAGGATTCGGCCCCTTTTTCGGTGGGCCGGGCGGGTTCCCACGCGGGCCGAGGGCCCGCCGTGGCGATGTCCGCACCGCGGCCTTGCTGCTCCTGGCGGAGGGACCACTGAACGGCTACCAGATCATGCAGGAGATCGAGAGGCGCTCGGACGGCGTCTGGCGGCCAAGCCCAGGGTCGGTCTACCCAGCGCTCGCCCAACTCGAGGACGAGGGCCTTGTTCGCACCGAGCAGGTCGACGAGCGTCGCACCTACGTGCTGACCGACGCCGGGCGGACCTACGTCGACGAGCGCCGCACCGACCTTGATGCACCATGGGAGCAGATGACCGGCGCCGTCGACGACGACGTCGGCGCGCTGTTCCGCGAGATGCGCCGGGTGGGGATGGCCGTTGGTCAGATTAGCCACCTAGGCAGCGCAGACCAGGTCGCCAAGGCGCGCGGCATCCTCGCCGAGGCGCGCCGAGCCCTCTACGCCCTGCTCGCAGAGGACGAGAGCAATGAATGACCCGACCAATCGAAAGGACACACGTGCCTGCATCGAGTGACTACCGGTACGACCCTGGCGACGGCCCGCGCGACCGCTCGCTGCGCGTCGGCGACAAGGAGCGCGACGCAGTCAGCGAAATCCTGCGGCAGCGTCACCTCGAAGGACGCCTGGACACCGACGAGTTCCAGTCCCGGCTCGAGCGCTGCCTGGCGGCGAAGACCTACGCCGAACTCGACGAGCTTATCGCCGACTTCCCACGTGACGGGGCAGAGCGTCGGTGGGACCGGCGGTCCTGGACGTTGCGGCCGTGGCCGCTCCCTTTCCCGTTTCTATTTCTGCCGCTCGCGCTAATCGTGGCGATCGCCGTCGGCGCCCACCTTTGGTGGCTTGCCATCCCGCTGTTCTTCCTCTTCGTCGTGCGTCCGCTGGCCTGGGGCGCCTGGGGCCGCGGCTACAGGCGTGGGTTCTGGGCTTGCGGCCCGCGACGGACAACCCGTGCCTGACGTGAGCACCGCGACTGGCACGCTCTCGCCCGAAGGCTTGGCAGCGCCACGTTCCGGGGCGTTACCGCCAAGCCCGGATTCGCGGTTCGAGTGAGGTGAAACTGGGGCTTCGCATCTCCGACCGAGCGCCGCCGTCGAGCAGGATGCTCAACTCGAGCGAGCCGGACTTGCTCGCCCACACCTGGAACGAGGGCAAGACCGACTCCGTCGTTCGCTTCGAACTCAACGAGGACGAGGGCGGGGCTCGTCTGACGCTTCGGCACACCTTCGACGGAGAGGTCGAGATCCCGAGCTACGGAAGTGGGTGGCACCACCATCTCGAGCTGCTCAGTGCCCAGGTCGTAGGCCGGCCGATCGGTTGGGATTCGATTCGCTTCAAGGAGCTCCAGAGCGAGTACGAGCGCCGCGCTCAGCACCGGCGTGAGGCCCAGCTCGCCCAACGGCGCGAAAGCGTGAGGAAGACATGACTGACGCAACGCTTTTGACGGACCGCGGCCGGCCTGCCCTGCGCTCGAACACCATCTGCTCAGGTCTCCGTCGGTCGTCTGGCCTGAGAGTCTTCGGAGATCGAACCCCCGCCCTCGAGCGCCTTCAGAACGGCCGATCCACGGTGGCGGCTATCCGCAATTTCCCCTTCCTTCGTCATGTCGCCTTCTCGAACGTTGGTGAGCTCGTCGGCGCAGGCTCGGGGACCGCCTTCGTCTCGACCTGGCGCGGCTTGCGGATCGTCGCGACGGCGACGAGGGCGCCGGCGGCCAGAATCGCCGCTCCCACGTAGAGCGCGCGGTGCCAGCCGTCGACGAACTGGAGCGGGTAGCGCGGGTCGAGCGCGCTCACGCTGACCTCAGCC
>Ga0126383_10000332_pt1 | contig 25352 bp, 20 predicted proteins | sample PanSoiMetPlot_35_FD_96882 | JGI IMG/M metagenome (GOLD analysis project Ga0126383, IMG submission 96882) | Tropical forest soil microbial communities from Panama - MetaG Plot_35 | ecosystem: Environmental > Terrestrial > Soil > Tropical forest > Bulk soil | place: Panama | collected 2016-02-17
CAGCTCAAAGTCAGCTATCGCACGTTACTCTATAAGATCGATCGCTATCACTTATTGCCCCCCACCTCTTCTACCATTGGCAATGGGTGACCGTTTGTCGTCGTGCAGCGATTTCCTGAGTGCATTGCGGAGTGCACCAATCTGCAGGAACGCTACCAACCGCTGCTTCCGTAAGGAGCAGTTCGTAACTCGAATGGAATCCTCACTTTTCCCAAACAGGAGTCTCCATGAGTACCCCTAGGCCTTTGAATCGACCTTGGACTTCGGAAGATTACTTGGCGATGTTGCGGCGAAAGTGGCGCCTGATCGTAGGGCTTGCGCTTTTGGGCCCGATCATCGGTTACGGAATATCGCGGTTGTTACCCACTCGGTATACCTCAACATCATTGATTCTCATCGAGCGTCAACAGGTTCCCGAGACCTATGTCAAGCCAGTTATTACTGATGATTTGAACGCACGCGTCGCGGATCTGCAGCAACAAGTGTTGAGTCGCACACGTTTGCTGCCGATCATTGACCGGTTTGGCCTCTTTAAGGACCGTGCTCCTCACGCCTCCACGGAAGAGTTGATGGAAATGATGTTAAAAGCAGTTGCGTTGACAGCTGTAAAACCTATTATTGCCGGCGGCAATGAGGTGCTTCCGGGTTTCCGCGTCGAGGTTACACTCGGTGACCCTCAAAAAGCACAACAGGTCTGTCACGAGATCGTCTCGATGTTTGTCTCAGAAAACATCCGACAGCGCGAGAACAGTGCTCAGGGCACAGTCAGTTTCCTGCAAAATCAACTAGATGAGGCAAAACGCAAGCTGGATGAACAAGATGCCAGACTCGCCGCATTCAAGCGTCAACGTATGGGAACGCTTCCGGACGAGGTGCAAACGAACATCAACCTATTGACTACTATGAATACGCAACTCGAGTCGGTCAACCAAAGCCTGAATCGTGCCCAACAAGACAAGGTCTACTCGGAGTCGGTACTCGCCCAGCAACTGCAGGCCTGGCAAGCGACCCAGGTTGCGGCGTCTGCAGATACTGCCAATCTGACACCAGAAGACCTGGAAAAGCACTTGGCTGACTTGAAGAAGCGCCTAGTTAGCCTGAGGGCAAAATATACTAACGCACATCCGGATGTGGTTGCCTTGGAAACTGAAATCGAGGAGATCACGAAAAGAATCAACGACGAAAGCGAAACATCTGAGCAAAAGGCTTCACAAGCCTCAAAAGACTCGAAACCTGTGAAGACACCAGAGCCCCCTCAAATCCAGCAGCTGCGAGCTCAGGTTCATGCCGCCACAGAAAGTGTGGAAAACTTCACGCACGATCAACAGCGGCTACAAGAGCAAATCAAACAGTATCAATCTCGTTTACAACTTAGCCCCGTGGTAGAACAGGAATACAAAGAGATTACCCGAGATCATCAAACTGCACTTCTGTTTTATAACGAATTGCTGGGCAAAAGAGATCAATCAAGTATGGCGACCGACATGGAGCGGCAAGCAGCTGGTGAAAGATTTCGCGTGCTGGACCCGGCCAATTTGCCGGGAAAACCATCTTTCCCTAATCGATTGCAATTTGCGGCGATAGGCTTGGCAGCCGGACTCGCTTTAGGCTACGGGTCAGCTTACATTGTTGAAAGGACTTCCAAGTGTCTCCGTACGAAGAAAGACGTAGAGTTCTATTTAGGTACGACGACCCTAGTGGTCATTCCGATAATTGGCGATCCGGCTAACAGAAAGACTTGGCGCAGTACAAGACATAAGGCACAGGCGTAGGATTTGCCTCCGAAGGATCATCAATCTCTCGGCATTAATTTCAAGCTCGCATTTTTGAGATAAGGAAAAGACTATGAGTCGATTCTACGATCTCTTGCACAGACCTCAAGGGGAGAACAGCGCGAACAAAGAGCTTGCAGCTAACGGAGAACTGAAGGACGAGCACACTTCTGAGACCAACGTGTTGACGGAAATGTCATCATCCCTCGCTAGAGTTCTGAGGACGGATGGGCCGAACAGCGAAGACTCCCCGGAAACTGCCGCCTTACGTAAGGAGCTAGCTACACGCTGCGTGCAAAGTACCTGGTCTCCCGATCCATCTCACAGGCTGCTGTCTAGCAACGGCAGCTTATATGGTCCGGGAAGGGAAGAGTTCCGCACTCTACGATCTCGCCTTAATTTGGTCAGAAAGAAACTACAGCTGAACAAAATTCTCATTACGAGTCCGCTGCCCGAAGAGGGGAAGACTCTTGTTTCTGCCAATTTGGCGCAAGCGGTATTGTGGCAACATAAACAACAGATACTGCTCGTTGACGGTGACATGCGCACACCAAGTCTGCATATTCCCCTTGGAGCGCCTGCGGAACCGGGACTTTCAGATTACCTCAAAGATGAGGCGGACGAGTACGCAGTGATCAAACGGGGATCCGAAAACAATCTTTTCTTCATCCCGGCTGGAAAGCCGTCTCCCAATGCGAACGAACTTATCGGAAATGGTAGGTTAAAACTCCTGCTGGATCGGCTGACGCCGGTATTCGACTGGATCATTGTCGACAGCCCACCCGTGATTCTGTTGTCTGATGCAAGATTGATGGGGGAGCTTTGCGATGGTGTCCTGATGGTTGTGAAGGCAGGATCGACACCCTTCGACCTGGCTCAGACAGCCTTCAACGAGTTCCGAGAAAAACGTTTTCTCGGAGTCGTACTCAACGGAGCAGAACACACATCAACTTATGGATACAACTACTATCACTATTATGAAGGGGCAAGGGGAAAGCGCTCTTCGTAAAGCGCTTTGTCGCTATAAGCGAAATCTTTTTCGGCATTTTCTGCGGATGTGCTTTGAGGTTGAGCACCTCGTAACATAGGGAACTTGTCTTAGCAGCAACCACCAGAGCGTACAGATACTGGGCGACTCTCTATCGGTTCTGTGGCGCAGGAAAGGTCAAAGCTACTCATCCTTCTGACCGAAGGCGCCCTCGGGGGCTGCAAGCATTGCGAGGATTGATTCTGTTCGACAATTCAATCGCAAGCTTTGAGATTTAGCATTTAAGATAGTCCACCCCCACTTTAGTCCCTGCTAGTCGGGATATCTCCCCCGGGTCGATCGACACGAGTTATTTGCGCGTGTTGCAAAGCAAAACACACGCAAGAGCGGAGGCAAATTGTGAAGCTGCAACATTCGGGTAATGGAGAATCTAGCAGCAACTTAGCACCGACGACACTCTGTTTTGGAGAACGGACGGTCCTCCCTGAGGAAGACTTTAAGCGGATGATTGCGATCGAGCGTAAGAGGGCGGAACGCTCCCGTAAGGCATTCCTGTTAATGGAACTAGAGACAGGGGAATATCATGGTTCGGGAAAAAATGGCCACGTCATTGCCAAGATCTTGTCGGCACTATTGGAATCAACGAGAGAAACAGATGTGGTCGGGTGGTACAAAGCTCATAGTACCGTGGGAGTGATGTTTACGGAACTCATCATCGACGATAAGAGCTCAATTCTCGCCGCGATGCTCATGAGAGTGACTGGCATCCTGCAGAATAGGCTTACTTTCGAGCAATTTAACAAGATCAGTATCTCTTTTCATTTTTATCCGGACAGATGGGACGAAGACACATCTCAGCGTCCGGGTAATCCCGCTTTATATCCCGACTTGTCAAAGAGAGAGACTGCTAAAAAAGCTTCTTTCGGCGTAAAACGGGTCATGGATGTCGTTGGCGGAGCCATTTTGCTTGTCACTTTCGCACCAGTCTTTCTGGTTATTGCGTTAGCCGTTAAGACGACTTCAAAGGGGCCCGTGTTTTTTAGGCAAAGACGGATAGGACAGTACGGTAAGCCTTTTGTATTTCTTAAGTTCAGGTCAATGCATGTAAACAACGATTTCAGCGTCCACGAGACATACGTAAAGCAATTAATCGCTGGCCAGGCCCCGTGCCATCTGGGCAAACGCGGCGAAAATGGCGCTGCGGTCTATAAGCTTACAAATGACTCGAGAATTACTCGCGTTGGTAAGCTCTTGCGGCGTGCGAGCCTGGATGAGCTCCCGCAAGTTTTTAATGTGCTCAGGGGCGAGATGTCGTTGGTCGGCCCCCGCCCAGCCATTCCGTACGAGTTAGCCGCATATCAGACGTGGCACAGACGGAGAGTTCTTGAGGTAAAACCGGGCATCACCGGTCTGTGGCAGGTAAATGGTCGCTCACGCGTAAAGTTCGATGAGATGGTCCGCCTCGATCTCAAATATGCCAACACTTGGTCGCCGTGGCTCGACATAAAAATCCTCCTCTCTACACCTCGAGCAGTTTGGCAAGGGGAAGGGGCCTACTAACAGTTTGGCAGTTCGGATTCAAAGACGGCAGATATCCCTGCTGCCAGTCTATTTTATAGATCAGCTGTGAAGTCTTACCCTTGCCGTCCCCCCATAACCGATATTTTAGAGGATGATAGGAAATGATTAATTTTGGGGTTATTGGCTACGGATACTGGGGCCCGAATATTGTAAGAAATCTTAATAACTTAGAGGGAGTCCGAGTTCTCGCCATTGCCGACGAAAGCCTCCCTGCACGAAATCGCGCTCTCAAAGCGAATCCCGGCACTCGCGTAATTGACGATGCTCGCGAACTTATCTCAGATGCCAACATAGATTGTATCGCGATAATCACTCCGGTCTGGACACATTTCGAACTCGCAAAAGCCGCGCTGAACAGCGGCAAGCACGTGTTCGTCGAAAAGCCATTTACAAGCAGCTGTGATCAAGCGGCACGACTAATCGACCTCGCAGCTAGCAAGAACTTAGTCGTCATGGTGGATCACACCTTTCTCTTTACAGCAGCGGTACAAAAAATCAAACAGCTCATAGAAGATGGAATTCTTGGCAACCTATACTACTACGACTCAATGCGCGTTAATCTTGGGTTGTTTCAGCATGACATCAACGTACTGTGGGATCTGGCACCGCATGACCTGGCGATCATAGACTATCTCATCGGCAGCGACCCGGAAGAGATCATCGCTACTGGCCAGGAGCACCTAAATGATCACGAAGATGTCGCGTTTATGACGTTGTATTTTCCGAATAGTGTTATCGCGCATGTCAACGTTAACTGGTTGTCGCCCGTCAAAGTGCGAACCACATTGATTGGCGGTGCGAAAAAGATGCTTGTATGGAATGACCTCGAGGCTGACGAGAAAATAAGAATCTACGATAAGGGAGTTAAGGTCGAGGGGGCTCAGGGTGTATACAATCTGCTGGTGAATTATCGGTCGGGTGACATGTGGTCGCCTCATTTGGATCAAGTGGAAGCATTGCACATGGAACTCGCCTATCTTGTAGAGTGCATAGCCAAAAATGAGAGACCGTTTAATGATGGAAATGCTGGCTTGCGGATCGTGAAAATGCTGGAAGCGGCCGATGAATCGTTGCGCAAACGCGGCGTAGCAGTGCAGGTCTAGGTCGGATGGCCCATCAGACATCGCTGGTGTGGTCAAAGCAGTCAGGACTTAATATTGGTTGGGGCGAAGCGGTAGAGGGAAGCTAGGGGAAATCCGGAATGAGTAGAGACGAGTATTTGTGTGTGGCTGCCGATGTGAGGCTTGGGTGCAATGTAAAGTTATCAAAGTTTATCAATCTCTATGGATGCGAAATCGGTGATGATACCAAGATCGGTGCCTTTGTAGAAGTGCAAAAGAACGCAAAGATCGGCAAGCGGTGTAAGATTTCCAGCCACAGTTTTATCTGTGAGGGTGTGACGGTAGAGGATAATGTCTTTATAGGTCACGGCGTTACATTTATCAACGATAGTTACCCACGTGCCACAGCTGCAGAAGGACGTTTGCAGGCCGAGGCCGACTGGAAGGTAGAACCTACCTTTGTCAAGAAAGGTGCCTCAATTGGCTCCGGCAGCACGATTCTTTCTCGGTTGACGATAGGTGAAAATGCGATTGTAGGAGCCGGCAGCGTTGTGGTGAAGGACGTGCCTGCAAACGCGATCGTCGCTGGAAATCCGGCGAAGGTGTTGCGATATCTGGCCGACGAGGAGCAGGCGAAAGTGAAATTGACGAGTCTCTAGAAGTGGCGAGCGGTCCAAGGGTAGATGTGGCGGTGCGAGTGGCAGTAGGAAGTACAGGGATTGGGAGAACACAGAAATGAGGACGAAGAGCATTCCGTTTCTGGATTTGACGACGTTTCACCTGCAGATGGAGGAGGAGCTAGTCGATGTTTTTCGAGCGGCCTTACTTAGCGCGGCATTCGTCGGAGGGAAAGCGGTAAAGGAGTTTGAGGAGGCCTTCGCGAAGTTCTGTGATGTTCGCTATTGCGTTGGAGTAAGTAGCGGAACTGATGCACTGCGATTTGCACTGATCGCTAGCGGAGTCAGCCCGGGTGATGGTGTGCTTACGGTGCCGAACACGTTTATTGCCACGACAGAGGCGATCTCGCAGGCCGGCGGGTATCCTGAGTTCGTGGATGTCGATGAGCAAACCTACAACATGAATCCGGAATGCCTTCGGGAATTCCTGGATACCAAATGTGACCTGGACCAACGGACCGGAAGGCCGATATCTCGCCGTACGGGCCGCATGATTACGGCCGTTGTACCAGTTCACCTCTATGGGCAGACGGCCGATATGGATCCCATCCTAGAGTTGGCCGAGACTTGGAATCTGATGGTTGTGGAAGATGCTTGCCAGGCTCATGGGGCCGAATACTTCTCCCGGAAGGACAAACGCTGGAGGAAGGCTGGGTCTATGGGGAAAGCAGCTGCATTCAGTTTTTACCCCGGCAAGAATCTCGGTGCGTGCGGAGAGGGTGGCGCTGTCACAACCGACGATCCGGATCTAGCGGAGACTGTTCGGATGCTTCGTGACCATGGACAGGCAGAGAAGTACTACCATGAAATCGAGGGTTACAACGGCAGACTCGATGCGATTCAGGCAGGAATTCTGCGAGTGAAACTGGGGCATTTGGCGGAATGGAACAAGCAACGTCGAGAAAAAGCTGAGGCTTACCAAGAATTGCTCTACCCGGTGGACGGTCTGACCCTTCCGTTTGAGCCAAGTTGGACCCAGGCTGTGTATCACCTCTATGTGATCAGGGTGCAAGATCGGCGGGAGTTGCAGGACCATCTGAAGGAAGCGGGTATTGGCACGGGTATTCACTACCCCGTTCCCCTTCACTCCCAGAAAGCCTATCGCGCCCTCGGATACAGCCAGGGAGAATTTCCGGTGACAGAGAGAATTGCGACTGAAATTCTCTCGCTGCCGATGTTCCCACAGCTCGAGCGCGTGGACCAGGAAACGATTGCCCGAACGGTCAAGGAGTGTCTGACCGCGGTCGACAGCCGCGCACCACTCTAGCTAGTACTGATCCGTTTGCCTGCCGCTCTTGTGCCGAGCAGGCTCCGCTATTGCCGCGATTAGCAGCTTTCGATGGGTGCCCGAGCATAAGTTTGCAGCGGATTGCGAGATGACAGTTTACGAGATTGATCCGACGCGAGATCCGCGTTGGGATGAATTCCTAGAGACACACCCGCGGGCGTCCATTTTTCATACCCGGGGATGGCTTGAAGCATTGCAGCGGACGTATGGCTATGTCCCGGTGGCCTTTACAACCTCACCTCCCGAGTGTCACTTAGCGAATGGCATTCCGTTTTGTGGGATTTCCAGTTGGGTAAGCGGTCGCCGTCTAGTCTCATTGCCATTCTCTGATCACTGTACGCCACTGGTCGAAAATCCGAAGCAATTGGCTTTCCTGCTTGCTTATCTGCGAGAGAGGGCCACATTAGAAAAATGGAGTTACATCGAGATCAGGCCCACAGATTCGGTTGAAACGGGCTCCATGGGCTTTGGCAAGGACAAGACATTCTACTTCCACAAACTGGATCTACATCCTAGCCTTGATGAGACGCTTCAGAACTTCCATAAACACTGCGTACAGAGGAAAATTCAGCGTGCGGCACGTGAAGGCTTGATTTACGAAGAAGGGAGATCCGACTCTTTGTTAACCAAGTTCTATCATCTATTCTTAATGACACGCCGAAGGCACGGACTGCCAGCGCAACCGGTCTACTGGTTTCAAAATCTTATGACCTGTTTGGGCGGGAGAGTCAAGATCCGAGTAGCCTCTAAGCATGGGCAGCCGATCGCCAGCATTCTCACCATTTCCTACAAGCAAAGCCTTGTTTACAAGTATGGTTGCTCGGATCCCCGATTCAATAACTTGGGGGGCACACAGCTCTTATTTTGGAGAGCGATCCAGGAGGCCAAGCAGGATAGCCTCCATGAATTCGATATGGGTCGCAGTGAATATGACAATCGAGGACTAGTTGCATTCAAGGATCGCTGGGGTGCCACTCGGACAGAACTGACTTATTTTCGGTATCCTATTAGACATCTCCACCGGGTTACTAAAGCAGGCCAAATTTTTATCAGCAAGTATGTCTGGTCTCATGCACCCACCAGCATACTCGCGGCTGCCGGTCGGGCGCTTTACAAACACATGGGATAGCAAAGGCGGCGATGTCGCTCGAAGGCATCTTCGACGGCTGTTTGTATAGGCAAGCATCGTGCGGCGCGAACATGCCGCCAAACACCCCAGGGCAGATTCTGTGTTTGCTCCAGCGCACTGACGGGCAGCAGCTGCAGCGTAAAAGCTTACTAGATTGGCCCCAACCGAGTTGCATATAACTGGCTTACTGCTATCGAATCCCATCGCATGATCGGGCGAATAGTGTGAGATATGAGAGGCTCGAATAACGGATCTCGTATTGCTACGTACGGAAGTGAGGAGAATACGAAGAAGGGCAATCTCAGTTTGGGGTTCGACATCTGCGGTGCTGCCGTGGTTTTTTGGGAATTTGAGATTTGCAGTTTCGAGACAGGGAAGAACTAGAACGACATGGCGCCCGAAAGCATGAATTCCGTCGAAGTCAGGGTCAGGGGCCACTGGGTCAAGATTCCTGCAGTGAGTGTCAGTGGCAATAACCTTATCGCGGCCGGAAAGTGGTTGAGGGTAGCTAGAGTCCGCGGTGAGGAAATGATGGAGAGTGAACTGGAATGTCCAGAAGTTTACATAAAAAAGCTAATGGGCGATGCGAAGAGTATCTTGAAGGCCGATATATTTACCTTTACTCACAAGCTACCTACAAGTCAACCGAAGTACTCCTATCCTGTGGAATGGGAGAGTGTTGCTGTTATTCACCTAACTAGCTTTACACGTTGGTGGGAGAATCTTCCGCAGGAAACTCGTAAGAATGTGCGGAGGTCTTGCAAACGCGGTGTGCAGGTGATCATTAAGGAGTACGACGATGATTTGATTCGGGGCATCAGAGAAGTGAACAACGAGTCTCCCTTGAGGCAAGGGACGCCTAATGGATACTACGGCAAGAGCTTCGACGAGACCAAAAGGCTTTACGGCGAGTTTGTCGGTCGATCCGACTTCATCTGCGCTTACTTCGGAGATAGGCTAATAGGATTTCTGCATCTAATATATCGGGGCGAGGTGGCGTCTATTTTGAATCTAACTACGTCGCCCAGCCATTTTGATAAGAGACCGGCCAACGCATTGATGGCTAAGGCGGCGGAGATATGCGAAGAAAAAGATATCTCATATATCTCCTATGGCTTATACAATTATGGGAACAAACACGACCATTCTTTGCGTACATTCAAAATCCGAAATGGCTTTGAAGAGATGCTCGTTCCGAGATATTTCGTACCATTAACACGTTGGGGAAGGATTTGTATGAAGGCGAAGCTCCACCGAGGCCTGGTCGGAATTCTCCCTCCTGCGGTGATCACAATCGGCTTGCGTGCCCGCGCTCAATGGCACCGTCTCGTGGCGTTCATAAGCCGGCGTAGCTCAATGACAGAGCGGCCGAATTGTAATCGGCAGATGAAGTGTTCAAATCCTTCCGCCGGCTCCAGTGCTTAGCATTGGGCAATTTACCTTCACAAGTGCTATCAGATGCTGGGGTGCTAACGAAACGGGGGCGTCGGCCGGTGGTCATTGCCGATAACATAGGTTCCTTCCCAACGAGGGCAGCTTGCATTCTCAACATGAAGCGTTGGAGAACGGGCTAGATCGAGCCGCTTGAATCAGCAGCTGCTGGAGCCGGAATCCTACAACATCCATGGATAACTTTCAGGTTTACTGTGGGCGGCAGCTACCCAAAGAGCCAGAAGCTAGTCAATGTCTTGCTGTGCGGGCACGGCTATGTCTTGCCGGTCGGTTCAACAGCCATCAACAACGCGAGGGGTCAGGAGGCGAGATCGTGCCGGGAATTGTTGGCCTCATAGCCAAACAGCCTTATGCCATCGGAAAGTCGCACTTGTCTAGGATGCTAAAGGCCATCCAACATGAAGCTTTTTACAATAGCGGAACCTGGGCGGATGAGTCCTTGGGCGTGTATGTCGGCTGGACGGCACTCAAGGATTCATTCTCCGATGAAATGCCCATCAGCAACGAGCGTGAGGACGTATACCTGATCTTCTCTGGTGAAGAGTATCCAGATTGCCAGAGCGTGCAGCAATTGCAGAAGCGTGGCCATCAAATCGGCCCAGCTGAAGCAGCATATCTTGTTCACCTATATGAAGAAGATGCGGGATTTGTCCAGAATCTTAATGGGATGTTCCACGGGCTTATCGTCGACCGCACGCGTGGCATCGTAAATCTATTCAATGATCGCTACGGAATGCACCGACTTTGCTATCACGAATCAAACGAGGCTTTTTACTTTGCTGCTGAAGCGAAAGCCATTGTAGCCGTGCGGCCAGAACTCAGAACATGCGATTTGCAAGGACTTGGAGAGTTTGTTGCTTGCAGCTGCGTTCTCGACAATCGTACGATCTTCAAAAACATTCATGTACTCCCCCCGGCTTCTTGGTGGACGTTTAGGAGTGGCTGCTTGAACTCGAGGGCTACATATTTCGAGCCGCGTCAGTGGGAGCAACAGACTCTGCTTGGACCGGAGTCATACTATGAGCAACTCCGCTCGATTTTGTCGACGAGAATTCCTAGATATTTTGTTGGTCGAGAGAAGCAGGGAATAGCGATGACTGGCGGTCTCGACACGCGAGTAATCCTAGCAGCTCAGACCCCTGCTCCAGGCACACTTTCCGCCTATACTTTTGGAAGTCAGCGGCGTGATACTTATGACGTGCGCATCGGCCGGCAAGTTGCGGATATCTGCAGGCAATCCCATCGAGTGATAGAAGTAGGCGACGAGTTCTTGACCGAATTTGAGAGCTATGCCCAGCGCAGCATCCTCATCACAGAAGGGACGGTCGACCTTTTTAGGGCAGCCGATCTTTATCTCAGCAAGAAGGTTCGAGAAATCACTCCCGCGAAAATCGTCGGTACCTATGGCAGTGAGATATTGCGACATGCGGTCATGTTCAAGCCGGTGATGCCGCCTGAAGGGCTGCTCAGTCCGGACTTCCTCCCTTATGTTCAGGCTGCGGGAGATACGTATGCGACTTTCCGACAACAGCACCCAGTGACATTCGCAGCATTCCGGCAGTCACCGTGGTACCACCATGGCATTCTTGCCCTGGAACAAAGCCAGTTAACAGTGCGGTCTCCATTTATGGACAATGAGTTTGTTCGAACCGCCTACCGCGCACCTCAGGGAAGTTCGACTAATAAAAATGATGTCCGCCTACGCCTTATTAAGAGCGGAAGCCCTGCCTTAGGGAAAATTCGGTCCGACCGCGGAATAGGGGGAAACGGGTGGCGCATGACCTCGTTTCTAGCGCACGCCTCCCGGGAATTCACCTTCAAAGCCGAGTACGCATACGATGAAGGGATGCCTCAGGCCGTGGCTAGCATCGACCATTTCCTCTCACCGCTACGCCTAGAGCGCCTGTTCCTAGGCCGCCATAAGCTGCTCCATTTCAGAATCTGGTATCGCGACCAACTCGCAGACTATGTACGCCAGATACTGCTTGATCCTTTGACATTATCAAGACCCTATCTGCAAAAGAAAACCGTTGAGACCGTGGTTAAGAGCCATCTAAATGGTACGCGAAACTATACTACGACAATTCATAAACTGCTGACCATAGAACTTTTGCAGCGCCTTTTTTTTAATGCACAACCCTTCGCAGAAGTTATCTAAACGGGTTAGTATGGAGCTACTAACCTCTTAATCTCTTAACTTCCTGCTCCACTCCTTTACGGGGTCCGGTTTTTGGGACATCGCGACTGCTCTTACATTTGAGGACCTTCATCCCGCGGTGGGGGGGACAAGAAAGGTTTTGACCATTCTTGAAATGCTCTCTGTCGAGAGCCTTCTGCGCGCGTGTGAAAGGGCCGTTCAGCAAGATGCGCGACTACTGGGCGCTCGAGGGCGGTTGTGAGCGGCTTAGGTGAGCCCGCTGGCAGTGCTTTTCATTACTTCTTTCGACGTTTGTAAGCTATAATCCCGTCTCGACGCTAAATGAGCGACAAAGGCACAGTGGTCCTGCCACCGAAAATGGTAAAAGCTGATCAGCTGCAAACAGCAGTGGTTCGATTTGTGGAATGGCTGGATCGCCACGGAGAGGTCTCATACGACTTTCAGAGCTTTTATGCGGGTAATTTGGGACGAAGAGCGAAGGCTCTGTATTACAGAAATCCGGTTTTAGGAACATTGGCCGTATCGCCGATGGTATTTTGCGAAACATTTCTCCCCTCAGCGAAGAGGCTATTTTGGAAACCTCAGCGATTCCCGATAGCTGATGCCCATTACGCTATGGGATTTTCTTTCCTCACAGAGGCTCTTGAAGAAGAGCGATATTACCTACGGGCAGTCCATTTTCTTGAGATCCTGGATCGGACTAGATGCCCAAGGTACGATCACTACTGTTGGGGATATCCCTATGACTGGGAAACGCTGCGCGGCACGATTAGGGAAGGGACACCACTTATCACGACGATACCCTACGTCTACGAAGCTTTCAGACAAACTCATCAGATTGATGGAAACGAGAGATGGTTTCGAATAATGCGATCGATTGCCCAGCACGCGGTTCAGGACTATAAGGACGTTGAAACATCGCCCATTGCGTCCACCTGTTCCTATACTCCTGACCCGAAGGACTCGCTAAGTGTCGTAAATGCCAACGCTTACCGAGCATTTCTCTTGACGATCGCGGCTCTGGATTTCTCCGAGGGCAAGTACCAAAAGATAGCTGAAAGAAATCTAAATTTCGTAATTGAGTCTCAAAATCCGGACGGTTCGTGGTACTACGCCAAAGATGGAAAGAGAGACTTTATCGACCATTTTCATACTTGTTTTGTCCTAAAAGCACTGGCGAAGATCGAGATACTTACGAATGATCCCAAGTGTACTGCGGCTATCGAGCGTGGCATTCGATATTATGTCAGAAACTTATTTGACGACCGAGGTGTTCCTAGACCATTCTCACGTCCGCCTCGACTGACAGTGTACCGGCGTGAACTGTACGACTATGCGGAGTGCGTCAACTTGGCCACCCTGTTGAGAGGCCGTTTCCTGGAGCTTGACGAGATCTTGCCAACCGTTCTTGACCAAATCCTAACCCGATGGCAAAAACCGGACGGCTCCTTCAGAAGCCGTCAGCTTCTCGTTGGATGGGACGATACTCCCATGCATCGCTGGGCCCAATCACAGATGTTTAGAAGCCTCTGTTTTCTGCTCCACGAAAATATATCGAAAGATCTCTTTAGGCCCAGTAGTTTTGACTCGCAACAGGCCACCGAGTCCCCCTCCATCAGCAACACTCAAATGTGCGGCCATTCGGAATCATGAGCTACAACTTCACCAAGGGCTTAGGGCTGCTTATGGAAGCCAGAACGGACGCAGCGGAGGTGCTAAGGGATGAGATGAATCGTGGCTGCTCATACGCCTCCTATGTTCTAATTACACCTGCTCGTAATGAGGAGGCATTTATTGAGAAGACAATTCATTCGGTAATTCAACAGACAGTATTGCCACTCAAATGGGTGATTGTGGATGATGGGTCAACGGACAGGACTTCCTGTATTGTTAACCATTATCTTGAGCAATATCCTTGGATGGAATCGGTCCAAATGCCGCAACGGAGAGACCGGAGCTTTGCCGGCAAGGTGGAAGCTTTCAATGCCGGCTACGAAAGAGTTAGAGATCTCACCTACCACATCATTGGCAATCTGGATGCCGACATTTCCTTTGAGAATGACCATTTCGAGTTTCTTACCGCTAAGTTCAAAGAGGACCCTGCCCTAGGTGTGGCCGGAACAGTTTTCAGGGAGGATGGCTACAGTTCGGAGAGAGATAGCTTTGAGGGACATAACCATGTAGCGGGTGGCTGCCAGCTGTTCCGGAAGCAGTGCTGGGAGCAAATTGGCGGCTACATCCCGCTCCGCGCTGGAGGGGTTGACTGGGTGGCTGTAACAACTGCCCGGATGATGGGGTGGAAGACTGAGTCGTTCCGCGAAAAGTCGTTCTTTCATTACCGGCGCTTGGGGACCTCGGAACGCAGTGTCCTCTCCTCATTGTTTTCCTACGGGGAGAAAGACTACTACCTGGGCGGGCATCCGGTCTGGGAACTGTTCCGGGTGACCTATCGGGCTATCAAGCAACCCTTCATCGTCGGCGGTCTAGCGTTGGGACTGGGGTACTGCTGGGCTTTTCTTCGCCGTACGCCTCGCTCGGTCTCTCAAGAACTCATGGCCTTTCACCGTAAAGAACAGATGGCCAAGCTTAAGGCCATTCTCATATCCGTCTTGAGATTCAAACGGATTAATAATTTCAAGCTCGTGCAAGAGTAATAATTTGGACTGCCAAACTTCTCAGTCTACCTCGAATTTAGCTAGGTGGCAGATCTAATCAAGTCTTGCCAAGTCAATCAAGGAATCTCGATCGGTATGTACAGCGAAAGGGCCTTGTGGACAGGGTTTATGGAATCGGCGGAACGCTTGCCAGAGTGTCCCGCGGTCTTCGTGGAAAGCCGAACTCTCTCTTACCGTGAGCTAAAGGATCGTGCCACTTGTATTGCAGCCACGATCCAGGCCTATCCTGAGCTCTCGCAGATCCCGCTTACCGCGGTGTTCGCCTATCGTAGTCCGACGGCATTTGCGGGGGTCCTCGGTACACTCCTGGCCGGGAACGGATACGTGCCGCTGAATCGCACCTTCCCGACTGAAAGAACCGAAGTCATGTTCGAGCGGTCTCGGTGCCGATCGATCATCGTTGATACCGGTTCACTTCCTCAATTGAGCAATCTGCTCGATCGGGCGGAGCAACCCTTGCTCGTGATACAACCCGAAGCAGATGCGCGTGCAAACCGTGAGAGATGGCCCCACCATAGGTTCATCGGCTTGGAAGACCTCTCTCCCTCCAAGTCGTGGCGGGTGCCAGCAGCGGTCCACAATGCAATAGCATATCTTCTGTTTACGTCAGGCAGCACTGGAATTCCTAAAGGGGTGATGGTTGCCCACCGGAATGTCACGTCATACCTCGACTACATGGTCAACCGCTACGAGATCACCGAGCGGGATCGCATGTCACAGATGTTCGACTTTACATTCGACTTGTCAGTGTTTGACCTGTTCATGGCGTGGGAACGCGGGGCATGCGTGTGCTGCCCTTCGCAAAAGACCCTGATCAAGCCGGGCAAATTCATTCGAGACATGAAGCTCACTGTGTGGTTCTCCGTGCCCTCCACAGTCGCCTTTATGAAGCAGTTGGGAATGCTAAAAGCCGCGCCAGTATGAATCGCTCTTCCTTAACCCTCGAGGGAGCCGCCCGCGCATAGCAATGAAACCGTTCCCATTTTGCAGAGGAAAAGATGAAGGATTGCAGATTGTGGTTGGTTTAGAGTGAAAAAGCTATTTATAACCTGAACGCAAGCGTTAGAGCAGGTGGATTTGGAACAGCATTCGTCTTTCTATCCACTCCCTGGTAGGAGAACGCTGAAACGGTCGTCAAATGTGCGGTATTTGTGGACAATTTAACTTCGGTAGTCTGGAGCCCGTCCGTCGTCGTGACATTGAGACGATGACCAAGACCCTCGTGCATCGAGGCCCTGATGACGAGGGATACTATGTCGCCGGACCGCTCGGATTTGGCTTTCGCCGGCTCTCGATTATCGACTTGGCCGGGGGGCATCAACCCATGTCGGACCGGGAAGAATCGGTCTGGGTGATTTTCAACGGTGAAATCTATAACTTTCTCGAGCTCAGACGTGAACTGGAAGGTTATGGCCACGTTTTCCACACGAAATCGGATACAGAGGTCATCGTTCATGGATACAAGCAGTGGGGCGATGATGTGCTCAATCGACTCAATGGTATGTTCGGTCTCGGCATCTGGGATGCGCGGCACAGGCGGCTGGTCCTGGCCAGGGATCCATTCGGGATCAAGCAGGTCTACTATAGAATTGATCGCGACCGTCTGTATTTCGGCTCGGAGCTGCGTGCGGTTCGTGCCGCGATGCCGGAGGCGGCGGAGGTAGACCCGACTTCGCTGAACCTCTTCCTGCGCTACCGCTACACGCCCTCTCCATACACCATACTCAAGGGGGTGCGTAAACTCGCCCCGGGAACCAAGTTGACGATCCAAAACGGCTCTTGCCAGGTGAATCGATGGTACCGATTCAAGCCCGTTCCTTTTGCGCCGGCAAAATCGCCTGAACTTGCCAGAGAGGAGTTGCTGGCTCTCTATAAAAAGGCCGTGCGACGCCAGCTCATCAGCGATGTGCCCGTCGGGTTGCTTTTGAGCGGCGGTATCGATTCCGGGCTGCTTCTGGCCTTGATGAATCTCAACGGACGTTCCTGGCCGACCTACACGGTGGGATACGGTTCGACCTTTGCCGACGACGAGTTGGCGGACGGCGCAGAGACCGCTGGCATACTGGGATCGAAGCATACCACGGTCACGATTACGAGATCGATTTTCGAGGAGACACTCCCGAAAATTGTTGCTTGCCTGGAAGAGCCGATCGCAGCTTCCTCGATCGTTCCGATGTATTTCGTCTGTGAACGAGCCCGCCACGATGTCAAGGTGGCATTGATAGGACAGGGACCGGACGAACTGTTTGGCGGTTATCGGCGCCATCTCGGTGTCCGCTATGGCGCCTTGTGGGCTGGATTGCCAGGTTGGATGCGCACTCCCCTTTCGTCGGCCGTCACCGCTCTGCCCAGAAATGAGACCCTCAAGCGCGGGGTTTATTCCTTGGCGATTCCGGACCGGATGCAAAGGTATCAGTGGGTCTTGTCGATCCTGCCGAGAAACGAAATCGATGGCCTGTTCCATGACGGGCTGCTGGGTTCCAGTTCAGGCGACATCATACTGGAATGCTGGGCGGACATGGCTGACCTCATGTCCTCCACTGATGAGTTGGGCGGGCTCCAGTTTCTGGAGGTACGTTCCACGCTTCCTGACGAACTCTTGATGTACGCGGACAAGCTCTCCATGGCTCACGGTCTTGAGCTCCGCGTACCGTTTATTGACCGAGAAATCGTGGAATATGTCGAGCGCCTGCCCGCGAACCTCAAGGTGCGGAATGGATCGCGTAAGTGGCTACATCGGCAGGTTTGCCGAAAGTTTCTTCCTGAATCGATTATGAGACGACGAAAGCGCGGTTTTGCCAGCAACGTCGTGGATGACTGGTTCCGCAGCAACGTTGACAGCAAGATGGCCGAGACCCTGCTCGACAGCAGCTCCAGAATCTATCAATACTTGCTTCCAGCTGCTGTACGGGAACTTCTTGAGCAACATGCCTGTGGCCGGAATGATAATCACAAAATCCTGTTTAGCCTAATCCTTATCGAGGAATGGCTGCGAGCCCATGATGCGCGAGTAAACGCATCGACCTAGTAGGTGTCAACTGCTGTTTTCTTGGTGGTGACGCAAGATGAATACCCAAGCGTCCAACGCTGCGAGCCCCGAGCGCGGATCGCCGCCGAGCGATGTAGCAAGGCTGGCGACATGCGATTCCTTCATCATTGGCTCTGATGATCGCATCCTGGTCACAGGGGCCACTGGTTTCGTAGGACCGCGCGTCGTAGGGTGTCTGCTGGATCGGGGGTTTCGTAACCTCGTCTGTTTTGCTCGGCCCTCGAGCGACTTGGCCAGGATCGAAGCCAGTTCCAACTGCCGACCGCTCGGGGCACGAGTCGAGGTCCTCAAAGGAAATCTCCTTTCCCGCGAGGATTGCGAGGCCGCATGCAAAGACGTGGCGGTCATCTTTCACCTAGCAGCCGGAACCGGCGAGAAGTCCTTTCCAGATGCATTTATGAACTCAGCGGTCACGACACGCAACCTGCTCGATGCCAGTCTGCATTGTGCCCGTCTGCGACGATTCGTTCTGGTCAGCTCATTCGCCGTCTACTCAAATCGGCAGAAGTCCCGGCTGTTAGAGGAATCGTGCCCAATCGAAGAGCATCCCGAGCTTCGCGGGGAGGCCTATTGTTTTGCGAAGGTCAGGCAGGAGCAAATTCTCACCGAGTATGGCAGGAGCTTTGGGGTTCCCTACGTCGTTGTCAGACCGGGTAGTGTCTATGGACCGGGCAAGGATGGAATTATCGGTCGGGTCGGGATCGGTGCGTTTGGGATCTTCGTGCATCTAGGTGGCTCTAATACGATACCGTTGACGTACGTCGATAACTGTGCCGAAGCGATTGTCTTGGCAGGCCTCGTCAAGGGTGTGGAAAGCGAGGTCTTCAATGTCGTCGATGATGACCTCCCCTCCAGCCGCGAGTTTCTCCGTCTGTATAAGGAAAACGTGGGGCACTTCAAAGCAGTTTATCTTCCCCATGCCGCAAGTCATGCGCTCTGCTACCTTTGGGAGAAGTATTCACAATGGTCGAACGGACAACTGCCCCCGATCTTTACCCGCAGACGATGGTACGCTTACTGGAGGAAGACACGTTATAGCAACCAGAAGTTGAAAGCCCGACTCGGCTGGACCCCAAAGATGCCTACTGCGGAAGGACTGCGACAATCCTTTCAAGATCGTGGACGAGGCAGAACATATGCTTAAAGTTGCGATTGTGGGCTGCGGCAAAATCGCTGATGCCCACGCTTCGCACATCCAGAGGATGGACGGATGTGAGATCGTGGGTGTGTGTGACCGTGAGTCGCTAATGGCCAAGCAGCTCTACGAACGATTCCGGGTCAAACGATACTTCACCGACCCGACTGAACTTTTGAGTCAGGCCCGACCGCACGTTGTCCACATCACGACACCGCCCGAGAGCCACTTTGATATTGCCAGGCTTTGCCTCGAGCACGGCTGTCATGTGTACGTGGAGAAGCCCTTTACCCTCTGCGCCGAGCAAGCGCAGCGACTGGTGGACCTGGCATACGAAAAGGAGCTTAAGCTAACGGTCGGACACAACGACCAATTCAGCCACGTGGCGCGGCGTATGAGAGCGCTGGTTGAAACCGGCTACTTGGGCGGTCCTCCCGTACACATGGAAAGTTACTACGGCTATGATCTCGGGGATCCCCGTTACGCACGCTCTCTACTGGGCGACAGGGGACATTGGGTCCGCAGACTGCCGGGGAAATTGCTACATAACCTTATCAGCCACGGGATCGCTAGGATTGCAGAATTCCTGACGAGCGATGCGCCCCATGTGATCGCATATGGCTTTGTGAGCCCGCTTCTCAAAGGGATAAACGAAAGCGAGATCGTGGACGAACTTCGGGTCATTATCTGCGAAGAGGAAAGAACGACAGCCTATTTCACTTTTTCCTCTCAAATGAGACCTTCGATCCACGAGTTTCGAATCTACGGTCCGAAGAACGGTCTTGTTCTTGACCAGGATCACGATATTTTGATCCAGCTTCGCGGTGAGAAACTTAAGAGCTATGCCGACAAGTTCGTCCCCCCCGTTCTGTTTGCCAAGCAGCATCTCGAAAATCTGATTAAGAACGCCAGGCTATTCCTGGCTAGCGATTTTCACATGGATTCGGGAATGAAATATCTAATCGAGTCCTTTTACCGTTCGATCAGTGAAAACGCTGCGGTGCCCATTCCTTATGGCGAAATTCTACGGACTGCCAGAATTATGGACACTATCTTCGGTCAGCTCCGGGTCGGCTGGTCGCAGGCTCATTGGGCTTTTCCAACGCACCCTGCTCCTCCCGAAATCAATGAGCGGTGTGCGGCAGTCCACTCTAGAACCATTCTGGCTTCCGACTCCTGAGTCCTTGCTCCTTCAAAAGATACGATGCATCCCTCCTTGGCCCTAGCTATCTGGTTTATTCTCCTGCTTGCGCTGCTTCGTTTCGATCCAGCCAAGGACTCGGAAGTCTCATGGGCTTTGTGGGTGCCTGTGACCTGGTTGTTCTTCATCGGCTCGCGGCCGCCGGCAATGTGGCTCGGACTTTCCTATGGGAGCGCTGCCCAAGCGCTGGAGGACGGAAATCCTTTGGACCGCACGGTCTTTTCGCTGCTGATTATGGCGGCAATCGCTATCCTCTTCTCACGTTCGTTCCGGTGGGGCAATTTCGTAGTGCATAACTTTGCTCTGGCTTTCCTTCTGGCGTTCGCCTTGCTCAGCGTCGTGTGGTCGGACTTCCCACTCGCAACTTTCAAAAAGTGGTTCCGGGATGCGGGCTTATACATCGCGGTCATGGTTGTTTTGTCCGATCCTTGTCCATTTGAAGCGGTGCGCACCGTGCTCCGCCGGGTGTGCTATCTACTAATTTCGCTGTCCATCGTACTCGTCAAGTATTATCCAGGCGTAGGCATGAGATTTTCGTCTTGGGGTGGTCTGGAGTTAACGGGTGTATCGACATCCAAGAACATGCTGGGCGTCTCATGCCTGGTGAGCGGAATTTTCTTCTTCTGGGATACCCTCACGCGCTGGCATCAGCGAAGCGAGGTGCACGTTAGGCGGGTCATCCTTGTGAATATCGCATTCATCAGCATGACCCTCTGGCTGCTGAATCTCTCTCAAAGTAAAACTTCAACCGTCTGCCTGGTAATCGGGTGCCTCGTGATTGCTGCGGCGCGGCGGCATTCCGGTTGGGTCAGAGCGCTTGCTCCAGCGAGCTTTCTTCTTTATCTGATCCTGGCGCTTGGCTTCGGCATGGGTGGACAAATATCCGAGGCAGTCGGACGATCGTCCGACATGTCCGACAGGATTCGCATCTGGCAGGTTCTTTTAAGCGTGCCAATCAATCCGCTCCTGGGCACTGGATATCAGAGCTTCTTCCTCGGCCCGCGTATAGAGTGGGTCTGGGCGAGACTAACCGGCGACAATGTGCTGCAGGCTCACAACGGCTACCTCGCGATCTACCTCGAGCTTGGCCTGATCGGCTTGTTCCTCCTGTCTACGTTCCTGATCACAACATATCGCAAGATTTGCAAGCAGCTGAAGGCTCTCGCGCCCCTTGGTTCTCTAGGCTTGGGCCTTTGGACTCTCCTCCTCTTTTACAATGTAACCGAGGCCGCGTTCGGGGGGGGGCTCCCGTGGCTGGCACTTATAATGGCAAGCGTAACTGTACCGGAGCCCGCCGAGGAACAGGTGCACGCCCTGCCGCCCCGAGCCCTGGGCATGACAGAACAGGCCACTGACGTCTCTCTTGAGATGACAGGATTTGGAGGTCAGACGGATTGATCTTTTCACGATTCGGAAAAGCTAATGTCTGATACCTTGCCAAAAGCGCAGCTCCCGGGGGCGAATTCTGTCGCGCCGTCAAGCAGCGGTAAGCGGGTCGGTTAGCCTGACCGTTTTTTGTTTTGGCAGCCGAGATGGCCAGCGCTCTGTGCCGAGTGGGATGAAGGTTAAGAATTCAGATCCAGAATGCAGCAGCCACTAGGTCCTGGATCCTGCCCCTGTAAAGAAAGAACGATACGCGAGGACAACTCATGACCCGACTACGCAGTTTGTCGATAAAGGAACGGGTGAGGCAGCATGTCCTGCCCATAGCGTGGCGCCCCACCTGCACTGCGTTTCACTACCTGGCGTATTCCCTTGGGATAGGCGGATGGAACAGGACCCACTGGCTGGGCGTGCCAGTCCTCAAACTCCCGTCTGACTTGTGGATGTACCATGAGGTGATTTGGGAGACGCGCCCGAACCTGATCGTTGAGACAGGGACCGCAAGGGGCGGAAGCGCTCTCTTTTTCGCGCACCTCTTCGATTTAATGGCTACAGATGGAAGGGTGATCACTGTCGATATCACCCGGCCACGGGAGGGCTATCCGGACCACCGCCGCATTCGATACGTGACTGCCTCCTCTACGGATCCGAACACTGTCGATCTGATCCGCTCGCACATATCACCGACGGACAAGGTAATGGTGATCCTCGATTCGGACCATTCAGCCACGCACGTGCGTCAGGAGCTTGAGCTCTACTCTCCCGTGGTAACCCCCGGCTGTTACTTGGTTGTGGAGGACACGAACGTCAACGGCCACCCGGTTTGCCGGACGCACGGGCCCGGTCCAATGGAAGCGCTGGCGGACTTCCTGGCTGGCAGCTCGGGGCGCGACTTTGAGGCCGACCTCACAAGGGACACTAAATTCGGGTTTACGTTCTACCCCCATGGATGGCTGAGACGCATCGGGCCGAAATCCCGTTGGGCTGAACCGGCCTTATGATTGCTGCGAGGCATTGCAACTCTGGCCGGGCGGCACTAGCGTTGGGTCAGAGCACTCTCCCGCGAGCTTTCGAGCGATTCTAAGGCATGTCCGACAGAGTCGCATCTGGGAGGTTCTTTTAAGCGTGCCAATCAATCCGCCCCTGGGCGTCGGCGGCTATCAGAGCTTCCTCTGTCCGCGTATAGAGTGGGTCTAGGCGAGACTGAGCGGCAACAGTGTGTTGGCGGCCCACAGCGGCTACTTTGAGATATATAACTCAAGCTTGGCCTGATCGGCTTATTCCTCGTGTGTACGTTCCTCATCGCAACATATCGCAAGACCTGCAAGCAGCTGAAGCCTCTCACGCCCCTTGGTTCTCTAGGCTTGGGCCTTTGGACTCGACGTGGCTTTGCCGAACGACCTGCCAGTATTGAAATCGTGGACCAGGTTTGGTAAGGAGCGGCGCGGAGGTAACCGCGCGCGGCGCGAAAAAAGGCACGTGGTTCGTAGGTATTCGGAGACAAGGAGGAGTGGAAACCGATGGAAATCCACCGCAAGGAAGTCAGGATTAGGCTATGCGGTTTGCCTGTCCGGATGATGAGGGCCCATTAGTTTCTGGACGCCCCGGGAGCGGCACTGACGAGGCTGCGGCTTCTGAAAGGCCTGCCTGCCGGGCTGGTACCTACGATACTACCCGTCAACCTTGGACGAATAACCTAGTTCACTGATTTTCGGATTTAGACAACGCGATTCACCAAGAGTAACTCATGCGTCGATTACGTATTTTGGTGCTGGGGCCCGACTGTGATCCGGAGACGGTCAGCATTCCTTTTGTCAGCTACCGTCATGCGGCAGCGCTCGCCAAACTCCATGACGTCACCTTGGTCGTTCGAGGGCCCGTGGAGGCCTCTGTGCGCCGCGACAACGCACCGTTTCGCAGCATCGAGGTGGTCCGGATGCCTTCGTTCGACCGTATTCATGCTTGGGGCTTCCAGAAGATACTTAAAAGCAACTTTGACAGTCAGGCGGTGACCGCCTTCGGTTATCCGTTTTCCATCGCTTTTGAATGGTACGCCTGGCGGCAGTTGCGGCGACGTATCTTTGCTGGCGAGTTCGATGTCGTTCTGCGTGTCCTGCCGATGACGCCCGTGCTGCCGAGTCCGTTCGCTTTCTTCCTACGCAAGGGGCCTATCCCCTTCGTACTTGGGCCGCTCAATGGTGGTTTGCGGGATGCGCCCGGCTTTAGCCAACCCGACAAGCCAGAATGGGTCTTTCGCTTGAGGAATCTGTACCGGCTTATGCCATTTGCCCGCGCCACCTATCGTCACGCCACAGCGATCATCGCCGCTACGTCCCACATGCGCACCCAATTTGCCGTGCATCGCGATAAGTTGTTTTTTGTCCCTGAGAATGGCATTGCTCGCTCCCTGTGCGTTGTTGACACGCGTAGTCCCGAGCCCGGCGCCAGACTGGAGCTGCTTTTCGTGGGCGGCTTGGCTCGCCGAAAAGCCTGCTACCTCGGCCTGCGCGCGGCTGCCCCGCTTTTGCGAAACGATTTGGCCCGGTTCACACTGATCGGCGATGGCCCGGAGCGCAACCGTCTCGAGCAACTGGTAAAGACCCTTGAGATTGAGAAGGCGGTAACCTTTTGCGGCTGGCTTAAGCATGCGGAGGTGCTCAGGCGCTTGCGAGCCGCGGATGTAGTGGTGCTTCCAGCCATTCGCGAAGGTGGTGGCGGCGTGGTGTTTGAAGCCCTTGCGAGCGGTGCCGTACCTGTGGTCCTGGACCACGGCGGGCCAGGGGATATCGTTCAACCAGAACTGGGGTACAAGGTCCTCCCGACCAATGAGGACGACGTAGTATCACATATGGAACAGATTCTGAGGGATCTAGCCGCCAATCGGGAGCTTCTTAATCGCTTACGACAGCAAGGCATGTCATACGCGCGGGAGTGCTTAACTTGGGATGCGAAGGCGCAGGCCACCACTCAGGTCTTGAATTGGGCTGTAGGGCAAGGTCCGAAACCCGACCTTCCATGGTCAAGGATTGCCCAGGTAAGGTGCGTGGACTGATCTTGACCACAATAGCTCGAGATAGGTGACTTTCGGAAGATTAACTAAGAAAAGTTTGGAACTAGGAAAACTTGGATATCCACAAGCCCAAGAAAGTAATGGTTATCATCGGGACGCGGCCTGAGGCGATCAAGCTAGCGCCGGTCGTGCTGGAATTGGGGAGGCATCGCGCTCATTTTGAAACCCAAATTTGTGTCACAGGACAGCATCGAGAGATGCTCGACCAGATGCTTCGAGTTTTCGGCCTGCGACCGCACCATGATCTGGGAGTGATGAAGGCGGGACAAGACCTTGCCGAGGTGACGGCGGCCTGCCTGACAGGGCTCGGCCGGGTGATGCGGGACGAACGCCCCGACTTGGTGCTTGTGCAGGGAGATACAACCACGACCCTTGCCGCCGCGCTCGCGGCGTATTACTACCGCATTCCGGTGGGCCACATAGAAGCCGGTCTGCGCACCGGGAAGAAGTATGATCCCTTTCCGGAAGAGGTCAACCGCCGCCTCGCGACCCACCTTTCGGATTTTCATTTCGCCCCTACGGAAGTTGCGCGGAAAAACCTACTCCTGGAAGGGGTAAGCCCGCAGAACGTGTTAGTAACTGGAAACACTGTTATCGATGCTCTGTTAGTCACACAAGCGCGCTTGACTGAAGACCCAGGCTTGGCAGTCGATGGCTTGGGCCCAGTCGATCGCTTGCGCATCATCCTAGTGACTGCTCATCGGCGAGAGAGTTTTGGGCTACCATTTCGTCG
>Ga0126383_10000335_pt1 | contig 25228 bp, 57 predicted proteins | sample PanSoiMetPlot_35_FD_96882 | JGI IMG/M metagenome (GOLD analysis project Ga0126383, IMG submission 96882) | Tropical forest soil microbial communities from Panama - MetaG Plot_35 | ecosystem: Environmental > Terrestrial > Soil > Tropical forest > Bulk soil | place: Panama | collected 2016-02-17
CTGACGTTCAAGACAAGGTTCCTGGAAAGGACAACGTTCGCATATCATGCGGCCGGAGTTAGGATAGATGGACGGATTGCGGAAGTACATCTCGAGTACTTGCTCGGCTAGGTCTTGACCGATCGTGTGAAGCTGTCGCCTCGACTTATAGACGGTGAACCACTTGAAGAACTTTGGACCGAACTCTTCCAGCCAAGCAAGGTAGTCGTTGTAGAAGCCTTGCTGGTAAGCAGACGGGTCATGCTTCTGAACGAACTGTCTGTAGATGACAGCGTCGGTCAGCTGGTTGTGAGCGGTTGAGTACTTGCAGCCGAGGCGTGGATACATGAGCTCTCGAGGCCGCTTGGGAAACGCTTTACGTATCTGCACATACTTGAATCCGGCGAAGTCGAGTCCTAGAGCATGTACGAGGGCCCACAGGTAGGTTGCAATCTGGCCGTCCAGCTCGAGGATCATCTGGTCCTTCAAGAGCATGGCGGCGGTCTTCCAGTCGACAAGCCAGTAACGGCCATTGTGATCGACCAGGACAGCGTCAGGACGAACGCCATAGTAGAACGGTTTATGGCAAAACTGGCAGAAGATCTGTTCGCCTGTAGCTGGGTGGGTGATCGGTGCGAAGGCTTCCTTCTCGACGGCTACCGGTGTAAAGTTCTTCCGGTCCATCGTCCGAGCGACAAGCCGCAACATTCCAACGCCGAGCTTAATGCGTTCGCCGTAGTCGACTTCCTCTTCAGGGTCGAGGCGATACATCTCGATGCGTTCAAGGTACTCGCGCTGCTGGAGTTCACACGTATCAATGAAGGCCTGCTTAGCGCGGCGATACAGATCGAGGAGAGGCCAGTTCCACGTTTCGGGAGAGTATAGTGTCTCCATCCCGACATGGAAGGCGGTCCCGAACTCAAGAGGAGCGGGACGAATCAAAGGGCTATAGCCCTGCACATATTGCCATTGCCATTGAAGACGGCAACCGCGGTAGGACTTGAGCTGCGATCCATGGACCTCATGAATGGCACTCAAGTCCATCTATAACCGCCTGTCTCGTCAAACTGGTTATAGATCTATTATACCTGAGTTATGTGGGCCAAATCAAGGCCATTACGCTTGGTTGACTTTCAGGATTTTGTTGATGTAACCGGCTGGGGAGACGTAGGCGGAGGTGACGATGGCGGTGGCGATGTGGGCGGCGGAGACGTCGGGGGTTGGGTAGTCGGTGCTGGTGTGGGTGATGGCGATGGGTGAAAGGTAGATGGAGCGGGCGCCGGAGTCGTAGGCACGCCAGGAATGACAGGCTGGCTTGTATCCTGTACTATCGGCGATGGGATGCCTGGAATAATCGGAACGGCGCTAGGCTCTAGTATTACCGGATGGTGATGCCTGTGTGGCTTTGGACTCGGTGTAGGGCTTGTGGTAGGAGCCGGAATATGAATAAGCGGTCCATAGGCAGGCTGGTGCGGGAACAGAGTCCTGATAACGCCAAGCGTCCCGAAGAACGCAAAGGTTGGGACGGCTATGATAGCCGCAATGGACCCCGTCACGAGGACCCAGGTGGGGGGGTTCTGCTTCTTTCCAACGTGCTTAGGCATTCAGGTCCTCGGCCCTGGTCGGGCAGCCCCGAGGTGAAGACTACCCGACCAGGACGATTAGGGTCCGGCTCAAGACGGAGCGACCTTACCTCTGGCGGTACCTTCCCAGTACTCCACGTAGGTCATCCCCACGCTTCATCGCGCCGGACCAGAGGCTCTCGAGCCGGACGTCTCGGTTACTTCTTCGGTGCGGTGCCTGCCAGCAGGCGGAGGTCGAAGGCAACCTCCATCGGGTCCGTCACGCCCGTCAGTGCGGCGTATGTGAGATACGGATTCCCGTTGGCCAGCTTCGAGTAGTGGTTGACGGCCTGGTCATGGCCCTCGCCCCAGCCGTAGACGCAGACCGCGCATACGCGGCCTTCGTTACTGCCCTCGAGCCAGGTCTCGAACTCCTTCGGATCGCTCAGCAGGCCGTCCGTGGTGATGAGGATCTCCATCGCCCGGCTGCTGTCGTCCGGGAACTCGCGCCGGTATGCCGTCTCCGCTGCACGGATGACTGGCATGATGTACGTGCGGCCGCGCTGCTCCACCATCTGCTGGAACTGACGCAGCTTGTTCTGCACGTTGGCCGGATTGACGTCGCCAAGGAAGCGTGGCTCATCCTCGGGCTCGTCTTCACCCTCCGGGAACACGATCTCACCTGGCTCACTGAACAGCCAGCTGAGCACCCCGCCTCCAGCCTCTTCGGCCTTGCCGGCCCTCTTGGAGTCGGCATACGCGGTGTCGTCCTCCGACAGCTGAGCGATGACCAGCGGCATGGTTGCCGTGATCAGCTGCACCTTGGTGGTGTTACTTTCAGGCCCGGCCTGCTCCAGGTTCGACCCCGAAGCGTCTCCGAGCCAGATCGGTTCCCGCTTCCTGTTGGTGACCGGTGCTTCGATCTCCTCCCTGGGCGTCCGCTTGCCCTCGATGCCGGTTACTGCGGTCTCCTGGATAATGGTCATCCAGACCCCTTTCGGGAAAGGGAGAGCAGCCCCAATGCTACCCTCCACGTCTATGGTGCCAGCGCTAGAAACAGGACGGTCAGGAAGACCGTAAGCGCTGACCAGAACAGCATTTTGTAAATGAGCCAGATCATGGAACCCAATCGAACGTTGCATTGACATGAACTTCGACATCGGCATCGTCCGGAGCCGCATACAGCAGCTGGACGCGCGCGTTCGGCGGTAGCGTCTCCTTAAGTCTCTGCCAAAGATCGGGGAGGCCTCCGTCTGAGGTGACTTCGATGAACGCGCCTAGCTTCATCAAGTGCGCCTCGCGTCAGGTTCCCAGATGAACTTGTGCAGTTGAACGTTGAGGTGCCATGGCAGGTGGTTATGCAGGATAAAGCTCGTGATGTCGGCCGCCGTTACCGTAGCCCCTGACCAGACAGGACCGCAGTAGACCAAGCCGAAGTCCTTCATCTTGTACTTCCGATACAGCCGGAGAGCGTGCTGAAGGTCGAGCTCGTCGCGACAGGTGAACTTGATGACGTGTCCGCCTGCCTCCTTCAAGGCCTGAAAGTTCGCTAGCCGGATCGGGTTGTCCATGTCCTCACCGGACCCTGGTAGCTTCCAGTCCATGACGACCGAGCAGTAGTCAGTCACTACATCAGTGTATGGAAGCGTGCCATTGCTGAACATCTCGACCGGAGTGTGATAGAACGCAAGCGTATCGATCAGTTCGTTGATAGCACCTGCAGGCTGCAGCATAGGTTCACCGCCCGTGAGGCAGATGTTCTCAGCACCTGTCTCGGCAGTCATCTTGCAGATGTCTGCGTAGAGGCCGTTAACGCTCACCCGTTGCTGTTCGCCTCTGTACAGCTTCGGGAATATCGCATAAGGGGTATCACACGGCCATTTCGGGCAGCGTAGGTTGCATCCCGCGAACCGAACGAACTGTGTCGGTCGTCCCGTCCTAGGACCCTCGCCCTGGATAGACGGGTAGTGTTCAAGGAGCCTTAGAAGCTCCGCCATTCCATACCTCCGGTAGCTTGAATCGCTGGTCGTCGACTCGTATGTCAACGTCGCCTGGCCTGCCTGCAAGGAGCTCCCTTACGATGCCGGTTATCACGACCAGAACCGCCGGCCCGTACTGCACGTCGAGAGCCACATGCTCAGCGCGGACCTCGAACTCCTTGAGACCAGGTTCGCTGTAACTAACGCTTATTAGCAAGGAAGTAGTCGCTCCTCTCGAGGTCGCCTTGCCACAGCTCAGCTGTCACGACTAGATACAGCAAGGAGCAGTTGTCCTCGCACGCCTTGGCCTGCTCGTGCTGATGAAGGACAACGACCTCCCCTGCCTGTGCACGCTCGCGAGCGTAGTTCGTCATCTTGTCGCGGTCGACGACGCCTGGTGATATGTACAGATGGCGGTCTACCTTAGCCACAGGAAGTACCACCTTCGCTTTGAACGGTGCTTAGGAGCGCCCCAGAACTCGCGCGTCTCTTCCAGGCTGGCGTACTGCGCCTCGACGTCGACCTTGACCATGTCGCCGGTGCGAAGCTTGCGCTCCAGGTCCTCGTTGAATGGCGCAGGTATCTGCAGCAGCCGAGGCTCCGGTATCGGTACTGGCTCTTCGAGAACTGGCTCAGGTTCCCTGGGCACGAAGTACCGTTCCATGGTCGTCGTTGCGAAGCCTGGGCGCCACTCGCCGTTCGTGTGAAGCGTCTCATTCAGTATCGGCGGTATGCCGTTGTCGTCCCCTGGGGGCGGCGCTGGTGTCTTCGGGTCGAGTATGTCGACGTCCATGTCCCTCCTTTGGGCAGATTTGCTGTATGATTATATTATATAACATGACCTACTGGAAAATCTAGCCTTTCCATTAGTGTATTTTTTAGCCCGCCTGAGCCGTCCCTTGAGCCGGAAGTACCGTTGTGTCCTCACTAACTCCGGCGTGCTTCCCTTGCGTGACAGGCACTAGATCTGGCCTGTGCGTATGTGGAGCCAGATAGGCAGCGAGTGCTGATAGGGCGAACGCGATAATGATCGGCAGACTCTGTTTCTGATCCGCGGTGAGGTTGTTCTGAAGCCACGGAAAGATCTGGATTGCTAGCCCTGATAGATATCCGGCGACCAGTGTCGTCGCTGGCCCAGCTACTGCCTTCTGCTCAAGCGGTCCCGCCACTGTTCTGTCCTCCCATTGCTTGTCGTGTCTGGGCCACCTTGGCTTCGCGCAGCCGCGCGCAACTGATGTGGATCATCTCCTCTGCTTGAACCTTGTTCGGTATGAACGGTGCGACAACATGCGCGTTGGTGATGTGATACTCCGGACCGAGCAAGGCACCCTTGCAGGTGATCAGTAGCGCGTATCCACTGACAAGCATGCCGTTGACGTTGAACGTAGCGTACTGCACGTCAGCGCCTACGATCTCGAGACCGACAGGGTTCTTCGGAATGTGTGGAGCGATCGCCGCCAGCATGCGGCTGCTGAGAGGCTCCGGGTCTACGAGCTCGGGCTTTATTGCGGCTGCTCCCGCTTCGTTAGGCATTATTTACCACCCAGGGTCGTTTTAGAGATTTGATTTCGGCCGCGATCGCCAGGCGGCGCGCGGTTACTTCTTCAGAGACACCGTTTCCAGGGCCACTGCGAGCACCGACACGCTCTACGAGCGTACAGTACTCTATGGCCAGCACTGCTTGAGAATGCTTGACGCGTAGCCAGGGAAGCATCTCTTCGAGTACCTTACCGGCGTTCCTACTGTATCTCAGCCACAGGTAGGTAGAGCGGTTGTGGTTTGGCGGCTGGATGGTGCCGTCCCAGAGCTCTTGAAAGGCATATAGTGGCTCGATAATTCGCTGACCGACCTGGACCGCCAGGTTGCCGTGCCTGTTGCCACTACCAGGGTTGCAGAACCAAATGCAGCCCTCGCCGTCGAAGAATCCGGCACACCATATTACTTGCTCTTGTCGCCGAGCATTGCCTTCAAGTTGCTCCACTTTCTTATATTCACGCTCCTGACTCTCTCATCGACAGTGTCTCTGGCCATGAAGTCCACTACATGAACCGCGTTTTTCTGCCCCATGCGGTGTAGGCGATCCTCAGCCTGGGAATTCTTGCTTGGGTTCCAATCGCGATCGGTGAAGGTGACAGTGCTGGCCCTAAAAAGGTCAATGCTCTCGCCGCCGGTCTTGATCGTTCCTGACCAGACATCGTACTGACCTGCCTGGAAGCCGCGCTGCATCTCGTCGCGTTCCCATTTGGGAGTGGCACCTGTCATCTCGGCCACGCGGAGACCTTCAGCAATGAGCCGCCTGGTAACTAGCTGCGTAAACGATACGCTGCGACTGAACTGGACGATGGGGTTGATGGCCCCGTGTCGATTACGCTGACAGAGGCCTTCGTCCTTAATGAAGTGCACAAGTTCGTCTAGCTTCGATGACGGCTCGGTTATGCGGATCTTCTCAACGCCAGGTCGAGGCTCGTACCACTCAAGATGTCCAAGTGAACACTGTTGTAGTCTTGTCAGCTGGGCAATGACTACTGGTACCGAGAGGGGCTCGTCTTCATGTTCCCCAATCCAGGCCAGCATGTTACTGACTAGCTCGTCGTAGACCTTTCGTTGGACCGGCGACAAGTCAACATAGCGTATGGATCCATACTTCTCGGGCAGGTCGTCAAGAACGTCTTCCTTGAGACGACGCATGTAGAACGGTGCGATCATCTCATGGAACCGCCTGAGGGCAACAGGATCGAGCTGCTCCGTAGGCTCACCGCGCGCATCAGTGATCTTCTTCATGCCGTCGATCTTCTTGAACGTTCGCTGCGACTGGCCGATGGTCTCAGTCGTTACCTGACAGACAGCGTTCACGAAAGGCCAGTAGCCTCGGAACGGTCCCGGATAGAGGAAGTTCAAGGTCGACCACAAGTCTTCAGGCTTGTCGTCGGCAGGAGTACCAGACATGGCGGTCTTGTACTGGGTCTTGAGGGCCTTGATCGCTCGTGTCTGCTGAGTCTTCCGGTTCTTGATGCGGTGCGTCTCGTCCAGGAGGATGTGAAAGAACCGAACCTTCTTCAGCTCCGGCATCAGCCGCATGGCCTCATAGTGACAGATGAGATGCGTATGGGTACCGGTCATGGCAGCCTTGATGAAGGGAGCACGATGCTTCCGGTCAATGATCAGCACCTTAGCCCAAGGCATGAACAGCTTGATGACGTCGCGCCACTTCTCGTGAACACTACCTGGAGCGATGATGAGGGTCATAGGCTTGCCGTTCATCGCGCCTCGGAGCTTGAGGTCGATTGCGGAGCCCTCGTAGGTCTTACCTAGACCGCAGTCATCGCCGATAAGGCGGCCTGGTATCTTGGGCGACCCAAGTTTTTCGACGAGTTCTTCCTGAAAGGGTCGGAGCTCAACAGTCACGACATACGCTCCATATCAGCGCCCGCGGCCGCTTTAAGAACGGCCTGCAGTTGCTCTTCGGTCCCGGCGTTTGTCATGACTCGTGTCTGTCCGTCATTCGTAATGGCGAGCACGACCCAGCCGATCAAGTCTTCTGGCTGGACCTCGTGAATCTTTGCCACTAGCTCGCCGCAGTCTCGATTTGTGAGCGGCGCCATGCCTCTAGTTCCTCCACCCGAGCTTCAAGATCCTTGATCCGGCTACGCTTGCGGAGGTTTGTAGTATGTACGTACAGGGCCTCGGTAGGGCGCGCGATCATTTTCCACTGCGACATACTGCCGCGACCTCCGGCTGCGATCTGTTCGACGCAGCCCATTGCTACAAGCCTACGCATCACTGGTGTGTATCTGCTGACGCCCAACTCGAGGTCCTCGAACAGATACGTTAGGTAGCCCTTGTAAACCGACCCTTCGGCACACCTGTCCATTGCGTCGAAGACGTTGACGCACTGGTTGAAGAGCTCAGTCACTGTCGTTCACCTCCTTCCAGCGAGGTGTCAGGCAGTGGCCTCGGACTAGATGGTAGCATCCGGGCCGGCAAGTAGGAGGGGCGGTAGGCGGGACTGATCGGCCATCTGCTGTCAAACCCATCGAGCCGGGTTGCGACCGGCTACCTACACTTATCATGGACCGTACGGCCCCTCCCGGTGGGTTGCTACTCGGCCTCTTCGAGCTCGTCCGCCTCGGCCTCGGCCTCGGCTTCGGCTTCCTCCTCCGCGGATGCAGTGACCTCGTCGGTGCTGGCCGCATCGTCCGGCTTGGCGCTGTCCTCCTTCGGCTTGCCTGGCTGACGCTTCGGACGATTAGTCCACCAGTCCTTGAAGGAGCCGATGCCGTCATCGCCCTCGATGCCGTCCCAGTGCAAGGCAGGACGAGTGGTCGCCTGCCCAGTCACGGAGTCCACCTGACGCTCTTCGTACCGCTTGCCCTCGCGGTCGAAGTGTGCGACCGGCATGCCGTTCGATGAGGCATTCCGGCTCAGGATGTACAGCTGCGCACTGTTCAGGGTCGACTTGGCCAGGCCCTCGTCGACGAGACGGTGGGTCGCTTCGACGGGCGTGATCCAGCCCTCTGGTACCTTGTGCTTTCGCTGTGGCCTGGGAGCCTCCTGCTCCTGGGTCTGCGTTCCCTCTTCCGCCATGAGATGTCCGCCCTTCGTCGGATCTAGTTCTGCTAACTATTCTATTATATAACAGTAACTAGATGGGAACCAAGGGCATTTCCATTGGAATGTTTTTGGAATTTATGGTTCGGTCCCGTATGGGATTAGGACACTTCGGCCACAGATGGAGCAGAAGATATCCGGCTGCGGTATGGCCTTATCCTCTTGGTCAAGAGCCCGCATGAACTCCTCGAGGCCTTCACAACGGCAGGTCTTCTGCCAGAGCATGGCAGCCACGTCCTGAGCGAGCAAACGCCAGCCGGGAGGCTGCGTGACCTGATTGCCGTTGATGAGGAAGGCGCCTTCCGCCATTGACGCATAGATCCTTTGATCCAATCTGGCTTGGCGGTCTAGGTCTCTGAAGACACGGTTGTTGAAGATGATGCTGTACTCGCCGTACTCGTCGAACTTCTCGGCGTCGTCAACAAAGAACTCGCAATCGACGGAACGAGCTGTCGCGAGGGCCTCGGCGGCTTGGATGTACTTCTGTGAGGTGTCAAAGCCTGTTGACTCGACCCAGAGGAACTCTTGAGCGAACACACACTTGGTGCCTGGACCGCATCCGACTTCGAGAAATGCGGCCATAACGGAATGGTATTTGTCCCATTCACGGCGAGCGAGCTCGAGCAACTTGCCGAACTTGCTGAGCGGGTACGGACGGTAGCGCCAGACGTCGCCTTCTGGCTCGGTATCGGTCCAGGTGGCTTCCATAGCCATGAGCTCTTGCATGGCAGCGCTGGCCTCATTAAACCGGGGCTGGCGCTGATCGACAGCATGCCAGAGCCAGTCCATGGGCTGACCGGATATATCGACGGGGATGTCACTCAAGGGATTCTCCTGGCAGTGGAGGGAGGTGGACGTCTTCGACGAGGGTGCCAGGATCGGCTTGGAACCTGGACACCATTGAGCCGATGCCGATCACGACATGAGTCGCATTGCGTTCGATATGTCTGACCGCTGTCGTGTTGGTATCGATATGGTACATGCTGTAATCGTTGCACGTCAAGCAGTACCAGTAGTACGACCTGCGGAGTTGTTCCTCGTTGATCTGCGGGCGGACCATTGAGCTCCTTTCTGGAGGCCTGGCGGCATGGGTTGGGTCTCACCAATGAGCGCTCGGAATACTGCGTTAACGTCAATCTCATGAGCCTTCAATAGACCCTTTACATGCACTAGCAGATCTACTAGGGCGTCTTCCGAATCACGGTAACCTGACACTTCGATACCGGCGTCATGGTCGTCTTGGACCATGAGGATCAGTTTGATGCCCTTACCGCCTTCTTTGGCGTTTCGGATTGCTTTGGCGGCAATATCGCAGAGCCTCGTTACGCGGTCCTGCGGTGTTGTGGTCGTGCCCGGATGGTCTACCGGCTGGCTGACTATATCCCAGGCTGCAATAAAGGCCGCCTTCGAATCTGTCCAAATCGGATTGTGTTCGGACCAGCGTTGGAAATGCTCCTCAGCCTCTTGCAGTTCTTCAGGATCGAGCGGCACGGGTTGTTTCCTCCTTGCACTTTATACAAACACCGAACAGGATAAGCAGGACCGGAAGGAAGGTTCCGTCCTCTTGTGGTATGGCCGGTATGCGAAGCAGACCGTTCTCGAGCCCATTTACGCCAGCGTACTTGCGACAGAGGTCACAGGTCCAGTTCTCATCGGTCTGTTCCAGCATCATGTTGAAGAAGAAGAAGCAGCTGCTACAACAGTACTTAGACAAGAACGGCGCCCAATAGACGTCCTCCTTGCCTCGCGTCGGCCGGTGCCAGCACTCCTGAACCCTTCCAGTACGTAGCCACGCGCGGTGCATCTCGGCTACGATGTCGCCTGCTGCTCGTAGGTCCGCTAGCGGAACCTTGTACAGGCCTGTCTCTTCAACCGCACGATCGGCTACCCTCTGGGTATGAGCGTCGCTATATGCCGTTGCTATGAGCGCATCGACCGTAGCCGTAAAAAAGTCCGCCATCAGTTCTTCCCCGGCTTGTAAACGTCTTCTGCCTTCATGATGTGGAGGTCCCTCCCGTGTTGTTGTAGCTTACGCCTGACCATTGCAATCATGATGTCGATGATCTCGTCGTCCTGGTCTGGTGTGAAGCCGTACGTCGCCATACCACCGGCGTCACCAAACTCGAACAACATCACCACTCGTGTTTCGGGGCTGAATGCAGCCGAGGCCTCCAGCGCCTGACACATGTCCTGTCCTATTCGGACAACCCGTGCTTGCAGTTCATCCTCAGTCATGACTCATGATCCTATTCGTTCGATGTCTGTGCGGCTTGTCTAGATACATGTCGTGGAACCACCAGCCGATGTTCCGGAGATCACAGGTCACGACTATGTTAATAAACATGCCGGCAACGACTCCACCCCAGAAGAACGCCCAGCAGAGCAGTAGCACGATGAACCCCCAAGTCAGTGGCTGCATTCAATTCGGCTCCTGCGCGAATGGAATGAGTATCAGGTCATTGCCTTGCGCTCGGAACATAGCGCGGATGTGTCGTAGGAGGTCCATCATCGGTTCTTCACTAGCCGGATCTTCGTAACCGTGAGCAGCAATGCCTCCCATTGCCGCATCCTGAACCATGATAATGATCTTGTCACCCGGCTGGTACCGTTCGCTGTCTTTGAGCGCTTGTAGCGCATCATTGGCAAGCATTGTCAGTCGATTACCGCTTGGGTCGTATGAGAACTCGTACTCTTCCGGCATTCAGAACCTTCCTATGATCCGAGCAATACGCTCGCGACGCTTACGCTTGCCGCCCCAACTGGCTGTTAGGTTCGTTATGTTCACCCGATCAAAGTGGTACTTTAGTCGGCGGCCAGCGGCCCGTCGAACGTTTGTCAGAATCCACAGTGCCCCGATTGCACCGCCTAGTACTTTGATGGCAGCCTCATGATGCTTGTACACAAGGTACCCGCTCACTGCTCCGATGATCACCGTTAGGACTATCGAGCCTGTCACGATATCGTAGAATACGCTCGTCCTCTTTGCCGCTTCTCGGTGACCCATATCGCTGCCTGATTTCAGTAATAGCTTCGGCCTGGCCCGCTCGTGTCTTGATCCTCATGTCCGAATCGAAACACTCCAGAACCGCGGCTCCTAGTTCGAGCATTAACGTCTCATACACGCGCTCGTCCATATGGACCCTCCGTGGTTCTATTACTATTATATCATAGGCACATATGGTTTATCCAGGCTATGCCCCCTTGGAAGATTTTTGGATTTGATCAGACCAGCACCATTGGCAGAGCAGATCCTCTACCTGCGGCGGAGCGATCGACAGCTGCCAGCGTTCGTGAATCGGAATATTGCAGTCCGTCATCGAACGATCGTTCGGATTGATCTTGTGCCAGCGATGTTTCTGGCTCGGTGAGTTCGCAGCGGGGATACGTATTACGTACCCGGCTCGCCTCCTGAGTGACCGTTGGGTCCAGGCTTTGATGGTCCTCGCCTCCTAAACTCCACGAGTAGTACCTCGAACACGTCCCCCTCCTCGCCTAGTGCCTTTATCAGCTCCACCATGCGCATCATGGCCAGGTCCTTGACTATAGCGGCTGCCACGACCATCCTTCTACGGCCAGGCATCACCACCTCGACCGGATGATCTGGGAACTTCCGTTTGACGAAGTTCACGTACCGCTGATAGGTTGCGTCGTTGTCTGCTTCATGCAGAGCCGCTAGCGCGCATATTGTGAGCGCTACCGCCTCGAGCTTCTTTGCTGCGAGTTCTGCTGCATCCACTAATTCGGACCCATCCCTTTGCCTAGTGCGGTTATGAGTGCTACTTGTTCCGGTGTTGAGTTTGCTGCCGCGAGGCCGACCATGATCTCGAAGAGCATCGTCATGGAGTCGCGCTTGGGCGGCTTGACAGGGAAGCCCAGATCCTTTCTTTGCCACGCTACCCAGTCGTCATACGCCTTGGGCACCTCTACCAGGTAACGAATAGTCATGGCTGCTGTGATCAGTGCTGGCATGAGTATTTCTGGCGGTATCTCCATACCCTCGTCGCCAGGCGGTATCTCATTAGGCATAGGCTTGCATCCTCCTGTTGCATCCTTTACAGATGCGGCGGTCTCGCCGATCGTTGGTCAGAACGTATCTGCTGCCTGGTCCCCACCCCATCGGATAGGAGCACCACAGCTCGATATGGTACTGGAACTGTTCCGTATGCGGATACCAGCGCAGGGTTGACAGCTCCGGTCTTATGACATGGAACACTTCCGCGGTTGGCCAAGTCGACAACGCGTACTGAACTTTCCAGTTCGTCTTCATGTCGACGTATGCTGGCCGCCTTACATGGTTGGTCTCGATAAAGACGTTACTGTCCGCATGCCCTACGTCGTCCTCATACCTGCCAGTAGGCGTCTGGGGCAGCATCATTGCGCCCTCAGGGTTTGCGCGCATGGCGTTTAGCACCCCGCGAGCTGTCGGAACTGGCAAGTCGCCGTGTTGGTCCAGATGGTTCTTTGCGCTGACGAGGAACGAGAACTCGCCTTGGTACTGCCTGAGGAACCGTAGGGCAGTCAGGTACAGGTGTTCCGATCGCCGCACGTCCTCGTCTGTGTACTTTGCGTTGAGTGTCATCCCGTTGTCACCGAAGCCCGGCCGATAGCGACTAGCACGATGAGTGCAAGGATGAGGCCTAGGAAGGCACCTCCGACCGCCCAGCAGCAGGCCTCGAACCAGTTCTTTCGAAGCCACTCCATGTCATGCTGCTCTGACGAACTGGAAGGTCACGAAGTCCCCAGTGACGCTGACCGCAACTTCGAGGCCATGGTTCCTAGCGTGCTTCCGTAGAAGGACTGCCATGGACTCCGGCATGGAGTTGAAGTGCTTGCCGTACTCGATGGTGTGCTCTCGGCCGTCCGTCCAAGTGTCCCAATCATACTTGGGCGGACGGCCGAGAGGAGCCTGGCGGCTCAACTGATGTTCCGTCATGGTATTTCTCCGTTCTATGTTTCTGTTCACTTCTTGTTGCTACCCGGACGGTGCATGTCGTGGCCCAGGCCCTTGTCGTTCGATGGGTTGTTCGGGGCGCGTGGGTTCTTGCCATGCGAGTCGTACTCGTCTTGGCGACGTTCGAGTCGCTTCAACTGTTTCCGACGTTTGATACCGCCTATGGGTATTCACCTCCCTTCGGTGGGACTTTTAGTCCCGGCCTCCTCTCCTATGGCCCGCTGGATGGCCCAGCAGACGTTTCCATACATGGCGGCCTCGCAATCGCATGACCATCTACCGCGTGAGAGCGTCACGTTGTGGAAGACTCCCTTGCGAGTCCGGGAAGGATACCTGAACACCTTCTCTGCCCACGCTACGGTAATGGTCGGTTGCGCTACATGCTTCTTGAGGACTGGATGTACCTCTGGATGGTACGTAAGCCACTTGGCGAAGAGCTGCGGGAAGTTACGTTGCAGGAACGTAAGGAGTTCCCACACCTCCTCCTTGCCGTGCGCGATGTTGACGATATGTCGATCGCCGGCGAAGTCGATTCCAGTCTCGACTCCCGTCGGACCTACCCGCCAGGCGCGACCGTACCTAATGTCTTTGTCGGCCATGTTTCTTTCCTGGACACTTTTCGGGACAGCACGGCGGCCAGTGCAGCTCACAGTGGTGGAACAGCGGCCGCTTGCAGTTCAGACACTCACGGTCGCCGATCTTCTGTTCGTTGTCGGCGATGATGAACCTGTTCATGCCTTGCTTGTCCATTGCTCTTCCTTGACAGGATCGCCATGATGATAAAGAACACTATAGCGCCTCCTGCTATGACCGTGAGGATGATCATTTCCGGTTCCTCTTAGCCCGTATTGTCATCTGTCGAGCCATTGGGTGATCAGTACTCACAGGTCCGTAGATGATGTCTGTCTCGCCAGGCCTGTTCGCCTTGACCGTTTCGCCATCGAACCAGCCCTCATCGATCTGCTCGGTCTTGTAGACAGCACCGTCGCGCCACTCAGTGATGCGCCAGCGCACTCTGTAGACCTCGTATTCGTATTCAGACATGGCGCTTAGCCGATCTAGGATCGATGGTTACCTCCCGTTCTCACGCCCTCCGCTGTCGCCTGGGCTGCCGGCGCCAAGAAAGGGATTGCCTGCCCTGCGGCAACGGACTGAACCTTGATGGCGGTGCGCTCGTCCTGGCGGATAGCGTCTTCCCAGCACTGCTCGCATGCGCCTTTGAAGTCGGTGGTCTTGCCGCGCCGACGTCGGTTGGTATGTCCTCGCGCGTCACACAGAGCGGCGGCCACGACGTGTAGCGGATGCTTGTCGGTGAAGTGCAGCGGCTCCCAGAACACGCTCGCCGGCTTCTTGCCTTGCCTGAGGCGCTGCGACCTGCGATGTGCTCGCACAGCCTTTACCGCATCGCTGACGGTTACGGTGCCTCTGATCACGCGCTCCTGGGACTTGAAGTCCAGCTCCATGAGCGCCAGGTAATGATTGACCGTCGCATCCGTGATGCCTTGAGCCTTGGCGATCGCCTGCTGGGTCATGCCGTACTCGTCGCGCAGGCGCTGATAGCCTCTTGCTCGCTCGATCGGGTTGAGGTCCTCGCGGTGCGTGTTCTCGACAAGGCCGACCAGCAGTGAATGCTGTCCCGGCTGCATGCCCTCCGGCGGTTCGAGGACTCGACACTCGGCCTCGGTGAAGTCGGTCCCGAGCCGCATTGCTGTCCACCGACGTTCGCCGGCTTCGAGCATGTAGCGCCTGCCGTCGATCGGACGTACGAGCAGGGACTGCAGAAGTCCCAGCTCCTGGATCGACCTGGCAAGCTCGCCAACGTCCCCTACTTCCCTACGCGGGTTGTGAGGGTTCCTGACGATGCAATCCAAGTGGATCATCTTCGTCGTTACCTTCGGAGCCATGATTGGCTATCCTCCTATTGGATCTGTCGGTTCTGCTATTACTGTGTTCTGTACGCGATGCTTGGCGTTATATGTCTCCTTTCCGTGTGATAGGTACTCCTTGACGGCGTCCTGGATGAGTTCCCTCATGGGACGTCCCTGTTGGGCAGCCTCAGTCAACAGCTGCTCCTTGAGGTCCTTACCGAGTATGTCCTCGATGTTGGTCATGTGTATCCGTGTCCTGACCTGATGTCGGTTACACGCTTCGGGATGTTGTGTCGTGCAGGCTTGATGCCATCAGGCTTCGGCTTCGAACGTCCCTCATCCGAAGTCAGCTTGCTGCCCAGGATGCCGTCCTCTTCGGATGCCTTGTCCTTCTCTTGCTTGCGGACCTCCTCTAGGATGTCCGCCGGGACATTCCTGTAGGGGTCGTCGTCTCGTCTCATGCGGGGTCTGTTCCTTTCCGGTTTGCAATTGCGCCATGTACGAGCGGCCCTTGCGGGAGCTCGACCATGTAGGTTCCGCTGAGCATTATGCCGTCTGGTTGAATGGTCATGTCTATCGGAACGGTGATACCTGGAGGCAATCCGCACATGCGAATCGCCGTCGTGCCGTTCGTCGCATCATGGATCCAAATGACTCCACGGCTGCGATCAATCTCGATCACGGCTGGGATGTTCCCCGCCGCTATCGCTTCCTCCGCTACCGTCTGGTAGTTGATATCGGTCACGGTACAGCTCCTCAACGTGCTTGTAATAGAGGACTAGTGCGTTCCATATGTAGTCCTCGTTGTCGTCGTCAGTTGCCATCTCGAACAGCTCCACGGCTGCATAGCCTGAGCTGTCGCAATAGCATGGAATGCCTTCTAGGAAGTTGCAACCTATGTCTCCACTGGTATCGGAGTCCATGAGCCGCATCGGAGTATGGCGTGCTAGCAACCACGCCTCGTATGAGTATCCGTCAGCAAGTACTGCTCTGTGCGTCAAGTGTAGATGGCTAGGCCTGACGCGCGCGATCGTCAAGGTCACGGCGCCAAGCCTGCCACCTACGACCCAGACGACGCAGTGTTCATGATCCGCGTCGAGGTCAAAGACTCGGCGCTTGCATCGCAAGCCTGCGCGCCAGAACGTTTCGGTCTCCGTCGTCTGGATGGGCATTATGCTCCCTTCAGCCCGTTGATGAATTCCGCCCAAGCAGCTGCGCTGAACGACAGCTGGGGCCCTTTCGGATCCTTGCTGTCGCGCACGCCCATCTCGCCTGGACGCTGTTCTGCCTCGACACAGTTACCCGACGGGTTACTGTACGATGACTTATACCACACGGTCACCTCCCTCCCTTGAAGGCCTGCCACGAGGTATTCAAAGGAGCCGATCATGGAAAGGCCCGCACGGATTTCAGTCGACGCTTACTTTTGCCGTGTTGTAGCCCCTCGTGGCAGACGTTCATGAGAGGGTCAGTCCGCCGAGATCCACTTGCCCGTGTCGGCGAGGACCCACTCTTCGCCGTCCGGGTCCTCGGCGTACAGACCTCGCTCCTCTCGTTTGTCATAGCCGATGTCGTTCAGGAACTTGATGACCTCATCCTCGGTACCGACACAGAGCGGCTTCTTCTCGGTACCCCATACCTTCCAGCGCGCTGCTGGTCCTCTTGGCCGCACTCCTTCCAGTTCTGGACCCATCTGGTTCCCTTGCCATTGCTCGCGGTTCGATTCTTGCGTCATGGCAGTTCGACCTCCACGACTTCGTTGTTGATCTCGTGAAGGATCCGCCACAGTCGGCGAACCTTCTGAGACATGGTCTGGTTGTACTTCCGCGTCGCCTTCTCGGTCTCCGACATCAGTTCCGGGATGTCCAGCGCCGGCGGGTGCGCATTGAAGCTGTCCCCGTAATGACGGAGCGCCTCTTCGAGGATCTCGAGGTCTTCGTCCTCCCAGATCAGCCTCATCCCTGCCCGGCTGGCGTAAACCAGCCGCGGAAGTCGAGTGTGAATCCGCCCTGGTTAGTGAGCGAGAACGTCATGCGGAACTCTTCGCCGCTGCCGGTCTTGATCACGATGTACTTGTTGTGCGCCTGGAACGTCGTCCTGCCGCGGGTGTAGTTGGTCTCGCTTTCACCTTCCAGCTCGAGGAGCTTCATGAACTCCTCAGGGCTGTCAACGGTTTCGTACACGTCCCGCGCTTGCTGGAGGGCGTCGATGATCTTGCCCAGGATGCCGTCCGTGACCGGAAGGCGGACTCCCTTGCCTGCTCGCATCGTGCTTGCGCGCTCTTCGTCCTTCATCTGTTTCTTCTTTCTTTTTTTCCCTATGGGCTCTTCACCTACAGGGTGGCGTTTTGCCTTCTTCCGTCTCGCAGCTCCTGATTGTAAACCCGGAACCGCGCCCCTCGATCTAGGTTGTCTGTCACCTCCTCATGCGACGGAATGATCTCCCCGAGCAGATCACGGGCTCCAGCCATCATGAACTGGATCCAATGCTCGACGATGTACTGTGTTGGTCGTTTGCAAGGCACATGTACCAGCCACTTGAAACGCGGGACCTGTACGTATCCGCTTGCGCGCCGTCCAGCTCCCTTTGTGACTCCGCAGTTGCAGGACAGCGCAGGCCTTGCGACCATTGCGTCCAGCTGCACGTGCTGAGCAATCTCCTGCACGAGCTCGAGATCCGTCAAGGCCGCCTCATACTCTTGAGGCATGAGTCCCTGGCGGGCCGCGATCTCTTTGATGATCAGCTCCGCCTTCTTGTTGTCCTTAATCGTTGCTATCAATGATCTCAATTGTCACCTCCCTTCTTCCAGGGACCGACCGGATCAAGGCGCGGATCTCATGACAAGGTAAATGAGACCGTACGGTGACGACGTCCGGTCGGCCACTCGACTAAGGGCCGGTTGTCACATCACCTCATCCGTATGTCTGGACGTTGTGGATGGTGCCTGACGAGTCGGAGTACCCATACCCGCCGAGCACGTTCTTGCGAGCGCCAGGCTCCTGCACGATCGGACTGCCGCTCTTGACACCCTTGACGCTGTCGCGATCAGGGTTGCGATCTTGATCGATGAACGATCCCCACGGCCAGATCCACCACTTGCGGCAGGGATTGTGAACGATCTGCGCCTGTGTCCAGGTTCGGCCGTGTGTCACATGCACGGTCGGTTTTCCACAGGTGCGCGCCTGAGCGGCTGCTCCCGGCATGACAAACGGCGCTCCCGCAAGGGCTAGCGCCACTGCTGCGCTGGCAGCCGTGGTACGTAGTTTCATGATCATCTCCTTACACGTCGATGTCTTGCGGTTCGGTTGAAGAACTCGCCCGCTTGCCTGCGAGCTTGCTCCGGATCGGAGGCTTTGCCTCGTTTAATGAGTCGGGCATCGTCGTCCGGATCGTCCCCGATACCTTGCGAGACCCACCAGTCATACAGGCTACGTCTGGTGTGCTGCATCGGCTGAACACCGATGTAGAACGGTCCCGCTTTAACGAACCAGAATTTGATGCCTGGCATGTGTTCGTTGTCCTCGTCGACTTCCGTCCACCCAGGCATGGTCAGGTCCCTTAAGGCGTAGTCCGCCACCTCATCCGGTAGCAGGTCTACACCCTGATTGGATTCTGACACGTGTGTTCCTCCCCTTGTTTCGCATGACAGCGCGGACAACGCTGCCATGCGTCCGGCTCTTCATCTCCTGGGACGTTGATCTGTGTACCGTCAGTCAGGACGATTGTCATCTCGTCGCCACACAGTATCAGCTCCGCTACGTTACCGGCATCGAAGCAGTCAGTTACTGCTCCAAGGTTGCCTTGGTCATCTGCCGGCTTTACTGTCGTGATGTACATTTGTCACCTCCTCTCAGTACCTGCCTCGGGCTGGCAACGAGCCACCGGTCGGTGGATGTCGGACGTTGACGGGGCCCGAGGCAGGGGCTCAGATCAGGTGACGGCTTCGACGTCCAGTAGCTGCACTAGCAGCTCGTTGGCGTCTGCCCTGAATTGCGGATCACTGCCGTTCAGTGCTAGCTCGGAAAGTGCTTCCTGTAGCACCTCCTTGCCACGGTCCGTTACCCCGATGTGTCCGAAGCAGTGGATGCCGGGACCAATCTGGTCGAGCGGAACTGTTACACCTGCCATGGTCGTTCCCTTCCTAAGTGGACAGCTTTGGTTCTTAATTATATTATATAACATGACCTATTGGAAAATCTAGGCCACACCCCCAAGATCTTTAATTATTTTTGTCCCTTGCTCTGTTCTGCTATCCACGCCTCAAGATCCGTCGTGGGTGTCGTGCTGCTTTCCGGTCTAGTTACCCTGACTCGCGACGTCTGCTTACGACGTCGGGATTGCTTTGGTTCAGGATTCCTAGTATCCGTAGCCTTACCTGCCCTGTAATCGGGATCCGATTCAGGGTTGCGCGTCAACCCCTTGTCGTCCTTACGAACGGGGGTTGCGTTCATCGGACCCTCTTTGCCGTAAGCAGCTCGTACAGGGTCCCCTGTCTGTCTCTCTACCCGACGCTGTCGACTTGATTGCATCGGGGTAACTTTTGGCATCCTCCCCTTGAGAGGCCTCGGTGCCTGCCGTTGCTGTTTCTGAAGGGCGATCCAGTCCTCGAGGATCTCTGCTTCCAGCTTCTTACGTGGCTTGGGCATGTGAAATGCAGACCTCACATCCGCATAGAGTCACTCTGCTCGTGGCCTCGCACTAACGACTCATCGGCCTTAGCTGGAGTCCAATTAGGACGCTCGAAGCCGAGCTTGTTCGGATCGACTACCCAGTAGCCGTTACAGCTGATGACGACGTAGCCCATATACAGGACGTGTCGTCCGTCTGCGCGTCCGACTAGCTTGTCGCATGATGGGCACTTCATCGACCGTCTGATGTCTTTGCGGCTCTCAGACAGCGCCTGTTGCGCCTTCATCATGTAGACGAGTAGGGCAACGTCACTCTGTTTCGCTGCCCTCGCCTTCGGTTTGTCTTGACTCACTTTGTTCACCTCCTTGCGCTTCGTACTCCTGATCGATGAGTGCATCTATCAGGGCTGTCATGCTTCGGAAGCGCAGCTTCGTGACGAGCCACTCTAGCTTGCGCCGCCTCTCCCACGTCAGCCGGTAGGTCATTGCCGGCGCGAACTCCCGTTCGGGATCGCTCCGCGGTTGGAGCGGCATTACGTCTTACCGCTCGGGAAGCAGTTGTAGCAGCCTCGTTCGCCCGTGGGTGGCGGTTCCTCTTGACGTACCCAGTACTCCCGGATCTTGATCATGCAACTCGTACGTGGCGAGTCCAGGTTGACTGTTCTATGCCAGGTAGGAACTGTCCCTGCCTTAGGCTTCGGAGGCATCCTCTTGACGTACGGCATTAGATGCCTCCGGTGTACTCGACGGCCTGGATGGTCATCTCGTCGCCGTCACCCATCTGGTTGATCAGCTCGACGACCTCGGCGTAGTGGATGTAGTTGTGCGGCGTCTCCTCGCTCGCGTCCTCCACCTTGATGAGGTTGCAGTTGTAACGCAGTGCCATTTCATTCACCTCCTAGTGCTTCTAGGTGCTCGAGCAGTTCGCCTGCACGGGCGATCTCAAGGAACTCATCAGGATCGGGTTGTATGATGTCCTCCCCTTGTGCGTCCCTGAGATCTAGACCTGTTTCGAACAACGACAACTTGTCGACCTTCAGCTTCAAGGCCGCTATGATCACGTCAACGCATTGAGAGTACAGATCGTCGATCGGGTTGTCATCGATCTCAACGCCTGTGGTTCTCGCCGCTTCGGCAATCATCTCCTTGAGGAACTTTCTGTCGTCGTCCGTTAGCTCATACACGGTTCACCTCCTTTAGAAATCGTGCATGCAGTGCGGACAATACGGAATGTCGTCTCCGACTTTCTTCACGTCCGGGATGTGGATGATGCGTGGTAGGCCGATCTCCTCAAACGGATGCGGCTCTAGCGACTCCTGATGCATCCTTTCCTGCATAGCGTTGTAGGCCATTACGAGCGCTGCTTCATTGTTGTATACGTGCTTACACTCGAAGCATTGAAATGAGCCTTCAGGTTGCTCTTCCAGCGCGTCGTGAATGACACAATAGACTGCCATGTCGTGATTCTACTCCTTTCCTTACGGACAGGGAGGCCCTCGACCGCCCCGTTTACGCCGAGGGCCAACCTGACCGGAAGGCGATTCCCCTAACCGCCCGTCATCGCGGACGCGGTCAACCGCTCGGTCACTCGGCCTCCGAGGTCTGCTCACCTCCATTACCATCGGCGCCGACCCTCGCGAGGCTCTGCTCGAGAGCTGCCGACAGGTCCTGATCGGCGGCTTCATCGGATGCCGCAGTGGACTCCTGCCGCTGCTTCCGTGCCTGCGCGGCGGTGATGCCCTTCTTCTGGTTCGAGACGTACTCCTCGGCGAAGGCCTGGAAGTCCGCCAGGGGGAAGATCTCCCAGCGTGGCTTCGCGGTGGTCTTGCCTTCCTTCGCCCGCTGAATGTCAACGGGCGAGCGGCGCAGCTTGAACCGACCCGCGCGTGCGTAGATGTACATCTGCGGTCCGTTGACGATCTTCGGACTGCCGTCGTCCATCGTGACGCCCGCCTTCGCGAGCAGGTCCGTGACGAACTTCGCGCCCTGGAAAGGCGTGAAGACGTACGGACGGCGCTCCTTCACCGGCGGTCGCGGCTGCTCCTGTGCGGCCTCCGCCAGCATCTTCTCGAGGTCGCCGAGTCCCTCGCCGTCACCTTCGAGCTCGTCCTTCGGCTCTTCGCCGTCGGGCTGCTCACCGAGGACCTTCTCGACGCCTGCGACGTCTTCGCCGGTCACCTCCTGACCTTCCTCGATGCTGTCCGGTGCCGGAGCTTCGGCCTGCTCGTCGTCCCTGCGTGGGTTACGACTTGCCATTACAATCCCCTCCTTGGGATTGCCCGTAACGTGGGCAACCGAGAACGGTGGGACGTCTTGTCCCAAGTCACCGCTCTCGGAAGACCACGTATTGTCTGCCTGCATTTGGTTCACCTCCCTTCGGTTCTCTCTTTATTATACATGATACCTCTTGGAAAATCCAGCCGACAGTTTTAGCCGCCTGCTCCGAGCCTTAGCATGTCATCTCACCAGTTTGTGAATTGTCGGTCCCGTTCCCTTCATACGGTCGCCGCCTAGGCCCGCCGGGTCCTTCGTGTACCCGCCGATGTGCGTGATGCGCTTCTTGCAGTTGAAGCAATGTTCGCGGTCCTCACCAAAAGGCTGCGCCTTATGCCATGGACCTTCGTACTTTTCCAGGTGTCGGTAGTGCTCGTGAACCCACCAGCTACACTGCCAATCGATTTCACGACCCTCACCTGTACCTTCACCTCTGCGATGTCTCAGCGTGACAACTCGGATTTCTCCGTGACTGATGTTCCGCAGCGGCTTCGGTACTCGGCGCTTGTCGTACCTCACTCGGCGTGTTGCTGTTAGCTCTGATCCTAGCATCATCCACACAGACCAAAGGAGCGTACCGAGCTGGCGCATCGACTTGCCCTTGTGCTTGTAGAACTCGGTTCGCATCTCTTCGCCGAGCGGTAGCACATCCGCGAACATGCCCATTGCCTTATCATACGCCCCGTACACGATGGTATGTACGGCAGGTACTATGCCATAGTCGCTAGACTCGACCGTAGTCAAGACCCAACTGAGCGATCGTACCTGCGTCCTCGGAAATGAATCCGGCCATAGCCTGTCAAAGAACACGTATCCGGATGTGCACGGCATCATGTTCTGCTCAAGATACGGCGTGTCATGCCTTCGAACGGCGCTGATCTGATGAATCCGCTCTACCATGCGCTCGTTGACCTCGTACATCTCAGCTTGCAACAGGCCATTGTTCGCTGCTGCTAGCAGCTGCTGCGACTGATCGTGTGTAATGGTTGTTGATGATGTCATCGCTAGCAGCGGTTCGTTCTCCTCTCTGACCTTGTCGTATCCGGTCTTGACGAGCGCTTGAACGTATCTGAACTCCTGCATGACTTCGTCAGGCGTCCATAGCGTCTTCTGCGGCTTCGGCACTGGAGACCTGCTCGGCTTCTTGCGTCTCTTGCCCTTTGCCATCTTGTCTCACCTCCTTGCCCTGGCCCCTGGTTCGTATTTTTTTGGTGTTATTTAATTATATCACACGCCAGAAGGGTCAATCAAGAGTCCATTGCATGAAACTCTTGCCCCATGGATGCCTAGGCGTCCATATCATGCAGCATGACGTTCTCATGGAACCGCTCGTGCTCCTCGTAGTCGTCCTCAAGAACGAGCGCTCCACAGTCCTGCGTGAATGAGATCATACGGTGCGCATAAACTCTCACGCTCCCGCCCGTGTATGTCGGGATCTCACTAACAAGGACGTAGTTGTCGTTCTCATGCATCTTCTTCACCTCCTCTCAGGAACGCTTCTGACCTAGCGATCCGCTCTTCTATCTCGGCTCGTTTGGTTTCGTTCTCTGCCAACTCGGTTTCAAGCTCGCCAAGTCGCTTCACTAGCCTAGCCCGCTCCGCTCCTCGTACGGAAGGCTGCATCTTCATGCCTTCCGCAAGGCGCGGATCAAGCCCCTCACTTGGTGGAGCTGCTAGGGACGGTCGGAAGACCAGGCGGTAGTTCGGCGCTCGCGCACAAACTGCATGCCCCTGGTTGAGCAGATCGATGAGTCCTGTATCGACCTTGAAACTTCTTGTGCCGGGATGGAGGCCTAGCAGTATTGCCTCCTTGGCTTCCGCGGTCGTCAGCTGTACATAACCTTCCGGCCACGGAGCATCAGGCGTCAGTCTCGGATCCATGCTCCACCTTGAATGCCTGGACCGTGATGGTCCTCGCCTTCATGTTGAGCGTCGTCCGGGCCTTCATGTCGCGGCGGTAAGCCGCTCCGAAGATCACGGACCGCATCGTTGACAGCTCGACATCGAAGTCCACGCCCTGCTTCAGGACCCAAATGTCGCCGTCGAGCCAGCTGTCCCAGTCATACCTGCCCTTTGACCGGAACTTGTGCTCCTTGATTTTCTCTGCCATGACTTTCCCTTCTCGAGACTGTTCAGCCTCGGAGCCATGTCCCGTCCCCCCTTGACGCCCACTCGGGCGGGACATGACCCCCAAGCCGCAGTGCCCCTTGCGGTTGACTGCTAGCTGGCTAGAGGTGCGTCGGGGAACTCGGTCGGCTCCCCGAGCATCGAACGCACTTGAACTCCGGTCCACCACGACGCATACGCCGTTGCTCTGTCAGGGCCGGTGTACAGGTGAATGTACGGCCGCATCGTCTCACCGATGCCGACCTCGTAGATGCCGTCGGTGTATTGGATCAGTGCGACGACCTCTTCGGCAAGCTCGAACTCGCAGGAGACCGCCTCTTTGATCTCCTTGTTCGGATGGAGCTCGCGCCATGTCCCATCATTTGGAACGTCGCTGCCTTGAGTGACCTCGACCTGGAACTCTCTCACGGTTGTCCTTTCAGTTCTTGAGCGTGTCCTTGACAAGCTCCCAGTAGCCGCACGCCTCGCCGTGTGTCATGCCGTCGAACGCCTCCTGAACCTTCCGGTACTTAGCAAACCCGGTATGACACGACGGATGGAAGTCGCCTTCATCACCGAATACGACTACGAGCTCGTCCTTCTCTTCATCGCACCATGAGCAAGCTCCGTCCTTGACTCTGACTTGGCGGACGTAGAACGCCGTCTGTTCCTTATCGACGAACAAGTGCCAGTAGGTGCCTGGCATACGCCACTCGTCGTCGTCCCACGACAACTTGCGGCCAAGCTCATCAACGCGCGGACCTTCTTCGTCCTTATCGGAACGAATGGCATCCTCGGCGGCCTTCTTAGCCATCTCCTTGCTAGTGAACAGCTCTTCGTCACCGACTTCCTGACCGATGACGTTTACGCCCATTGCGTATACGTTCAATTTGCCTCGATTCGTAGCTGTCTCTCACGTTCCTGCATCCACAGTACGCCTTCGCGAGTGAACGTAATGTTGTCGCCATCGACTGGAAACAGGCCGATCGCGATCGTATCCGCCAACGCTTGCTTAGCGAACGGGTCCTTTGCGACTTCCTTCAGGAATTTGTCCAGAGGGCTGTCAGACATCCGGATAGGTCCAAACTCCGCTAGGCCATTGGATGTATCGGCTGTCCCTTGTCTCAGCCGATCGGGTGCCGTCCTCGAAGACGAGGTCGACAACTGCAGGTCGATCTTCGGGGTACTCGATCGCAACGACCAAACCGGTGCGATGTCTCCAAGGTAGCGGAATCTCCTGTACCTTGCTCGCGCCCATCGTGTCGGCGATTTC
>Ga0126383_10000336_pt1 | contig 25191 bp, 18 predicted proteins | sample PanSoiMetPlot_35_FD_96882 | JGI IMG/M metagenome (GOLD analysis project Ga0126383, IMG submission 96882) | Tropical forest soil microbial communities from Panama - MetaG Plot_35 | ecosystem: Environmental > Terrestrial > Soil > Tropical forest > Bulk soil | place: Panama | collected 2016-02-17
ATCGTCGAGGCGGTGCGGACGCCGATCGGGCGCCGCAACGGCTGGCTGGCGGGAGTCCATCCGACCAGGCTGCTGGGGCTGACATTGCAGGCTTTGATCGCCCGAGCGGGCATCGAGCCGGAGGCCGTGGAGCAGGTGGTCGGCGGCTGCGTCACCCAGGCCGGAGAGCAGGCCGCCAACGTGACACGCAATGCCTGGCTGGCCGCAGGCCTGCCCTACACCACCGCGGCCACCACTGTCGACTCCCAGTGCGGCTCCGCGCAGCAGGCCAACCACCTGGTCGCCGCCTTGATCGCGGCGGGCGCCATCGACGTCGGCATCGCCTGCGGCGTGGAGGCCATGAGTCGCGTTCCGCTCGGCGCCAACGTCAGTCCGGGGCCGGGCCGGCCGTGGGATGACGGCTGGCCCTACGACTCGCCCAACCAGTTCCAGGCAGCCGAGCGGATCGCCACGATGCGAGGGCTCACCCGCGACGACACCGACGCGTTTGGCCTCGCGTCGCAGCGCAAGGCCGCGGCTGCCTGGGCCGAGGGCCGCTTCGACAGGGAGATCGTGCCGGTCGAGGTGCAGGTGCACGACGAGAAGGGCGGGCCGACAAGCGAGACACAGGTGGTCGGGCGCGACCAGGGGCTGCGAGACACGACCAGCGACGGACTTGCCGCGCTCAAGCCCGTGCTCGAGGGCGGCATCCATACGGCCGGCACCAGCTCACAGGTCTCGGACGGCGCGGCCGCCGTGCTCTGGATGTCGCGCAAGGCAGCTGACGCGCGTGGCGTCAGGCCGCGGGCCCGCATCGTCGCCCAGACCGTCGTAGGTACTGACCCCTACTACCTGCTGGACGGCCCGGTCCACGCCACCAAGAGTGTGCTCGAGCGAGCCGGCATGACCATGGCCGACATCGACCTCTTCGAGGTCAACGAGGCCTTCGCCTCGGTCGTCCTCTCCTGGGCGAGCGTCCATCAGCCGGACATGGCGAGGGTCAACGTCAGCGGCGGCGCGATCGCGCTCGGCCACCCGGTCGGCGCGACCGGGAGCCGGCTGATCACGACCGCGCTCCATGAGCTGGAGCGCTCGGGCCGCGCCACGGCACTGGTCTCCATGTGCTGCGGCGGCGCGCTGGGCACGGGCACCGTGCTGGAGCGCCTTGCGTGACCGAAGTCCTCTCGGCCCCTCACCGGCTCGAGTACCCCTACCGGCGGTCGGTGGGACCGGTCCTGGGCCATTTCCTGGGCGGCCTGCGGGAGGGCCGGATCGAGGGCATTCGGGCAATAGATGGACGCGTCCTGGTGCCGCCCCAGGAGTACGACCCCGTCACGGCCGGGGCGCTCGAGGAGTGGGTGCCGGTCGGCCCCGGCGGCGTGGTGGTGTCCTGGGCCTGGATCGCCGAGCCGCTGCCGAAGCAGCCGCTGCAGCGCCCCTTCGCCTGGGCGCTGATCCGGCTGGACGGCGCCGACACCGCGATGCTCCACGCGGTCGACGCCGCCGATTCCAGTGCCATGCGGACAGGCATGCGTGTCACCGTGCGGTGGCGGCCGGAGCGGGTCGGCGACGTCCGCGACATAGAGTCCTTCGTCCCTGAATGAGCTCCGAGCCGGTCAAGAGCATCCAGACGCCGATCGCGCTCGAGTACAGCTACACACCGGGACTGGCGTCGTCGCGCTTCCTGCGTGGTGTGGCCACTGGCAAGCTGGTCGGCCAGCGCTGCCCGGTTTGCCGCAAGGTTTACATCCCACCCCGCGGCTCCTGCCCGACCGACGGCGTGCCCACAGAAGACGAGGTAGAGCTGCCCGACCGCGGGGTCGTGACCACGTTCTGCATCGTGAACGTGCCGTTCGCCGGCCACGCGATCGAGATGCCCTACGTGGCCGCGTCGATCCTCCTCGACGGCGCGGACATCGCCTTCCAGCACCTCGTGCAGGAGATCCCGGCCGCCGAAGTCCGGATCGGGATGCGGGTGGAGGCCGTGTGGAAGGCCCGCGAGCAGTGGGGGCCGAGCCTGGAGAACATCCGGCACTTCCGCCCATACGAGGGCGCTGTGTGACGCGCCCGGTGGCGGTGGTGGCGTTCGCCCAGGCAGCGTCCGTGCGCCGGGAGGATCGCCGCAACGAGGTCGAGATGCTGATGCCGGTGGTCCGTGATGCCCTGGGCGAGTGCGGGCTGACCAGGGCCGACATCGGCTTTTTCGTTTCGGGCAGCTCCGATTACCTGGCGGGCGCTTCGTTCGCGTTCGTTCACGCCCTTGACGCGGTCGGGGCCTGGCCGCCGATCGAGGAGTCTCACGTCGAGATGGACGGGGCCTGGGCGCTGTACGAGGCCTGGGTGCGGCTCCAGCTTGGCGACGTAGACACGGCCCTCGTATACGCCTTCGGCAAATCGTCGCCCGGCCCGCTGCGGGAGCTGCTCGCGCTGCAATTGGACCCTTACCTGATGGCGCCGCTCTGGCCGGATGCGGTCAGCCTGGCCGCCCTGCAGGCGCGAATGCTGCTGGACAGCGAGCGCGTCACCGAGCCGGACATGGCCGCGGTGGTGGCGCGCAGCCGCCGCAACGCGCTGGGCAATCCGAACGCCCAGCTGCGCGGCGAGACCGCGGTGGAAGCACTGCTGGCGGAGCCCTACCTCGTCTCGCCTCTGCGCCGCCACGACTGTCCTCCGATCAGCGACGGCGCGGCCGTGGTTGTTCTGGCGGCCGGCGAGCGGACCCTACGGCTCGGCGCGCGGCCGGCCTGGATCACCGGCATCGATCACCGCATCGAGGTCCACGCGCTGGGCGCTCGTGATCTGACCGAATCGCCTTCGACCGCGCTCGCCGCTAAGCGCGCCGGCGTCTTTGAGGGCCACGTCGACGTAGCCGAGCTGCACGCCCCCTTCAGCCACCAGGAGCTGATCCTGCGCGACGCGCTGCAGCTCGACGGCCACACCACGGTCAACCCGTCCGGCGGAGCCCTGGCCGCGAACCCCATGATGGTGGCGGGGCTGATCCGGATCGGGGAGGCGGCCCGGCGAGTGATGGATGGCGCCGCCAGCCGGGCGGTCGCCCACGCGACGTCGGGTCCGTGCCTGCAGCAGAACCTGGTGTGCGTCCTCGAGGCTTCCGCCAACGGCTCAGACGGGGAGCGCGGGAATGCCTGAGCGCTGCGCAGTGATCGGTGTGGGCCAGACCAGGCACGCCTCGAAGCGGATCGACGTCTCGATCGCCGGCCTGGTGCGCGAAGCCGCGCTGGCGGCGCTGGCCGACGCCGGTCTCGGCTGGGCGGACGTCGACGCGGTGGTCATCGGCAAGGCGCCGGACATGTTCGAGGGCGTCATGATGCCGGAGCTCTACCTGGCCGACGCGCTGGGTTCCGCCGGCAAGCCGATGCTCCGCGTCCACACGGCCGGCAGCGTCGGCGGGTCGACCGCGATCGTGGCCGCCCGCCTCATCATGGCCGGCGTCCACCGCAGGGTGCTCACCGTCGCGTTCGAGAAGCAGTCGGACAGCGACGCCATGTGGGCGCTGACAGTCCGCACCCCGTTCCAGCTTCCGGTGGTTGCCGGTGCCGGCGGCTACTTCGCCCCCATCGTCCGGAGCTACATCGAGCGTTCGGGCGCCCCAGCCGACGTGGGCATTCAGGTCGCGGTCAAGGACAGGCTGAACGCGCTTCGCAACCCGCACGCGCACCTGCGCCTGGCAGACATCAGCGCCAACAAGGTGGCTGAATCGCCCATGCTCTGGGACCCGATCCGGTACCTGGAGTGCTGCCCTTCGTCGGATGGCGCCTGCGCAATGGTCCTGGCCGCAGAAGATGCGCTGACCAGCCCGGCCGCGCCGCCTGCCTGGGTGGTTGGGACCGCGATGCGCAGCGAGCCAACCATGTTCGCGGGGCGAGACGAGGTCAACCCGCTGGCCGGCCGGGAGTGTGCCGCCGACCTGTACCGGCAGGCGGGGATCAGGCACCCCAGGCGCGAGATCGACGTCGCCGAGGTGTACGTGCCATTCAGCTGGTTCGAGCCGATGTGGATGGAAAATCTCGGCTTCGCCGCGGAGAACGACGGCTGGCGGATGACGGTGTCAGGCGCGACCGCCATCGACGGTGACCTTCCGGTCAACCCGTCGGGCGGGGTGCTCTCCTCGAACCCGATCGGAGCGTCCGGCATGCTGCGCTTCGCCGAGGCCGCGATGCAGGTGCGCAGCCAGGCGGGTGAGCACCAGATCGACGGCGCCCGGACGGCGCTCGGTCACGCCTACGGCGGGGGCTCGCAGTTCTTCTCGATGTGGCTCGTGTCCGACCGGCGGCCATGAGGAGTGGGCAGAGACTCATCGGCTTCCGATGATGACCGGCAGGCGCTGCGCGGGAGCTTCGACCGCGCGGCCGACCTGTACCAGCGGGCCCGTCCCGACTATCCAGAGGAGTTGCTGGACGACCTGGTCGCCGTTGCAGGGTTGGCACCCGGCGATCGCCTCCTGGAGGTGGGATGCGCGACCGGGAAGGCCACCCTGCCCCTGGCGCGGCGCGGCTTTAGGATCACCTGTATCGAGCTTGGTGCACACCTTGCCGAGGCCGCTCGCCGGAACCTGGCGGGTCTGGACGTGGAGGTCCTCGATGGACGATTCGAGGAGTGGCGCCCGGGCAGGGCGGAGCGATTCGACCTCGTTTTCGCCGCCACGGCGTGGAACTGGATCGATCCAGAGCTCCGCTACGTGAGAGCCTGGCAGGCTCTGCGTCCGGGTGGTCACCTCGCGTTCTGGAACGCAACCCACGTGTTTCCTGAAGGCGGAGATCCGTTCTTTCAGGAGATCCAGGAGGTCTACGAGGGGATCGGCGAGGCCAACCCGCGTGGCTACGTCTGGCCGCGTCCTGGGGAGCTGCCGGAGAGCCGAGCAGAGATCGAATCGAGCGGGCTGTTCGAGGTGGTGCGCGTCCGGCACTTCGACTGGGAGCGCGTCTACGACGCCGAGGGCTACATCGAGCTGCTGAACACGTTCTCCGGCCACATCGCCATGGCGGGCTGGAAGCGGGAGAAGCTGTATGGCGAGATCCGCCTCCGTCTGGGCCGCCGGCCAGGCGGAACCGTTCGCCGCCACTGGGGAGCGGTTCTCCACATCGCCCGCCGTATTACCCGGTGACAAGGTTGGTGAGGCGGCGCGGGTAGGCCCGGCTCTGCCGGGCCGATTGACTTGTCGCCAAACGTTGCCAGACGCTGCCCGTCACCTACCACCGGTGGGGAAGGCGGCTACCGTCCACACCGGCACGGGGGGGGGTCTGGAGGGGAGGCCTGCCTCCCCTGCGAGTTAAAGCCGGGCGTGGTCCCAGGACACCATGTGGATCGGCTCGACTGTGACGCAAGTGCGCTTGCGGGCCGAGCTGGCGACCGAAGCCCGAGCCGCCGGGTCCAGCGGGCCGAACTGGCGCTCATAAAGGCGCTCCCCGAATTCGAGCACAGCGTCCGCGTCCGTCGTGAGGTGCGCCCGACCGCTGATCTGCACCCCGCGGAGGTCGAAGTAGCCGTCTCCGGCCTCGGCCATCACCGTGATGCGCGGGTCGCGCTGCAGATTGCGGATCTTCTGCGACTTCGTGTACGTCCAGAATGCGACGGCGCCGTCGACGAGCACGAAGTACATGGGCATCAGGTGGGGGCTGCCGTCCCGGTTGATGGTGGCGACGTGTAGCTTGCGCTGCTCGGCCAGGAACGCCGCGACCTCTTCGTCGGACATGCGGATCCGCTCACGCTGGGAAGGCATGCCCCTAGCGCGAACGGCGCCCAGGTTGAGGACCCAGGCCGGTCTCCGACCGGGATGACGTTCTGACCGCCCGCTTCTGTGTGCCCCTGCTCGCTGGCTCTGGCTTCGCGGCCCGGCCCCGGGCGACCTGGAGCAGCTCGGCGATGCCGGCCTCGATTCCCCGGCAGAGGACCTCGACGTCCGGCACAGAGTCATAGTCGACGGCCACTCCAAAGTTGAGCTGGCCGGCGTAGGAGAAGACCACGATCCCGACCCGCGCGTTGCCACCGATGGGAGCGTAGGGATAGCAGTCGAGGAGCCGCCTGTCCAGCGCGTACAGCGGCTGCTGCGGGCCGGGCACGTTGCTGGTCAGGGCCTGGACCAGACGTTGCGGCACACGGGCGGCCAGGCGGCCCGTGAGGGCCAGCCATAACGCCGGCGCAAACCCCGCCATCTGCGCCAGCTGACCTGCCGCCACGGCCTGCTTCGACTCCTTCAACCCGACGGTTTGCCGGCGGATCTCCTCGAGCCTCTCGATCGGATCCTCGACGCTGATGGGAAGCTCCGGGAAGACGCACGTGAGCTGGTTGCCCGGCGCGTCGCGCCCCTCCTGGCCGCGGACTGAGATGGGCACCATCGTGCGGACGACGCGGCCGGCGACCTCTTCGCCGCGCCCCAGGATCAGTTCGCGGAAGCCACGAGTGACGGCGGCCAGGACGACGTCGTTCACGGTCCCGCCGAGCACGGAACGGACCTCCCTGGCATCCCCCAGTGAGCATTTGACCCAGCTCCAGCGCCGGTGCGGCCCGATGGGCCCGTTCAATGAGTCCGGAGTTGCCGCAGGCCTGGTCAGCGCAGCGACGATACCGCGCCAGACGTCGAGCGACTCGAGCGGGCCTGGCAGCGGCGCCCTGGCGGCGATGGGCAGCGCCTGGAGCCGGGTCAGCGGCGAGCGCAGTGTGTCTGCGAACGCGTCAGCGAGGAGCTCCGCGTCTGTCGGCTCCGGTGAGGCCGTCCAGGGGACCTCGTCGGGGGGTGCCGAGTCGGCGCTCTGGTCGAAGAGGACGCTCAACAGGTCTACTCCGCCGACTCCGTCGACCATGCAGTGGTGCGTCTTGGCGATGAGCGCCCAGCGGTCATCGCGCAGTCCCTCGACCAGCCAGATCTCCCAGAGTGGCTTCGTCCGGTCCAGGTGCTGCGCCAGGACCCGGCCGGCAAGGTTTCGCAGCTGCTCCTCAGCCCCTGGCCTCGGGACGGCCGTATGCCGAAGGTGATAGAGGATCTGGAAGTGCGGGTCGTCAACCCAGACCGGGCGCCCGAGCCCCAGCGGAACGAAGCGCACCTTCTGTCGATAGCGCGGGACAAGGTGCAGCTTCGCGACCACCAGCCGGACCAGGTCGCCGTACCCGGGCGGAGGGCCCTCGAAGATGGCGACCGACCCCACGTGCATGGGGTTGTTCTCACCCTCGACCCAGAGGAACGCTGCATCCAGCGGGCTCAGTCGATCGATCGCGGTGCACCTCGGCGCCGGGCGCTCACTTCTTCGGCATCATAGCGGCGGTGAGCATGGGCTCGGTATGGCGACGCGCTTCCGCACCGGTTGTGGCTGAATAGGGGCACGAGAAGCTCGGTGCGCGACTACCACGAAGCTAAGAAGGCAGCGCTCGACGGGCGATCCGCGCCTCCCGGCTGGCCGGCGGCGGTGAGCGGTCGCCTGCTGTTCATCGTGTTCGCAACCGGAGCCCGCCAGCGCCGAGCGCTGAGAGCGTGGATCGACGGGGCCCGGCCTCCCGATGCCGACCAGCCCGAAGCGGTGCAGGCCGGCAAGCCAGACCGGCTCGCGGCTGCACTCGAGGCAGCACCGGGCGATCTTCTTGTAGTCCCCCTAGGTGTCGCTCGACTCACGAAGGGGATTCCCCGTGCGCCCTGGCTGGCGCTCCAGCACGGGCTGCGCCGGCGGGGGCCGGAGCCGTACACGATCATCGTGGGCGAACCAGCCCACGTCAGCGAGCTCCGCCAGCGCTGGCTGCGCGACGGCTGGAGCGAGGCGGGCGGCTGGGGATTCGCAAAGTTCGTGCGGCGCCAGGGTTTGCTGGCGCTGGAGCGTGCGGAGCGAGAGCTGGTCGGCAGCCGCTACAAGGTGCCGAGCCAGGTGCGCGAGGAGATCCGCAGGAGCAAGTCCTTTTGGGCGGGCATCGCCTCTCTCAGTGAGGCCAGCGGACGCCGGGAGTCCGAGGTGGCCGAGGAGGCCCTGCGCTACCTGGACGAGATGATGGCGAGGCTCAGCCGTCTGGGTGTGGACGCCTTCGCCAGGTTCGAACGCTGGCTGCTTCGCTCATACCGCGTCGAGTTCGACCCTGGGCGGCTGGACGGGCTGCGCGAGCTGAATCGGCGCCGGCCGCTTGTCTTCCTGCCCAGCCATCGCTCGTACCTCGACCCGATCGTGCTGGGGCTCATCCTTCACGAGGGTGGTCTTCCGCCCAACCACCGGCTGGGCGGAATAAATCTCGACTTCTGGCCGCTCGGACCGCTGGTGCGGCGGGCCGGCGTCGTCTTCATCCGGCGCAGCATCCGCGACAACGACGTCTACAGGTTCGCGCTGCGCCACTACCTGGGCTACCTGGTAGAGAAACGGTTCAATCTCGAGTGGTACCTGGAGGGCGGGCGTTCCCGCACCGGCAAGCTGCGGCCGCCCCGCTTCGGGCTGTTCGCGTACCTGGTGGAAGCCTTCCGCCAGGGTCGGGTGCAGGACATCGCGCTGGTGCCCGTCAGCATCGTCTACGACGAGCTGTACGAGGTGGCCGGGATGACCCGAGAGGCCCACGGCGCAGCCAAGCAGAAGGAGAACGTCCGGTTCCTCATCGGCTACACCCGCGCGCAGGGCCGCAGGTTCGGTGCCGTCCACGTCCGCTTCGGCGAACCGCTGTCGCTGCGAGAAGCTCTGCAGGCCGCCAACTCGAAGCTCGCGGTGGAGAAGGTAGCACTGGAGGTCTGCAACCGCATAAACGCCGTCACTCCGATCACGCCGAACTCCCTGGTCACGATGGCACTGCTCGGGGTGGCGGACCGGGCGCTAACCTTGTCCGAGATCAGGGACACGCTCCAGCCACTGCTCGACTACGTCAAGGTGCGCCGGCTGCCGGTGACTGAGCCCGCCCTGCTGAAAGACGAGGCCGGCCTTCTGCGCACGCTCAAGGCGCTCGAGGCCAGTGGTGTCGTGAAAGCGTTCGGGGAGGGCCTCGAGCCTGTGTACGCCATCGGTCCGGACCAGCACCTCGTCGCCGCCTTCTATCGAAACGGCGCCATCCACTTCTTCGTCAACCGCGCTGTGGGGGAGCTGGCTCTGGCACGGCTGACGGAGGGAGAGTCCTCGGATCCACTTGCCGAAGCCTGGGAGGAATCGCTGCGGCTGCGTGACCTGCTCAAGTTCGAGTTCTTCTTTCCCCGGCGTGCGGAGTACGCCGATCAGCTCCGGCACGAGCTGGAGATCTTGAGCTCTGGTGGCACAATCCCCGATGCACAGTCCGCCCTGGCCGGCTCGCGGCTGCACGTGGCTCACAGGGTCCTCGGCTCTTTCGTGGAAGCCTACTGGGTGGTGGCGGACCGGCTGGCCGCACGGGGGTCCGACGCGCCGATCGACGAAAGCGCGTTCATTGTCGAGTGCCTCGCAACCGGTCGCCAGTACCTGGCTCAGCGGCGGATCCACAGCCCGGAGTCCGTTTCGAAAGAGCTCTTCGGGAACGCGCTGCAGCTGGCTGCCAACCGTGGATTGACCACAGCCGGTAGGGACGACCTGGCGAAGCGCCGGCGTGCCTTCGCCGCCGAGCTGTCGACCATCCTCAGGCGCCTCGAGGCGATCCGCGAGCTCGCCCTGGGTGACCTGAAGCCGGGTGAGCGGAGTTGAACGATCACCTCAGCGTCGTCGACGAGGTCGCCGCCGGGCCGGCCGGCCCGCGGGTTGGCGCCTTCTTCGACTTCGACGGCACGCTGATCAACGGCTACTCGGCCGCCGTCATGGCCCAGGAGCAGCTGCGGCGCCTTGAGGTCTCGCCGATCGAGGTGGTGGACCTTCTTCGAGCGTGGCTCGACGTCGGGCTGAAGCGGGCCGAAGAGGAAGCGATCGTCGCAGCCGCTGTCAGGTCATTCGGCGGGCGCGACGAGGCCGCCGTGGCGAAGGCCAGCGAACATCTCTTTGTCAAGAGGATCGCCGGCAGCGTATACCCGGAAGTGCGCGAGCTGGTCCGAGCGCACCAGAAGCAGGGCCACACCGTCGCCATCGCCTCGTCAGCCACCCGCTATCAGGTCGGCCCCCTCGCCCGTGACCTCGGCATCGAGCACGTGCTCTGCACCGAGCTCGAGGTGGTGTCGGGCACGCTTACGGGGCGGGTGAAGGGGTCGATCCTCTGGGGTCGCGGCAAAGCAGAGGCGGTGCGGCGCTTCGCGAGCCGGCGCCGCCTTGACCTGATCGACAGCTACGGCTATGGCAACGGGGACGAGGACGTCCGGTTCCTGGAGCTGGTTGGCCGGCCACATCCGGTCAACCCCGGGCGCGAGCTTGCTCGAGTGGCGCGGGAGAAGGCATGGCCGGTGCTGCGCTTCAACAGCCGGGGCAGGCCCGGCGCGCTTGTGCTGGCCCGCAACGCCGCCACCATCTACGGCGCCGGTGCCGTGACCCTGACCGGCCTGGGGATCGGGCTGCTCGTCAACCGGGACCGGCGGCAGGCGTTCAACCTGATCACGTCGCTCGGTCCGGACCTGGTCCTGGCCCTCGCCGGGGTGCACGTCGAGGTCTCGGGCGAAGAGCACCTGTGGGCACATCGTCCCGCCGTCTTTCTCTTCAATCACCAGAGCTACCTGGACGCGATAGTGGTCGCGCGCCTGGTGCGGCACGACTTCACCGGTGTGGCCAAGAAAGAGCTGGCGAAGACGCCGCTGTTCGCGGCCATCGGGTGGCTGGGCAACGTCGCGTTCGTCGACCGGGGCGACTCGGCGCAGGCCAGACAGGCGCTGGGGCCGGTGGTCGAGAAGCTGCGAGACGGCGTCTCGGTCGTCATCGCGCCAGAAGGGACCCGCTCGGCCACGCCCCGCCTGGGCCCCTTCAAGAAGGGCGCGTTTCACATCGCCATGCAGGCCGGCGTGCCGCTGGTCCCGATCGTGCTCCGCAACACCGGGGACCTGCTCTGGAAGGAGTCTTTCGTGGTGCGCCCGGGCAAAGTCGACGTCGCGGTACTGCCCCCGGTCTACGTCGACGGCTGGAAGGTGCAGGATCTGGACCGGCGCGTGGCCGAAGTCAGGCAGCTCTACCTTGACACGCTGGCCAGCTGGCCCCGGCAGGACACCTAAGGCCGAGCGTTCGCTCAGACGTGCCAGTCGAGCCAGTGGCTGAGGTCGGCCAGTACCTGGTCGCGCTCCGGCTCGTTGAACACCTCGTGGTAGAGGCCGTCGTAGAGCCGCAGCGTCTTGTCGAGCGAGGATGCCCTGTCATGAACCAGCCGGCTTGCGTTCGCCGGAATCAGGCGGTCCTCCGTACCTTGAAGCAGGAGGACGGGAACGCGCAGCGACCCCAGCTTTTTCTGGAGCTGTTCCGCGCTGCGCGTCATCTCGGCCACGGTCCGAACCGGGATCTTGCCGCGGTAGTTGAGCGGGTCGCCGTCATACGCTCGCACGACCTCCGGGTCGCGGCTGACCGCGGTGCCGTCGAGCGTGAGGAGCGGCATGCCCGGCGTTAGTGCCGAGAGGATCCTGACCGCCCGAGCCTGAAGCGGGGAAACGCCATCGAACAGAACGGCCGGGCTGGAGAGCACGAGGCCTCTGAGCTCGTCCTGATACTGGAGCGCGTAGACCAGTGCTATGCCGCCGCCCATGCTGTGACCCAGGAGAAAGAACGCCTTGCCCGGCTGGTCCTCGCGGACCTGGGCGGCAAACCTGTGCAGGTCGTCGACGACGTAGTCCATGCGGCCCACCTGCGCCCTGCGGCCTTGCGAACGGCCATGGCCCCGATGATCGAGCGCGTAGACGGCGTAGCCGTGCGCTACCAGGTGCTCGGCAACGTGGCCGTACCGTCCGCTGTGCTCGGCCAGGCCGTGCGCCAGGACGACCACCGCCCTCGGGGTCTCCTCGGGAAGCCAGGCCTGCCAGTAGAGCGAGAGCCCCTTCGAACCTTCGAGCTGCCCGGTGCGATGCTGCGTCATGCGGCCCTCACGCGATGCCGTGCTCGCTGGTCGGTGGAATCCGCTGAAGGCCGCGATACGCGTCCTCCGGCGTGCGCCCGTGGTTCAGTACGGCGTCCACCTCCGCGACAATCGGCATCTCGACGCCGTGCTCGGCCGCGAGCTCGAGGACGACGGAGCACGTCCTCACACCTTCGGCCACCATCTTCATCCCCGCCAGGATATCCTCCAGCTTCCGACCCCTGGCCAGCTCGACTCCGACGTACCGGTTGCGGCTGAGGGGGCTCGTGCAGGTGGCGATGACATCGCCCATCCCGGCCAGTCCGGCGAAAGTCCTGGGATCGCCGCCCATCGCGACTCCGAGGCGAGTCAGCTCAGCCAGCGAGCGTGTGATCACCATCGCCTTGGTGTTGTCGCCGGTGCCCAGGCCCTCGGCCATCCCTGCCGCGATGGCAAGAACGTTCTTGGTCGCCGCGGCGACCTCGCATCCCACGACGTCGTGGCTCGTGTAGACACGAAAGATAGAGGTCCGGAAGATCGCCTGCAGGGCTTCGGCCACAGCGGCGTCCGGCATCGCGATCACGGCGGCCGCCGCGTATCCTGCCAGGACCTCCCGAGCCAGGTTGGGGCCGGTCAGGACGCCGGCGGGGTGGCCGGGCAGGACGTCGCCGATCACCTGGGACATGCGCTTTTTCGTTCCCTGCTCGAGGCCCTTGGCGAGGCTCACGATCGGGATCCACGGCCTCAGGCTGGGCGAGGCGGCCTGCAGCACAGACCGGAACCCGTGGGAGGGAACCCCCATCACGAGGACGTCGGCGTGCTCGGCCGCCTCCTCCAGAGACGCCGTCGCCCTGAGCGACGGGTGCAGCGACTCGCCGGCGAGATACTCGGTGTTGGTGTGCCTGCTGTTGATCTCGTTCGCGAGCTCCGGGCGGCGCGCCCAGATGAGCGTGGGAGCCCGCCGAGCGGCGGTCGAGGCGACGGTCGATCCCCATGACCCGGCCCCGAGGACGGTGACGCGTGTTTCCCGACTCATCCGAGCACATTTATAGTGCCCGCATGGCAACGATCATCAGCGGCATCGACGAGCTGAAGGCCAGGGCAGGCGAACACCTTGGCTACAGCGGCTGGCACCGGGTGACGCAGCAGCAGGTCAACATGTTCGCCGACGCCACCGGCGACCACCAGTGGATCCACGTCGACGTCGAGAGAGCCAAGGCGGGGCCGTTCGGTGGCCCGATCGCCCACGGCTACCTGACCCTCTCACTCGCAGTCCCGCTGCTGGGCGAGATCCTTCGTGTCGAGGCGATCTCGATGGGGGTGAACTACGGCCTCAACAAGCTCCGCTTTCCCAGCCCGGTGCCGGTCGGCTCCAACCTCCGTCTGGGCGCCACACTCGTCGACGTGCAGGACGTTGCGGGGGGCGCTCAGGCCACGCTGGCCCTGACCTTCGAAGTGGAAGGGAAGGAGAAGCCAGTCTGCGTGGCCGAAGCCATCTACCGCTACTACGCCTGAGCCATGCACATCGGCCTGATGTTCGCCAACACCGGGGTTAGCACCCGCCCGGAGGGGGCGGTGGCCGTGGCCGAGCACGCCGAGGCTGCCGGCTTCGATTCACTCTGGACCGTGGAGCACGTCGTCATCCCGGCCGGCTACGAGTCGCCCTATCCGTACAGCCAGACCGGCCGGATGGCGGGCAGCGAGGATTCCCCGGTCCCCGATCCTCTCATCTGGCTGGCATACGTCGCCGCCCGCACAAGCCGCCTGCTCCTTTGCACCGGCGTCCTGATCCTGCCTCAGCGCTCGCCGCTGATCACCGCCAAGGAGGTGGCAACCCTGGACCAGCTATCCGGCGGCCGGGTGCGGCTGGGCGTGGGGATCGGCTGGCTTCGCGAAGAGTTCGAGGCGATCGGGGCGCCGTTCGAGGAGCGGGCCGCCCGCACAGAGGAGGCGATCGCAGCCATGCGGACGCTGTGGAGCCAGAAGGCGCCGACATTCGCGGGCAGGTTCTACCGCTTCCAGGATGCCCGGATGTGGCCGAAGCCCGTCCGAGGCACCGTCCCGGTCGTCATCGGAGGTCACTCCGAGGCCGCGGCCCGGCGGGCGGGGCGGCTCGGTGACGGCTACTTTCCGGCCAGTGCCGATCCCGCCAGCATCCCAGGATTGATCAACGTGATGCGGGAGGCGGCCGCCGGCGCGGGGCGCGACCCGGCCACGGTGGAGGTCACCGTCGGCGGCCGGGCGGGCCGGGACGCCTTCGAGCGGATGGCCACCCTGGGCGTAGATCGGGTGGTGATCCCGCTCCGTGCCGCGGACCTGGACGGCGCGCATGCCACGATCGAGGCTGCGGCGGAGGCCGGCCGTGCCGCCGGGGTGCTGACGGCGCGATAGGAGGCTGCGCCGCATCGGCCCCGAACGCGCGACAATCGGCGGGAAAGGAGGAGTCATGGCAACGGATACCGCCGTCTCCGGCCTGGCGGACCTGCTCCGCAGCCTGGTCGCCGACTTCCAGCGAGCCTCAGGCGCGGACATCGTCTCGCTGTTCCTGTACGACGACGTCACACGGCAGTACTATGCCCCGTTCGCGCTCGGTCAGCCCGAGGACAGCCTGCTCGACTCGCTTGCAGACATGCAGTCGCAGCTCGGCCGCTACCTTGCGGACGTCGCTCAGAACAAAGTACACGACGAGCTGCGGGTGCCCCAGTATGGGTCGACCGTGTGGCTCACGGTGACCAGGCGCGTTCTGGAGGCTCGGGACGCACCTTCGGAGATCGACAGCACCTTCGTCCGCCGCTACCGCGTGGCGTCCACCGTCGGCATTCCGCTGATGGCAGCCGACCGCCTCGTCGGCCTGGTCTACCTGAACTACGTGGCCGGTGGGGACGGCAGAAAGGCGTCGCCCGTGCCCAGCGGCGGCAAGCTGGCCGAACTTCAGGAGCAGGCGGCCGAGTCGGCGCGCGAGATCCAGCGGGCGCTGGCCCGGGCGGAGCGCAGGGCGCTCGAGGGGATCGGCCGCCTGACCTCGCTCCTGGTCACCCAGGACGAGGCGGAAGACGATCCCGAAGCCGCCGCCGACGGCGCAGCGCTCAGACGCCAGCTCTCGATCGCGCTTGCGGATCTGTTGCTGGCCAGTGATCTGGACGCCGCGGTGATCTATCAGCTTGCTCCGGGCCGCGCCGGCCTTGAGCTCGTGACAGCCCACGCCCCCGCGGCGGCGCCTCCCCGGATCGATCTGCCCGAGAAACAGGATCGATGGGAGTCCGTCCTGACCGGGGCGGTCGCCTCGGCCATGGCCGAGGCGGAGCTTCACGCATCGGCCGCTTACGTCCTCGGCGAGGCTGGCGACCCGCTCGGGTACCTGGTTGTCTTGAGCCGCGACCCACTTGCCAGCGTGCGCCGGGCGCCGGGCGTCGAGGTCCTGCTCAGGGCTGCCGCCGACCTCCTTTGCGGTGCCCTGGCGAACCGCCGGATGATCACCATCCTCGTCGCGAGCAACCGGCGGCTGGGTGCCCTCAGCCACATGAGCACCGCGATGCTCCGGCCCGGCTCATCTCGTCTCGAGGTCCTGGAAGCGGTCGCCGACCACCTCACAGACGCGGCGGTACCGGAGTTCGACTTCGACTTTGCGACCGTATACCTGCTGGACGAGCTGGCGGACTCCACGACGGTCGTGCGGCTCGCCGCCGGCACGGCCACCTCAGAGGCCATCGACGCCGCCCACGTTGGAGACAGCGGCTCGAAGGTGCCCCGCTGGGCCCTCGCGCAGGAGCGGGTGCTCGCGCCCGCCGACGTACTCAGCTTCGTGGCCAGGGCCTGGCAGGTGGTCCTTGTCGGACCTGCCTCGACTGGTGTCCAGACCGCCGCGGCGGACCTCATCGAGGGCGGCATGCCGGACGGGCTGCGCTGGATGGAGGTGCCCGTGGTGCGAGAGGGGACGACTTTGACGGTCGTGCCTGCCGGCCTGATCGGCCAGCCTGAGAACGGCGGTGCCGCATCGTCCGCGGCCGATCCGCCTTTCACGCTCGCGGGCGACATCTTCGAATCCAGCGGCCACGCCGACCTGATCCGGATCTTCCTGCCATTCGGGCTCAATGCCGGCGCCCGTGCGACGGGGGTGCTCGAAGTGGGCTATCACCGCTCGCTGATGCGGCGCCCCGACTGGGGACAGGTGGAAGCGCTTCGGGCTGCGGCTGCGCAGGTGGCGGTGGCCGTGGAGACCGCCCGCCTGTACGAGGACGCCCGCCGCCACGCCGAGCAGCTGGAGCTCGGGGCAGACGTCAGCAAGGCCATCGCGTCGTCGATCGACCTGGAGCAGACCCTGCGCCTGGTCGCGTACAACCTGGTCCGCCTGGTGGACGCCTCCACGTGTCAGATCGCCCTATACGAGGAGGACGGCGAGGGCTGGTACGGCGCGGCGGCGTCAGACCAGGAGGAGCTCTGGCAGCGGCAGCGCGGCGAACGGCCGCAGCCGCCCTTCCTCTTCGAAGTCCTCGATCGGGGCGAGCCCCTGGTTGTCGACGACGCGCTCGCCAGCGACCTGGTCGGCTCGGAATATGCTCGGGCCTTCGGGATTCGCTCCCTGCTAGCCCTCCCGCTCGAGGCCGGCGGAGAGCCAATCGGCGCAGCGGTGCTGGGGCGTGCGCAGCTGCGCACCTTCACGCCCGAAGAGGTGTCGCGCACCCAGGGCCTGGCCCACCAGGCCGCGGTCGCGATCAAGAACGCGCGGCTGCACGCGCGGGTGGAGGAAGAGCAGCACATCCAGAAGGACTTCGTTCTCGTCGGCCTGGGCCAGTGGGGGCAGAAGGCCTATCCGCACCTTCAGACGCTCAAGCAGTTCTTCAACTTCCGGCTCCACGTCGTCGAACGCGACTCCGCCGGCGCCCGCCAGAGGCTTGCGGGCCGCGAGGCGGAGGTGCGCGCAAACGGTGACGCCTTCTACTGGGACAGCCCTGAGTCGCCAGCGCGCGATCAGCTCGAGCGCGAGCTGGAGCCCAGCTGCTACGTCATCACGTACATCGCGACGCCGGCCGCCACCCACCTGTCGACGCTGGGCCGCTACTACGACCTGAGTGACGTCGTCCTGATCGAGAAGCCGCTGGGTTCTACGCCTGACGAGTACCGGCAGTTCCTCGACCAGGCCCCGGGCGGCGTCGAGCTGGTGGCGGCCGACCACTACTACTTCAAGCTCGAAGTGCGCCTGCTGCAGCTCCTCCTGACCGAAGAGCGCACGCTGCGTGACTTCATGGACAGCGTCCGCGAGATCCGGATTGAGATCCTGGAGGCCCAACCGCTTACCGGCGCGGCCGCGGAGATCGGTGTGATCGCCGACCTGGTCCCGCACGCCTTCGCGATAATCTCGCTCCTGACCCCCATCGACCGGATCCGGCTAGATGCGGAGGCACCACTGCTGCTGGGCCGTCACGAACCCGCGGAGGGCCGGCGCGAGACCTACGCCCGGCTGAACGCGACCTTCACCCACCAGGGCAACCCCGTGCGCTTCATCATCGACGTGGGGAAGGGGGTGGAAGACGCAAAGTGGATCAAGCTCAGCGGCGAGCGCCGGCTGAGCGGCCGTAGCCCCTTCTACAAATTCGACTTCGCCAAGGGTGAGGCCATCGACGGCACGCAGTCGACGGTGCGGGCCGCGGTCCGCAAGATCCGGGAACCCGGCGTGCCCGACACCGCCCACTTGACGATGCTCAGGCACGTGATCGAGAAGCGGCGCCCGGCCGTCGGCATCCTCTCCATCAGGGAGGCCATCCGCGCCAACCAGCGAATCCTCGAGCTCGAGTCCATGGCCGACGAGCTGCTGGCCGGCCGACGGTTTACAAAGTACGCGGTGGGCAGCCGGCCGGAGTTCGCGGGCGGGCGGGAGAGAGCGCTGGATACAGCGCCGGAGCCCCCACCTCAGGTGGAGGCCTCACCCCAAGAAGTGACGTAGCTTGCCGCGCTCCCTGGTGCTCGGCAACGGCAACCTCCTCGTCAGCTTCGACGACACGTACTCCATTCGCGACCTCTTCTATCCGCAGGTCGGCGCCTACAACCAGACCCGAGGCAATCGGTGCCGCACAGGGCTCTGGGTCGACGGGACGTTCGTCTGGCTGGACGGGGACGGCTGGGAGCGAGAGCTGGGGTACGAGCCCAACACGCTGGTGGCACGGGTGGTCATGCGCCGGTCGGGGTGGCAGGTCACCTGCACCGACTACGTAGACATGGGCCGCAACTTTCTCGTACGCAACCTGCAGCTGTCCACCGAGCGGGGCTACGACAGCGCCCGCGCGTTCTTTCACTACGACTGGTTCGTCGACGAGTCGGAGATCGGCAACACCGTCTTTTATGAGCCCCGCTACCGGGCCGTGATCGCCTACAGGGGCGAGCGCTACTTCCTCGTCGGTGGCGATGCGGGCGAGCTGGGCATCAGCTCGTGGGCCTGCGGCAAGAAAGGCGGCAACGCCAGCGGCACCTGGGTGGACGCCGAGGACGGGAGCCTTGGGCGCAACCCCATCGAACAGGGCTCCGTCGACTGCACCGTGCAGCTGAACCTACCCTCGGCGGGACCGGCCGAGACGAGATCCCTGACCCACTGGGTCTGCTGCGGCGCCAGATACGAAGAGGTCACCCGCTTCGGCCAGGACCTGATAGTGCAGCGCGGTGAGGATCTGTACAGGGACAGAACCCGCAACTACTGGAGGGTGTGGGTCGAAAAGGACGACCGCCCCATCGAGGACGTGCTGGGCGTGCCGGCGGCCGAGCTCTACAGGAGGAGCGTGCTGACCGCCCGGCTGCACTGCGACAGCCGCGGGGCCGTCATCGCCGCCGGCGACTATGACATCACCGACTTCGCACGTGACACCTATGCCTACGTCTGGCCCCGCGACGGCGCGCTCGTCGTCAACGCACTCGACCGCTCCGGCCACGAAGACATCACGCGCCGGTTCTTCCAGTTCTGTGAACGCGCGCTGGCGCCGGGAGGCATGTTCCTCCACAAGTACACACCCCAGGGCTGGGCAGGGAGTTCCTGGCATCCCTGGATGGACTCCAACGGCAGCCGTGTTCTGCCCATCCAGGAGGACGAGACGGGCCTCGTCCTGTGGTCCCTCTGGGAGCACTACCGCTTGCACCGAAACCTCGACTTCGTCATGAACCTGTACTCGACCCTCGTCGTCCCTGCCGGCCGCTTCCTGGCCGGCTACGTGGACGAGCGGAACGGGCTGCCGCTGCCTTCCTGGGACCTGTGGGAAGAACGCTGGGGCGTGCACGCGTTCACGGTGGGCGCGGTCTGGGGCGGGCTGCGCGCGGCAGAGAGCTTCGCTGAGATGTTCGGCGACGCCGCCTTCAAGCGCGAGCTGCAAAGCGCGCGCGACCGCCTGCGAGCTGCGACCGACCGTGACCTCTACCGCCCTGAGCTGGGCCGCTTCGCCCGCCGCCTGCAGGTTGCCGACGACGGATCGGTCAATCCCGACACCGTGGTGGACAGCGCACTCCACGGACTGTGGCGATTCGGGATGTATCGGGCGGACGACGATCGAGTGGTGGCCACGATGCACGCGGTGCGCGACCGGCTGGCCAACCGCGGTGCTGCGGGCGGGCAGGCCCGCTACGAAGACGACTACTACTTCCAGGCGGAGCGAGATGTGGAGGTGGCCGCCGGCAATCCCTGGTTCGTGAGCACTCTCTGGCTCGCTCAGTGGCAGGTCGCCCAGGCACGGACGTCGGCCGATCTGAAGCCGGCGCGCGAGATCATCGACTGGACCGTCCGTCACCAGCTGCCGGGGGGTCTACTGGCGGAGCAGGTGCATCCGCACACCAGTGCACCGCTTTCGGTCTCCCCGCTGACCTGGAGCCACGCCGAGTTTGTGGTGACCGTGGACGACTACCTGCGCCAGGCCTGGTCAATGCGCCGGGTGCGCTGACGGCGGCTCGTGCGCCTGGCGGTTCGCCGCCCGCCGTTCGGTCCGAATCATGCCGTTCAAGACCACGAGCAGGATCAGGTCGATCGCGAGGCCCGCGATGGCGCCGAACTGCTGCAGGTAGAACGTGAATACTTGCGAAACCAGCAGATTGACCATGACCGCTCGCTCGAGCCATCGATAGGCGCCACTCCTCGACCGGCGCAGCCTCGCCGCGCCGATGGCGATCATGACCAGGCTCAAGAGGTCTGCGGCCGCGGCTCCGGCCCGAGCGACGGCGGCGTGGCCGGTCAGCGATGCCGACCACCAAGCGGTCACCAGCAGGGTCAGCGAGGTGGCGACGAACAGGGCGTACACGACGAAGAGCAGGAGCACGGCCTGGTGGAGGCGCCGCGACCGGACCAGCTCGAGGTAGAACCGCGCTGCGCGACGCTGCAGCCGGCGAAATGGACCCGGGAGAAGTGGCGGTTCCGAGATCCCTATCTCGAGCGTCTGTCGGAGCGCGCCGACCAGCGGGTCGCCTGATTCGTGTCGGCTCAGCGAGGCGAGCACCTGGGCGCTGTGAGCGGGCCGGCGGTGATGCAGGTGGATTTCCCTGGCCAGGTCGAAGGCGTTGGCCAGCAGCTCCCGGTCGGTGAAAGGCCTTCGCGCCTCGAGCGCGCGTGCAAGCAGCGACAGGAGGACGAAGACGGCGTAGATCAGCGCCACAGCCGGGCGGAAGAAGTAGTCGTTGTCGCTGGTCACGAACTTGCCGATCTCGTCGATGAAGGTGCCGAAGCCGATCCCGCTCACCATCGCAGCCGTGAACTGCACGGCGCGACCGACAAAGCCGAACAGCAAAAGGAGGCTCAGCAGCATGAGAAGCCCGCCCCACAGCATGTGTGCGATGTGCAGCCCGCCACCTCCCAACTGCGGAAAGCCAGAGAGCGCCAGAGCGGCGCGGATCACGAGCACAGAGATCACCGCCGAGACCAGGAACGTCTCGAAGAGGGGGACCAGCGCTACACTCCGGAGAAGCCTCCTGGCAGGGCGCACTTCAGGCTGCGCGCCCGGGATCGGCCCGATCCGAAACCGTCGGTTTGCCTGCCACGGTACCGCGTAGTATCACGCTCGCCAGTGTCTGCACAGGTCGCCACTTGTTATCGACATCCCGATCGTGAGACCGGCGTCCGCTGCCAGCGCTGTGAACGCCCGGTTTGTCCCGCGTGCATGGTCCCGGCGCCGGTGGGTGTCCAGTGCGTCGATTGCGTTCGTCGCTCTCAACCTCGCGCCACGGCGCGGTCGATGAGCACCCTGGGCCGCTCGGCCAGCGTCACCTCAGTGCTCATCGCTGTCAACGTGATCATCTGGCTCGTTGGCGTGGTTCTCGTCCCCGGGGTCGGCCTCATCAGCGGCAGCCCGCTGGCGGGGATCGCCGGGCTCTCGGCGCGAGCCGTGGCGGCGGGGGATTGGTGGCGGGCGATCACAGCCGGCTTCCTGCACAGCGGGCTGCTTCACCTGGGCTTCAACATGGTCGTCCTGTACATGCTGGGGCCGCCGCTGGAGGGCGCACTGGGGCGCATCCGGTTCACGCTTCTGTACTTCACGGCGCTGATCACGTCCTCGCTCGGGGCCCTGCTGCTTACCCCCGACGCACTCACCGTCGGGGCCTCGGGCGCAATCTTCGGGCTCATGGGTGCTGTCGTGGTCGGGCAGCGGGCGGCCGGGATCGACCCTCGTCGGAGTGGCATCTTGACGTGGATCGTCATCAATCTCGTGTTCACGGTAGTGGTGCCAGGGGTGTCGATCGGTGGCCACCTCGGCGGCCTGGCGGGCGGCCTGATCGCCGGCAGCCTGCTCTTCAGGCGAAGCCTCCACCCAGCCGCCGCTATCGGTGGCTGTGTCACCCTGGCGGCCGTCTGCTTCGTGGCGCTACTGCAGGTCGCCGGCCACCCGCTGCGCGTCTGAGCTCCCGGAACCGCCCCATCCAGGGGTGTTAACTTGGCTGGGATGGGACACCCGGGAGGAGGCTATCTGCGCTTTCCAACCTTGCACGACGACTCCGTCGTCTTCGCTAGCGAGGACGACCTGTGGCTGGTCGGCGCCGGCGGAGGCCGCGCCTATCGCCTGACCGCCGGGGTGGGCGAGGCCAGCCACCCCCGGTTCTCACCCGACGGGTCGCAAATCGCCTTCGTGAGCGAAGAAGAGGGCCCGCCCGACGTCTACCTGATGGCTTCCAGCGGCGGCCCGGCTCGCCGGCTGACCTTCCAGGGCTCGCCCTGCCGCGTCAGCGGCTGGCGTCCAGACGGATCTCGCATCGTCTATGCGACAGCTGCCGGCAGGCCCTTCGAGACCGACTTCTGGCTCAACGAGGTGAGCCCCAACGGTGGACTGCCGAGCGAGATCCATGTTGGGCCCGCGATCGCGATCGCGCAGGGACCGGGAGGCGCGGTCGCCCTCGCTCGAGGCAGCCTCCGCGACCCCTCCCACTGGAAGAGGTACCGTGGAGGGCGCGCCGGAACCCTCTGGATCGATCCGGACGGCAGCGGCACCTTCAGCCCTCTCATCCGCCTCGACGGCAATCTGTCCAGTCCGTGCTGGGTTGGGGGAAGGGTGTACTTCCTCTCCGACCATGAGGGCTTCGGGAATGTCTACTCCTGCACCCCGGACGGGGACGACCTGAGGCGGCACACCGACCATGAGGACTTCTACGCACGCAACCTGGAAGGCGACGGCCGCCGTCTCGTCTATCACGCCGGCGGGGACCTCTTCCTGCTCGACCCGGAGGACGACCAGCCGCGGAGGCTGCCGGTCGAGCTGCCCAGCTCGCGGACTCAGCGGAACCGCCGCTTCGTGGCTGCCGAGAGCTACCTGGACAGCGCCACGCTGAGCTCCGACGGCACCGGCCTCGCGATCACCACGCGCGGAAAGGCCTTCAGCTTTGCCAACTGGGAGGGAGCTGTGGCCCAGCACGGGGAGCCGGACGGCGTGCGCTACCGTTTGCTCACCTGGCTCAACGACGGAGAGCGCCTGGTGGCCGTGGCCAGCGATTCCGGGATCGCCGAGCTGATGACCGTGCTGCGTGCGGACGGGTCGGCGCCTGCGCAGCTGCTGACCGACCTCGACCTGGGCAGGGCCATCGAGCTGGAGGTGTCGCCTACGGCCGAGGTCATCGCCATCGCGAACCACAGGAACGAGCTGCTGCTCGTCGACCTCGGTCAGGTGTCCCCATCGCTCCGTGTCCTCGACCGCAGTGAATTCGGCGAGCTGGAGGGCATCGCCTGGTCGCCCGATGGCCGCTGGCTCGCCTACGGCTTCCCGGACTCCCCACAGACGAGCGTGATCAAGGTCTGCAATACGCATTCGGGGGAGACGGCGGAGGTCACCAGCCGGGTGCTGAACGACCGAATGCCCACGTTCGATCCGGAGGGCCGGTACGTGTTCTTCATCGGGATGCGCGACTTCGATCCGGTCTTCGACCACATTCAGTTCGACCTCGGATTCCCTCGTGCCGCACGGCCCTTCGCCATTCCGCTCCGTAAAGACGTGCCGGATCCCTTCGTGCCTGTCCCCAAGCCACCCGCCAGCAAGGAGGCCGCCGCGCTCAAGAAGGCTGAGTCCGAGGAAGAGCCGGAGGCGCATCCCCGCGTCGAGATCGACCTCGACGGGATCGCCGACCGCGTGGTCGGCTTTCCTGTCGGCGTGGGCAGATATGGCCGAGTGCGGGCGATCAAGGGCAAGGTCCTTTATTCCTGGCACCCGCCCGAAGGACGTCGGGGCCGTGGGCCCTTTGCTCGCCCCAGCTCGAACGGATCGCTCGAGTGCTACGACCTCGAGACGCAAAAAGAAGAGAAGCTTGCCGAGCGGCTGTCCGACTTCGAGGTGGGCCGGGATGGCAAGGCGCTGCTCTACCGTTCAGGCGATCGGCTCCGCGTCCTCAAAGCCGGAGAGAAGGCACCCGAGTCGCGCGGCAACGGCGAGGGGCCGAGCAGGGAGACCGGATGGGTCGACCTCGACCGCGTCAAGGTCTCGGTCGCCCCCGAGGCCGAGTGGCGGCAGATGTTCCAGGAGGCATGGCGGCTGCAGCGGGAGCACTTCTGGGTTGAGGACCTCTCAGGCGTCGATTGGGACCGCGTTCTCGGTCGCTACCTGCCTCTGGTGGACCGGATTACCACGCGCTCGGAGTTTTCCGACCTGCTATGGGAGCTCCAGGGTGAACTGGGCACCTCACACGCCTACGAGCGGGGCGGTGAATACCGCTGGGGGCCGCACTACGAGCAGGGCTTCCTCGGGGCCGACTGGACATTCGACTCTGCGGCGGGTGGCTACCGGGTCGCGCGCCTGGTCCACGGCGACCCCTGGGATCCCGACGCGCGCTCGCCACTGCTCGCCCCCGGCCTCGACGTCCGCCCTGGCGACCTGCTCCTGGCGATCAATGGGCAGCGGCTGGGGGCGGAGGTCTCGCCTGGTCAGCGCCTGGTGAACCAGGCCGGCAACGAGGTCGTGCTCACCCTGCGCCGCGACGGCGAGGACCAACCGCGGACCGCAACCGTCAAGGCGGTTGGCGACGAGACTCCCGCCCGCTACCGTGAGTGGGTCGAGAGCAAGCGCGGCTTCGTCCACGAGGCCAGTGGGGGCCGCGTAGGCTACATCCACGTTCCGGACATGATGCCGCCGGGGTACGCCGAGTTCCACCGCGCCTTTCTGGTCGAGTACGACCGCGACGGGCTGATCGTTGATGTCCGCGGCAACCGCGGCGGGAGCGTCTCAGGGCTGCTTCTTCAAAAGCTCGGCCGCCGGCGGATCGGCTACAGCTTCACACGCTGGGGGGCGCCGAGGCCGTATCCCCACGAGTCTCCATCCGGACCGCTGGTGGCCCTGACCAACGAGAACGCGGGGTCGGACGGCGACATCTTCAGCCATGCCTTCAAGCTGATGGGCCTGGGCCCGCTGGTGGGGAAGCGAACCTGGGGCGGGGTGATCGGGATCAGGCCACGCCACCGCCTGGCGGACGGGACAATCACAACCCAGCCCGAGTTCTCGCACTTTTTCGACGATGTGGGCTGGAGGCTCGAGAACTACGGGACCGACCCCGACATCGAGATCGACAACGCTCCTCAGGACTACAGAGAGGGCAGGGACCCGCAGCTCGAGCGTGCGATCGCGGTTGCTCTGGACCTGCTCCGACGGCACCCGCCGCACCGGCCACGACCGACCGACAGGCCGCGCCTGGCCGCCCCCCGCCTGGGCCCCAGGCCCCAGAGGGTGGAGACGCCCACTTAACCGGACTCTCCCCCGCGAAGTCGGGGGAGTACCCGGCGAAGCCGGGGGAGGGGGATGGACGGAGCAGACGGAGCAGTCTCTCCCCCGCGAAGTCGGGGGAGTACCCGGCGAAGCCGGGGGAGGGGGGATGGACGGAGCAAACGGAGCAGTC
>Ga0126383_10000337_pt1 | contig 25184 bp, 26 predicted proteins | sample PanSoiMetPlot_35_FD_96882 | JGI IMG/M metagenome (GOLD analysis project Ga0126383, IMG submission 96882) | Tropical forest soil microbial communities from Panama - MetaG Plot_35 | ecosystem: Environmental > Terrestrial > Soil > Tropical forest > Bulk soil | place: Panama | collected 2016-02-17
CAGGAAGAGGGCGCCTATCACTACTTTGAAAAGCCGGTTGATCCGGAGAAATTTCTGGCTGTCCTCGAGCGCGCAGCTGAACTGGCGGAAGCACGGCGCGAAAACGAAATCCTGCGGCGGCAACTGCGCGACCGTGGGGCTTTCGGCGAATTGGTGGGAAGTTCAGAAGCGATGCAGCGCGTGTACGCGTTGATAGAACAAGTCGCTTCATCCTCGGCTTCTGTCTTGATTACAGGTGAATCCGGGACCGGCAAGGAACTTGTGGCGCGCACCATCCACAACCTGAGCCCGCGCCGCAATGCGCCATTTCTCGCGATCAACTGCTCGGCAATTCCAGACACGTTGATGGAGTCTGAACTATTCGGACATGAAAAAGGCGCGTTCACGGGCGCGGTTTCGCGACGTCACGGCTGCTTCGAATTAGCCAACAGCGGCACGCTGCTGTTGGATGAAATCGGCGAGATGCCGACGCTGCTGCAGGCGAAACTGCTGCGCGTACTCGAAGAGCGGGTGGTCCATCGTCTCGGCAGCCGCAAGGACATTCCCGTCGATGTTCGCCTGCTCGCCGCCACCAACAAAGAACCTCATGGCGCGGTGCGTGACGGCGCATTGCGCGAGGATCTACTTTACCGGCTGAACGTGATCTCGATACATCTGCCAAGACTCGCCGAGCGGCTCGAGGACTTGCCGCTGCTCACTCAACATTTGATTACGCGGCTGGCTTCCAAACATAACCGGCCGGCGCGATTCATCAGTTCAGCGGCGCTTGACGCGCTGCGGTTTCATTCCTGGCCGGGCAACGTGCGCGAGTTGCGCAACGTCATCGAGCGCGCGGTGGTCATCTGTTCCGGCGAACAGATTGAGCGTCACCACTTTGCGCCCTATCCATTCGATCAGCGGCAGCGACGGCGTGAAGAGGACACGGTCACGTTTCCCGTCGGCACCCCTCTAAGAGAAATCGAACGGCTGATGATCCTGCGCACGCTCGATAAGACCGGAAACAACAAGACCAGGGCGGCGCAGTTGCTCAGCATCAGTTTGAAGACGCTGCATAACAAGTTGAATGATTACCGCGCGCGCGGGCTGCTCGGGGACCGAGATGGCAAATGACTCGCGCGTTCTGCTGTTTTTCATCGACGGTCTCGGCATTGGCACACGCGGTCCGCACAATCCGTTTGACGGACTAAGGGACGCTGCACCGCTCGCAGTTTTTCAGAACGAACCGCCGGAAATTCCCTTTGACGGAATTGTCGTGCCCACCGACGCCTGCCTGGGCGTCGCCGGCCGGCCCCAAAGCGCGTCGGGCCAGACAACAATTCTGACGGGCATCAATGCGCCGGAAATGATCGGGGCCCATAAACAGGGCTTTCCCAATCGGCCACTTCTGGATATCATTCGCGAGCATTCGATCTTTCTTCAACTAAAGAACAAAGGAATCGAATCAATCACCTTCGCGAATACTTATACCCAGAGATTTTTCGAGCAGCGTCCGCGTTGGATTTCGGCCACGACCGCGGCGGTTGAGGCCGCCGGCCTGCGATTCAATGTCGTCGCAGACCTGCGTGCCGGCCGGGCCATCTATCACGATTTCACCAATGCCACCCTGGGCGAACGCGGCGAACAGGCTGAACCGCGCACGGCCAGTGATGCCGGTCGCGTATTGGCGAGTATTGTCCGTGAACATCGCTTCACCTTGTATGAATACTTCATCACCGACAAGATTGGCCACAACCAGGATTTTGACGAAGCCCGCCGCGTGCTGCCGCTGCTGGCAGAGTTTATTCGCACCATGCTCGCGGAAGTTGATCTGACTCGCACGACCGTCCTGCTCACCAGCGATCACGGAAACATTGAAGATCTATCGGCGCGTAATCACACGCTGAATCTGGTCCCCACCATCATCTGGGGTCGCCGCAAGCAAGCGCTGTCATCACGCATTGCCAACTTAAGCGATATCACCCCGGCCATCGTCTCGACGCTGACCGGCAACTGACCGAAACGATGGATTCATCCCCCGCAAAGCAAACCACCCCGGTGCCGCGTTATTCCTACTACGCGTTGTCGGTGCTGACGCTGGTTAATTTTCTCAACTACATCGATCGTCAGGTGCTGCCGGCGGTGGCGCCCACCATGCGGGCCGAACTCGGATTGTCGCAAGCCGAGATCGGGTTCATGGAAGATGCGCTCCTGATCTCGTTTACGGTGTTGGCGCTGTTATTTGGCCGTCTCGGCGATCGCTATTCGCGCACCAAATTGATGGCCGCCGCCGCGGCGGCATGGAGCATCGCGACCGCATTGACAGCCATTACCGATCATTCGCCGTGGCTGCCGTCCGGGGTGCAATTTCAGATCCCGATCCTCCATCTCACGGTCCTCTTGTCCGGAGTGGCGCTGGGCCTGTGCGCGGTGCGCGCGCTGGTGGGGATCGGCGAGTCGTCATATTCCACCATCACTCCGACTTTGATCGCCGACTACTTTCCGCCCGAGCGGCGCGCGACGGCGCTCGGCACTTTTCAAGCCGCGATTCCCATGGGCTTCGCGCTGGGCTATGTGATCGGCGGGGTGCTCGCCAGCTATTTCGGGTGGCGCGCGGCATTTGTGATCGTCGGTTTGCCCGGCTTAATCACCGCGGTGATTGTCTGGTTGCTAAAGGAGCCGCAGCGCGGCAAGACTGAGACCGCAGAGTCAGTGGCAGAGTTGCAGGCCAATGAAGGAGCGACCGCCGGAGACGGAGGCGAATCATGGCTGCGCACTGTCTGGCGAATTCTGCGGACACGAGATTGGCTGCTCTCAACTGCCGGCTATACCGCTTTGACTTTTGTGCTGGGAGCTTTCGCTACCTGGGCCAGTTCGCTGCTACAGGAAGAAAAGGGTATGAGTCCAATTGGCGCGAACCTGGTGCTCGGCATGACGACCCTGGCGGCCGGCGCATTGGGAACCTTCGGGGGCGGCTGGATCGCCGATCGCATCGTCGCCAAAAGACGCAACGGGTACTTTCTGGTATGTGCCGCCGGCAGTCTCCTGGGAATCATTCCCAGCATCCTCGCTTTAGTAACGCACCGGCCGATTTATTTCATTAGCGCGATTTTCGTCACGGTCTTCTTTCTCTTTATCAACAATGCGCCGTTTCACGCGATCCTGGTGGGCAGCGTGCCGCCCACCATTCGGGCTTCAGCGATGGCGCTGAACATTGTGGCCATTCATTTATTTGGCGATGTGATCTCTCGCGGTGGTGTGGGGGTGCTTTCAGAAAATCTCAAACTGGGTAAAGTCGCGGTGCTGGCCAAAGCCGCGACCATCTTCGGAATTGATCCGGTGCGCGAACATCTCACGGCCGCCTTGTTGCTCGTACCGCCGGCGTTGCTCGTATCCGCCATCTTCTTCTATTGGGGTGGCCGGAGGCATGTGGGCGGCGCCTAGCCCGCTACTTCAATTCACTCGCCTTTGCTTAACAACATTTCTGCGACACTCGTCAGAACAGAAGAAAAGGTTGTTAACCGACAGTCCGCGTCCGATGGGTATCCACGTCTGGCAGCAAGCGCATTGAACCAGCTTTTCTGATCGAGTGGGCGCATCATCTGCGCGCGTCGCACTAGCGACTTGCTGAAGGTGTTTGATGGTTTCGAGGAGGTTGCGCGCTTTCCGCAGATAGGGTCGCAGCTTCCAGTAGAGGAAAAACAGCAACCCTCCTACGAGGGCGATTACTACGAGATATCTCAAGAGAGTGTTTAGGAATTATCTTCGCCGCGCCGGTCGCCGGATGGAGCGTAAGGAAGATCCTCCCGGCGGCGCCGGGGAAAAGGATCGCTGCCGCGGCGGCGCGAAGGTGAGTTAGGAGCCCGGCGATCGATGCTGCCTGCCGGTAGATTTCTCCCATGAATGGCTTCGGTCAGGATGCGGGTAATCTCCTGCGAAAGGGTTCGATGTTCGGCTGCGGCGCGACGGCGCAGCGATTCTTTCAGTTCGTTGGGAACGTAAGCACCAATGAACACTCCTTTACGGTTAGCCATTGTCCGGGGTCTCCTTGTCAATAACGATCTAAACGCCGGCGAACAAACTGCGCGTTGCGCGCGCCATCAGGTTTTGGTCGAAGAGCACGCGGTCGAAGGATGATGTCCTGCAATTGAGAGCAAGTCTGTAAGCCGAATTCTGTACTCCGATTTTCAAATTTCAATCTCAAATTTGAGATCGGAGATTTGAAAATCGGAGTGGCGATCATTCCTCTAGCCCAAACGTTGCCGTTTGGATCAAGCAACCTACCCGGAGGCCGCGAGCGGGCAGCTCGTCTGAAATCTCAATCTGAGATTTCAACACCTCCCTATTTGGTCTTGCACCGCGAGGAGTTTGCCTGGCCGCGCCTGTCACCACGCGCGCCGGTGCGCTCTTACTCGTTTCCGATCTGAGACTTCAAATCTGAAATCCCAGACCCCTCACTAGCCCTTGCGGGCCACACCGTTTCACCCATCACCTGGTTTAATCTGAGATCTCAAATCCGAAATCTCAAATCAAACCGCGGCTGGTCTGTTCTCTGTTGCACTTGTCGTCACCGGACCGCTCAACGCTGCCATCTCCGACTCCGTTCGGAATCGGGATTTTGGCACCTTGACTTCGTTCCGGCGCCCCGCCGTTAGCGGGCTCGCTGCCCTTTGGTGTTCGGACTTTCCTCTCCTTCGGGCCGAAATCTCAAATCGAAACTTGAAATCTCGAACTGAAGCAGCGATCACCCGACTTGCTCTCTGCAAGACGTCCCGGATTATAGCACGAGTGTTCAAACGGTACAGCCACAGGCGAGCAGTGAAAAATCAGGGCTCAAGATAACCGTCGAGCCGGGATCTCGGCTCTCTGCCCGCGGTTGATTCCCGGTGGACCGGGCAAGACCCGGTTTGTTGGGTTTAGGCGAAATATTTGAAGCCTATCCGCAGATGATTCAATGCAGAAATAGGGAGTGTGGAAACCAGAATCCAGGTCATCAAGGAATGAGACAGGGCCAGCGCAAATAAATTCGGCGCCCGCTGATAAACGAAGGCCCAAACGAGTCCGCCGACCAAAGTCACGAGCATTAGCCATGGATTTGGGAAATGCAGCAAAGAGAAAATCATGGCGGTCACCACGACGCTGACCACGCCTTTCTGCCAGATGATCTGGGCGCGCCGGTTGATAAAACTCTGCAGCACATACTGCTGCACAAAGCCCCAGGCGAAGCCGAGCGCCAGTTGCGCGCCGATCTGTCTCTCAGGATGCCATCGCGACAGATTGGGCCGCGTGCCGAAAATCAAACCCAAACCCACGCAGATTGCGGCGACGACAATCATGGGCAGCGCCAGCAGTTTTAGCGCCGGCAAAAAGTTGTCGAAACGGATTCCGAGATCTCGGAGACTTTCCTTCCGCAATGCGTGCGAGCTGATAACCAGGAAGAACGCAAACGCAATTGGGATCAAAACAATCAACTTTGTCCCACCGGCAGCCGCCGACAGAATCCACTCGCCGATCAATGCCGATGAAAAGAGCGACGCAATCTCCCAACCCGCCAGAGCGCGATCGCCGGGAATTCCGGTTTCAGAACCCAATTCAGTTACCGTGGCCATTTCAATCAATCGTGAACTTGTAAGCCTTTCCAATTAGCTGCAGCGTCCGGCGCGCGCCGGCGCTGTTTGCGTGCACCGCATAAACGCGCGCCTGATGCTCACCGCGTGAAAGCGGGGGCGTGCGAAAAGCAAAGCCGTGCCAGTCATCGTCTGCGCGCTTTGCGTTGTGCACGTCAGGGCGATATTGGCTGGCAGTGGCGTCGCCGGCAAAAACATCGTCGATGAACAGCTGTACCTCAACCCGCGCTCCGGGATTTGATTCATCCACCGCCCATCCGGTCACCCATGACGCGTCCGCATCATCCAGCACCCCGCGCAGGTTCGGATTGGTGGTGGCGAAATAGAAACCCACCGCGACTGCGGCAATCAGCAGGGCCTCCGCCATTGATTTCGAGATGAGAAGGTGAATCAGACGGGCGCGCGATTTATTGTCCATGCGGTCCTTTGAGTTTACCGCGTAGTGCGATCCTGTCAACCGCAGAATCAGACAATAAAAGGGCGGCCACGGCCGCCCAGGTGTCCACGTAAGAAGTGTCGCGATCAGTCGCGCGTGACCTCAAGCCGATCGCCGGCTTCGACGAGAGGATCCGGGCTCTTGCCCTGTTGGATCGACTTCAGGTTGTATTCGCTCGTGACCAGCAGGCCGTCACGGCTTCGTTTAGCGATCTTCACGGCCTTGATTGCGTTTGGATTCGTGCCGGCCGCGATTATCACCTGCGTCAGGGTCATACCTTGACGGAAGGTTTTCTCGCCGGGCGCCGCAACGTCGCCGCCGACATACACAAACTGGCCGCTTGCGGTGCTATTGCCACTGACCTTGATGACATCGCCTGAAGCGACGAGCGCACTCATTGCCTGCTGATCCTGGAGCGAAATCGCCGCTCCTTCTTTGCCGTTGTGGGTAACTGTCAGAGTGGTCGCTTCGGCGCGCACTGACGCCTCTGCCATGATCGCGAAAAGCGGCATACTCTCGCGGCGGAGAATTTTTCTCCCCGGATTGTCGACTAGTCCGGTAACCAGGATGGTGTGGCTCGCGTAGTCGCGCACGCTCACGCTGACTTTCGGCGTCTTGATTACTTTTATCTCGGCAGAAAGGGCCCGGGCAATTTCATCGGTAGCCATTCCCACCACGCTCAGTGGCGACGCCAGCAGGGGATATTCGATCGTGCCGTTCTTCAAAACGGTGAAGAGCGTTGATTCGCGGGCCGGTGTATTGGACAGGCGAATATCCAAAACGTCACCGACGCCCACCGCATAAGCGGATGGAGCGGCCGTGGGCCGCGCGGCGACTCCGGCTGGCGAAGCATTGTTCGCGGCCGGCGGATTCAACGGCAGAATAGTTGATTGCACAACCGTCGGCGTGACCGGCGCGGCAGGCGCACTGCTCGATTCGTTCGCGGCGCCGGCCACTGCACTCGTGTCTTTGCCGTTGATTGCCGTATTGCCCCAGACGGGCTGCGAAGCCGCCGGGGGTGTCCGCGAAACGGACGCATCCGCCACGACGACCGGAGTCGTCTGTGGTTTCTCGGCATGATTCGCGACCCGCGGGCCGACGGTCCGGCTGCGCACCGCTGATTCAGTTGTATTTGCTTGATCTGAAGACGAACGTTGTCGGGATTGCGTCTGGGCCGAGGCGATTCCGGAAAGAACCGCCAGCAAAATTGTTGCGAATAGAACCTGTTTCATAGCACTCATCCCGTGATGGTCGATTCTTCGCCGGGCACTGGCTGCGGAATCGATTCTGCTGCCCGGATGGAATTCGGGCTTCCCGTTCTAATAAACGGCGGAAAAGCGTCGAATTTCAGGAAATCAGGGTTGGCAGGAAGAAATACTTTGAGATTATTTGCTTTACGCAGTCGCCGGCGGCGTCAGGAGTTCGCCGGCAACGTGTATGCCTTCGTGGCCCGCTTCGCGGACCCGGCGTGAAATCTCGGCCAGGGAGTCGTCCGGCGATTGATCCGCGAGCTTTAAGATCATCGGCAGATTTACGCCGGTCACAACTTCGATATTTGGGTTGTCGAGGAACATCGAGGCGATGTCGGTGGGTGCGCCGCCAAACATATCGGTCAACAGCAACACGCCACGACCGCGGGAGACGCGACTGATGGCCCGCTCGAGTTCCGCTCGTGCCACATCGATGTCGTCGTGCCAATCGATTGACGCAGGCGTCACGTGCGGCATGGGTCCGACGATCATTTCGGCAGCCGCGATGAACTCGCTGGCTAAATGGCCGTGCGTAATAATCACGGCGCCGACCTGAGGAGCCGCGGGCGATTTGATTTTCTGGGTATCGATTACTTTCATGGCAAGCGCACGGGACCTGCTAGCCGGCGGCCCGCTTGTATTGTGCGTCCCCTTTGCGAATATCGCGATGCGTCGCGCGCGCATCAAACCCGGCGCGCCGCAGTCTCCTGGTCAGCTCATTGGCAATCATCACCGATCGATGACGCCCACCGGTGCAGCCAATGCCCACCGTCACGTAAGACTTCCCTTCCCGGTTGTATTGCGGCAGGAGGTAATACAAGAGATCAGAAAACCGGGCGAGCGTCTCCTCCACTTCCGGCTGGTCCTTCAGGTATCTAATCACCCGCCGGTCCGCGCCCGTCAATGGTTTTAGTTCATCGACAAAAAAGGGATTGGGCAAATGCCGCACATCGAACAACAGTTCCATGTCTCGTGGCGTACCGAACCTGTGACCGAAGCTCAGCACTTCAATGCGCATCAAGCCGGGATCGCCCGTCGGGCTGAACCTTTTGAGCAGCAGCCGGCGCAGCGAATGCACCGTGTGCTCAGAGGTATCCACCACCTCATCAGCCAGCTGGCGGACTGGTTGCATCGTCTTACGCTCATTGCGAATGGCGTGCGGCAATCCGCGGCCGCGTTCCGCCGGATGCGGGCGTCGCGTTTCACTAAAGCGCCGAGCGAGAATTTCATCAGAAGCTTCGAAGAATATGACTGACACCCGCAGGCCGCGTTTGCGTAGGTCCTGCAACTGCTTTTCAAAGTCACTGAGAAAGCGGCCTTCACGAAAACTGACCACCAGCGCGGCCCGATCAATTCCGCGGTCCTGGTCCGCCGCCCGCACCAGACGCGCAAAAGTCGGCAGCAATGTCAGCGGCATATTGTCAACGCAGAAATATCCGAGGTCTTCAAAAGCGTTGACCGCCGATGACATGCCTGAGCCGCTGAGACCGGTGATGATCACAATATCGGGCGAGTTTGGCTGATGGCGCTTGTTGGCAGTCACGGATTCACAGTGCAGTCTAATCGAGTCTACGTGATCCTGCGAATAATTGTCAGAACCCGGAGCGGTGGCGACAGGGCCGGCATGCGCGCCGGTTGATGGCTGGGAAACGGCCCGGCCCGCTCGCTACCGCTCGCGGTTCTGACATGGGCATAAAAAAGGAGCAACGCTGAGCGGCGCTGCTCCTATCTTTTTCGCATGGACTGAAACCTCACGGCTCGATCAACCCGAAGTTCCCGTCCTGTCGCTTGTACAGGACGCCGACCCGGCTGGTATCTGCGTCCCGGAAGACTATGAAATTGTCGGGCTTGGCTGAAAGATCGAGCGCCGCTTCCTCAGCCGTCATTGGTTTGACGCTGTAACGCCGGGCGTTAATGATGCGCACCGGCGCCGGCGCCGCCTTGAGATTCCCATCAGGATTCGGCGCCGCCACTGAAGTCTTTACCGAGGTATGTTTGCGATCGACGATCTTCTTCTTGAGCTTCAATGCCTGCTTCTCGATCTTTCCGATCGCGCGGCTCAAAGCCATATACATATCGGCGTTGGTATCAGCCGCCTTGAGCGTATGATTAAGCCAGTGAACGATCACCTCTCCGGTTTGCCGGTTCTTTTCGACCGCAAGAATGACGTGTACCGGGATTTCATTGCCATTAAACAGCGGTTTCAGCTTCTTGAATTGTTCCTCCACATGAAGACGAATTGCGGGTGTTACTTCAACGTGCCGACCTGTGTATTCAAAAGTCATTTGTCCCTTTGTCCTCCTTCCAAGGCGCACAAATCCAGCCGCCGCTAAACTACGGCGCGGCGCTCACGCGACCCAGGAATGCGCATCTGGTCGCGATACTTGGCGACAGTCCTGCGCGACAACTTGATTCCATCTTTCACCAGGATTTTTACTACTTGATCGTCGGTGATAGGGTTGTGAGAGTCTTCTTCTTCTATCAATTTTTTGATCTTTAATTTGATGATGCGGGTCGAAACTTCCTCGCCCTCTTCATTCAACATGCCTTCGGTGAAGAAGCGCCGGAGTTCGATCACCCCCTGCGGCGTGTGGGCATATTTACGGTTGACTACGCGCGAAACGGTGGACAGGTGCATGCCGATATCTTCGGCAATGTCTTTGAGCATCATCGGCTTGATGTACTCGACGCCCTTGTCCAGGAAATCCTTCTGCCGATTCACGATCGATTCAACTACCCGGTAGATCGTCTGCCGGCGATGCTCGATGTTGCGCAGCAGGTCCACGGCCGAACGCATCTTGTCTTTAATAAAGTTGCGTGTCTCTTTCGTGGTCGTACCCTGCGAAAGCATGGTTTGATAGGTGGGATTGATGCGCAGCCGGGGACTGCCGTCGTCGGCGAAATAAATAATGTACTCGCTGTTTTCCTCCAGCTTCTCGATATAGATTTCAGGTGTGATCAGAATGGGTTCTTCCGCCGCGTACCGACGGCCGGGATATGGATCCAGCGTCCGGATGAACTGCAATTCGGCGGCCAGCGTTTCCAGATCGACGCCGATCTGCTTCGAAAGGTGCGGCAGTTTGTGTTGCTGCAATTCGGCGAGATGATCGCGAATCAGCTGCGTCGCCAGACGTTCGGTTTCACCACGGGTTTCCAGCTGGGCCAGCAAACATTCGCGCACGTCGCGCGCGCCGCAGCCCACCGGCTCGAGATGCATGACGATGGTCCGAGCCTGCTCGACCGTCTCTTCCGACCAATGGCCGAGCGCGCAAATCTCTTCGTTGGAGGCAGTCAGGCGCCCGTCGGGATCGAGATTTCCGATCACGCATTCCGCGGCGTCATAAACCGGCCCCTCTTCGACGTCCATCCGCAGCTGCCATTCGAGGTGCTCCGAGAGTGACGGCGCCTTGGTCAGGAACTGCTCGAAAGTCGGCGCGTCTTCCTTGTATTCGAACTCCTGCGTCTTATAGCCGGGATCGAGATAGTCCTGAAACTCGCGTCCAAAGTCGACTTCTTCGAACGGGTCGCGCGCATCATCGGTGGCGCCTTCATCCGGGATTTCGGCGATCGCCACGTCGCCATCAGCAGCCGCTACTTCGCCTTCCGTTTCGGGCGCCGTAAATGACTCGATCTCAAAATCGCTCGAGCCGTTTGAGGACGGCTCGCCAATCTCCGGAGCGCTCGCTTCGGCCCGCGGTGCGTCAAAATTATCGATCTCACCGCCGCTGGCCATATGATCGAGAATCTTCTCGGCAAGTTCGCGCGCCTCCTCCTGCGTCGCGACTTCCTCGAGCACCGGGTTTTCGGTCATCTGTTGCTGAATCAACTCCGACAACTCGAGCGAGGTCATCTGCAACATCTCGATGCGCTGCCGCAATTGCGGCGTCAATACGAGACGTTGGGAAAGACTGGTAGTTAACCTAACTGACATGCGTCAATCGTTCTCTATTAGTTTGCCGGGAAGATTTCTTAGCGGATTTCCGCTTCGGGGGGATTATAACCCAAGCGGTACAGTTCCTGCATTGGCGATTTATTGAATTACTTTGCCGCAACCTGGTGAGCGTGAGTCAGAGTGCGGATTGATCGAACTTTTTGGCGGCGAAAAGCTAACTGAAGTTGGCGCGCGAAGACCGCATTACATACGGAATTTTTCTCCGAGGTACAACCGCCTGACATCGGCATCTTCGGTCAGGGCCCGGGGCGCGCCGGAACGGAAGATCTTACCCTCGGCCATGATGTAAGCGCGATCCGTAACACCCAAAGTCTCGCGCACGTTGTGGTCTGTTATCAGAATGCCAATGCCCCGCCCGCGCAGATAGAGAATGACGCTTTGAATATCGTCGACCGCCTTGGGATCGATTCCGGCAAACGGCTCATCGAGCAGGATAAACTGCGGCTCGGTGGCCAGAGCGCGAGCAATCTCGGTGCGGCGGCGTTCACCGCCCGACAATGAATCGCCGCGCGTGTTGCGCACGTGCTCAATGCCAAATTCCTGAAGCAATTCCTCTACGCGTTTGCGTTGTTCGCGGCGGCGCATGCCGGTCGTCTCCAGCACCGCCAGAATATTTTCCGCCGCCGTCATCTTGCGAAAAATCGACGGCTCTTGCGGCAGATATCCGAGGCCCAGCCGGGCGCGCAGATACATTGGCAACTTGGTGACGTCCTCGCCACTTAGCCGCACCCGGCCCGCTTCAGGTGTTTCCAGGCCGATCATCATGTAGAAGGTCGTAGTCTTGCCCGCCCCGTTGGCGCCCAGCAGGCCGACGACCTCGCCCGGTTCCACATGCAGGGTCACATCGTCCACGACCCGCCGGCGTCCGTAAGACTTGCGCAGATTAAAAGCTGCCAGGGCATTACTTGAAGCCGCCTGCGGCAAAGTCGCATCGACGCTGCGAACTGCCGCATCCGGGGCCGGAATTGTCTTGACCGCTTCCATCCTCACTTAATCTAACTGTTGCGCACCGCCGCCACAAACGCTCTGACTCGGGCCGTGTCTTTTTTGCCCGGCGCCGACTCCAGCAGGCTACAGGCATCGACCGCATACGGATTAACCTGGCGAATTGCATCAGCCACGTTTTCCGGCGAAAGGCCGCCGGAAAGAAAGAGCCTCGGCACCTGCTGGCGAGTCTCGCGCGCCACTTCGAAATCAACGGTCAGACCCGTTCCGCCCCGCAAGGTATTGTGAAACGCATCAAGCAGAATTGCCGCCACCGGATATTGCAGAGCATCGAGCGAATTAAAGCGCTCTCTGACACGCAAGGCCTTGATAACGCTTAGACCATCTCGAGTATTCAGCTCTTCGCAGAACGCCGGCGACTCATCGCCATGCAGTTGCACCGTGTCGATGCCGGTGGTGTTGGCAATGTCGATGACCGACTCGATTGGTTCATCAACAAAGACCGCCACGACTGAAAGCTTCCAGTCCCTGGCTTTGATTTCGTTGACCAGCGCGCGGGCGGCATCGGGAGCGATGTATCGCGCACTCGGCCGATAAAAATTCAGACCGATGATGTCGGCGCCCGCGTCCGCCACGGCGCGTGCATCATCGATATTGGTGACGCCGCAAATCTTTACCTTTGTCATGTCGAAGGAGAGGCCACGGTTTCGGTCCGCTGCGATAGTTCAGCGATCAAGGCGGCGGGATTGGCGGCCCGCATCAGGGTTTCGCCAATCAGGAATCCACGATAACCAGCTGCGCGCAAACGCCTGATGTCGTCCGCGGTTTCAATCCCGCTTTCGCTTATCAGGATTGACCCGGGCCGGGCCTGCGAAGCTAATTCAATCGACGTTTCCAGCGAGACTTCGAAGGTGGCCAAATTGCGGTTATTCACGCCGATTATGTTGGCGCCGCAATCAAGCGCGCGCCGCATTTCGTCTGCCGTGTGAACTTCAACCAGCGCATCCATGCCCAATTCATCTTCCGTAAGCGATCGCAACCTTCGCAGGTCGAGATCAGTCAGGGCCGCGACAATCAACAGGAGCGCATCAGCCGAAGCTCCCGCGGATTGATACACCTGAAACTCATCAACGATGAAGTCCTTGCGCAGAATCGGCAGCGCCGCCGTCTGCCGCACGCGGCCCAGATCATCCAGCGATCCGTCAAAGAAATCCGGCTCGGTCAAGACTGAAATCGCCGCGGCGCCGCCGGCTTCATATTGGCGGGCCACGGCTTGCGGATCGGCTCGATCGCTGATTACGCCCTTGGACGGCGAGCGGCGTTTGAACTCCGCAATGATCTTCACATCATTGCCCGCCGACAACGCGCCGGCCAACGCATGGGCGGTCGATTTTGCGCGCACCTCACGGGCGATACGCTCCAGCGCTACGGCCGGCGTCGCGGCCTTTTCCGCGGCGACGCGAGCTTTCCGTTTAGAGATGATTTCATTCAGGCGATTCATCACTCAACTCGACAGGGAAGAATTTGTGGCTCTTATCAATTCGTCCAGCTTTTGGTTCGCCGCGCCACTGTCGATACTCTGCTCAGCCAAACGCGCGGCCGCTCGTAAATCTTCACCGACTCCGCCTACGGTAAGCGCGGCAGCCGCGTTAGCAATTACCAAATTGCGCGCCGCATCGCGCCGCTGGCCGTTCAGGATGGACTTGATAACTGAGGCGCTGGCGGCAGCCTCGTCACAGCGCAGCCCGGAGATTTCGGCCCGCGGCAAGCCAAAATCTTCGGGGGTCACTTCGAATGTCCGCACCCTGCCCTGGTTGCACTCGGCCACAAAAGTTCGATCCGCGAGCGTTATTTCATCCAGGCCGTCGGCGCCATGGACCAGCCAGGCGCGCTCAATGCCGAGGATGGCAAGGGTCTTTGCCATCGGCTCGAGCAGGTCACGATTCCAGACACCGATGATCTGGCGCGGCGCGCCGGCAGGGTTGGTAAGCGGCCCCAGCAGATTGAAAGTTGTATGCACGCCCAGCTCGCGCCGGATGGCCGCCACGCGCGCGGTGGCGCTGTGATAAAGCGGCGCAAACATAAAACAAATGCCGACCTGCTCCAGGCAGTCTTCAGAGATGCTGCGATCCGCCGAGACGTTTACACCCAACGCCGAGAGTACATCGGCACTCCCACACTTGCTGCTAGCGGCGCGGTTGCCATGCTTGGCGACCGGCAACCCGGCGCCAGCGATTACAAAAGCCGCGGCGGTCGAAACATTGAAGGTCTTGGCGGAGCTCGATCCGGTTCCCGCAGTATCGATAAAACGCTGATGATTGGAATTGATCCGCGCCGCCCGCGCCCGCATACCCTCTGCCAGTCCGGCGAGTTCTTCAACCGTTTCGCCTTTGCGTTTCAGCGCAATCAGCGTCGCCGCGATCTGGGCGTCGGTCGCGCCGTCGAGCAACCAGTCGAGCAACTGCGCCGCCTCAACTCGCGAGAGATTTTCATCTCGCATAAAACGCGCAAGGAAATTGTTATTACCAGTAGCTAACATCGAAATGCTTGCAGTCACAGTCGCGGGCCGCTATATCGGGTCAGTACCATCCGCGTCAGCGGATGGGATCAAGCAGCTCGTCAAATCTCAGCTGTTCCCTTTATCCCATTCGCTCACGCGAATGGTACTGACCCGTTGACGCGAATGGCGCGCGGAGCGCCCGGCTACATCACAGTTTCAAAAAATTCGCCAGTAATTTCTTCCCTTCCGTCGTCATAATCGATTCGGGATGGAACTGGACTCCCTCAATCTTTAGCGATCGATGCCGCAGCCCCATGACGATGCCGTCTTCGGTCTGCGCCGAAACCTCGAGACACTCCGGCAGGCCGGCTTGATCGACCATCAGCGAGTGGTAACGCCCGGCGCTGAAGTCCTGATTGACGCCGGCAAAGATTGTTTTGGCGTCGTGGTGGACCCGCGATGACTTCCCGTGAAACAGTTTCGGCGCCCGCAGGACGCGGCCGCCAAACGCCTGTCCGATTGCCTGATGACCAAGACAAACGCCCAGGATCGGCGTCGCGTCGCCAAACTTCCTGATGACGTCCAGAGAGATTCCGGCATCATCGGGCGTCCCCGGTCCGGGCGAAATCAAAATCCTCTCAGGCTGCAGCCCGGCAATTTCATCAACGCCAATTTCGTCATTGCGACGGACTTCGATCCGCTCGCCCAGTTCCCCGAGGTACTGGACCAGGTTGTAAGTGAATGAGTCGTAGTTGTCGATTACCAGGAGCATAGGGCGTCAGTTGTCAGTTGTCAGTTGTCAGTTGTCAGTTGTCAGTTGATACGCGTGACTGGCCAGTAAATTATTCTCAAACTGGCCACTGGCCGCTGGCCACTAGCCACTGGCCACTAGCCACTGATCACTGGCCCCTGATCACTTCTTAGGCTCGGCCTCTTTCAAAATCAACACCGTGTTCCCCCGCCCGTTCTTAGCGGCCCACATCGCGGCGGTTACTCCGTCATTGTCCTTTAAGCGGAGGTCGGCGCCGTGGGCTATGAGCGCTCTCACCGCGTTGTCCTTGCCATACGAGGCGGCCCACATCAACGCGGTGCCACCCAGTTTGTTCTTGATATTCGGGTTCGCGCCTGCATCCAGGACCATCCCGAGAATGGGAATGTTCTCAAACCAGGCGGCGCCATGTACGGCCGCATCGCCGTCGTGGTCCTGATGATTGACGTCGGCACCCTTCTTAATCAGCGCGCGCACCGTCTCCGGCCGTTGATGCCAGACGGCGAGCATTAGGGCAGTCATTCCGTCCGGGTTCTCGGCTTTCAGATCAAGACTCGCCTCCGGCACCAACCGGTCTATCACTTCGTTGCGATCGTTGGATTGCGCCAACAACAGTGCGGTCCAATCGCTCCTGCCCTTCGCATTAATATCTGCGCCGGCCTTCAACAGTACATTGACCATCGGCAAATCGCCGCGCGCGGCGGCCGAGGTCAAGGCAGTGTCGCTGTTGTCGTCCCGGGCGTTCACATTCATGCCGGCAGTGACAAAGCCATTGACCGCCATGGCATCACCCGCCGCCGCCGCGCGAAAGAAAGAGGGCTCGTCAAACTCATAACCACGCAGTTTCAGGAAGCGCTTAGCAGCTTCGGGCGTCGGCTCAAGGTCTTCCTTGTCTGCGCAGGCCAAACAGCTGCACAGCATCATCGTCGCAATCAGGGCAAAAGACTTGGCTCTCAATTGGCGCATGGCGAAACTGACGCGTGGTTGATCCGCACCGGCACGTTCGGCTGCTCGTTCTCAGAGGGCGCGCGGTTAATAGCGTCGGCTACCTCGATTCCGCTCTTAACTCGGCCGAACGCCGCGAATTGCCCGTCAAGATGCGGTCCGTCACCGACGAGAATAAAGAAATGAGTGGTCGCGCTTTTCGGATCCTGAGTACGCGCCATCGAAACTATGCCCCGGACATGTTTCAGATCACTCGGCTCGTCTGGCAGATGCTTTTGCATCCGGTTCGCGAGCTGTTGGTTCCATTTTTCACTCGTCGACAGGTTGCCGCCCTGAATCACAAATCCGGGCACAACGCGCGAAAAGGTGGTCGTGTCGAGGGACCCGGTGGCCGCCAGGTTTAAGAAGTTGCGCACGGATTCGGGAGCTTTGCCCGGCAACATCTCGATTACTATGGCGCCCTGTTCGGTCTCGAGCTTGACGCACTGACCGGACATTTTCTCGATTGATGCGCTGTCGAAGGGATCGGGTTTTGGCTGGGAGTTTTCCGCCGGCCGCGAGTTCGCCTTCTTCGGAGTTTCGTTGTTAGGCGCCGGATTTTGCGCGAGCGCCGCCCCACCCATTACCAGCGTAAGCAAGACGATTGTCGTCCAGCTCAAAATCGACCGACTAATGTCAGAGCCGCGCAGCGGCCGGATGTCTATAGCAGATCGCATAGTCGCATCCAGGCTCTGCTCGTTTACTCGCGTAAGGTTTCGGCCAAGGTTAAATCGGCTTGATTCGTCGGCGATATGTTCTGTAGCCATAAACATTCAGTCCCTCCCGAACCTCAACAGGTTGCTGTGTTCACGACCGCGACGGCGTCCCGCGTCATAGACCCTGCTCAGCCAATTCAATGGCCCGAAACATAGCCCGCGCCTTGTTCACACATTCTTGAAACTCTTCTGCCGGCACGGAATCGGAGACGATCCCGGCGCCCGCTTCCACCAGCGCCACGCCGTCGCGCAGTTCAATCGTTCGGATGGCAATACAGGAATCGAGGTTGTCGGCATAATCGACGTAGAGCACCGCTCCCGCATATACGCCCCGCGCCGCCGGCTCAAGCTCATCGATGATCTGCATGGCCCGGATCTTCGGCGCTCCGGTTACGGTGCCTGCCGGAAAGCAGGCAGCCAGGGCGTCGAACCGATCCAGGCCGTCGCGCAGTTTCGAATGCACACTCGAGACCAGATGCTGCACGTGCGAATAACGCTCGATGAACATCAGTTGCTCGACGCGCACGGAACCATATTCAGAAACGCGTCCCAAATCGTTCCGGCCCAAATCAACCAGCATCACATGCTCGGCGACTTCTTTCTCATCGTTGCGCATCTCCTCGCCAAGTCTCAGGTCATCAGCTTCCGTTTCGCCGCGGCGGCGCGTGCCGGCAATGGGCCGGTACTCCAGCGCCCCGGCGGCACAGCGCACCAGCATCTCCGGAGAAGCGCCGATGATGGTTTCGTCGCCCATCCTGAGAAAGTACATATACGGGGAAGGGTTCGTCGCCCGCAACGCGCGATAAATCGACAAAGGAGAGGCGCAGGTTGGTTTGGAAAACTGTTGCGCGATTACGGTCTGATAACAATCGCCGGCAGCAATGAAATCCTTGACCCCATCGACCGCCGCTTCGAAATCTACGCGCGACCAGTTGGATACGACTTTATCGTCAAGCGCATCACCATTGCCAACCTGGCTGTCGGCGCCGGTTTCGCGATTCAGCCGGCGCTCAAGTTCAGTGGTCTCAGCCACCGCTTGATCGTAAAGCTCGCGCAGCTTTGACTCCTGCCCCTGCGCCTCGTCTACAAAAACGATCGAGGTAATCTCCATCTGGAGTCGCACGCGATCAAAAGCGACTATATTGCGAAAGAACATCCACGCGCCGTCATAGCCCTTTGACTTGTGATGATTTTTGGCGAGCACCGGCTCAAACCAGCGCGCCGCGTCATAAGCCAGATATCCGACGGCGCCGCCCGCCAGCGGCGCCAGTCCCGACCGTTGGGCCAGACGCTTATCGCGGAAATACTCGCGCAGGAAATCGAAGCCGGTTTTATCAAGCACCTCCTGTTGTCCGTCGCGATCGACAATCGTCTGGTTGCCCTGCGCGCGGACGACCATGAATGGGTTCGCCCCGATAAACGAATAACGCGCAATGCGCTCTCCGCCTTCAATTGATTCCAGCAGAAAGGCGTGCGAGCCATCGCCGGCAATTCGCAGGAACGCGCCGACCGGCGTCTGCAGATCAGCGAGCACTGTACGCACCACCGGCACTACGTTGCCGCGCTGCGCTTCAGCTTTGAATTCCTCGAAGGTTGCGGGGTTCAGTTTGAGCATGCAGTAATCGTGGAGCTTTATACCACTCGCGTAAAAGTAGATCGAATTTGACGAATAGCCGGGCCCGCGCATTGTCCGCGTGTTTCCCGGGCCGCAATTCCGCCGATTTAGAGCAGCCGGTTAGCCGCGAGCCAGTGTCCGCCATCAACCACCAGGACCGCGCCGTTGATGTAACTGGCCGCGTCTGAACAAAGGAAAACGGCCCCATTCTCGATGTCCTTGATCAGGCCAAAACGTCCCAACGGCACGCGCTCACGCAGCTTTTGCTTGATGGGCTCAGGCACCAGCCGCTTCATCCCTTCGGTGTCTTCAATCGGACCCGGCGCGATGGCATTAACCCGGATACCGTGCCGGCCCCATTCGACGGCGAGATTGCGGGTCAGCGCATCGACTCCCGCCTTGGCGGCCGAAACGTGGAGCTGCATCGGCGTCCCGAGGTAATGAAGCGTCGCACTGATGTTGAGAATCTGGCCGCGATTTTTCTCCAGTTCCGCAAAGGCCGCGCGACAAACGTTGAAGGTGCCCTTCAGGTCGATATCAACCACGGCGCCGAATCCATTAGGCGACATCTCCTCAGCCTTGCACAGGAAATTTCCGGCGGCGCCATTGACCACGATATCAATCTTCCCGAAACGTTCGATTGTCGCCGCGATCGCTTTTTCGATCTCCGCGGGCCGGCGCACATCGGCAGCAAGCGGAATGGCCTCTCCCTGCGGCAAAGCGCGCGCGGCCCGCCCATCGTTAATTGCTTTCGCCGCGGGCTCAAGATGCTCGAGGCTGCGACTCACCAGCGCCACGTGGGCCCCGGCTTCGGCCAGGGCGCGGGCAACTCCGCCGGTGATGCCGGTGCCGCCGCCGGTGACGAAAGCGACCCGCCCGTTTAATATCCCGCCGCAAAATATTTCAGCCATGGTTTTTCGCCGCCCGCAGCGCCTCTGCCAGGGTAAATTTATTTTCGTATAGCGCCTTCCCTATGATCACGCTGTCGACCAGCGCTTCGCCGCACGAAATCAGACTCGTGATGTCATCACAGGAAGCAACTCCGCCCGAAGCCGTGACCCGCAAACCCGAATTGCCGGCGAGCTCACAGGTGGCCGTCACATTCAGTCCCTGCAACGTACCGTCACGCGAGATGTCGGTGTAGATGATTCTCCTGACCCCCGCGGCGGCCACGCGTCTCGCCAAATCCAAAGCTGAAAAATCTTCAGCTTGTTGCCAACCTCGCGTCATCACTCGCCCATCGCGAGCATCAATACCGACGCAGACTCGATCTCCAAACCGGCCGGTCAGCTCGAGCAGCGTCGACGGGGACTCGATGGCGACAGTTCCGACAACTGCGCGCGACACACCGGCATTGATCATTTCCTCCACGTCGGCGACGGTCCGTAATCCCCCACCAACCTGCACCGGGATTTTGATTTGCTCGGCGATCCTGCGCACGATGGTCCGATTCCGTGACTGCCGGTCTCCGAAGGCTGCGTCCAAATCGACGATATGCAGCCACTCTGCGCCCTGCGCCGCAAATTGTTCGGCCGTCTCCAAAGGATCGGCGTTGTAAATCGTCGACTGATCCTTGCGGCCTTCGATCAGCCGCACGCAGTTGCCGTCGCGCAAATCGATGGCGGGAATGATAATCATGAATTCTCGCGGACGATCTGCATGACCTGGTCAAACAATTTGCCGTTGGTCGAAATGGCGTTGCCGCCGTCAATTCCAGGTTTGCCGTTCCAGTCAGTGAAAGTGCCGCCCGCTTCTTCAAGAATCGGCAGGAGCGGCGCGCAATCCCAAAGGTTCATGATCGGATCGAGCATAATGTCCGCGCGCCCGGTGGCCACCAGGATGTGCCCGTAACAATCGCCCCACGTGCGCCGCGCTTTCACCCGGCGCTCAAGCTCTTCCGTGGCGCGGCCAAAACCGTAAGCCGCCGCCGTTCCAAAGTCGGTTGACAACAGAAGCGCTTGGCCGAGGGTTTCCGTAGATGACACTCGCACCCGCTCGCCGTTACCGAAGCAACCAAGGCCCCTGGCCGCGTAAACCATCTCGCGGCTCGCCGGCAAATTAACTACGCCGAGCACCACGTCCTCATGATCCGCAAGCGCGATCAAAACGCCGAACATCGGCACTCCACGCACAAAAGAAAATGTTCCATCAATGGGGTCGATGATCCAGCGCCTGCCCGACGTCCCTTCACGGTTTTCCTGCTCTTCTCCGAGAATCTCATCATCCGGAAACTGCCGCGAGATCCGCGCGCGCAAATGCGCTTCTGCTTCGCGATCTGCCGCGGTCACCTCAGAACCATCAGCCTTATTTTCAATCGTATATTGCGAGCGAAAATAGTTCAGGGTCAGATCGCCGGCCTCGCGCGCGATGGTCACGGCGAACTCGAGTAACCGCTGTAATTCATCAGACGGGATTGTCATTTCCGCTTCTGCCGGCGGCGCGCCAACTCCTCCTGAATCGCGCTCAGCGTCACCCCGCGTTGGACCAGCAAAACCAGCAGGTGGTACAGCAAGTCGGAGGTCTCTTCCACCAGGCGCTGGTCGGTTTCGTTTCTTCCCGCAGCGATCGTTTCCTGTGATTCCTCATCCACCTTTGCCAGAATCTTTTCCAGGCCTTCGTCAAAAAGCTGCGTGGTGTATGAATCAGCCGGACGTTCACGGTAACGGCTCAACAACAGGGCATAAAGCTCGTCCAGCGTCTGATCCAGGCGCGCGGCCGGCATTGTCACCGCCGGTCTCGCGTCGTCACCGTCAATCCGATTATGAAAGCAGGAGCGCGCGCCGGTGTGACAAGCTGGCCCACGGGGCCTGACCCTCAACAGCACCGCATCGCGATCGCAATCGAGACGCATCTCCACGACCGTTTGGGTGTGACCGGAAGTTTCGCCCTTATGCCATAAGGCATTTCGCGAGCGCGACCAGAACCACGTCTCGCCCGTCTCCCGCGTTCGCTTCAGGCTTTCGGCATTCATGTAGGCAAGGGTCAGGACCTCGCCCGTGTCCGCGTCCTGAACCACCGCCGGCATCAAACCGCGCTCATCGAATCTCAAATCCTCAGTGCTGGTATCCATATGTGCAAAAAATAGATCGCGCGACCGGTCAGCGAATGACGAGTCCGCGACTTCGCAGATAGTCCTTTAAGTCTGCAACCCTCATTTCGCCAAAGTGAAAAAGCGAAGCCGCCAGCACGGCGCTGGCGCCGCCGGCGGTCAGCGCCTCATAAAAATGTTCGAGGGTTCCGGCGCCGCCCGAGGCAATCACCGGAATACGCACCGCATCGGCAATCGTGCGCGTCAACTCGAGATCGTATCCCCGCCGTGTGCCGTCGCGATCCATGCTGGTCAAGAGAATCTCTCCGGCCCCCAGTCGTTCCGCGCGCTGCGCCCATTCAACCGCGTCCCAGCCAACGTTGTGCCGCCCACCATGCGTGTAAACCTCCCAACCTGCGGCGGGCTGAGAAGAATTTCTGCGGCGGGCATCGATGGAGACGACCATGCATTGCGCTCCGAAGATGCCCGCGCCCTCACTGATCAATTCCGGTGTTTCCACCGCCGAGGTGTTGAGCGAAACTTTGTCGGCGCCCGATCGCAGGACTGCGCGCAGATCCTCAACCGTCCGCAAGCCGCCCCCGACCGTAAACGGAATGAAGACCTCATCAGCCACGCGGCGCACCAGTTGCGAAACGATCTCGCGCTTGTCTGACGACGCGGTGATATCCAGAAAGGTCAACTCGTCCGCGCCCGCAGCGTCGTAACGCTGGGCCTGCTCGACCGGATCGCCGGCATCAACCAGCGAGACAAAGCGCATGCCTTTGACTACCCGGCCGCGATCGACGTCGAGACAGGGGATGATTCTTTTTGCCAGCATCAAAGATCACCGTTCGCAAAGTTGCGCAGCAGTCTTAGCCCCACACTCTGACTCTTCTCGGGGTGAAATTGCACGCCACAGATATTCCCGCGCGCGACCACCGAGGCGTAGCTGTGGCCGTAATCAGTTTCCCCAATCGTGACGTCCACTGATGCCGGCTCGCAATAGAACGAGTGCACAAAATAGAAGAACGATTCGTTGTCGATTTCGGTGAATAGCGCATGCGCCGTTCGTTGTCGAATCTGGTTCCAGCCGACCTGCGGCACTACCAGGTCGTCGCCGGCAAATCTGCGAACTCGTCCGGCCAGCAGACCGAGGCCGCTGGTGCGGCCGAACTCCTCCGATTCCTCAAACAACATCTGCATGCCCACGCAGACACCCAGCAGCGGGACGCCTTCAGCCACGCGCTCGCGCACCAGAGTTTCGAAGCGGCGTTCGCGCAACGCGTTCATGCAAGCCGAAAACGCGCCCACCCCCGGCAGCACCAGTCGATCTGCCGATCGCAATTCGCGCTCATCGTGGGTCACAAGCGCGTCGCAGCCGGTGGCCGCAAACGCTTTCTCAACGGACCGCAGATTGCCCACGCCATAATCGATGATGGCCACACACGTCACGAGACTTACAGCATTCCTTTCGTGCTCAGGACACCGGTGATTCGCGGATCGCGTTCAACGGCCTGCCGCAAGGCGCGCGCCGTGGCTTTAAAGGTTCCTTCCAACATGTGGTGCGTGTTGCGACCGCGCAAACAGTCGATGTGCAGATTGCACTGGGCACTTTCCGCAAACGAGCGCCAGAAGTGTTCGGCCAGCTCCACCGAAAAGTTTCCAATTTTCTGGCGTTTCGTATTCACCTCATAACTAAGATAGAAACGGCCTGAGAGATCGATCACCGATCGACAGAGCGCTTCGTCCATGGGGACCAGCGCATCTCCGAACCTGGCGATTGCCTGTTTGTCGCCGAGCGCTTCTTTGACTGCGCGGCCGAGACAGATGGCGATGTCCTCAACCGAATGATGATCGTCAACCTCCAGGTCGCCATGGCAGGCGATCTCAAGATCGAACAGTCCGTGCTTCGCAAATAACGTCAGCATGTGATCCAGGAACGGAAGTCCCGTAGCAATGGTCGCGACGCCGCTGCCGTCGAGGTTGATCGCTATCGAGACATCCGTTTCTTTCGTCTGACGATGGATGTCTGCCTTGCGGTTTTCGTGCTTCACAGTCTTCATACTCTTTTTGAGTGCGCCGCAGTCCCAGTCAGGTGTTCGTGGCCGTCGCGATTGAGGCGAAGATTTCGCGCAAGGCGACGATCAGTTTTTCATTCTCTTCAGGACGTCCGACGCTGACGCGAAAATAGTCGGCGAGCAACGGATAGCTGCTAACGTCGCGCACCAGAATGTCCCGCCGCAACAGTTCGGCAAACACCGTCTGCGGGTTTAGGTCCGAACGCACAATCATGAAATTTGCGCTGGAGCGCACCGGCGACAGACCGGCAATCTTTTCCAGTTCACGGAACAGCCCCTCGCGCTCGGCCACAATTCCTTCGACCAACGGCCGCAGTTCGCGGTCGTAATTCTCGAGCGCAACCTCGCCCGCGGTTTGCGAAAAAGAGTTCAGGTTGTACGGCAAGACGGCCTTCTTGATTTCCGTCACCAGCGCCGGCGCCGCGAGCAGATAACCAACGCGCAATCCGGCCAGGGCCATCGCCTTTGAAAACGTGCGCAGTACCACCAGGTTCGAATGATCGCGCAAGAGCGGCACGACGGAACGGCCGGCAAATTCATGATAGGCCTCGTCGATAGCCACCAGGCCGGAGGTTTCCCTCAACAAGTCCCGCAGGTCATCATCATCCAGCGCCTGACCCGTCGGGTTATTCGGCGAGCAGATGATCGTTACTTCGGGATTGAACCGGCGCATCGCTTCGCGGATCGCCGCGGCGTCAAACCCGAAACCGTCCCGCACCGGCGCCGAGATGATTTCGCCCCCGAGCACGGTCGTGATTTGCCGGTACAAGGCGAAAGTAGGCTCGCAAATCAACACTCGCTTGCCTGGGCCAATCGTCACCATCAGCAAGGCCTGGATCAGTTCATTCGAGCCATTACCGGCAATCACGCCTTCCGCGGTCCAGCCGGCAAACCGCGCTAGTTTTTCGTGCAGGGCGGTGGCCACAAAGTCGGGATAACGGGACCACTCGCGCGACTCGATTCGATTTAAAGTCTCGCTTCTGATTCGCTCCGGCGCGTCCCAGGGATTTTCATTCTGGTTAATCTTGATCGAGGCGCGATCCGGGCGCAGCGCGTACGCCTTGAGCGCCCGCACTTCAGGTTTGATGTTATTGATAGCGTCTCTCATCACTGCCTGATCTTCACAGAATTCGCATGCGCATACAGTCCCTCGGTCTCAGCGAGCGCGGCGATTTTCGGAATCGCGCCGCGCAGAGCCTCGGCCGAATATCGCAACATGCTGGTCCGCTTCACAAAATCATAAACCCCCAGCGCGGACGAAAATCGCGCGGCGCCGGAGGTCGGCAGCACGTGATTTGGCCCGGCCCA
>Ga0126383_10000338_pt1 | contig 25180 bp, 20 predicted proteins | sample PanSoiMetPlot_35_FD_96882 | JGI IMG/M metagenome (GOLD analysis project Ga0126383, IMG submission 96882) | Tropical forest soil microbial communities from Panama - MetaG Plot_35 | ecosystem: Environmental > Terrestrial > Soil > Tropical forest > Bulk soil | place: Panama | collected 2016-02-17
AGTCGACGGAAACTGTCTGGTTGCTGGCTGGTGACAGCGTCACAGTAAAGACCGCGCTGGTGGTTCCGCTATCGCCCTCAGTCGTGGTGATGTCATTGATGGAAAGCTGCGAAGATGTCGGGACATCATTATCGTTGATCGTACCGGTACCCTGGGCTTTAGCGATACCGGCATTGCTGGCGTTGGTCAGGTTGACGAAGAAAGTTTCAGTCGCTTCAGGCACCGTGTCGCCTTTGATCGGGACGGTGATCGTCCGCGTGGTGGTCCCGGGATTGAAAACCAGAGTGCTGCTGACGAACTGGTAATCGCTGCCGGCCGTGGCGGTATTATCAGAGGTGAAGTAATCGACGGCCACCGCCTGACTGCTGGCTGGTGACAGCGTCACGGTAAAGACAGCGCTGGTGGTCCCGCTATCACCTTCAGTCGTAGTGACGTCGTTGATGGAAAGTTGAGACGGCGTGGGGGGACCATCGTCGTTAACTATCGTCCCTTTACCTACGGCGCGATTGAGAACTGCTCCTACCGGATCAGTCAGGATTACGAAAAATGTTTCGTCCGCTTCGCCGATGGTGTCGCCGAGAATCGGTATGGTGATCGTCTCCGAGGTCTGGCCCGGATTGAAGACGCGCGTGCCGCTTCGTGGTCCGTAGTCGCTGCCGGCAGTGGCCGTGCCATCGGCCGTGCCAAAGTCCACCGTTATGGCTTCGGTCCTCGGGGTGGACAATGAGACCGTGAAGGTGGCGTTGGCGCTGCCGCTGTTGCCTTCCGTAATCGACACATCGTTAATTGAGAGCTTAGGCACGCCAGTCAGCACGACGTCGTTGCCGTCTCCGCCGCGGTAGGTAATTTTGAAGGGCACGCCATTGACACTGAAGATGGCGCCTTCCGGCAATCCCTTGAAAGTGCCCGTGGTCGGGTAGTGCACCGGCATGTTGGTGAGCTGACTAACGCCATCCAGATTGTTGATGATGGTGAACTGGTCCGTCTCAGCCGGCGTGAAGTTGACTTGCAGTTGCAGGGTGCTGCCGCCGAGTTCAACCGGGCCGGTAACATCAAGGTGATCGTATTCGCTGGGAATTGGTTGGACAATGCCCATGCCACCGGGGCTGGTTCCATTTAGCTGCACGTCGAAGGTGGTGGCTGAATTGAAGGTGGTGGCGCCGCTGGTGAGAATCCCCGGCGCCGTCAGGCCGCCAGGCGCGATCGTTCCGCCAGTGGCAGTAATTGTGCCGACACTGCCAATCACCTGGCTCGCGAGAGTGCCGCCCGTGACCGTAGTGATGCCGGTAGTACCGGTGACCAACAGGGTGCCGTCGTTCAGAGTAGTAACGACTCGGCCCCCGATCGAACCCAGGCGGCCATCGCCTCCGACATTCGCAGTTCCGGTCCCGTTCTTGACGAGATTGCACGAGCCGCTGGTCGCCTGAACCAGGGCGTTAAAGACGAAATCGCCCGCGCCATCAAGCGTCAGTGTCTGGTCTGCGGCTATAAAGATCACGAAACTATTGAACGCCAACTTGGTGCCGGGGTTGCCGGAAACATAGCTCTGGCTTTGGGGCACGTAAACGCCGAACGAGAGATTGTTATCCCCGCTGGCATTCGATGATTGCATGCCGTTTTCAAGGATCAGGCTGGTGCCAGAGAGGTTGTAGCCCCCGCCCGAGAACATTAGCGAATCAAAGAAACTGGGATTCTGCTCAGTGCCAAAATCGTTGGCGTTTGCCAGTTGCGCCGCTCCCGGCGTGAAATCGACTGCATAGTTAACCGTCGGAAAGTGTGCCCCGGGATAATTGTCGCTCTGCCAGTTATGCGCGGTGCTCCATTTGTTATTCGCGCCCAGACCAGTCCAGTGCGAGACCGAGGCGGCGGCCGGCTGGATAGAGCGGCTGTCAAATGCAACAGCGGAGTTCGACGCGGCCGAGATGGGCCTTGAATGAATGGCGAAAGGGACACAGGCACATCCGACCAGCAACGCCAGTAAGAACCATCTCCAGGCTGAGATTGGTGTTGATATACGTCTACTCATTGTTCTCGTCCTCCTCTAAGCGGCAGTTAATGGGAGCTTCGATCTCGTCTTTAGGCTTTGGTGACGGCGGACCGTGTCGAGGGGCTCGCTCATCCATGGCGGCTTGAAGCAGAGAGACGATCTCCCCGTGGCAATGTCTCCGGGCAATTCCCAAAGCGGTGCGGCCGTAATGATCCGGGGTGGTAAGATCCGCCTCGTGGTCCAATAAGACCCTGACCACCGGCGAATATCCCCACTCGATTGCGTTTAGTAGCGGGGTTACTCCATCTGTGGTTCTGGCATTGACGTCCGCGCCCGCTTGCAGCAGCAGTTCCACGACCTCGGCATGCCCGCCCATCACCGCGTAATGGAGCAACGGCCAACCATCCGGGCTCTGCCAGGTTGGTTCAAGTCCGCCGGCCAAAAGCGTTTTCACCTCTGAAGTGCGGCCGCGAAATACGGCCTGCACCAGAAAATTTTCTTTCGCGCACGAGGCTTCTACGCTAAACGTGGCGCCAATGTGTGTGTCCGGCATCGGTTGCGAATTGCCTCCTACTGATCAACGCGCAAACCCCAGCCGGATACCATCACGGGAAATTTTCAGGTCGCGATAAGCACGACGAGACTCGAACCGGGGCAGTAGCCCGACCGTCAGGGAGGGCTCAAAGGTTGTGAATCGGAGTCCTCCGTACTGTCCCACTTCGATCACTGAGGAAACATTGATGGGTCGATCAGAAACCGTTACTGGGTTTATAATTCGCCGCCCTAACGAATCCGCCAGCTAGTGGAGAGCCTCGGGTCCCTGGACGAATGCCCGCCGCACAAGTCACGCAATTGCTAATCGAATGGAATGGTGGGGATGCGGCCGCGCTCGACCAGCTTATGCCGATCGTCTATGAGGAATTGCGCAGAATCGCGCATAACTATCTGCGGCGCGAACGGCCAATGCACACGCTGCAAACTTCGGCGCTGGTTAACGAGGCCTTCCTGCGTTTGATTGATCAGAACACGCCGTGGCGCAACCGCGCCCACTTTTTTGCCATCGCCGCCCAGTTGATGCGACGCATTCTGGTTGACTACGCGCGCGCGCGTCTGAATTCCAAACGTGGTGGCGCGGCGCAGCGAATCTCGCTGACGGCGGCCGACGATCTGCCTGACGATACCGAAAGCCTGGTCGCCCTTAACGATGCATTGCTGGCCCTGGCTGAGCTGGATCAACGGCAGAGCAGGATTGTCGAGTTGAAGTTCTTTGGCGGAATGACCACCGCCGAGATCGCCGAAGTAACCGGAGCTTCGACGGCCACGGTCGAACGCGATTGGCGGGCTGCGCGCGCCTGGCTGAACGTTGAGTTGAGCAGTGGCAACTAAGCCCGGGCCCCAGCATCAATAAAGGACCGCCCTTTCATTAGTCGGTCCAAAAATCGCTGCGCGGCTCGCCAAACGAAGTCAGTACCATTTGCGTCAGCAAATGGGCTAAAGCTTGCCGTCAGGACGTACGTGACCCCATCCGCTCACGGATGTTGAGACCTTATTACCTGAGTCTATATTTATGACCCCCGACCGCTGGCGCCAGATCCAGGACATCTTCCACGCCGCATTGGACCAGCCGCCGGCAGTCAGAGACTCATTCCTGGACCAGCGGTGCGCCGGCGACCAGGAGTTGCGCAATTCCGTAGCCCAACTGTTGGCCGCTGACGCCCAGAGCAGTGTCATGGTCGATCGCCCAATTGGGTCGGTGGCGGTAGGCGTGTTACCGGCGGAAGAGACCGAATCGCTCGCCGGACGCGTGTTCAATCACTACCGGATTGAATGCGAGATTGGCAGCGGTGGCATGGGGCGCGTCTACCGGGCATACGACACGCTCCTGAACCGCCCCGTAGCTCTCAAACTGCTGCCGCGAAGTTTCACCGCCAATGCCGAACGCGTCCGGCGCTTTCAACAGGAAGCGCGAGTGGTTTCGGCCCTCAACCATCCGTACATCATTACCATTCATGAGATCGGGGAAATCGACGGCTTGCGTTTTATCGTTACCGAGTTCGTCGACGGCCAGACGCTCGCCCAGATCATCGCCCACGGCGAGCGCGACCTGCTCACCTTGCTCAGGATTATCACCCAGTCCACTGAAGCGCTGGCCGCGGCCCACGAAGCCGGCATCGTCCATCGTGACATTAAGCCTGACAACATCATGGTTCGGCATGACGGGTATGTGAAAATTCTGGACTTCGGGATCGCGAAGAGCAGCCATGAAACGGATTTTGATGATCGCGCGGATTTGACGGAAGGCTCTTCGCAGGTGCTGACCGCGCCCGGCCTTTTGTTAGGCACCCTGAAATACATGAGCCCCGAGCAGGCGCGGAGCGAGATCGTCGATGCGCGCTCCGATATTTTCAGCCTGGGGGTCGTGCTGTGCGAGGCCCTGACTTGTCAGGCTCCATTTGCCGGACCAACGCGAGGCGATCTGCTGGTGGCGATCACTCAACAAGCGCCCCCGCGGATTACTGATTACGTCCCTGAGGCGCCTGAGCAGTTGCAGCGAATCATCGATCGCGCGCTGCAAAAGAATCGTGACGAGCGCTATCAATCAATGCGAGAGCTACACCGTGATCTGGAACGATTGATGGACGAGATTAGCGCCGGCCGCGATCAACTGGAAACTCTCGAAAATGCCGCCGCCGCGCCTCTCCGGCAGAGACTCGCCGGTCAGATCAAGCGCTTTCGGTTCTTAACAATTCTGGCATTGCTCGTCATCGCGGTGGCAGTTGCACTGGGGCTTTACCGTTGGCGCAAGTCAACCTCAGCGGCCGCCTTCTCGTTTCAGCAGATACGGTTCACCAAGCTGACTTTTGCCGGGACCACGGAAGAGGTCGCCGGCTCAGCGGACGGCAAGTACCTCGTCTATAGCTCGCACGAGCCAAACGGCAGCTGGAACCTCTGGTTGCAGCAAACCGGCGCTAATAATCCGGTCGCTATCGAAACCACCGTCAATGGACCCTATTTGCATCCGGTCTTCTCGCCGGATGGCCAGTACATTTATTTCAAGGCCCTCGATAAGGACGATCCCAAAAACAAATCGCTCTACCAGGTGTCCACCTCAGGCGGAGCGGCCCGGAAACTTTTTTCAGATATCTATAACGGGGTGGCGGTTTCACCAGACGGCTCAGAGCTGGCCTTTACCAGGGTGAAGCCCGACCGGACCGGGTATCAACTGGTGGTAAGAAAACTAAGCACGACGGAAGAACGCGTCGTGCTCACTGAAACCGGCCTGGATCATGAGGTAGCCTGGTCTCCGGACGGCCAGACTCTCACTACCGTTATCAACGAAGTTGGCCCGGACAAACAGCAGGCTACCCGGATTGTGTCGGTGGGCGTGCGCACCGGAGCCATCGAGTCATGGTCCAATTTCCGCATGCGGGTTATCGACGACATCGCCTGGTCCCCTGATGGAACCGGGGTCTTCGTGGTAGCCAGCAACAGCGTGGCCCCGACCCAAATTTGGTATGTGCCTTATCGACGTGGAGCGGCGCAACGTGTCACCAACGATCTCAATCGATACCTCAACATCAGCGTCGTCGCGGCGACCAACAAGATTCTCGTGGTCCAGTCGGTGGGGGCCTATAACATCTGGCTGTTGCCGGCAACTAACCTGACGCGAGGCGCTCCGATTACTTCCGCATCATCCAATTACACAGGCATTAGCTGGCTTGATGAGCAGCAAATAATCACCACGGCCCACCTGACCGAAGCGGTGGAGCTTTGGCGCTTGCGGACGGATGGCTCTGAACTGCAACAGGTTACTTTCGATGGATCGTCAAAGGCCTCACCGAAGGTCTGTGGCGATGGACGCTATGTCGTGTTCCTGTCAGGCGCCGGCGGCAGGTTGAATCTCTGGCGCATTAACCGAGACGGCGGCGGGCTTTTACAATTGACTGACTTGTCGCAGGTGACAAATCCGGACTGTCTGCCCGGCGATGGAGGCGTGGTCTTTGGCTTACGCGATCAGGCCGGCGTGAGATCGATCTTGCGGGTCTCGCTCGACGGCGGTCCCACCCAAAAACTGGTGGACGGCGCCTGCCGCAACCCCCTCGTCTCTCCTGACGGCCGCTTCCTGGCGGACGAATTCGTGGGCCCGGGTCCGCCCCGAGTCGTGATTCGATCGCTGGCCGACCTCGCGGTCGTGAGGACCATAGAGTTGCCGGGAAGTTACGACGGCTCGTTGGCCTGGAGCCCGGATGGGACCGGATTCACCTTTGCTGATAATCGCTCGGGAAGTTCGGAAATCTACGAGCAGGCGCTGGCCGGCGGAGCGGCGCGGAAGCTCACTGCTTTTGGTTCGCAGCGAATCCTTTCCAGCGCCTGGTCGCCCGGCGGCCGGCAACTCGCCGTCATCCGCGGCCAAACCGCTGCCGACGTGGTCGAAATCAGCAATCTCAAGTAAGCGGCTTGCCGCTGCCCAGTGCGGTATTTGACCGTCGTCCCTGGCCTTGACCCTCACCCCTGGTTCTGACTCTCGTCCTTGGTTACTTCGGGCTCCGCCCATCTATTGGCGGCGAAGCTTGCTTCGCCGGCTTCGTCAGTCTATTGAAGGCGGCTCCGCCGCCGGCGGCGAAGCCGCCAAAACTTCTTTCACAAGTTACCGGAAAAGCAGAGCTTTTCCGCAAATAAAGCGGCCAAGCCGCCGTGCGCCAGGACTGCCTATTTTCCGAAATTTTGGCGAGGTCGGCCGGAGTACGTCACGTTGACTCGTCCCTCTTCCAAGTCGTAGGTCATACCTCCTGGCTGCATCGGACCACCGATTAACCTTTCAACGTCTTTTCTGGTGGAATGCAAAGGCACGATACCGCGCCAGCCCTGTGCGTAGCCCGTTGAAGAAATACTCAGGAGTCCGACGATGGCAATCACACTTCTAGTAAACTTGTGTTCTTTCATCTTCCTGTCCCGAAGCGCTGAGTTCAGTGTTTAACGGCACTGCTGCTGCGTTCCTGGACCTGCTGACCGCTGTGAAAGGCAATCACGCTGCGGAGAATTCCTTCGAGATCGACGGTGGGCGCGAAGCCGATATGCTGGTTAGCTTTCGAAATGTCCGGGATCCGGCGCGGCATGTCTTCGAAACCTTCTTCGTAAGCCTCGTCGTAGGGCACCAGCACAATTTCAGATTGTGAATCGGTGAGTGTCTTAACCTTGTTGGCGAGTTCGACGATGGAAATTTCCTGGTTTGAGCCGACGTTAAAGACCTGGCCCACGGAATCATCTTTGTCCATCAGTTTGATCAGCGCGCCGACGACGTCGCCCACATAGCAGAAGCAGCGCGATTGTTTGCCGTCGCCAAAAACGGTGATGGGACGATTGGCCAGCGCCTGTTTTACGAAAGTGGGGATGACCATCCCATACTGGCCGGTCTGCCGCGGACCGACGGTGTTGAATAGCCGGACGACAATCGTGGGCAACTTCTTTTCGCGCCAGTAGGCGAGCGCCAGAAACTCATCGATGGCTTTTGAGCAGGCATAGCTCCAACGGCCCTTGGTGGTCGCGCCCATCACCAGATTGCCGTCTTCGCGAAAAGGGACCTGGGTGCTGAGACCGTAGACTTCCGAAGTCGACGCCACCAGCACCTTCTTGTGTTTCTTATTGGCCAGGGCCAGTACCGTTTCGGTGCCGCGGACGTTGGTTTCGATCGTGCGCACCGGGCTTTCGACAATCAGTTTTACTCCGACGGCGGCCGCCAGGTGGAAGACGACGTCGCACTGATCGACCAGCTCCGCGGTCACGGGCTGGTTGTGAACGCTGTCAATGGTGTAATGAAACCGCGGGTGCTCTCTTAAGTGGCGGATGTTTTCAAAGCTGCCGGTGGAGAGATCGTCGATGATAAAGACCTCGTCGCCCCGCTCGAGATAAGCATCAGATAAATGCGAACCGATAAAACCCGCGCCGCCCGTGATCAGAACTCGCAAATCGAAAACCTCGCCAGTTGTTATTGGAAACGTCGGCCTAGTCTAACATGATCGTGCCGCCCAGCCTGCGTACGCAGCGGTAGTGTCTAAATCAGTGTTGCCAGCTCTCTGGAGATCTTTCTCCAGCCCAGGCGTTTACGCCTGGGTCCAGAAGCCATGATAGAAAAAACCCCATTAATGGGGCTTCGCTCTTAACCCCATTGCCAACCCAGCCGTAAACAGCTGGGCTAAAGAAATCTGAGGCAAGCCACGCCCAATTCAGACACGACCTGCGCGGCCCGGTTCGCCGTTGAGTAACTCCGCATAAAGCGCGCACATGTCTGCGACCAGCCGGTCTTTCCCGTATTTCGCCAGGACGAAGGCACGGCCCAGCTCGCCCAATTCGCGGCGCTTCTCTTCGTCATCGATGAGATTTTGAAGGGCGTGCGAAAAACTCCGGACGTCACCGCTGGCTACACCGAGACCTCGCTCGTGAATGGCAAATCCCCGGCTTGGACTTTCACCAAGCTTATCGCCAAGCAGATCTCCGACGCCGCCGACCATGGTGGCCACTACGGGTCGGGCGTTGGCCATGCCTTCAATGATGCTCAACGGCGTGCCTTCGTTCAGGCTGGTAAGCGCCACCACATCGAGCGCCGGATAAAAATTCTCAGGGTCGGAACGCGAACCGAGGAACAAAATATCGTCGCGCAAATTGAGCGCGTCCGCCGTGCTTTCCAGGCCGGGGCGCAAGTGCCCGTCACCGATGACCGCGAACTTTAGCTTTGCCGGTGACGAACTCTTCAGCTGCGCCGCGGCTTGCAGAAACATTTCGTGGTTCTTTATTTCGGTCAACCTGCCGACGATGCCGATCAGGATTTCATCGTCGGCAAGATTCAGCTCACGGCGAAATTGGGCACGACGATTCTGCCAGTCGGCGTAAATTTCCAGATCAATTCCCAGCGGAATCACTACGAACTGGGCCGGCGAACCCACGCGAAAGTCATGACTAATCTCCCGCCGCTGCTGTTCGGTAATTACGATCAAGCGATCGGTAACCAGCTGCGCCAGCATTCTCTCAATCGCCAGAAACACCCGCGTCTTCGTCGCGCCGTAGTAACTATGAAAGACGTGTCCGTGATAAGTGTGGACAAAGCGGCAGCGGCGCGGCTGCCCGATGAGCGTCCCCGGAGTCAGCCAGCGGTAGCAAAATCCGGCGACGCGGCCCACGGTGCCGGCTTTCGCGGTGTGCGTATGCACCAGGTCGGGCTGCTCGCGCACCATCAGGCGCCAGAGTTTCCAAACGGTGAGCGCATCGTAGGGCGAGATTTCGCGGCTCATCTGCGTGAGGATTAGCGGCTCAACGCCCGCTTGTTCCGCCACATAACTCATGTCGTCTTCGCCCGGCGGCACCACGCCGGTGACCAGCCGCGTCTCATAGCCGGCCGGCTTCATCCCCGCCGTGAGCCAAACAACGTGACGCGCCGGGCCGCCGACATTCAAACGCGCGATGATGCGAAGGACCTTCACTGCCGAAGTTAATGACGTGAGTAATGAAGCGGATTAAAGAAAGAAGACTCTTCGTTTAGAGTGGCGCTGCGGCCCCACGCGGCCGGTGGCAGCCCGCCTCTAAACGTGACATGCCCGGACATGCTCAATCGATAAATCGCTCGAACCAAAGCTCCAGCATCAGGAGCGACCATAAGCGGTGGTCGTGATCGGCCCGCTGCGTGACATGTTGTTCGACGATCTGCCGCACGCTTTCACGATTGAATAAACCGCGTGATAGGGCTTTTTCAGAAAGCAAAGTGTCGCGCAAAAACGTCTGCATCCGGCCGCGAAACCAATGACCGATGGGAACCCCAAAGCCCATCTTGGCGCGCGTCAGGTTTTCTTCCGGGACAAACTGTTTCAAGACGCGCTTCAGCAGATATTTTGTCGTCATGCCGCGCAGCTTGAGATGCTCGGGCAAAGTGGCCGCGAATTCCATCAGATGATGATCGAGAAACGGAGAGCGCGCCTCGAGTGAAACCGTCATGCTGGCGATGTCCATCTTTACCAGCAGGTCGTTGGGCAGATACGTCATCGTATCAGTCAGCAACGTAGCGTCGACGATCCCGGCGCCGTTGGCTTTCGCAAACCACGGTTCAAGAAAACTGATGGTCGAGAAAGCCGCAGTCTGGTTGCGGAAATCATCAGAGTAAAGCTTCAACTTTGCCTGTTCATCAAAGGCGCTTACCCAGCGCAGGTATCGCTGCACCGGGCTGAGGGAAGCGGCGGCCAGGAAGCGTTGCGCCTTACGCAGCGGGTTCTTGCGCGATTGCATCTGCGGCAGGGCGTTCGCCAGGTTCCTGATGACGCCGTTGCGAATGGCGCCCGGCAGCAACTTCACGTACCGCTGGGCCAGGTTCATCGCCGCATACCGTTCATAGCCGGCAAAGCACTCGTCGCCACCGTCGCCATTCAGCGCCACCGTCACGTGCTTGCGCGTTTCGCGCGAGACGTAGTAACTGGGAATTGCCGATGAATCTGCGAACGGCTCGCCGTAGTGCTCTACCAGCGTCGGCAGAATTTCCATCGCATCAGGCTTAACGATGAACTCATGGTGTTCTGAGCCGACGTATTCGGCGACCCGCCGCGCGTGATGCAGTTCGCTGAAATCCTGTTCTTCAAAGCCGATCGAGAAAGTCTTGACCCGTTCCGATGATTCCTGGGCCATCAGGGCCACAACGGCGCTGGAGTCAATTCCGCCCGAAAGAAAGGCGCCCAGCGGCACCTCTGACATCAAGCGCACGCGCACGGCTTCGCGCAGGAGCTCGACGACGCGCTCACCGGCTTCCTCTTCGTCGATCGAAATCTTGTTTGAAAAATCTATCTGCCAGTAGCGTTCAAGTTTGATCTCGCCATTTTTCCAAAGCAGTGAATGGCCCGGCGGCAGCTTGCTGATGGACTGGAACGCCGTGAGCGGCGAAGGCACACAGATAAATGAAAGGTAATGATGAATTGCTTCGTAATTGACATCGCGGCTTACGTCCGGATGCTGCAGCAGCGCCATGAATTCCGAACCGAACACCAGTTGCCCATTTACTTCGGCATAGAGCAGCGGCTTCTTACCAACCCGATCGCGCGCCAGGAACAGAGACTTTTCGCGCTCGTCCCAAATCGCCAGGGCAAACATGCCGCGCAGATATTTCGGGCAATCAGTCCCGTATTCATCGTAGGCGTGGACGATAGCCTCGGTGTCGCTGTCGGTGTAGAAGCGATGCCCGCGGGTTTCCAGTTCCTGGCGCAGTTCGCGATAGTTGTAGATTTCGCCGTTGTAAACAATCCACGCGGTGCGGTCGGCATTGTGAATCGGCTGCTGCCCGCTTTTCAGATCTATGATGGCCAGGCGACGCATGGCCAGGCCAACGCCGTCGCTCAAATAGAAACCATCTTCGTCCGGCCCGCGGTGCCGGATCGCCTCGTTCATCCGCGCCAGCACCTCACGGTCTACGGGCGCGCCGTCACGACGAACAAAACCTGTAATTCCGCACATTATTATTCAGGAACGTGGCCTGTACTCTCTGCTGGATTGATGTAACGAAAAAGGATCAAGGTGGTCATGCCCCCGTCCGAGGAGGCCGGCTCGCGAACGAATATTGGCTTAACTGCGTTATATTAACGGACGCTCAATACAGCACGCAAAGCAAGCTTGTTATCGCTGCATGCCGAGTCCCCCTTTAGTCAAAGCGATTACCCGCAATGGTCGAACCGCGCTGGCGGCGGCCGCGATTTTCCACATCGTCGTCACCTTGAGTATTTTTTGCGCCGGCTGGTTCGCCCTGGCGCCGCAGAAATTCGATCGCGACGGAATCGGCCAATTTGCCAGAGACAGCCACGATCACAAACTGTTGGTCGATCTCCTGGTCAACACCCTGAAAGCGGGCGATGTCGGCTCTTGGGTCAACAGCAATGACGCGTTCCACGTAAAACTTGATTCGCTCAGCGTCCTGGTGCTGGGCCCGTTAGTGGGGAGCAACATCGTCGCAGTTGAGCCCGTCAACGTGCTCTGCTATCTCGCGATTCTGGTCCTGACATTCACCCTGACCAAAGCGCTGGGCGGCGAGCGCGCCGCCTGGCTGGCCGCGGTGGTAGTCGCCTGTTGGCCATCGCTCCTCATGCACACGACGCAATTTCTGCGAGATCCCTTGTTGATCGTCGGCGTGCTGGCCATCGCGGCCGTGCTGTTCGCAATTCTGAAGCAGCAGTTGAAATGGTTGCCAGCGGCCGGCGTGATGGTCGCCGGAGCTTTCGGAATCTATCTGGTGTGGCATACCAGACCGGAGATGTGGCTGGTCATCACCGCGATTGTCTCGACCAGCTTCCTGCTGTTGCTGATCAAGCTCGTGACTGCGCGCAAACTCCTCGCCGCGAACCTGGTAGCGATGGTGATAATGGTAATCCTGCCATTTGCGATGCCCCGGCCGGCGGCCGGTGTGGTTAGCCAACCCTTGACGAGCGATTCGGTTTCCGCCGCTGAGACCACGGCGCCCTCAATCGTCAGACGGATCGCGATCGCGCGAGATAAATTCATCATCCAGAGTCAGCTTGAATCGGGTTCGATAATCGACAAGAACGTAGCTTTCAATTCGTGGCGGGACGTGATCAGATATATTCCGCGCGCTTTTGAGATTGGCTATCTCGCGCCCTTTCCCGTCATGTGGTTCAAGACTGGTAGTAACGTCGGCCTGACCGGGAGAATGATTAGCGCGCTGGAGATGCTGTTGACCTACTTGCTGGAACTGTTCGCCGCAATCTTTCTGTGGAGACATCGGAAAGATCTCAGCGTCTGGCTCCTCGTCATAGCGATGACCATCGGAATGCTGGCCATCGGTTTGGTAGTCGCCAATATCGGCGCGCTTTACCGGATGCGCTATCCGTTTGGGATTCTGCTTTTGATCATTGGCGCGGCAGCGTTGATCGATTTCTATGAACGACTCCGGCCCGTGAAGCGGGCGTTGGCGTAAACTCCTGCGAGCGCGCCTTCCGTTTGCTCGACAAGCTGCTCCACACCGAACGAGTTTACGATTCGCACACGCGGGCTGGGCAGGCGGCGCGCGCGGATATCCTCGATGCATTGGTTCAGCCCGCCGGCCAAAGCACGCTCATCGTTTGCCGGCACAACTACTCCTGTATCGCCGACCAGCAGGGCTGAGTCGCCCACATCAGTCACCACACACGGTACGTCGCAGGCCATGGCTTCGGCGACCACGTTCGGAAGTCCTTCACTAACAGACGAACAACACACGATGTCCATCGCGTTATAGACGCAGCTCATGTCGGTACGGCTGCCGGCCCAGACCAATCGATCTGAAAGCCCGAGTTCCTCGCCCAGGCGACGCATCCCGGCTGCGTATTCGCCCGAGCCGGCGCCGACACATATAAACCGGCATTCGGGTCGCTCACTCGCCAGGAGGGCCGCAGCCTTCAGGAAAGTCGAGTGGCCCTTAATCGGATCCAGCCGCGCGATCAAACCAACGAGCAGCGTGTCATCATTTGGCGCCCAATCCTGACGGCCCTGCCGGCGCAATTCAGCATCAGGCTTGAATTCGTCAGTCTCAATGCCCGGCCGAATCACCAGCGTCTCTCGCGTCCTGAGTCCCGACTTGAAGTGATAATCGCGCCCGGCGCGGGAATTGAAAATCGCCAAATCTGCGAAGCCCGACAGCAGAATCTGGAGCTTGAAATTCATGCGCGTGAACCAATCGTATTGCGACAGGTGCATATCAGAGGTCCGCAGGCCCCAGACGACTTTCGTGCCGCGCAGGAGCGGCTTGATGAGCGTCGCGACCACGTTGGGTTCAACCAGGTACGAGTGCAGAATTGCCGGACGGCGCTGCTTCAGCTCAGCTACGAGACGCCGCAGCACGAGCAGGTCCCAGCGGCCACGCTTGTCGAGGCTAATCACCCGAATGTGGTTTGCCGTGAGACTCTTTGCAAATGGTCCGCCGGAATAAAAGGTAATGACCGTGACGTCAAAGCGGTCCTTATGCAAACGCGGGAGCAAGGTTGCCAACTGCCGCTCGGTCCCGCCTTCGTGCAAAGAGCGTATGAGGAAGACGACTCTGATCATGATTGGCTGGAGCTGATCTTACCGCGCTTGCGCGCGACACAAATCACGTATGGCGAAGTGAATTTGTTCGGCGAAATCGGCCTCATCAGATCCTCGAGAATCCAAATCGCATGTGAAAGCCGGGTCAAGAGGGCCAACACGATTCTCTTGGCAAATAAACTGGTCGCGCCCTCGAGGTTAATCATTCCAAAATTAGAGCTCATGAAGTATTCGCAACTCACAACCTCCAGCCCGGCTTGCTCATGCGCAGTTCGGAGCGCCATCCGGTCAAGCGGCACATGCACCTCGAAGATTGGGCGGTTAAAAGTTCTCTGGATCAGGCCACCCAAACCGGTGAGATTCGGAATCGTGGTTATCATCAACCCGCCGTCTTTGAGAAAACCGGTAAGCGATCGCAGGCTCTCGGCCGTATCGGTGAAATGCTCGACCACACCGGCCGAAAAGACCACGTCGAAGCTGTCCTTCAGATTCTCCGGGGGTTGCAGGAAGTCGGCACAGACTATTTCGCCGGCGATCCCGTGGCGCATCAGGTTTGCCCGGGCTTGCTCGCACGCTTTAGGAGAATAATCAATCCCGGTTAAGCGAAAACCAAACTCGCCGGCCACGAATGGAAGGCTCGAAGTTGAACCACAACCCACCTCCAACAATCTCGCGCCGCGCCCCTTGAAGTCTTTGAAGATGTTCGCCAGGAAGCTGCGAATGCGCCGGTCCCGGTAGGCTATCGACGGGTGCGGTGAAACGACCGGGTCTTTGGCCCACAACTGTTCCCAATAAGCTGTTCCCGCTTTGTCCTGATTCATGCTATTGACGCGGCAATGGAATTACGGAGCCGTATTCATCAGCTTTCGCAGCCGCCCCATGATAACCAAGTACCAGATTATCGTGGAGCACAGATTTACGCAGGAGGTAGAAAGCGCGATCCCCGGTAAGCCCCACCAGCGCATGAACAGATAATTCAGGCATAGATTGGTAAACAGATTGATTATCGTGCCGAATAGCAGCAACCGGTTTTGCTGGAGCGAGGAGATCAGGCGTGCGACGATTATGCTAACGAGGTAGCTCGGAATTTCAAGCGCGTAAAGAGCCTGGATTTGACTGACCAGACGCACGTCCTCAGCGACGAAAGCGCCACGATGAAACAGCAGGCTTACGATTGGCGTGGAAAAAATTATCAAACCGGCTGTCAGCGGCAAGGTCAGCGCAAAACTCAGGAAAATGTAACGCCGCACTGAGCGGTAGAGCTCAGGCCAGTTTCGCGACGCCGCCATCGATGAGAGATGCGGCATCAGCGCCGTGCCCAGGGCCGCCGAGGCCAGTCCCAACGGAAACTGCGCGATCCGATTACCGTAATTCAGCGCCGCCACGCTGCCCGTCGCGAGCATCGCCGCCATTGCCTGGTCGACGATGGAATTACCACTGTGAAGAATACTGCCGCTGATCACCGGCAGGAACTGTCCCGTAAACCGGCGGATTTTTCGGTGCACCTGAGGCCAATGCGGAAGCAGCGAAAACTGCAAACGCTTCAAAGCGAGACCGAGTATCAGCAGTTCCGCCAGCCCACCCGCGAGCAACCCCACGATTAAGGCCACGGTGCGCCAGCCCGGCGCCCACCAAAGAAACGCAATCGTTATTATCGGTGTAGCCAGAGGCGCCGCCGAGGTAACGGCAAACTTCCGTTCCGCATTCAGCGCCGCGGTGTACGCGCCTGAGATACCTCCGATCACGATAAAGACGGAATCCAGGCAGACCAGCCTGAAGGTGAAGCGCAGCTTCTCCGGACTAAAACCTGAACCCAGCACCGGCAAGTACCATGGAGCCGTTACCACGACCAGCGCAGCCAGGGCGATCAGCAGCGGGAGGGACCAACTGATTATTGAACCAAACAAGCGGCGCGCCGCGACCTGGCCTTCGTTCTCTCTCGTTTCAACATAGATCGGAATGAAAGCGGCCGAAAGCGATCCGGCAAGCACGCTGACAATGGCAACCGGGAGCAGTATCGCTATCAAATACGCGTCGAGTTCTTCGCTGGTGCCGAACCGCCCGGCGATAATCAGCTCTTTCCCAACCGAGGCGACTCGAACAATCGCGGTCAGGAAAGCGATCAGCAAGGCTGCGGTTATGACCGGCGACGGCGAGGCATGGCGACTGAAAACCGCCGGAGCAGGAGCCGGCAGCGAGGCTGCCTCTGCCGGCGGCGCTGATTTTTTGGCATCAGTCACAGATCGATGAACGGTCGGCGGCGGGCCTGAAAACGCGCTGATTCTTCATCTTTCGGGCGCGCTGCACCGAAAAAGCCGGCGCCCGCCGGTAATCCAGGCCAGAGCCTATTTGACAATTCCGATATATCTTGAAAACTATATTTTCATTTTCGCTCATCGCAAAGCGCCGATGGCTTTCGAGAAAACTATGGCCGGTCCTTCTCCACACAGTCTTGGCGAACGCGATGCTCAAATGGATTGGCAGCAGACCGGCACAGTCTCCGGCCCCATAAGAATTCTTCACATCATCAACGACCTTTCAGTCGGGGGCACCGAAATAATGCTTTACAAGCTGCTGTCGCGGACCGACAGGCTGGGGTTTGAGCCGTCAGTGATCTCGCTTAACGGCGATGGACCAATTGCCGAGAAAATTCGCGGCTTGGGAATTTCAGTCGAATCGCTCCAGGTAAAGCGCACCGCCACTGCGATGTTTCCGTTGCTGCGACTCGCGCGCGTGACCCGCCGTATCTCGCCGCAAATCATTCAGGGCTGGATGTACCACGGCAACCTGGCGGCGCAGTTCGCGGGGTCATTCGCGCGCAAGGGCGCTGCGGTGCTCTGGAACATCAGACAGTCGCTGCCCTCGCTGAGCGAGGAGAAACCAACCACCGCCCGGGCCATTCGCTTGAGCGCGCGTCTGGCAAATTTGCCGGAGCTGGTCCTCAACAACTCGCAGCGCAGTGTGGCCCAGCACGCGGCGATCGGATTTCCGGCAAACAAGACAATGGTCATTCCTAACGGATTCGACACCGATGTTTTCACGCCGTCCGATGACGCTTACACCAGTGTCCGGGCTGAACTGGGAGTTCCCGCCAATACAATTCTGATCGGCCGCATCGGCCGTTATCACCACACCAAGGACTATCCGATGTTTCTGCGGGCGGCGGCCCTGCTGCTGCGCGACTTCCCGGCGGCCCAGTTCGTCGTGGCCGGAAAGGATGTCGATTGGAACAACGATGATCTGCGGCGGCAGGTGCAGGAGTTGGGCCTGGTTGAGAGAATTCACCTGCTCGGCGAGCGCCCCGACATTCCCCGCCTCACCCCGGCGTTTGATGTCGCGGTTTCGTCCTCGCACGCCGAAGGATTTCCAAATGTCGTAGGCGAGGCGATGGCTTGCGCCGTCCCCTGTGTGGTCACGGATGTAGGCGATTCGCGAGCGCTGGTCGGTGACACCGGAAAGATCGTGCCGGCGCGGGCATACGAGGCCCTGGCCACCCGCTGCATCGAGTTGCTTCGCTTAAGCAGTGAAGAACGGCGGGTGCTGGGACTTGCGGCGCGAGATCGAATAATGGAGCGCTATTCCATTTCATCGGTAGCGCGATCCTACGAATCACTTTACCAGCAAATCGTCGGCGCCCGGCGCGAAGCAACAGATCGTCTCAAGCAAAAGTGCGTGGAGCGCACGACAGCGTAAAGCCTGGGGCGTGAGCCCCAGGATCAATTGAAGAAAAGACATGAAGCCCGCGGAGCGGGCGACCGCCGATCGAATTGAATCCTGGTGCGCTATGTCTGTCGGCCGCTTCGCGGGCTCATTACTTACCGATCCGTGTTCCCGGGGTTCCTCCCGATGAATCGGGATTCACCCCGGGCTTTACGCCATCGTGCGCTGCGCGCACTAAGAATCGCCGTCCCGATTCATCGGGACTATGCCACCGCACTCCAAATTGAGACGGAACCTCGCCCGGAGATGACTTTCAGATATTACCGCCTTAAGATTGCCGGTCGCGGCGCTCGGCTCAAGCGCTGGACGCGTTAATTTGTGAGATCGGAATGTCGGGAAAATCAAAAATTCTAATCGCGCTGACGCTAATTCTCACGATTTGGCTGGGGGTGCTGCTCACCGGTCTGTGGCATTTTACCGTGACACCTGAGCAGGGACACTTATCGCACTCTTTTGACGGCTGGTCTCAGTACCCGGTTTCACGCCATCTTTTTTTATTGGAGTTCGAGCCCGGCGATTTTGGGCAGGGGAAGGTCTATGTTTCCGGCACCTACATATTTGTCCTGGCGAACTTTGGTTTGGTGGCGCCGTTCCATTTTTTGCTGGGACTTCCATATAGCGTCGCGCATAACTTCATTCCGTACTTTTACGTTTTCTGTTTGCTGCTGCTGCTGGCGCTGACTATCAGGAGACAACTGGGCGCCATTGCCGACAAGAGAAGCGCGCTCTTGTGGCTGCTGGTTTTCCTTTCGCTGGGCATTACGATTACGGATCCAATGCCGTGGATATCTTCTTTCTACGCGAACCGCGATAACCCTTTCATCCTGACGGCCGGATTATTTTGTTATCTTTCGACCTGGGTCTTCTATGACGAAGCGCCAAAGACCGAGCTCCTGGTCGTAGGCATACTCCTGGCGCTCTGGTCTCCGATGTTCTTACCGGCCTGGATCTTATGCGGTCTTTTTTTTCATGGCAGTCTGGCGCTCGAAAGAAAGTGGCTCTGGCAAGTGGCCGGCGTGTCGCTGCTGGGGCTCATTGGGATCGCTCTACCGGTCCTGGTTGCGCGTTTGGCCGGGCTCAGCACCACCGGGAGCGGATTTCTCTTTCGCTCAGGTCTGGATGGCTCCTGGGTTTACATGACAAGTATTTGGCAGGCGATATTTTGGCCGCACGATGCCCGGCCCTGGCCGACCGGATCGTTCTGCCTGCTCGGGGCAGTGTCGGCGATCTTCTTCCATTACTTTTTTAAGGGCCGCAGCCGCTACCGCCCGCTGCGGCAGGCACTCTTTCTCTTGATACCCTATGCGACGGTTGCCATTTTTCTGCCGCAACTGACTTCGATACATCCGTACCTTACCGATGTGCTCCTGTTGGTTCCGGTTACTTTTCTGTTGTCATTTTGGTTCTTGCAGAAACCATTCTGGGAGTCGCTTACCGGCCGGACCTATGTCGCCTGGTTGTTGTTCGCGGATTTCATTCTGATGACGAATCTGCTGACTCTCGCCGGTATGCGTCACTTCATGGCCATCGAGCGCTTTCGCGTTTTTATCCCGATAATGACTTTTCTCTCGATTGTCCTGGTTTATTTGATCCTGCGGGTGGGCAAGCGCTACGGTCAGCCGGTCGCAGAATGATCGTTAAGAAAAAAACCATGGAACTCAGCGGCCAGAATGACAGCGGGCTGAACAGACTGTTCACGATTTCCGCTATCTATGAGTTGTTCCAGCAGCGCGTGTTGGGCGGTAATTCAGCGAGGAAATGGCTCGCGGAAAACGTCTGGAAGCTGCAAGGCGGAGAAACCATAGTTGATATCGGTTGTGGCTCGGGCACGATTCTGAAATCGCTTCCCGGCAACATCTCTTATTGCGGACTCGACATCAGCGAGAATTATATTCGGGCGGCACGGCGGAACTTTTCGGACCGCGGGACCTTCTTCCTTGGCACTCTACAAGATCTCTTGAACCAGAATGCCTGGCCATTGAATTCCGCCGATCTGATCCTTTGCAATGGCCTGCTACATCATCTGGGAGATGCCGACGCCCTCGAAGTGCTGGAATTGTCAAAGCGGCTGATGAAGGACGATGGCCGTCTCATCTGTCTCGAGGCTGTTTTCCTGGATCGTCAGACGCGGCTCTCAAAGTGGTTTGTGAGCGCAGATCGCGGACGCCATGTACGTTCAGAAGCCGAGTGGAAGAAGCTCATATCCCAGGCTTTTTCGTCATACGCCACCAGGATTCTTACGGGACTGATTAGAATTCCGTACACCCATATCATTATCGAGAGCCGAAAGGGGCCAGTCGTGGCCTGAGACTCGGCGCCAACTGCGGCGCATCATTGTCGCGATTGACAGGGACCTGCGCTCACGAACCTCGGACGGTTGGCGGATTTGCGGCTTAGCTCCTGAACTGGCAGCTTCGGGACCAGGAGTTTGTTGCGGCCGGCCGGGTTCTTGTAGTCTGGCGCGAACGAGCATCCAAAAAGATCGAAACTGGCGATAAGGGGAGAAGGAACAGCGTTGGTTGATAAGCGGCCCAAGCGCGTAGCCATCGTGCAATCGAACTACATTCCCTGGCGCGGCTATTTCGACTTGATGAATATGGTCGACGAGTTCATTCTGTTCGACGACATGCAGTACACGCGACGCGACTGGAGGAATCGAAACGTCATTAAGTCTCCAGCCGGCCTGAAATGGTTAACCATACCGGTTCAGGTGCGCGGAAAATATTGTCAGCCGATCAAAGACACCCTGGTCAGTGACAGTGCGTGGAACCGGCGACACTGGAAAACCATCGTTCATTGCTATGCCAAAGCCGCCTTCTTCGCGCCCTACAAAGACTGGCTGGAGGAATTGTACTTAGGCGTTAATGAGACCCGCCTGAGCGCAATCAATCACCGTTTTCTCAAGTCGATCTGCGAGCTGTTGGGCATCAAAACGAAAATCAAATGGTCGATGGATTACCAGTTGACCGGTAATCAGACCGAGCGGCTCGCGGGTCTTTGCGCGCAGGCCGGCGCTGACGAATATCTCAGCGGCCCGGCGGCTAAAAGCTATCTCGATGAAGAGCAATTCGGCCGACAGGGAATCAAACTTTCATACATGGATTATTCCGGCTATCCGGAATACCGCCAACTCAACCCGCCTTTTGCGCCGAACGTCAGTATCCTCGATCTGATTCTGAATGAAGGACCGCGCGCGCCGGAATTCCTGAAGAGCTTCTGCTGATGGACCTATCAATCGTCTCAACTCTTTACTGTTCGGCGCCGTATCTTGAATCTTTCTACCAACGGGTGCGCGATTCTGCGACGCGCCTTGAGCACAGTTTTGAAATCATCCTGGTCAACGACGGTTCGCCCGACACCAGCCTGGAAATTGCGCTCCGTCTGCAACGGCAGGATGCGCGAATTCGGATCATCGATCTGTCCAGAAACTTCGGTCATCACCAGGCGATGATGACCGGTCTCATGCATGCGCGCGGCGAAATGGTTTTTCTGATCGACAGCGATTTGGAAGAAGATCCGGAACTGCTGGAGACTTTCGCCGAGAAGTTTCGCGCCAGCGGCGCGGATGTGGTGTATGGCGTTCAGGAAAAACGCAAAGGGGGACTTTTCGAACGGCTCAGTGGCGCTATTTTCTTCAAGGCCTTTAACACACTTTCCAGTCATCCCCTGCCGCGAAACCTGATTACTGCCCGGCTGATGACCAGAAAGTACGTCGATGCTCTGGTGCGGCATCAGGAGCGCGAAACCCTGATCGCCGGTCTCTGGGTGCTTACCGGATTCGATCAAGTTCCGGTGACGGTAACAAAATCCAGTACCCGCCGGAGCACTTACAGCCTGCGAAAGCGAATTAACCACTTTGTCAACGCGATTACTTCGTTCAGCAGTAAGCCGCTGGTGTTCATTTTCTACCTGGGCTGCATCATCCTCCTGCTGTCCACTGTAGCAGCGGTCGATCTCATCGTGCGCAAACTGTTATTCGGCACCCTGTTGGCCGGCTGGGCGTCTTTGATGGTGTCGATCTGGTTGTTAGGTGGATTGACGATCTTCTGCCTCGGAGTTATCGGCATCTATCTCTCCAAAGTCTTTATTGAAGTAAAGCAGCGGCCATATACCGTCATCAAACAGATCTATGAAGTGGGCGCGGCCGGAACTGAGCTGCCGCGCGAAGAGTTTCAGACAGACAGGCAAGTTTTCAGATGAGCCACACGAGCATCCTCGGCCAGGTGAGGCGTTATTACGATGAGAAGATCAAACTCCATGGCGCCACGGCTCGAGGGGTGGATTGGAATTCTGCTGAGTCACAACGCCTGCGATTTTCAGAACTCATAAAGGTGTGCCGCGAAACTGACGGCTTTAGCATTAACGATTATGGTTGTGGTTACGGAGCGCTGGTAGATTTTCTGTTGGAGCGAGGAAATGCATTTCGCTACGTCGGGTTCGATCTTTCATCCGGAATGACCAGCGCCGCTCGAAAGCTGCATGCGGCAAACGCGGCAGATTTTGTCAGTAAGGAATCGAAGCTTCAGCCGGCTGATTACACAGTGGCCAGCGGACTATTCAACGTAAAGCTCGAGACCAGGACCTTGGACTGGGAAAACTACGTACTCGCCACGGTGGACTCATTCGACCGGCTGAGCACTAAAGGATTTGCGTTCAACTTATTGACTCGCTACTCGGATCGCGAATTCATGCGGCCTGATTTGTATTATGCGGATCCGCTTTTCTTCTTTGATTACTGCAAGACCAGGTATTCCCGTTTTGTTTCCGTCAGCCACGATTATCCGCTCTATGAATTCACCGTGCTGGTCAGAAAGGATTAGATAGCCGCAATGTCGAAGCTGGTGATCTTCGGCGCCGGTGATATCGCGCGGCTGGCCCACTATTACTTTACCCACGATACGGAACATGAGGTGGCCGCGTTCACCGTCGACGAGCAATATATTGAGTCCGACACGTTTCTTGATTTGCCGCTGGTGCCTTTTGCCGGAGCGGCGGAAAGCTATCCGCCCGGCGATTTCAAGATGTTCGTAGCCCTTAGCTATGCCCGCATGAATACGCTGCGGGCCGGTAAATACCACCAGGCCAAGTCGGCGGGCTATCAACTGGTCAGCTATCTCAGCAGTCGTTGTTCCTTTCTGACCGATAATCCGCTGGGCGAGAATTGTTTCATTCTCGAAGACAACACTATCCAACCCTTTGTCTCGATCGGCAATAACGTCACGCTCTGGAGCGGCAATCACATTGGCCACGACTCGGTCATTCGCGATCACGTCTTTATCGCTTCGCACATCGTGGTCTCGGGTCACGTCGACGTGGGCGAATACTCGTTCATCGGGGTAAACGCAACCTTGCGCAACTCGATTAAGATCGCGCCACGCACGCTGATCGGCGCCGGCGCCGTGATTATGAAAGACACAGTTGAAGCAGGCGTCTATCTGCCCGAAAGGGCAAAGCTCTCCCCCCTCAAGAGTTCTGAGATTGATTTATAAACGGCCATGAAATGGACGAAGCTCGGGCTGTTGTTCTCGGCCGACCGCAACTATCCCTGGATGTTTTCGCACGCTGCGAACCCCGTGGCCGAGCATCTCTTTGACGACGTATTTCGTTTGTACTTCAGCTGCCGGGACCAGGATTCACGCGCGCACATCGCCTCCGCTGAAGTCGACCTCAGACCACCCTTTCGGATTCTCACGATTGACGACCAGCCATTGCTGCCGCCGGGCGAAATCGGCGCCTTTGACGATAGCGGGGTTTCATTGTCCTGCCTCGTGGAAGTCGGAGAGCACAAGTATCTCTACTACGTGGGTTGGAATCTGGGCGTCACGGTCCCGTGGCGGAATTCGATCGGTCTGGCCATTTACGACCGGGCCACCGCAACCTGGCAACGATGGAGCAAAGCGCCGCTCATGGATCGCAGCGACGTTGATCCGTTTTCAATTTCATATCCTTTCGTGCTGGAGAGCGGCGGAATTTACCGCATGTGGTACGGCTCCAACCTCCGCTGGGGAAAAACGCAGGCAGAGATGGCCCACGTGATCAAATACGCCGAGTCTCACGATGCGCTTCATTGGGAAAGGCCGGGCACTATTGCCCTGGACTTCAAACACGAGCACGAGTACGCGCTCTCTCGCCCTTGCGTACTCAAAGACCATGACGTTTTCAAAATGTGGTATTCGTGCCGCGGCGACAGTTACCGGATTGGCTATGCAGAGTCAGCCGACGGCGTCGTCTGGGCAAGGAAGGATGAACAGGCCGGCATAGACGTGTCCCCCGGCGAATGGGACGCTGAGATGATCGAGTATCCGTTCGTCTTCGATCACCGCAATGAACGCTACATGCTCTACAATGGCAACGGTTACGGTAAGAGCGGAATAGGCCTCGCCATCCTCGAGCAATGACATCGTGGGTCTCAGCGACCAGGATGTCCGCACTCATTCAACTCGTCAATAATCCGTCCTGATGCGACTTTGTAATAACTGCGGCGACGCCTTCGACAACCTGGAGTGGCGCTGTCCCGTCTGTCTGCACCAGCCAAAGAGAGTTAACGGCCAGCTGGCTTTCTCACCGGAAATGGCTGAAGAAACCGAAGGCTTCGAGGCTGAATTCTTTTCCCGGCTATTTGAATTGGAAGGAAATAACTTCTGGTTTCGCTCGCGCAATCGTCTGTTGATTTGGAGCCTGCGACGGTATTTCCCGGAAGTGCAGAACTTTTTGGAGATTGGTTGCGGCACCGGTTACGTCCTGTCAGGCATTCGCCAGGCGTTACCCGACCTGAGTTTGAGCGGCAGTGAGATTTACCTGGCGGGTCTTTCTTTCGCCGCCAAACGATTACCGGGAGTTGAATTGTTTCAGATGGATGCGCGGCGCGTCCCCTTTAGAAATGAATTCGACGTCATCGGGGCGTTCGATGTGCTCGAACACATCAACGAAGACGATGAAGTCCTGGCGCAAATGTATCAGGCGACGCGCGCCGGCGGGGGAATCATTTTAACGCTCCCGCATCATCCATGGTTGTGGAGCCGGGCGGATGACTATGCGCACCACGTGCGACGGTACACGTCACGCGAGGCCATCGAGAAGGTGACCCGGGCCGGGTTCACGGTGTTGAGGACGACTTCATTTGTATCGTTGCTGTTGCCGGTAATGATGGTTTCGCGCCTGGGACAGAAACTCCGCCGCGAATACGATCCCGTCTCGGAATTCAAGATCAATCCTTTTCTGAATGCCGCGTTTGAGAAAACTCTCGATCTGGAGCGAATGATGATTCGAGCCGGCCTCTCGTTTCATGCGGGCGGATCGCTGCTGATGGTCGCGCGCCGAAAATAGATTGGAAGGCGTGAGCCCTCCCTAACGATCGGGCTACTGCCACGCTCGCTTTGCAGTGGCTTGTTCAAGCGCGCGCTCTTCCTGTAGCCTTGCCGGCACGCAGTCTCA
>Ga0126383_10000339_pt1 | contig 25165 bp, 27 predicted proteins | sample PanSoiMetPlot_35_FD_96882 | JGI IMG/M metagenome (GOLD analysis project Ga0126383, IMG submission 96882) | Tropical forest soil microbial communities from Panama - MetaG Plot_35 | ecosystem: Environmental > Terrestrial > Soil > Tropical forest > Bulk soil | place: Panama | collected 2016-02-17
ACGCCTACATTTTCGAGGACGATCACAACTCGGAATTTCGTTACACCGGTCCCCCACTCCCATGTTTACAGGGCTTGGATAATGTCGGGCGTGTCATCTACTCAGGCACGATGAGCAAGATCTTGTACCCATCATTGCGGCTGGGGTATATTGTCGCGCCACACCAACTGGTCGAACCAATGATCAAGATTCGGGCGGTGATGGACCAACATTCCCCGGCCATCGATCAGGCGACACTGGCCCGATTCCTAACGGAGGGGTTTTTCGTGACTCACATCAAACGGATGCGAAAATTGTATTCGGACCGAAGGGACTTTTTTATCGAACAATTCAAGAAATTGTTAGGCACGTACTTCATCCTCGAAATTCCCGAAGCTGGATTACACTTCGTCGCCTGGGTGCGACAGAAAGAACAGATGCCGGTGATCACGCGCGTCTGCACTGAGATCGGTATCAGGCCGTCGCCGTTGTCGTCGTGCTTTATCAAAGTGGAGCCGAAGCCTGCACTCACATTTGGATTCGCCGCGTGGTCGCGCGCGCAAATCCGTGAGGGCCTAACCAAATTCGCGGCGGCACTTAATTCAAAATTAAATTAGGGCGCGCCGCTGATTCGCCGTCTCTCGGCAGTCGCCGCCGAACTGGTCAGGCGACCATATCAAGTGGCCCGTACCAAATCTGGGAAGTGGCACTGGTCGAGACTTACGGCCAGTTCCTAAAGTGTCCTCATGAAAATTCAACAAAGGAGACAAATATGACAACACAACTCATAACCAAAACAGGCAGCGAACTTCTTTTTGTCATTCTGCTCGGTTTCTGCTACGGAGCGGCTCTAGCGCCGGCACACGCACAGAGACCGGAAGCAACGAAGGCAAAAACGCAATACCAAGTGTCGAACCTTCCTTCACTCGGCGGAACGAGTAGCGGCGGAAACAGCATCAATGACCAGAGCTTGGTGGCCGGCTATTCCAGACTGCCGGATAGGAACCGGCACGCTACGCTGTGGCAAAGCAGTTTGCTCACGGACCTCGGCACACTTGGCGGACCAAACAGCAGCGTCACATGGAACGTGAAAAATACCGCGGGAATCATCGTGGGCATCTCTCAAACCGCCGATCCGGAGCCTCTTGGGGAGGCTTGGAGTAGCGCGGCTTTCTACAGTACGCCTAACAACGTCGGCTATATCAACCTCGGGTTCGTTTCGGAAAACAACCAGATGAGGGGACTGCCTAATTTTCCTGGAGGAAATAATGGCTTTGCCACGGGAGCCAATAATTTTGGTCAGGTCGTCGGCTGGGCGGAGAATGATGTTCATGATCCCACATGCGTATCGCCGCAAGTACTCCAGTTTCTGCCCGCCATGTGGACATTGGGACCACCAGACGTGATTCAGGACCTGCCTCTGATATCCGGCGACACCTCCGGAGCTGCCACGGCGATCAATGACAACGGTCAAATGGTGGGCATTTCGGGGATCTGCGACCAGGCCATTGGAAGACATACGGCGAAGCATGCCGTGCTTTGGGAAAATGGCACCGTGACAGATATTTATCCAGATGCGCCAGCCCCGTGGTGGAATACGCCGACGGCAATCAATCAAAACGGCGATGTCGTGGGATTTGCCGGCGACCCCGCCTTTGTTGAAGGCGAAGTATTACACGCTTTTATGTGGACTAACGACGACGGCATCAAAGTTCTCAGACCGTTGCGAGGACGTGTCCCGGAACATGTCGACAGTGAGGCCTACGGTATTAACGAAGCCCGCCAGGTAGTCGGTGTCTCATGCGACGCGGAGCAGGTTGATTGTCGTGCCGTTATTTGGAACCACGGTGTCTACCCCACCGACCTCAACGATCTCAAAGGTAGCTATTCTGCGATTCTCGCAAGCGCGAAAGACATAAATAACAAGGGAGAGATTACAGGTAGAGCTATCGACCCAATTACGGGCGTGTTAACGGCGTATTCGGCGGTACCTGTTTCACCTTAACCAGCGCAAGAGATACAGCACCTGCGGCGACGCGTGCGCGGGATCAGGGGCGTTCATGCCGGATGTTGATTTGAAAAATCAACATCCGGCAATCTGTTCTGTTGCACCGACATTTTGCACGCGAATCGGCAGGATTGCTCGGCTGCGAAATTTGCAATCGGCAATCGGCAATCTAAAATCAAAAATTCATCGGGGGGCATAGCTCAGTTGGTAGAGCGCCAGCTTTGCAAGCTGGAAGTCAGGGGTTCGAATCCCCTTGCCTCCAAAGCCTGAAAGGCGTGGAGGCAAAATCTAACAATCCGGGCACAATTTCGGATGCACTAGCGGGAGCGTAATCCCCTTGCCTCCAGTCTTCGCTCGCCGTCGTAGAGAAGAGCGAAGACTGTCGCGCCGGAGTCTTGGCGAAGGCAGGACTCTTTTGGCCCTGCCGATGTAAACGCGTCGAGCTACGACTCGGCAAGCCATTTGATTTTCGATTTGCGATTTGCGATTGCCGATTTAAGTAATTGCACCACGAATAAATCGAAAATCGGCAGTCACAAATCGAAAATTTGGCGGCGAAGTTGCCGTAGCCGGGCCTGTAGCTCAGTTGGTTAGAGCATGCGCTTGATAAGCGCAGGGTCACTGGTTCGAGCCCAGTCAGGCCCATTTTTCGCTCACGCCGTAAACCGAGAGCGAAGACTGTCGCGCCGAAGCCTCGGCGAAGGCGGACATCTTCTCAGGTTGGTCCATCCGTCGCGCGAGCTACGACTCGGCAAGCCAGCCAATTTCAGATCGGGATTGTGCGTTGCGGATCATCCCCCGATTCAAAATTGGAAATAAACAAACGGCACTGGGCCGGTTGCGGGAAACAGTTCCAATGCGAGAAACGCTAGAACGTACGCAGGGATTTGAATTCGCGCCGGCTGAAACGCGAGGCGATCGATAAACTGGCTGCGTTCCTGCGCGACAGCCAGAAACAATGAAATGAAAATCAGCACGATGGTCCCGGTTGTGAGCAGGAACTCGCCAGTCACATGCTGAAACCCAAGCAGCGCGCTTAACACGTGTCCGCTAGCCTGAAGAGTTTTTGGACGAAAGAAAGCCGCGCTGAACACAAAAGCCGCGAACATTGCTCCGATGCTAAAAGGCACGAACCAGCGCTGCTTCATGACCCGATCGATTGCGGTTCCAACTTTTGCCCGGTCGAAAAGACGGTAGCCGATTAGCAAGAGACCGTGGTAGGCGCCCCATGCTACAAAGGTCCAGTTTGCCCCGTGCCACAGGCCAACGAGCACCATAACAACAAACATGTTGCGATATAACACCAGCCGTCCCTTCCTGCCCCGGCTGAACGGCATAAAAACATAGTCTCGCACCCATGTAGAGAGCGTTATATGCCACCTTTGCCAGAGGTCAGGCGGGTTCCTGGCCAGGAAAGGGCGCGCGAAATTAAGCGGAAACTCAAAACCGAGCAGCTTCGCGCAGCCGCGGGCGATGTCGGTGTACCCAGAGAAATCGAAAAACACCTGCATGAAAAACGCCACACAACCCGACCACGCGGCCAGCCAGCCCGGATGCGCCATCGGGTCGTTGAAGTACGAATCGGACGCGACAGCGAATCGATCGGCAAACACCATCTTTTTTATCAAGCCAGAGAGGACAAGGATGATTCCACTCTGAACCACAATTGCCGCCGGGGTCCGCCACGACCAGATTTGAGTAATAAATTGCCGGGCACGAATGATCGGACCCGCGATAAGATGAGGAAAAAATGCGATGAACAAGGCGTAGTCGATCAGATTTCTTACGGCCTTCATCTTTCCCCAATAGACGTCGAACGTGTACGAGAGGCTGGCGAAGGTGTAGAAACTGACGCCGACCGGAAGAACAATCTGCAACACCACCGACGACGGAGAAATGCGAAACAATGCCGCGAGCGAGCCGGCAAAGAAATCGTAATACTTAAAGAAGCCGAGGATCCCGAGATTAACCACGAGGCTAACAGCAAGTAAGAGCTTCTTACGACGGCCTCTTACGACCTCCAGCCAAATTCCCAAGAAGTAGTCGACAACCGTGGAGGTCAAAATGAGCACGATAAATCGCGGATCCCACCACATGTAAAACACATAGCTGGCGAGTACTAGCAGGACCTTGCTAAAGCGAAATGGTATGCTGTAGAACAGCACCGCCACGATGAGAAAGAAGATCCAGTATTGAAAGCTGTTAAATAACATGCGGCATTAGAGCCTATTCACCTCGTTTGCTCGGGGTTGGCGATTTGCACCCCAGTTGAGAGCCGAAGTTGAATTGTGATTGTGAATCAGCTGATCGAAGACGCCTCATTAGCTCCGACACCAACGTCTCGGTGAATTTCTCCCGGCCCTTCGCGTTAAGGTGAAATGCGTCAAAGTAGTATTCAGGTTCTTCCAAAAAATCGAACGTGTTCGCCGGCAGTGAAAAATTCGTCTTCTGAATTACGGAATTTGGAAGAATAGAACCATATCCTTTTGTGAACGCAGGAAGTTCTACAAAAGGACCGCGAGGCACAGGGGTAAGCACAATTGCCGTGGGACTATTCGAATAATGATTCATGATTCGCGGGATCCACTCACGCTGAAGTTTGAGGGAGTATTCCGTCTCCGCCTGAGACGGCTGTATCAAGCTCTTCCGGAAAGCCAGTCTCTGGGCTTCTGTTAGCTTTTCCGCGAAGGTTACTTGTCCTGTGGTGGCATCGTAAGATGTGCCCACAAGGTCGTAATCCCGACCTTTATAAACCTCGCGAGAATGGATTCCCGTGGGCTCTCGTTGAATGCTTCTCATTCGCGCGATCGGATGTTCGAGGAGATCCCCGACATCGCCCTGATATACCGAGCCTCGCAGTATGCACGCGGTAAAGGCCCTGAACCGGCCGGAGCATCGTTGAAATCCAGACGCAAAATGGAAGCAGTCGGCGTATCGCAAAAGCGGCGCTGTCATGGAAATTCGTAGAGCATCGGCGCTGTTTGGTTCATACCCGGCGCCATAAGGAATGACGATCGCCGAGTACCGCCGGGAGGTAGGATCGACTTCCCGCACCATATAGTACCAGCTATTAGCCGAAGCGGCTGGTTCGGCGAGACTAACAAACTTGAGCCCGGCAGGAGAACCAAGCTCATTCGCGAGCGTGCTGGAGAAACCCTCTGCTATGCGCGAATCACCCAATACCAGCACTTCTTTCAGGCCTGATGGAGCGCGGCGTTTTTCCGCTCGCGTAATTTCCACCACACGTCCTGCGTACGAATCCGGAGCCAAAATCGAGATGTACAATCCGGAATGAAAAATGATGCCATCGACGCAAATGAAGGCGGCGATGCCGAGGAAAAGATTTCGTCCAACATGAACCGGGGTAGCCGAGGTAGTCGGCTCGGTTGGAAACGTCGTTCGCACCGATCCGGCCGAACTGAGGTAAACCGCAAAATACAAAACCGCTGCTAATCCCACGATCAACACCCAGCGAGCTATACCTCCCCGGGCCACAGTGCGCGGAGAAGACACGCGCTCGGGAGAGCCGGAAACAGTTACTTTCGCCAGCAACGTCCGCCGCTCATTATCGCCATAGAGTTCGAAAACATAATGATGCCTTCCGATCCACGGTGCAATGCGGCTACCTTGCGAACCTTTTGCGAACAGGACAGGTTTTGGGCCATTTTCCGTGACAAAGACGAAACCCGGCGATCCGTTTCCTGTATCCCACTGAATCTCGGTGCTGCCAGCCCCGCCAGTCAGCGTCACGCGCTCCGGCTTTGCTGTGATAACGGGCGCACGTGAAACCCGCTCTGAATTGCTGCCGGATGCACTTTGTTGGGGAGCGGCTCGCAGCGTTGGGGCTGTTGCCGGATAGATGGCAACACAGGCTACAAACGCAGCTATCACCGAACGAGGTTTCGGGAGCACTGACCAGTTGCGCCGTTGCCCGTGAAAACGCTTATTCACTTCGCCTGTCATGCGAGCGTTACAAATTACGCATCAACGAACTGGCTATGGGTGGTGGCTCGGAATTTTTGGGAATGATCGCGTGCGAAGCTCGCACCAATCAACAATCCGAGCAGTGCTCCTGCAATATCTAGCAACACGTCGCGAACTGACGGCGTGCGCGATTTAACGAACGTTTGGTGAAATTCGTCGCTTGCGGCAAACAGTGCGCAACCCAGCAGAACTGGGCCAAAAACCATCAACGTTTTTGTACGGAGAGTTGGAACGCTGAGAAGTGCTCGCCATAGCAGAAGAGCTAGAACCGCATATTCGATAACGTGCGCGCATTTGCGAGCAACGATGAGAATTATCCAGATTGCCTTCGGCGACATGCCCGGCTTCAACCAGAGCAAGAAGGGAACAATGTATCGCGACGTGTGCTCGGCGGACATGATGTTGGTCGAGCCGACAAATATCACGCCAAGCCAGATCACGAGCGGCAACCAATATTTCAGGAAAGATTTCATCTAGAGGTCTCCGTCTGAAACCAGAGATCAGCGCGGAAACGCCGAACATCGAACATCGAACATCGAACGTCCAATGGCGGAGAAGAGATTCGGTCCCATGCCCGTGAATTGAGGGTTGGACGTTGGACGTTGGGCATTGGACGTTTCCCGGAACTATGTCAGGGAAGGAAGTCACCAGTCCCCTCACCTTCGAACCGATTTTCATCGAGCGAATGTGGGGCGGGCGGTGCCTCGAATCCGAATTTCACAAAAAACTTCCGCCGCGGAAGCGCATCGGCGAGTCGTGGGAGATCGTCGATCGTCCCGAAGCACAGAGCATCGTAGCCAACGGGCCGCTGCGCGGAAAAACTTTGCACGAACTCTGGACCGAACACCGCGATGAATTCTTTGGAGACGTTCGTTACGCTCCACGTTTTCCGTTGCTCATCAAAATTCTCGATGCGCAGGAAAAGCTGTCGCTACAGGTGCATCCGCCTGAAAATGTCGCTGGGAGGCTGGGAGGCGAGCCCAAAAGCGAGTTTTGGTACGTCGCCGCTGCTGAGGAGGCTGAGCTTTTTCTCGGATTTCGTAAACCGATCCCGCGGAAGAAGTTCGAAGAGACGCTACGCGATGGAACAGTGATGGATTACGTTCACAACATTTCCGTCCACGCAGGCGACGCCGTTTTCGTCCCAGCCGGCCTTGTTCATGCTGTCGGCGCACGCAATCTGTTAATCGAAATCCAGCAAAACAGCGACACGACCTACCGAATCTTCGATTGGAATCGCAGCGATCCCACAACCGGAACCCAGCGAGAGTTGCATGTCGAGCAAGCCCTTGAGTGCATCGATTTCGAGGACCTCCAGCCGAAGCTGATTAGACCGGAACGCGAACTACTCATCAGCCACAGCCTGTTTGAAGTCCAAAAATGGAATCTTGAGGAATCGCGTGAAGACGTCCCGCTGGGTCAATTCGCGATCATTTGTTGTCTGGGCGGAAGACTCGGCTGTGTGAAAGTCGAGCTTGCACCAGGAGAAATCTTTCTGCTTCCGGCCCATCTGGAGCATCGGCAACTGAAACCACTCGCGCCCGACACAAGTCTGTTGTGCGTGACAATTCCGAAGCTGTAGCAGCGCTCTGTGAGCGCCGAACTGGTCAACGGCGGTCATAGAGACCGCTACAATCTTAGATCTGAATCCAGCTACGCTGGGTAATTTGCCGATTTTTGACCGGCATGACGCTTGTTTTGTGCTGCGATTTTTCTTCCGGCGGCATCGACACGATGAAAGTGCGCGCTCCGCAGAATGAGACGATCACGAGTTTCAGGATCCGGTTCACAGACAAATTACCGTTTATCGGCAGAGTTCCGGTCAGAATCCTGCGCCAAACGGCGGAGGTAAGTAAAGCTATAAATGCCGGTGTTGTGCCCATCCGCCCAGCGCGGTTGCAGCGCATAGCCCCCAACCAGATCGCATCCGACCAGCTCGAAGCTTTTGTCACTGTAGCTCACGTGCGGACGTGCAACATGACCGAGCACGTCGGGCTCGCCGCCACATGCCGCGCACGGACACGCGCGCCGCAACATTTCGAGTTTCAAAAAAGATTCGGTGCCGTCGTTCCAGGCAATCGCAAGCTCGTCGCCGATTTGTTGGATGTTGGTTGGTTCTAAACGCATGATGATGTTTGTCCACGGCGTCTGACACAGACGCCCTACAATTTCTTTCGTAATCGCTCGCCGAAAATGGCGGTGCCGACCCGCACTAACGTCGCGCCTTCTTCCACTGCGATAGCGTAATCCTGCGTCATACCCATCGAGAGCTGCGCGAGATCGACCCGAAAATCGATCTGCAAGCGATCGCGCAGCTGGCGCAGCTGGACAAAGTATCTGCGCGACGCTTCTGCCTTATCGGCCAGCGGCGGGATGCTCATCATCCCCAGGATCGATAATCGTTGCAGCGCGAGCAGCTCTTCCATTTGTTCACGCAACTTATCGGGCGCGAAACCGAACTTGCTCGCCTCGCCTGCCACGTTTACCTCCAGCAAAACGCGCGGGCGCATTCCTTCATCCGCCGCGATCCGGTTCATCTCTTGCGCTAATGCCAGCGAATCAACACTGTGAAAAAGTTCGAACAGCGGAAGCGCGTGCCGGATTTTGTTCTTTTGCAAATGCCCGACCAAATGCCAGCGGATATTCGAGGGCAACTCAGGAATCTTAACGCGTGCTTCCTGCACGCGGCTTTCGCCGAATAGAGTTTGCCCAGCCTCGATTGCCTCGCGCACTTTCTCGGCTGGATGGGTTTTCGTGATTGCGACCAGCTCAATGTCATCAGGTGATCGGCCTGATTTCGCCGTCGCACGCGCAATTTGCTCCCGCACCCGTTCGAGGTTTTCGGCTATCGAGACCATACAGAATTGTAGGGCAGGCGCTTCGCCTGCCAATTCAAATCAACGAGGGACGCCTTGCAACGCGAACGTCACAGTGCTTTGCGGACCGGACTGCCATTCTTGCAGCGCCAATTTTTTGCTGGCCAATCGGAAATTCGTCGATCAAAAGCAGTCGATTATGAAACACTATTCACTTCTTTTCGCAGTAATTCTTGCGGCACTTAGCTGTTCCAATTTGCTCGCCCAGGAGAAAGCCGGTTTGCAAGCTACTGCCAGTATGCTCAGCCTGCTTCAGGGAACCGTCGGTAAAAGTGCGGAGTTACACTTGAGATCCGGAGAAAAAATGGGAGGCAAAGTCGCGCAAGTGACCGACAGCGTCGTCCACCTTTCCAATCTCACCGGCGCGGAATACTTCGATGCCTTCGTTGATGTTAAAGATATTTCGGCCGTCGTCATTCGCGTGGCCGGCAGATAGCGAGCGCCGTACGGGGATGAAGAAAGCTCAATCGCACCTGGCGATTGTAGGGCAGGCGCTTCGCCTGTCAGCTGTAAAAATTGGCAAGCGGTGCGCTTGCCCTGGAATCTTCGTGCTCGCATGCACGCTTGGGACAAGCGCAGCAACCGAGACAAAGCGATCGAGAATAGACATCGAACAGGTGCCGACCTGGTCAAATCAGGACATGAATTTCTTCCTGCACGGCTCGATGAGCACCGAAGTCATTCCGGAGAACGTGCTTCGTGCGTTCATCAAAATTTATCCTGATCTGTTCCCTACGAGCGATCTTACCAACTTCGGATTGATCCCTGACCTTGATTTCGACTGGCCGATCGGTTTGAGTCGCGTAAACGTCAAGCACCTCGGCGACTTGCCCGCCATCGGGATCAACTGCGCCTCGTGCCATTTGGCACAAATCACCTCGACAACGGCAAGTGATCCCATTCGGATTCTCGGCACGACGAGTCATTTCGATGTGGAAGCGTTCTTTCGGTCAGTCCTGGCGGCGACGTTTAAAACATCCGATCCATCGAACATGAAAAAGTTCCTCACCGCTTATCTTAAGGCCGATCCTCAGGCATTCGATGTGGCATGGCGAAATCAGGCAGAAAACATTGCTGCTGTGATAAAGGATGATCCGTTCGGCGCAAAAGAGATTGCACCCAGCGAACTGCACAGGATCGACAACGCCGACGTGCAGGAATCATTCGAAACAGATGGCGACCTTGCCCGGCGTGCATGTTCAATGCTGAAGCTTTTTCACAACATGCGCGTCGCGCTGCATGTCCCCGATCAACCGCCCGAAAAAGCGCCGCCATCTTCCGGGCCGGGACGCAACGATGCTTTTGGGCTTCTCGCTGCAAGCCTGCTGAATGCACCGCAGCCGTACTCGCCAATCAAATTCGGTTTAGTTTGGAATGTCGAAAAGCGGAGGTGGGTGCACTGGGACGGCAATACCAAATCGCCGATCGCGCGAAATCTGCTGGCCTCGCTCGGGCTTGGCGCGCCGCTTCACGGCACGCACGCGGAGCTGGAATTTGCGATGGTGAAACGGCAGACGGATCTGACCGAAAAAATTCGGCCGCCACGGTACCCGTTTTCGATCGACAACGCCGCGGCGAAACGAGGCACATCACTTTTCGCGGCCAATTGTAATTCATGCCACGGCGGCCCGGAAACGGATAAGCGGTTGTACCCGGTAGCCGAGATCGGCACGGATCCGCGCCGCGCCGAAATGTTCACGCAGAAGCTCGCGGATGGCTTCAACAAATTTCTCGCCGAGCTCCAAACCGAGGGATATCAGGCGCCGAAGGAAGTCGGAGTTCGGAGCACGGGCAAATACTTCGCACCAACTTTGAGCGGTGTCTGGGCGCGTTCCCCATATTTGCATAACGGATCGGTCCGCACCATGCAGGAACTGTTGACACCGCCAGGGCGACGCCAAAAAACTTTTCATCGCGGTTCGCGATTATTCGATGAAAACGCCATGGGTTACACAGATGAAGGCGCTTATACGCTCGACACGCGCGCAAGCGGCAACTCGAATTCCGGTCACGATTACGGAACGAAACTCTCCCCGAATGAAAAGCGTGATCTGGTCGAGTATCTCAAGACGCTCTGATCGGGAAGCGCTCACGAATGTCCAACGCTTGAGCTCCAACATCAGACCAACGCTCGATTCGCACTAAGCAGCCCGACCCAGGAACCGAAACTTTCGTAACAAGAGCACGGGCTAGGCAAGCGTTCTGCGGGATTGTCAAGCCAGGGTACAATTGCAGATACTCGCGCCATGATTACTAAAAATATTGGAATGCTGTTGCTCGCGATATATCTCATCGCCGTCGGTATCGTCACGCTCACCGGCCTTGGCATCGGCATCATTACTGGTGTGCTGGCGCTGCTTGCGGGGATCTTTATCTTGATTGGACGTTAGGCATTCAAGATTCACCCGAACAAGTCCATCATGTGCCTGGCGAGCTTCGGCCCGATGCCGCTTTCTTCGTGTTTGAAATAGACGAAGGCGTCAGTCCAGTTTGCGTTTTGTTCGCGCACGAACTCGGACCAGCGTTTCACGTCCTCGCCGGTGTAATCTTCGCGACGAAGCCGCAGATAACCGTAATCGGCGGTTGTTTTCTTCGGAGTCGCAATTGTGTCGGTATCGGCGATGCAAAGTGCGATGTTCCGCGATTTGAGTAGCTCGAAGATGTCATCGTCAAACCATGATTCGTGACGGAATTCAAAAGCTCCGCGCATATCCGGAAATTCGCGCAGGAATGAACTCAACACGTCCGCATCTTTTTTGAAGGTCGGCGGAAGCTGAAACAGCAGCGGGCCCAGGCGCTCGCCGAGACCCGTTACAACTTTGCAAAAGTATTCAAGCGTATCGGAACAATCGCGCAGCTTGGCCCAGTGGGTGATTTTCTGCGGAGCCTTGAGAGCAAAACGAAAGTTCTCCGGCGTTTGCGCCTTCCAATTCTCGACCGTCTTTTGGGCGGGAATGCGGTGAAAGGTGTAGTTGATTTCGGTCGTGGTGAATCGCTCGGCGTAAAACGGCAGCATCTTCGCTGCGGGGAGATCTTCCGGATAGAAGTTTCCCTTCCACTCCGAGTACTGAAATCCAGATGTGCCGATCCAGAAGTTCATATCGGCTTTCAGACTCAACCCTCCCTTGTGTAAACCTGGGCTTCAACTAAAAGAAAACATCTTACGCAAACATCGGCCGCACAGATCGAAGCCGAATCGGGTGTAGCGGCAAGTCCTCTAGATCCTCGAATTTAGATGGAAACGAGGGTTATCACTGCCGCAATCAAATAACAAAGGGAAAAACATGAAAAAAATACTATTGAGCATTGCTTTGGCGTTTGTGGCGCCGTTCGCGTGGTCCCAAGTCTCAGAGACTACCACCACGACGACCACGACCGACGCCAGCGGAACGATCACAGAGTACACGCCAGGTAGCGCGATCGTGCTTAGAGAAACCAGCGGCCCAGTCCGGTATCGCTTTGGCAATACTGTTACGTACGTGACGCGAAGTGGCCGCACTTTGGATGAAGACGTCGTAAGGACAAGGGTCAAAGTGGGTGTGCCCGTCCGAGTGCACTACATCCGGACCGGCCCCGACATGGTCGTGGACCGGGTGATCTTGGACGAGGATTAATCAGCTAGTTAGTTCGTCTCCAACGCGCCTTTCTGTTCCGCCAACAGGCGACCAGCAAAGGCGCGTTTTTTTTTGCGCTTAGCAGGAACTTCGAGATCGGAATTAGACCGATTCCCGTTCGATGCACGAATCGTCTGTTTTCCGCCTTCACCTTCTGCCCAGTCGCTTTTGGAGGCGATCCAGTTTCAGCATCCGCACGATCGCGCAATCTTCGCGCATACTACACCTTGTACCGCAGCGGCCTGAGTGCGTGAGTGAGTTTTTGCAAGCCTAGTTCCAGTCGCGTCTTCACAGTCCCAAGCGGAGCGCGCGTGGCCGCGGCAATTTCCCTGTGGCTTAGTCCATTGAAAAAAGCCAGTTCGACCGCTTCCCGTTGCAACCGAGGTAACGCCCGTAGGCTTTTTTTCAAAAACTTGCGAAGATCGTTTAACACAAGGCCTTCAGCCGCGTCGCGACGCGGAGTCTGTGATTCCTGGACTACACGTTTTTCGTACCGCTCTCGCGCACGAGAATAAGCCTGACGCCGGCGCAATCGGTCGATAGCGCGGCGTCGCGCGATGGTGACCATCCATCCTAGTGGTTTTCCGGCCTTGGGTGAATAACGGCCCGCTTCTTCCCAGACTTGGAGAAAAATTTCCTGCAAGACATCATCGGCTTCCGCTTCTTCATGAACCACGCCATCGATGGTGGCTCGGAGTCGTTTGCTATGCCGGCCATACAACTCAGCGAGCGCTTCATGACGCCGACGCGAAATATGTTTCATCAGCACCTCATCCGGCGCTGATGCGACCGCGGGCTGATCTAGAGTGGCCCCAATCATGCGCGACAGGCCTGCATTCGTAGCGTTGATTCAGGCCCGCGGCGTTGCCGTTTCCTTGCTACACCTCGCGTCCAATGCCTTTCGACCCGACCAGAAGGAACCGGCATTGCGTAACGCCACTGATGCGGCGTGGACAGGCATCCCAACGTCGGACAACACAGTTTGAATTTACTTCCAGGCAAACGGCGAATGTCCACTTGCCTTCCTTTAAATTTTCTCCCGCAAAGAACGCAGACCCGCTGGTCGTCGAGCGAATGCCAGCTCCTGAAAGGATCGCCTACGCGCAAGATCGAGAGGCGATCATCGAGATTAATATGAGCGATCATATGCAACGAGCACTCTGGTCATTGCATCAAGGCGCACAATCAGAGCGCGGGCTGATTGTATGATCGGATAAAATCCTACTACGCGCTGTGACAGCGGAAGCTGCAGCGCAACTTAAATCCAGAAACCAGCTGGAATAACAGCGTTCTTTGGAATCACAACGACGCCGTCACGAATGAAGTAATTGTCCGCATCCAAATTCTGCGATTTACCTTCCGGCGTGATCACGACTCCATCGCCGATGCGCGCGTTCTTGTCGATGATCGCGCGATCGATCACGCAATTTTTCCCGATACCTATCGGCGGCCGCAAAGAATCGGTTCGGCCAAGTTCAAAATAATCCGCGCCCATAACGATACTGTTTCGAATCGTGGCGCCGCTTTGAATCACGCTGCGTATTCCCACCACGCTTCGCTCCAGATGCGCATCCGAGATGATGCAGCCGTCAGAAATAATCGCCTGACGCAGCGTTGCGCCGTTAATTTTGCTGCCCGGCAAAAACCGCGGATGCGTGTAGATCGGCGAGTCGGGCTCAAAGAAGCTGTATTCGGGCACCACATCAGTTAGATCCAGATTTGCTTCGTAAAATGCGCGAATCGTTCCGATATCCTCCCAATAACCCTGGAAGATAAACGCGCTAACGTGCCGGTCTTTGATCGACGTCGGGATGATGTGTTTGCCGAAATCGAAGAGATCATTCTCCAGCGATTCGATAAGCACATTGCGGTTGAAAACGTAAATGCCCATCGACGCTTGAAATAATTCGTCGTCTTCAGTCGAACCGATCGCGCGGAGCAATTCCGGGCTCATCTTCATTTCCTGCAAACCAGATTCATTCGATGGTTTTTCGATAAACCCGGTGATCCGGCGATCGACGCTGCTCTGCATGATGCCAAACTCAAACACCTGATGTTGCGCCACCGGTTTCGTGGCCAAAGTGATGTCCGCGCCAAACCGGATGTGCTGATGCAGAATTTCTCGAAAATCCATCCGGTAAAGCTGGTCGCCGCTCAGGATGAGGTAATAATCGTACGGCCGCTCCAGGAAATAGCGCATGTTTTGCCTCACCGCGTCGGCGGTGCCCTGATACCATTGCGAGCCAGCAGGCGTTTGTTGCGCAGCGAGAATGTCCACGAAGCTGCGTGAAAAATTATCGAACTTGTAGCTCGCTTGAATGTGCCGGTGCAGCGACATGCTGTTGAATTGTGTGAGCACGTAAATCGAGCGCAGCCCTGAGTTCAGGCAGTTGCTGATGGGAACATCGACAATGCGATACTTGCCGCCAAGTGGCACGGCGGGCTTGGCGCGATCCTTCGTCAAAGGAAACAATCGCGTGCCTGCGCCACCGCCCATGATAATGGCAAGCGTTCGCTGCAATGTGCCCGGTGGCAGCGCTCCGACCGTTTTCTGGGTCGAATTTTGCAAAAGGGACTGATGCCGCGCCTGAGCTTGCATTGCGAATATGAATAACCCAGCATCCGCGGCTTTGCGGCAACTTTTTACAAGCGCACAATGCGGCCGGCCTCAATGTTGCGGCTACCGAAAGGCGCAACTACACTCCACAATCATGTGTGGAATTGTTGGCTACGTCGGGCGCGCGGACGCGACGCCGATTTTGCTCGATGGATTGCGCCGCCTTGAGTATCGAGGCTACGACTCAGCCGGACTCGCTGTTGTTGACGGAGGCAAGCTGGACACTCGCAAATGCGCGGGACGTATCGCGGGGCTCGCAAAGTTGGTCAGGAATCAACCGGTCGCAGGGTCGCTGGGCATCAGCCATACGCGCTGGGCCACGCATGGCAAAGTAAACGACGTAAACGCACATCCACACTTCGACGCGAGCGGCAAGCTGGCGCTGGTCCATAACGGCGTGATCGAAAATTATCAGGCGCTGAAGGCTGAACTCGTCCGCGACGGCGATACGAATTTTCGCTCCGACACCGACAGTGAAGTTCTAGCGCATCTGATCGGAAAACTTTATACCGATTCTTGCGCCAGCACTGTCGATGTACCAGGAAAAAAAGCCCGGCTATTCGAGGCGGTTCGCAGCGCGCTCCGGCGAGTAATCGGCACGTACGGCATCGCTCTCGTTCACGCTGATGTGCCCGACTTCATGATCGGCGCGCGCCGCGGCAGCCCGCTAGTGCTCGGGGTGGGCAACGGTGAAAATTTCCTGGCCAGTGATGTGAGCGCGATCGTCGCTTATACACGCGATGCGGTTTATCTAAACGACTTCGACGTCGTCGCGGCTGGGCCGGACAAATTCGAGATCAGTTCGCTTGCGGGCGACATCACAGAGCATCCGGTCAGCAAAGTCGAGTTCACCGCCGAAGATATCGGCAAGGGTGATTATCCCCATTACATGCTCAAGGAAATCTTTGAGCAGCCAAACACGGTACGCGACGCGATGCGCGGTCGGCTGAACCCGGAAGAATGCACCGCAAAGCTCGGTGGCCTCAACATGGCGCCGCCGCAATTGCGCGATGTCGGCCGCATCGTTCTCACCGGATGCGGCACCGCGCTACACGCGGCAAGAGTCGGCGAATATTTGATCGAACGACTGGCGAACATTCCGACCGAAGTGGATTACGCCAGCGAATTTCGCCATCGAAACACGCCCATGACGTCAGAAACGCTGGTGTTTGCCATCAGCCAGAGCGGCGAAACTGCGGACACGCTAGGCGCGTTGCGTGAAAGCAAGCGCAAAGGTTTTCGTACGCTGGGAATTTGCAACAACGTGGCGAGCACGATCGCGCGTGAAAGCGACGGCGGCGTTTACATGCACGCCGGACCGGAGATTGGCGTCGCGGCCACGAAATCATTTACGTCGCAGCTCGTTATTCTCACGCTTCTCGGGTTGCTGTTCGGCCGGATGCGCAATCTTTCGACGGCGGAAGGGACTCGCGTGATCGAAGCGCTCGAGGTGCTGCCCGAACAGATCGAAGCGGTCCTTGAACTGAACGATCAGATCAAGGAAATCGCCGGCAGATATGGGGACGCGAACGGTTTTCTGTTCTTCGGCCGGCAATTCAACTTCCCTATTGCTCTCGAAGGCGCTCTCAAGATGAAGGAGATCACGTACCTGTTTGCTGAAGGCCATCCGAGCGCAGAGCTCAAGCATGGCGTCATCGCCCTGATCCGTCCTGATCTGCCCTCGATCTTCATCGCACCGGATGATTCGGTGTTTTCAAAAAACCTGAACAACATCGAGCAAGTGAAAGCTCGCAAAGGCCCGATCATCGCGCTGACCAGCGGCAACTGCGCGAAGCATCTGAAAGGGATAACAAACGAGATCGTCGTGCTGCCGGAGGCGCCCGATTACGTGATGCCGATTCTCGCCGTCATGCCACTCCAGCTCCTGGCATATCATCTCGCCGTCGAACTCGGCCGTGACGTGGATAAACCTCGCAATCTCGCCAAAAGCGTGACGGTGGAGTGAGTCCACTTCGACGCGCTGAGTGACGATTGATCGAGTTTAATTCTCTAGCGGGTTCAACAACCGAAGCGCCAAGCTCATCGCCGCATGATGTGAATGGCAAGAATGCGGCTCTGATGCCGCGCCAATAGATAATCGACAAAATCGCCAATGATTGAGTTCGGCTTGTTGCCAAGCTTTGTCACGACGCGGCAGATCAGTGTCCTGCTGCGCGCGTGCCACTCAAGGTTAATTGCTCCGTGGAGGTCTCTCGCGCTGTGTATTTTGGCCCAGCCATGCGGACGGCCTGGCTGCTTATGCCAGATTTTGATAAAGCCGAATTTTTTCTCCAGTTGCGGATCGCTCATGATTTTGTTCCGCAACGATCCGGTCCCGGTCGCGATTACTTGAATCACTGTCTGCACTCACGCCTAGCTTCAGCAGGAAATCAGTTTTTTTGCAATCCTTGTTTCGCACGGAGCGGCGATCTAGAGGTCGGCCCTCCTTGGTTTGGATCACGGAACCAGCCAGCGATACATCACGTAAACGTCGACGTATTCGTTTTCCGGATGGCGAAAAGCGCCGGGCAAACTGCCGACGATCTTGAAACCGAGGTCCTGCCAAAGACGGATCGCGGCCACGTTCGTGGAAATCACAAAATTGAATTGCATCGCGCGAAAACCGAGCCGGCGCGCTTCGCTCAAGCAATGCTCGGCCATTGCGCGACCGATCCCCTGCCCGCGCGCATTTGCCAAAACCATGAACGCTGCGTTTGCGACGTGCGCCCCGCCACCGGACTGGTTAGGCCGCATGGTGTACGTGCCGGCGATGACGGCATGTTCCGCGTCAGCTGTAGGGGACGGCGCCTGCCGCGCCGCAGCCTCTGGCGAAGGGTGGCTTGCCGTCCCACGGAAGCTGTCAGCTTTCCCTACAGACGGCCGATTAATTTCCGCGACGTATGTGTGCGTGCCGGGCGCAAACCAGTAAGCCAGCGCATCCTCGCGCGACATGTTCCGATCCAACGCGTACGTATCGCCCGCCACTACGACCTCGTTAAAAATCTTCCAGATCGCGTCGCGATCCGCTTCGGTCGCCGCGCGTATTTTCATTTTCGGACAAATGAGGGTCTATTCCAGCCCAAGCAAGGCAGCGACCGCGGCGAGTTTTTGCTCCGCGCGCCATGGTCCGCCATTTGCCGGCGTTGATCGACCGAGATCCTGTATCGTCTGCCTCACATCGTCGCTCGATTGTTTCAATCGCGCGGCCACATGCTCATGAGCATCGCGCTCGAGGAAAACGTCACTGCGAATTCCCTGCTCCTGCAAAGCTTCCTCCACCGCCGAGCGAAACAGCCGGCCTTCAAGAGCATGCGCGCGAATGTGCGGATTTGCGATCGCAGCCGGATCAATCAGGCTTCCCACCACAAGCGCCGCCCGCCTGATCCGGTAACCTTTTTGCCGGTAGCCGGTCAGAAGCGTCCCAAGCGACTCTTGCGCAATGCATCGCACCACGCGCTCGCGTCGATTCAGTCTTGTCGAATCGGTTTCAAGTTTTCCCATGGCAGCGTGATACGGTTGCCGGGTTTCAGGAAGTCGCGGATCGGAAAGCTCGACGCGATTGACGTCTGCAAGTTGCGGCGAGTGCGCCCCCCTCGTTAGGAGCACAACGGCGGCCCAACCGGATTTTACACGAAACCCAAGAGCGGCAGTTCGGGGTCTGATCATCTCGTCCTGAACGTCACAGGGACTGTCGCTTGCCATCCCTGGCTCGGAGCAGACTTCCATTCACGAAGCGTCTTGATCGCAGCCTGGTCGAAGTATGGGTTTCCCGTGGATGTGACCATTTGAATATTGGTGACGTTTCCCTGCGCATCGAAAGTTAAACGGAAACGGCCTGTCCCTGATTGTCCAGGCAAAGATTGCCCTGGCGGAAATGACGGCGCAGGCGCATAGAGCAAACGCGGCTTCGGCGTACTGTGTGGTGTCGGACTTGTTTCGGCCAATTGCGGCCAGCGTGCCTGAGTCTCAGCCGTGACTCGAGACAACAATAAATCGAGCGCCGTGATCGGACGAGCGACCGTCTTTTCTCCAGCCGAAGTTACCACACCAATTACTTCGCCGTTCTCGTTTACAACAGGCAACCCAACAGAACTCGCAGGAGTCGATCCCGCGAGTTCCAAACGATCAGGGGCTTGCGCAGTGGTCGTCAGTTGACGCACGCCGCCTTCGCTTCCGGCCAGCGCGCTGCCCACGACTGCAACCGCTGTGCCGGCTGGCAACTCGCTGTTTTTGTTTAGTTCAAGAAACCTCAATAGCTTTGGGGGCTTCACGTCGGCCTTCAGCACCGCCAAATCCGACGACTTCGACGCTGCAAGAACGCCACTGACATTGTAAATGCCGCCATCCCCGGTTTTCGCAACGGCATTTACTGCACCTTCAACTGCATGCGCGGTCGTAACGAATCTGCCGTCTGCCGAGATAAAGAACCCACTCTCCGTCCGCAGCAAATTCCCTTTTGGATCAAACGCCGTCACCCAAATCACCGCAGGCTGGACCTTAGTCTCAACATTTGCTAATGCAGGCGGTAGAGTTTGGCCAGCGTTCGGTCGAGGGGACTGACTCACAGATGCCGCTGGCCGTGATTGCGACGCGGTTGCATTTGGTGGCGGTTGCGTTTGCTGCGCGAATAGAGGTTCGTCGAGAACCGTCGCACGTCCCACGACCACAAAGACCGTGATCCAAAATGCGCATCGCGAGAAGCACCGGACCCGAATTATCACGATGCAGTATAGTCTCGGGCAACCTAGGTTAATCAAGCCGGCAAAAAGGGCGTTCGTTCGGCTTTGGAAATATCCGTGATGAAAAAGCCGGCCTCAGGCCGGGCTACAACACTCCTAAAACCGTTCTAATGGCGCTTGAAATACTGAACCGCGCGTTCGTGTTTCTTCGCCGCAGCCTTTGAACTAAACGTGCCGAGATTTCTCCGTTTTCCCGTCTTTGGATTTTTCTTTCGCGAATACAGGCGATACTTGCCGGATTTCAGTTTCCTGATCACGCTTCATTGAACATTCGCAGACGACCTACACTCCGCGCGTTGATTTGTAGGGCACCGCTTCGGTTGGCCAATCAAGACACACGCAGGCGGAGCGCCTGCCCTACAAAGGCTTGGCCGAACGATTCGAAACCCAAAGCACAAGCAATCCGGCAAGAATCGCAAGATTCGTTTCCAAGTGCGCCGGGAAACTCCAGTGTTGACTGGCGTGACCGAAACAACCGCACGTGATGTCGAGTCCGCGAACTTTCGCTGCGATGGTGGCGAGCGTGAAGACCATGATCAGCATCGTCAAAATCGCGAGCGCGCCACGATATAAAAAACGAAACACAAGCCCGACCGCACAGAAAATCTCCAGCCAGGGAAGATAAAACGCGAGCACGACACTGATAGGCCACGGCAGAAGTTTGTAATTATCGATGTCGCTTGCGAATTCCCCGGGATTAGTCAACGACAATTTCCGAAGATCAATCAAAGCTTCTCCAAACCTGAGATGTTGCAAACCAGCAATCAAGCGATCTAAGTCGAGGATCTTAGTGAGACCGGCGAAAATGAAAATCGCGGCGAGGACGAAATCCAGAATGCGCCAAAAGATGTATGATCTTTGATGTTTGATGTTTGACGTGATGACGCCTGCCGGCGATTCGACGTTGAGCGTTGGGCGTTGGACGTTCGATGTTTGCTTCATCTGTTCTTTTTCAGCCACGCTTCCCAGCCGCCTTCGAGCACGAACACGTCTGGCAGTTGCGCTTCCTTGCGCAGGCGGCGGGCTACTTCCCGGCTGGCGTTACAACTTAGGCTGCTGCAATAGACGATGACTTTTTTCCCGGGCGCCCAAACTGCCAAAAATTGTGGTAGCAATTCGTTCCACCGGTCTTCATTCAACGAAATCGCGCCGGGAACGTGATCGCTCGCGAACTCATCGTCCGGCCGCGCATCAACCCAGATGGCAGTGTCGCCCCAGGTGCGCGCCTGCTCGACAGTTACCATTTCCGACGGCGGAATGGCGGAGCGCCACGAAATCTTGTCGCGGAAGTAGATCGCCTCGCCTGCCGCAGGGAGAAGCGCCAGCGCTGCCACTACGGCAGCCTGGCGTACCACTAAGAATTTCAATGTGTTTGACCAGTCGGAGCAGTTGGGCGAGCCGGGGCAGTCGGACCACCTGGAGCACCTGGAGCAGTCGGCGCGTTGGTGATCCGCGCGGTGGCGTAAAACACCTTCTGTGAATCCTCGGGCTGAATCGTCAGCATCGAAGCAACCACCTTGTTCGTGTCCTGCGGTTTCACGTCGATTTTGAACTGACCGTTACCCGCTTCCTCTACTTTGGCTTGAAAATCCGCAGTGGAAGAGGTGACCTTGATATGTTTGACAGTGAAATCTTTGCCTACTTTTACATTAATCGTCTTTGAATCCGGTTTGTCGCCCTGTTTCCAAAACACGAAGTTTGGGGTGATCTCGAGCTGCTGCGGAATTTCCGCCTTCAGAGTGAGAACCGTCTTTTGATTTGTGGCCTCATCGGTCTCCACACTCACGGTTTTGATCTGAGTGCCGGTACGATCGCCGATGTTAAACGTGGCCGTAATCTCGCCTTTTTCGCCGGGCGGCACTTCCTCCTTTTGCGTTTGCGCGGTGGTGCAACCACAGGAGGCGTGAACAGACTTAAAGTGCACCGGCGTCTTGCCGGTGTTCTGATATTTGAAATGGCCCACCGCCTGTTTGTCGTTCGGAGCTGGATGCAGCTCGATGCTGGTCTGGTCCCATTTCAGCTCGGCGCGCGCGCTCAGGCACAGGATCGTCAACAGGGTGAAACCGAAGATTGGTGTTTTCATTTTTGGGAATAGAAGCGCGTAATATAATCAGCAACTGCTTCTCGCCAAGCCCGAGGTGGCGAGCCCGTTAGCTCGGTGTATTTCGCGCTAGAAAGCACGGAATAAACCGGGCGGCGCGCGATCCAGTTGGCCATGTCGTTTAGTTTGAGCGCGCCGACTGCTCTCGCTTTCAGCAAAACCCCAGCGTCGTGACAGCAATCCAGCGCCCATTGCGCGTATTCTCGCCAACTGCATTTTCCGGCGTTTGCGAAATGCAAAATGCCGCCTTCGACGCCGCGATCGAAAAACTGTGGCAACATCCGGGCAATGTCATGGGTATATGTAGGCGCGGAAAACTTATCCGCTATCGCATCCACCTCTTCACTTTCCTGTGCGCACTTGATTATCGCATCAATGAAACTTGGCCGGTCAGGACCAAACACCCAGGACACCCGCACAACGAGATGCCCTTTTTCAGCTTCAAGCACTTTCTTTTCTCCGGCCAGCTTTGATTCCCCGTAAACGCTTATCGGGTTTGCTTCATCTTCTTCGGTGTACGGCACGCGTTTCTCCCCATCGAAAACGTAATCGGTGCTGAAGTGAATCAGCTTCGCATCTTTTTCGTTGCAGACTTCGCCAAGAACACCCGGCGCTTCTGCGTTGATCAGAAACGCACGATCGCGCTCCGTCTCGCAAAGATCGACACTCGTGAACGCCGCAGCGTTAATCAGCACGTCGAAACTCGTCGCGCGCAGTTTCGAACACACGCCGCCCAAATCCGACAAATCAAGCTGCGCACGATTGAAGCCGGCCACATCGTAGTTCTCTTGAAGTTGTTGCACGAGTGCCAAGCCGAGTCGGCCGCCTGCACCGAGAATTAGAAGCTTCATTGGGCTCCAATCTGACGTCACACGCCTTCCACTTTGAAGTTCACGCTGCCGCGGCCGTCGCCAGTTCGCTGTGGTGCGTGAGGAATGTCAGCTCCACAGCGGTGGACTCAACGAGACGCAATGCAGTCGCCAAATGCAGCGCGGCCAAAGTGCCGAGCGGAGTCAGGAGCGACTGCGATGCTCTGTTCAGGATCGATTGCGTCAGCTCCAGCAGTTCGAGCCCGTCAAAAATCGCTCGCGCTTTCTCAACAATATCGGCGACCTCACGATCCGCAAGAGCACCACGCAGGCGTGTCCGATCGATTGTACGTAACACTTCGACGCGAAGCAGTTCACTGCTGTAAGCGCGTTCTCATAGCCCCCATTCTCGAAGTGAGCCAGCCTCACGCTGGATTTTCCGTATCACCACTACGGACGCATCAAGATAGACCATCATTGCCGCCGCCGATCTGCCAACAGCTCAGCAAGCAAGTCCACCTGAAGATTCATACCCCTGATTTTCCTGAGCGACGAAACCGGTTTCTTGGCGGGGATAATCTTCGGGTCGGCCGGCGGAGTTCTTTGTGACGGCACTATACGGGCAATTGGATGCCGATGGGAAGTGACGACGATTTCCTTGCCGTTCTTTGCTGCCGCGAGATAGCGACTCAGATTAGTTTTGAACGTGGCAACACTCACGGCTTTCATGGCCATTAATCTGGCCTTATCAAGGCCATAAATTCAACTACCAACGTAAACAGCTCAATATCGTCCAGTGCGCTCGAGAAGCGGTTGCCACCACGACGGATTATCGATGTACCACTGGATGGTCTCGTCGAGGCCTTCCTTGAAGCGGCGGCGCGGTTTCCAGTCCAATTCGCGTTGAGCAAATGAAGAATCGATCGCGTAACGACGATCGTGGCCAAGCCGATCCGGCACAAACGAAATGAGGCTGTGGGGTTTTCCGAGCCGGTCAAGAATCATTCTGACAAGGTCGAGGTTGACCATCTCGCTGTTGCCACCGAAATTGTAAACCTTTCCGGGTTTGCCTTCGAAAAGTGCGGCGACGATGGCGGCACAATGATCGTCGACATGAATCCAGTCGCGTACATTCATGCCGTCGCCGTACACCGGAAGCGGTTCGTCGCGGAGCGCCTTGATGATCATGAGAGGAATTAATTTCTCGGGGAATTGGTAGGGGCCGTAATTATTCGAGCATCGCGTCACAAGCACTTCCTGGCCATACGTTTTGTGTGACGCGAGCACGAGAAGATCGGCGCCGGCTTTGCTGGCGGAATATGGCGAACTGGGATCGAGCGGCGATTGCTCGGCGAATTTGCCTGTGGGCCCGAGCGACCCATAAACTTCATCTGTTGAAATTTGGATGAATCGCTGAACGCCATGACGTCGTGCACAGTCCAACAGCACGCTAGTGCCGATGACGTTTGTGTGAATGAAGTTCAGCGGATCGTTGATACTCCGATCGACATGCGACTCAGCCGCGAAATTGATCACCGCGTAGAACCGATGGTCGGTCATCAATGCGTCCATCAGGTCAGCGTTTGCGATATCGGCTTTGAAAAATTCGTAACGCTCGCCATGTTCTTCGACCACGCCGTCAAGATTGGCGATATTGCCGGCATACGTGAGCACATCAACGTTGGTCACATACGCCGGCTTGTAATGTTGCAAAATATATCGAATAAAGTTGCTCCCGATGAATCCGCAGCCACCGGTGACAAGGATGCGCATGGCAGCGCGTACTAGCAGTGCCGAGCGCAGCGCGCTAGCAGAATCTGCTCCGGGAATCGCGCGAGTCCGCGATTACTTGGAGCAGTGGAAGGTTCGTTTCGCGGGAATGGATTGGGTCCCGTGGCTGATCCTAGCGCTGGCTGCGTTCCTGCGCTTTTTCCTGTTGGGCATCAAGCCGCCGCACTTCGACGAAGGCATCAACGGGTGGTTCGTCGATCAGGTGATGAAGAACGGGTTCTATCGCTACGACCCGACCAATTATCACGGCCCACTTCACTTTTACGTTCTTCTGCTATTCGAGAGTTTGTTTGGACGAAACGTGTGGGCGCTGCGTTTGCCTGTCGTGCTGGTGAGCATCGCTTGTGTCTGGCTGGCGCTGAAGTTCGAGCCGCTAGTAAGTCGAAACGTGAGCCGAATCGCAGCGCTGGCGATGGCGGTCTCGCCGGGCTTCGTTTTTTACGGTCGCTACGCCATCCACGAAGTCTGGCTGCAATTCTTCTCGACGATGTTCATTTTGGGGTTGCTCGGTTTGTGGAGGCGCGGGACGCTGACCTACTTGTGGTACGCCGGAATGGGGCTAACCGGCATGATCCTCACGAAGGAGACCTACGCCATTCATGTTGCCTGCGCGGTTCTTGCTATTCCAGTCCTCCTCGTTTCCATCG
>Ga0126383_10000340_pt1 | contig 25146 bp, 17 predicted proteins | sample PanSoiMetPlot_35_FD_96882 | JGI IMG/M metagenome (GOLD analysis project Ga0126383, IMG submission 96882) | Tropical forest soil microbial communities from Panama - MetaG Plot_35 | ecosystem: Environmental > Terrestrial > Soil > Tropical forest > Bulk soil | place: Panama | collected 2016-02-17
CGCTGGCCGAAGGACCGGCCGCGGCGGTGGAAGCATTTAAAGACGAGCTGGTAACGGGGCCGCGATACTCAACGGTGAATCATTTTGAAGAAATCACCCTTGAGCCTTCGAATAGTTATTCGTCATTTCGCATTGAGCGTTAACCACGGACCAAGAAGGGTCAGTATCAAAAAGGGTCAGTACCATTCGCGTGAGCGAATGGATCCAGCGCCACCCCTGATGAAAGTGCCAGCTTGACCCACCCGCTGACGCAGGTGGTACTGACTCGTTGACGATATTCGCTGAAACCGCGACGGGTATCTAATCGTAACAACAACTCACATGGACCCCGCGCCCACACTGATTCTCGATAACATCAGCAAGAGTTTCGGCGACTTTACTGCGGTCAGCAATCTCAGTCTGCAGGTCAAACCGGGACGGGTGTTTGGTCTGATCGGCCCCAACGGCGCCGGCAAGACGACCACCATCCGCATGATCGTCAATATTACGGTTCCCGACTCCGGACGCATTCAGTTGCTCGGCCAATCGATGACCACGGCTTTGCAGGATCGGATTGGCTACCTGCCTGAAGAGCGCGGTCTCTACCGCCGCATGAAAGTCGGCGAGCAGCTAAGATTTTTTGCTGAACTGAAGAATCTCACCGGCGCGGAAGCGGAAGCTCGCATCAACCGGTGGCTGCAAAAACTTCAGTTGCTTGACTGGAAAGACAAGCGGACGAAAGACCTGTCCAAGGGAATGCAGCAGAAGGTCCAGTTCATCACCGCGGTCATTCATGAGCCGGATTTGCTGATTCTCGACGAGCCCTTCTCCGGGCTGGATCCGGTCAATGTCGAGCTGATGAAGGAAACAATTCTGGAACTCAAGGGCGCCAACAAGACCATCATTCTGTCGACGCACCAGATGGAGATTGCCGAAAAGCTGTGCGACGACGTCTGCATGATTAATCGATCGCGCAAGGTACTCGATGGGCGCCTGCGTGACATCCGGCGCAGCTTTGCGCATAACGCGGTGGCCATCAAAGTCGAAGGCGTGGATGGGGTGCTCAACGATCCGGAACTGGTCGCGAGCCTGCGCGAGGTGGGCGAAGAGGTCGAGGTCCTGCTGGCGCCTGATGCCAATCCACAGACCTTGTTGAAACGGCTGGTTGAGGCGGGCGCGGTAATCGGCAAATTTGAACTGGTGGAGCCAAGTCTGCACGACATCTTCATCCAGAAGGTGAGGGAAGCGGCGTGAACAAATTACTGGCCGTTATCAAACGCGAATACGTTCAGCGAGTGCGCACCAGGTTCTTCGTGATTGCGACGATCCTCGGGCCAATTCTGATGAGCGCTTTCACGATTGTTCCCGGCATGATGATGATGATGCATTCGGGCGGTCCCACGCGGATCGCGGTCATCGATCAGACGGGTAAGATCTATGCCTCTCTGGCGAAGGATTTAGAGAGTGGCGACCGTCCCCGCCAACTTCCTTCGCCCACGACCGCAATTACCCAGCCGGTCGCGCCGGGCGGGTCGCAGGAACAAATCAAGCAGGCCGGGCAGATGACCCGGACCAACTTCGAGCTGCAACAGGTGCCCGGCGGAAATCAATCGGTTGACAATCTTAAGAACCAACTCGAAACCAAAATCCAGAATCGGGAAATCGACGGCTACGTGTTTCTGCCGGCTGATTTGCTGAAAGGTGGGCGGCCGGAATATCGCGCGCGCAACGCCGCAGATTTGTTTACGCGCGAGGCGATTCAAAGCGCAATCGGCAGGGCCGTCCGTAGTCAGCGTCTGATAGACGCAGGCATCCAGCCGGAAGAGATCGAGCGCGCCTCGGCGCCGGTAGATCTGCGTTCGGTCGGCGAAGCCGGGCAGGAGAACCAGGGTGAAGCGGGCTTTTTCCTCTCGCTGGGAATGGGCATCTGGATCTATATGAGCGTGTTGCTCTACGGCCAGGTAGTGCTCGGCGCAGTCATTGAAGAAAAGGAAACACGGATTGCCGAGATTCTGTTTTCTTCCATCCGTTCATTTCCGCTGATGATGGGAAAACTGATCGGAGTCTCACTGGTGGCCCTGACTCAGATGAGCATATGGGCGCTGGCATTTCTTGGATTTTCGGCCTGGGCGGCGGGCGGCCCCATTGCCCTGCCACGCGTCCCGCCAATCGTGTTCCTTTATCTTTTGGTTTTCTTCCTGATGGGGTATTTCATTTACTCAACTGTCTACGCGGTGGTGGGCTCGATGGTGACGACGACCCAGGAGGGTGGACAGGTGGCGATGCCGATCGTGCTGATGCTGGTGGCCGGATTTTTTCTCTCGTTCAATATCATCCGTAATCCGAATTCACCGTTGGCGTTTTGGGCCTCGCTGTTTCCATTTTTTGCGCCGATCACCATGCTGGTGCGCATTGTGACTGAAACTCCACCTTTGTGGCAGATTCTGCTTTCGTTAGCCATTGGCTTCACCACGGCGGTCGGGCTGATTTGGCTGGCCTCACGTATCTATCGGGTGGGGATGTTGATGTATGGCAAGAAAGCGACGATTCCGGAAGTCATGCGATGGGTGAGACAGAGTTGAAGGCGCCGGGGCAGTAGCCCGACCGTTAGCGAGGGCTTTATGCGTTGATATGAGCCTCCCTGACGGTCGGGCTACTGTCCCGCGTCCCTTAGCCCGTATGCCAATTGAAATTGAAAAAAAGTACCGGCTGACCAAGACGCAGCGCCGCGCCATTGAACAACGGCTGCGAGAGGTGTCGCTGCTGCCCGGCGAACTGGAGCACGAGGAGAACACGATTTATCGCGGCGGCGTGCTGGAGCGGCCGGGTTGCGCGCTGCGGCTGCGGCGCGTTAATGGCCGCGCAAAACTGACGTTCAAGCAGCGCCGGCCGAGTAAATCGGCGATCAAGCATCAGGACGAAACTGAACTGGCAATCGCCGACGCCGACGCCATGGCAGCGATCCTGGCCGCGCTCGATTTTCGCCCTGGCCTGATCTATGAAAAGCGCCGCACGCGTTGGCACGTCGGCACGGCCATCGTCGTGATCGACGAACTGCCGTTTGGCCTGTTCATGGAAATCGAAGCGTCCGTCAGGGAAATCAAGCGAGTTGAGAAATTGCTGAGTGCCGAGAATCTTCCCGCTGTGATGGAGACTTATCCCGCCTTGACGCGCCAACTGGGAGAAATGAATCGCGGTGTGATTGAAGCCAGATTCGCTCCGGTGCGGCGGCGGGCAACTTCCCGGAAGGGGGTTGGGTAATGCGGCCGTCCCTCACGGCCGGGGCTGGGTGAAACTTAATAGTCGCGCTCGTGAACTTCCACTCGCTGCACTGAGAAAACCACCCTCATTGTCTCAGGCCTCCGGTCGAGCGAAGCCGGCACGAAGGCTGCATCTTGTCGTAAAGCATTTGCCACATCCTGAAGCATGCGCCGGTCGCGTGGCGCTTGCACGACGTTAGCCAGCGACGCCGAACCGTTGGTGAAGACGTCCGCGACGATCATCATGTCATCCTGCCGGTTCGCGCCGTTCTGACGGTTTTGCTGCGGCTCCCAACTCAGGGTGGCCAGAGCTCCGCCCGGATTCAGGCTGGGTGATTCAGCATTGTAGGGCGTGCGCAGCGCCGCATAACTCTCCGGCGAAATGGGCTTGTTGATGTCGTAGGTACTGACGAACAGCTCTCCGGGTTCCTCGGCCTGGATTTGCTCATAAGCGGCCGTGGCCTCGTGCAGAGCGATCATATGCGGGCGCAGAGCGGCAAAAACCGAAATGAAGATAATGATCGATGCCAGCGAGCTGAAGGCATAACGCATCGGTCGAGGTTGCAGCCACTTCACGGCCCAATCGTTGACGCGATCAGCTGTAGTTGCATTGCGCCGCGCGCGGACTTCGGCGGCCTTCACTGCCAGGGCGGAATTAATTTGCGGGACCAGGTCCGAGGGAATGGCGGGCCTGGCAAGCATAGCCAGCCCACTCCGCAAATTACGAAGCTCATCGACGTGTGCGCGACAAACGGGACACGTCTCCAGGTGCTGATAACAGGCGTTCCTTTCCGCGGGAGTCAACCCGTCATCAACGTAGAGCGAAAGCGAATGTCGAATGGCGTCACAGCTCATAAGATTTTTCGATTTCGGATTGCGGAGTTCGGATTGTTCCGTTCAATCCGCAATCCGAATTCAGCAATCCGCAATTCCTCCGAATGGCTCGCCAACCCGGCCGGTTTGCTCAGCCCTGGGAGCGAAGCGCTGCGGATGTTGCTGGCCACTTTACTAACGCTCCCTGGCGGCTGATCGCCCGGCCCTGTTTTGACAAGTCGTCACTTCGACCCAACTTGGCACCGAGTTTCTGTGACGCCGGGCAGGCGGACCATTAGTTTTACAAAGAACCTTCCAATTGCTTGCGCAACTCTAAACGGCCACGTGAAATCCGCGACTTGACCGTGCCAATACTGATTTGCAGGGTTTGCGCGATTTCTTCATAGCTGAATCCTTCAACGTCTCTGAGAACCACCGCCTCGCGAAATGAGCGGCGCAAGCCGTTTAGCGCTTCACGCAGTTGCGACTCGCGCTCGCGCGCCAGTGTCTGTTCTTCGGGGCTGGGTGAATTCTCACTCGGCAAGATGGCCGCGAGCGGCGTCTCCCGATGATTATCGGCGGCGTCGAGCGAAACGGTGACGTCACGCCTTCGTCGCCGCCACCATCGCCACCGATTGCGGGCCTGATTGATGGCGATGCGATAAATCCAGGTTTTCAAAGACGCATCGCCGCGAAAGCGTTCGATGTTTTGAAAGGCCCGTAGAAACGTCTCCTGCGTCAGGTCGCGCGCTTCCTCGGCATCTGAAGTCAGCCGAAAGAGCAATGCATAGACATCGCCGGAATGTTCACCCACCAGCCGCTCGTAAGCCAGCGTGTCACCGCGGCGCAATTTTTCAAGGAACTGTTCTTCCGCCGATGGGCGTAGTTCGAACTCCGCTGCCGCAGCAACGCTTCCTATGTCCGCATGTCCGCGGAGTGCAATCTGCTCTCCGTAGCTCATTCGGAAGTCCCCCGATCCAGAAGTCCGGAAACCGCCCCGCCACGGTGCTTCTCAGGCTGGCAAACGGTTAGACAGCGGCCCGGCCCGTTTTGTTCCCCCGCAAATGTGGAAAGTATGGCGTACACGACAATGATTGGATGATAGTTCACCGCGCCAGCGTTGCGAAACGTTACGCAATCTAAAAACTGCCAGGTCTTTCTGGCGGCTCGGCAAACAGACTGTGTGCTTACAGGCGTCGCTTGACAACGTTGTGAGCCGCCGCTAAATTCGCTGTTTCTGCGATCATACACCAAATTGAACGCAATCTACTGAGCATTCTTGCAGAAGGAAGTCCCTTGGCTAAGTACAATAAGAAACGCGCCCGCGAACTGAAGCACGACCGCTTTCGCGACGCCACCATGCTGCTCGCCGATCGGCTGGCAGACCGAATCGCCGGTCGTCGCCAACAGATACTCTACGGCCTGGTTGCCCTCATTGTGGTGGCGATCGGCATTTACGCAATCGTGCGTTGGCGCAACAAGCACGCCGACGAGGCAGCGGCGGCCATGGGGAGAGCCATCGCAATTAACGAGGCGGACATCGGCCCCAATCCTCCGCCGGGATCGCGCGATCCGTTTTTTACCAGCCAGCAGGAACGCTCTGAAAGAGCCATTCAGGAATTCGAGAAAATCGCCGCGAAGTATGGCGAGCCCTACCGCACCGAAGCTCGTTACTTTATAGCCAGTAACGAACTGGTTACTGATCGGCTGAAAGGCGAGACCGACCTGCAAAATCTGACGAACGCGAGCGGCGATGTCGGGGTGCTCGCCAAATACGCGCTGGGTCAGGCCAAGGAATCCGACGGCGCGCTCGATCAGGCGGCCACGCTTTATTCGCAGATCGTTTCGGCAAACTCGCCGGTGGTCACTTCAGACAGCGCGAACCTGCGCCTGGCAGTCGTCTATAACAAGCAAGGCAAGAAGAAGGAAGCGGCGGATATTCTCTTCAACATGATCTCAACGGCGCGCAACGCCAAGGACAAGGACGGCAAACCGATTCCCGAATCGGCCGCCTCCCGGGCTGCGGCGCAGGAGCTTCTCAAGATCGATCCGACCCGCCACGCGACCCTGCCCGCGCCGCCATCACCGCTTGGCCTGTTCTGATTTTTCAGAATGGACAATCTCGCGCATTCGTTGGTCGGCCTGACAGCGGCAAAGGCAGGCCTCGAAAAGCTCTCGCCAGGCGCGACCACGGTTTGCGTCGTCTCGGCTAATCTCGCCGACGCAGATTTCATTTCACTCTTCTTCGGCGACCGCTGGACCTTACTGCAATATCATCGCGGCATTACCCATTCAATCGTGGGTACGTTGGCAATCGGTTTAGTGGCCCCGGTCGTCGCGCTGTTTATCGAACGAATCGCGGCGCGCGCGCGTGCACGAAAGCCGCGCATCCGTCCCGGCGGATTATTCCTCGCTTCTTTGATTGCTGCCGCCACTCATCCCATTCTGGACTGGACCAATAATTATGGAGTTCGCCCCTTCCTGCCGTGGAGCCCACGCTGGTTCTACGGCGACCTGGTTTTCATCGTCGATCCTTACATCTGGCTGGGGTTGGGCGCAGTCGCGTTTCTCTTAACCAGCGACAAAAGATGGAAGTTAATCGGCTGGGCTGTGATTGGGCTCATCGCCACCGCAGTCATCTCAGCCGCCACGCGCCAGAGTGGCCCGGGATTCACCGCAGTTAAAGTGGCCCTGACCATCTGGGTGATTGCCATCAGCGGTGTAATCGCGTTGCGTTGGCTCGGCAAACAACAGGGTTTAGGCCGGCGGGCTGCGTTCACCGCGCTGGTGGCGTTGGTTTTCTACTGGGGAGTCTTGGCGGCCGCTCATGCAGCCGGGGCAAGACGGACCCTCGAAGTCGCGGAAAAGATTGCCGCCAACAATGGCGAGCAACTCCTTCGCACTGCCACGATGCCAACCGAAGTGTCACCCTTAAGCTGGCAAGCCGTCGCGGAAACCAATCTCGCGGTTTACCGGTTTACCTTCATCCTCGGAGTTGGCTTCAGCGATCCGCAGGCCACGCGCTTTCCCAAGCCGGCCGGACTTGAGCAGCAACTGGTGTCAGTGGCTGAAAGGGATCGGCGCGCGCGGGCGCTGTTGGGATTTGCGCGTTTCCCAATCGCCCGCGCACCCTCAGACAACTGCGTCGGTCAGGCTCTCGTTCAATTTGCCGATTTACGCTACACTGAACCGGGTCGCGGGCGGGGAAATTTCTCCGTGAATGTCCCGATCGACTGTCCATCTCAATAGTCAGACGAGTAACGGGGCGGGACTTGTGCCTGCCTGCAACGATCAACCGGAAACGCGAGGGGCGAGCCTCTCCCCACACATTTGTGGACAGGATTGAGTCGTTTGCACGAGCAATTAGAAAACTTCACAGACGCGACGTCGCGCAAGAACGCGTTCGATAAGACGCGCCGCCGCAAACTCGCTTCGATTAGAGTTTCGTCGGGCGGCTACCTGGCGGTCGCGGCGGTCATGACTTTTGCGGCCCTGATCTGTCTGCGAACCCATCGCGATCTCCCGGCCCTGATAATTATCTTCAGCACCTGGACGACGATTCCATTGCTCGTCTTTACCGATCGTTTGAGCTTCGACGGGTCGACCCTTCGGCGCAGCGGTTTCAGCGCCTTGGTGCAGAGGTTCTTCTCTAAAGGAACGCTGACCGTTGCCCTTAATGACATCGAAAGAGTAGAGGTCAGTAGCGTGCGGACGCTGCGGCGCGGCGGCAACGTGCGCTATCGCTATCGCGTCGATGTGCTGGCCGGTGATTCATCGCTGACGTTTTCTTCCGGTCCAAACTTCCGCCGCATGGTCCGGGCGCTGCTGCCGCGGATCGCGCCGTACAAGCTGGATGCGCGCGCCTTTGAATTGCGCGATCACCTGACTGAGCCGGCCGCCGTGCGCGCCGAAGCCGAACGGCTGGGCATTGCTTCCGCGGACGTGCTGGAGAATACGAGCGAGACGGCCAAGACCATCGAGCGGCGGCGACGGGATCTTTCAGCCACGACTTCAGATCAGGACATTGAGCGCGCCGCGCTGTTGCGCAGGTGCGCGAATGATCTGCGCATTGCCGGGCGGCTCAAGCAATCAGCGGAGGCCTTTCGGCGCGCTTTGCTGATTACGCCGCGAAACGCCTGGATGATCTATGAATACGCGCGCCTGCTGAGATCTCAGGCGAGCGCCTTTGGCGATGCGCGTTTGCTGGGACGAGCCTGCGCGGCGTTGAAGCTGGCGGCCCAACGCGCGCCGCAGGATGGGCCTTTGCTGGAGCGGGTCGGCGAAAGCCTGCTGGAATATTGTGACCCGGTGCGCGCGGCCAAGATTTTCCGCCAGGCCATCGATGTCGATGAAAATTCCTACCGCGCTCAGCTCGGACTTGCGGAAGTAGCTTTGACGGACGGAAAGCTGGCGCACGTCATCCATCACTATTATGACGCGGAGCGGTTTGCCCCGGACAAGGCCACGGCCAGATTAGCGCAACGCGAGGCCGACTATTATTCGCGACTGAATAACGACGAAGATTATCTCGCTTCTGAACTGCGGCGCATGAATTGGCTCGAGGGCGCAGCGCGCATCCAGCATGTGTGCGCGCGCTTGAGTTTTGCGGCTTTGCTGATTGCGCTGATTTCTTCGTCCGTGGATCAGATTGTCGCGGGGTTGGCGTGGGCGCTGGCTTCCTCGTCGATTATCGCCTGGTCAGCATCGCTGATCACTAGAAGGCTTCTGATGACCCGCGGCCGCGCCCAGACTGACGCGTAACTTCGCCGCGTAGCGACGATATTTATAGATTCCAAATCTTGGGCTCAATGGGAGAGGGGGCGAAGTGCAATGCATTTCGCCCCTCTGCGTCATATCCTTTTTATAGGCGGATTACGTCGTCAATTCATTCGGCGGATTCTTTTTTGACGTCGCTCGTTTGGTTCCACCGGTCTTCCGCGCCGTGGATCTGGGTTTCACGGTGCGCGCTTTCTGTTCAGACGCCGACGCCACCGCCTCGGTTCTCGCGATCGGTGGATTTAACAACGCGTCCCAACGGTATTGCGGCTCGCGCCCAGACTCGCCCAGGCGCTTGAACACGAGATTGGTTACCGCCTCAGTCACCCAGTTGTGATAGAACTCGCCCACCGACTGCAACTCGGCATCCGGGGCCGGATTCATGAAATCGATCGCGTAGGGAATGCCGTCCTTGATCGCAAACTCCACCGTGTTGATGTCATAACCGAGCGCCGAGCAGAGCGTCCGCACGTCATGGACCACGCGCACCGTTAATTCAGGCGAAAGGTAATTCGGATCGTAAACGTACTGCTCGCCCGACAAGTACGGCTTGCGCGGATCGTAAGCCATGATCATTACTTCTTCCTGCCCGATGCAGTAGCAGCGCACGAACTGATCGAATTCAATGCCTTCCTGCAAAGTCATGCACAGCGTTCCGGTCTGATCGTATTCATTGATCAACTCCTCGAGCGAATTGATTTTCGAGACATTCTTCCAGCCGCCACCATCGAATGGTTTCATGAACGCCGGGAACCCGACGTAGTCGATGATGGCCTGCCAGTCGAGCGGAAATTCCAGATTGCGCAGGCTCTCGCTGACGATGCCCTCCATGTAGTCCTTCTGCGGCAGCAGGACCGTCTTGGGCACGGCCACCCCGAGCTTTCGCGCTAATGAATAATTGAAAAACTTGTCGTCGGCCGACCACCAGAATGGGTTGTTGACGATGAAGGTGCCTTCCAACGCCAGACGCTTCAGCGTGGCGCGGTAGAAAGGTACCTCGTGTGAAATGCGATCGATTACCAGGTCGTATTGCGGCGGCGTGTCGTGGCGAATGCCGCCTAGCTTGAGATATTCCGCCACCACCTCGCCTTTGCCGCGTTCATTAATGTTCTTAATCAGCGCTTCCGGAAAAGTCTTTTCGCGCCCAACTAAAATGCCAACTCGTTTCATTAGAAGTTCCTCTCTGTCTCGATCAAGGCCACGCATACTCGCAAACGAACGGGTAACGCGCCGGACTAATCAAAGGTCTGTTTTTGGTATGGATTCTAGTTAAAACGTGGGTTCTGAATTTGTCAAACGAGTCGGTGCTTACCAATGCAATAAAACTCACGCAGCGACTGAATGGCGAACGAATCTACTGCCAGGCGATAGCAAAAAGCATTGCGAATGAAAAAAGTAAGTGGTATACAGCGCACCGTTACCTGACATAGCAAATCAACGGCTGAAGCGGCGCGGTGCTTCGCAGGGAATACGTGTACCCAATCAGCCAAGGCAATTGAATCAGCTCTAGCTAGACGCCGGCATTTCCCGATGAATGTCGCCCCGGTGAATCGGCAACCAAAACCTACAGGCCTAGCCTGGCCTTATCCGCGTTCGCGCGGGTGTGGCTTCGGCTCCGGCACATCAATCTGCAAATCGCTCGCTCCTTTGGCAAAACGTGCGGCGAGATTTGGCGTTGCTCCGTTCCAAAACGACGACCGAAAGGACCTTCAAATGAAAACGAACTCAAAAGCTCTCTCCGGCAAACTGTTCTTGTTGTCCATGGTTTCTCTGTTTCTGCTGCCGCTTGGTGCTGCGGCCCAAACCAGAAGCGGCAGCACGGATGGACTCGGAGACAGTAAAGCAGCGATCGCGCCTGTCCTCGAGCCAGTGGGACAGCTCGACGTGAATGCCAAACTGAAGATTATTAGTGGCGGGTTCTTTTTGAAGAGGGGCGCATCGCTGAGAGTATTGCGGGGGAGAGCCTTGTCGCCAATTTTTAATCCGTTCGTAGTCGGCACTACCGATGCGAACGACTATCTAGTCTTCAATTCCGGCGGCACGGAGCGGGCGCGAATTTCTACAGACGGCAACCTCGGCATCGGCACGACGAGTGTGCTTTCGAAACTACACGTAGAGAACGGCTCCATTTTTGCCGACGCCGCCAACAACGACAGCGTTTTCAATGGCGGAGGTTCCTGGTCGGGAACTGCAAACATCGTCGGAACCGGCGCGTACTGGGCCATTCGTACGGACTCGTCTCACCGAATCAATTTTGACGTTTACAATAGCGGTTCGCCGGTCACAGCCATGACCATGGCCCAGTCAGGCAAAGTCGGCATCGGCACCGCAAACCCCCAGGTTACGCTCGATACCTGGACCTCTGCGAGAAGTACCGCCTACAACCCTGGCGACCTAACGACGTGGGCCGATCAGTTAATAAAGAACCCTACCAACACCAGCGGCGCAGCCACGGGCATCGCCTTCCAGTTATATAGCAGTTATCACCCCAACGCCGGAACTGGCATCGCCGCAGTTCGATCCGACCCGGGAAATGATTATCAGGCAGACCTCGCATTCATCACTCGTCCTTACCAGGCTGTAGCACAAGAAAGAATGAGGATCCGTTCCGACGGTAACGTTGGTATCGGCACGACGAGTCCCATTACGAAACTTGACGTTAATGGCGACATCCGCGGGACGAGAGGAACATTTGGGTATGCGGGTATCGGTCCGAATTATGACTTGCAAAGTTATTCTGCCACTGGGGACAACCGCAATGTGTTCGGAGCGGGAGTTTCTGGATTCTCAAACGGCTTCACTGTTCAGTATACAAACTCATCGCCGTCAATGAAGTATGTTTTTGCTGATGGCAACGTTGGCATAGGGACCACCGCGCCCGCTTACAAACTCGACGTTCAAGGAGGCCAACTAAATGCGTCGGGAGGCCTTTGTATTGCCGGCGATTGCAAGACCGCTTGGTCACAGGTGGGCGGAGGCGGCAGTTCGCAATGGGCGAACAACAGTTCAGGCATCAATTACTCAAGCGGCAACGTAGGCATTGGCCTCAACAACCCCGCAACCAAGCTGGATATTGCCGGCAGCTTAAGATCCACTGGCGGCACCGATGGTTATCTTTATCTGGACGGCACGGCCGGTGGGGAAGTGATGTTTACGAAGAGCGGCGCTGCCAAGTGGTCCTTTGGAACCGACGTGGGTGCGTTGAGCGACGATTTGAACCTGTTCAGCTATACCGGCAGCGCCGTCAGAATGACGGTCCTTAATAGTAACGGCAACGTCGGCATTGGTACGACGAACCCCTCGGAACGTCTGGCCATCACCAACGCCAGTGGTAGCGACGGCTTCCTGCTGGTGACCGGTGGTCCAGGTACGACGAAAGGCGGCGTCAAGCTGGGTAACGGAGGCAGTACCTACGGCCAACTGTACTTCGATAACAGTAACAACAACGTCGTGCTACAGCAGCAGTACGCCTCCGGAGACTTGTTGTTAGGCACAAACAGCGCCACCAATCTCACGATTAAGAGTGGTGGCAACGTGGGTATCGGCAGCACTTTGCCGGGATATAAGCTCGACGTTCAGGGTGGTCAAGTTAATGCATCCGGTGGGCTTTGTATTAATGGTGATTGCAAGACCACGTGGTCCCAGGTTGGCGGCAGTTCGCAATGGGCGAACAACAGTTCAGGGATCAATTACTCAAGCGGCAACGTCGGCGTCGGTACGTCGGCTCCGCTCGCATTGATGGATCTAAATGGCCACGGTGCGGCCGGCACCTTATTGCTTCGTGATTCTAACGCGCCTCCGCAACTCCAGTTTTATAACCAGGCCGGCAATAGTGGATTCTTAATAAAGAACACGGGTGGTCCTGCCGCGAGCATCTTGCAGTTCACGAAAGACTCCGCAAACGTAATGACAATTGACAATTCTGGTCGTGTCGGGATTGGTAAGGACCCAGCGGTGGCATTAGATGTTCAGGGAGATATCAAGGCTTCCGGCAATATCTCCGCTAAATATCAGGACGTCGCCGAATGGGTGCCGTCATCGGAACAACTTGCAGTGGGCACAGTCGTAGTTCTCGATTCCACCAAATCAAATCAAGTCACTTCATCAACAGTGAGCTATGACACGCGCGTCGCCGGCGTTGTCAGTGAACAACCCGGCATCGCGCTCGGTGAAAAGAGCGACACCAAAGTCCTGGTCGCCACCACCGGCCGCGTCCGCGTGAAAGTCGACGCGACCAAGAGCCCAATTCACATCGGCGATCTATTAGTCACCAGCGACACCCCCGGCATCGCCATGAAGAGCGAACCCCTCAACCTCGGCGGCGTGCAAATCCATCGCCCCGGCACCCTGATCGGCAAAGCGCTCGAACCTCTGGAAAAAGGTAAAGGCGAGATTCTGGTGCTGTTGAGTCTGCAGTGAGAGCTGACCGCAGCAAAGGAGAGTCTATGTCACTTCGTAATAAACGAATCGTGTTACTGACAACCCTGATTCTTATGGTGGCTCTCGGTAGCTGGATAATAGTCACCGGTAGTTCGAGAAAAGTACTTCTGTATCTAAAGGGCAGGATAGTGACTCAGCCGGCTAAGACTGCCGCAGAGAGTGACAAGCGCGAGAGACTGACGTCACGTAATCTCTCACTCCAGTCCGAAGCATTCAACATGAGCCGACGGCTCGGATCGCGTTTTCAGCCGGACAAGCTCCAGCGAACAGTACTGAATGGCACGCTTACGGTTGGTCCCGACAGTCGTCATGTGGAGATTATTCGCACACAGACGGACCGCGGCGAAGATGTTGAAATTCATCTAGCCGGTCATCAAAACGTTCTGGAATGGACGGAAGCAGATGGCGTGCGCTCCTCTTCCGGCGCGGCCAACCAAAACGATCGGCTTTTGATTGAGAGGCTGTTATTTGACAGTCCGGATCAGTTCGTCCTGGCACAGTTACGCGGCGCGAGTTACTCCCTGGTTTCGACAACCGTACGACCGACCGACGCCGGCGATGACTATTCAGGTCCATTGTGGAACGTCGTGCGGGTCGCTGAGCCGGACACAGGGCCGACAAAGAAGCCACAAAGCTCCTGGCGACTCTATTACATCAACGTCTCGACCGGGTTGATTGACAAAGTTATCTCGGAGTCTGCTGGCCAGAAAATCGTGGCAGAATTCGCTGATTGGACTGACCTGAGGGGCGATAAAGTTCCAGCGCATATTAGATGGACGACGAGCGGCCAGACACTTATGCAGTACGACTTGATCGGCTTGTCGCATGCTGACACCAGAGGAGGAAACAAATGAGTGCCAACAGTATGTTTCACCGCGGCGTTTTAGCTGTTTGTTTTCTCCTCCTCATTTGCGGAGTTGTTTCGGCCCAGAGCGCTGCACGCCCGGACCGCGGAACGATGCCTAACCGCACCTACGCCGTGAGCGACATCGAGAATATTAGCTTGCAGAACGGAAACGTAGGTCTCTCGATTCCACTGGCTTCTTTACCTCCAATCGCCGGCGGAAAGCTGACCTGGACTGTGAGCGCCATTTATAACAGTAAGCTTTGGAACGTTACCCGATCTCAGAAGAATGACGACCCACTGACATGGGCGCCCTATATTGTTAACACGCCACAAGTCGTTTCGAACAGTTGGGGTATTAGTGGGGAGTATACGTTCCGATTTCGAAATGCGAACGAAGATTTTGCACGACTGCAATATCCGGGGAACAGCGGTCTCAGTCAGTCCGAACTGGATATGCTCAATAACCACCAATACTACAAAGTAGTTTTGATCATGCCTGATGGATCGGAGCATGAGTTCCGTCGCACTGACCCGAACAACTCTCTTTACGCCGGAAATGAGGATTTTCTTCGTGGCTATTACAATGAAATTCCCACCGGTAGCCCCATGCGGTATTACTCGGTGGATGGCAGTTTTCTCTTCGCTACTATCAGTAGCTTGACGAACTGGACCGTCTACATGCCCGACGGTACCAAGGTGATTCAGACACCGGATGGTATCGAACAAATTCAAGACACGAACGGCAACAAAATAGAGATTTTCTCGGAAGATGGCACCACTCATTACAGGGACGCGCAGACCGGCCGCGAGATTCTGGTCAGCGCCGGTAGCGGCGGGCTAGCGACGCAAGTAACTTATCCGACCGTCACGGGAATACAGGAGCACATCACAATTAATTGGGGCCAAACGACGGTGCACGGAAAACTGTGGACGACAAACGTCAACGGCTGTGACACGACAGATCAGATCAACAACATCAGCATGGATGTCATCCGAGAAATAGTCCTCCCCGTCACAGAATCCGGGCACGAAGGAAAGAAATTCAGCTTCAAGTACAACTCTGATGCTGAATACGACACAACCGCGACTGGTGTGGTGAATTCGAATTGTCCGGCCCAGTGGACAAATGCCCCCCCCCGAGTGGTATCGCGTGGCATGGGTGAACTCAGCCAGATAACCATGCCATCAGGGAGCGTCGTGGATTACTCTTATTCACTGGATGGAATTCCCGATTTCCAACAATATCTCATTGACGCCATCAGTGACGAAAAGATCACGCAAAAGCAGGTTACTCACGATGATAACCTTATCGAGACCTGGACTTATTCCATAAGTGAATCGTCGTCTGCGGTGAGCAATCCTGACGGCAGCGGAGTCGGTGAACAGCGGCATTGCTCAATCTCAGGCACGTCCTGCAACACGGCCCTTGCCGGGCTGGTTTATCGCACCACGCATCCTTTCACGATAATCGAACGACACTGGACCACCTTGCAGTTCTCTGGCGCGAGCATCGACAAGCCGGGGGGCATTATAGTCTTCAATCCGGTGGTGGATTTTGAATACACCACCTTGCTCGATGCCAATAACAACCCTTCGAAGATGTCGGCCAAGGCCTTTGAGTATGACTATAACGGCAACATCACGAAAGAGACCGATTATGACTGGTTCGCCCTGGACTTGGTCCAACGAGACACTCATGATGGTGTGCCTACAAGTGTGCCCTCAGGCGCCACCGTTTTACGGGTGATTAATAACAACTACTACAACCAAGCCGACGGTTCCTCCTCCGGCAATGTGTACGCGAAACGCAATTTGACGAACGCGACTCCCCTAATCCTTAACGCACTCAGACAAACCACGGTCGGATCGCAGGCCGCAACGCTGAGTAACGTAGTACTCAGCTATGACGGAAATGATTGCGACCACAATATCGCTCCGGCCCAAGGCAATCTCACTGAAAAATGTGTCTACGACAATATCGAAGATAAGTGGATTGCGACTTCAATGACATATGACATCTACGGCAACGTGGTCAGTACATTAGACGCGCTACACCACGAAACAACGCTTACGTATGATCCGGCGACGCATGCGCAGCCGATAAGCGTGACAGTGGACCCGCAAAACACCACGGGCCCTCAGACCAGCTACACGGCTTACGACGCCGCTACCGGCTTGGTGACAAGCACAACTGACGTAAACGGACAAGTCACAAATATTAGCTATACGAATTTGCTGCTTGGGGCTATAGATCCGTTTGGCCGGCCCGGCGTGACGACGCTTCCGGCGGTCGACGGCAACGGCCAACACCAGACGGTCAGCATGAGCTATTACGACTCGTCACGTCAGGTAATAGCCGCTACCGATCTGTTCAATTACAACGACCAGTTGCTAAAGACTCGCACGACTTCAGACATGCTCGGCCGCGTTATCCTCACTGAGCAGACTGAGGACGGGAGTAACTATTCTATTTTTTCACGAAAAGCATTTGACGACGTTAATCGCATCACGTATGCCTCAGGGCCGATGCGCTCCATTGCCAGTATGACCGACGGCTGGACGCGGGTGACAAGCGACACGTTGGGGCGGCCGACTGAGGTCGCCACCTTTAGCGGGAGTGCGCAACCGTCTGCCAGTCCCGTGGCGCAAATTCCGCAGTGGACCGGGAGTGTCACCACCAGCTACGACGCAAACTTCACCACCGTTACGGATCAGGCGACCAAAGTGCGTCGCAGTAAGACAGATGCTCTTGGGCGGCTTACCAGGGTCGACGAGCCCGACACTAATGGAAGCTTGGGTAATACGACTTCACCAAATCAGCCTACCTGCTATGAATACGACCCCCTGGGGAACTTAACTAAGGTGCGACAAGGCACGCAAGTCGACATCTCCACAGACCAGTGTGCGCTCACCGGTGGACAACAACGAAGCTTTGTCTATGACACGCTCTCACGTCTGCGAAGCGCAGTGAATCCGGAGAGCGGCACCATCACTTACACTTATGAGGACAACGGCAATCTCAAGAGCAAAACCGACGCGAGATCGATTACCACCAACTATGCCTACGATTCGATCAACCGAGTGATCTCGCGAATTTATGATCCCAACACCACTCCTGCGGTTACCTACACCTATGACACGATAACTGGAGGTTCTAATGTCAAGGGGCGGCTCACATCGATTGAATCGGATGTGGCGAAGACAACCTACAAGCGCTATGACGAGACGGGCAAGGCGCTCGAAATCACGCAAACAATAAAAGGCCAGACAAATCAGGATTACACCATTGATTATGCTTATGGCCTCGCCGGACACTTAACGTCGATCTCATATCCGTCGCACCATGTAGTGAACTACAACTACGACAATGCTGGCAGGTTGGCCGACAAGGACAACAACAACCTGGCGTTTGTCGGGAATCTGGGCGACGGTGGAACCAACCTGCGAACCTACAGCCGGGGAATTGTCTACGATGCCGGCGGGCGAATGACGAAGGAAGAGTTTGGCACGGCGATGCCACTCTATAATAAGGCGTTCTACAACTCGCGCGGACAACTTGGAGAAATCCGTGTTGGCACGACATATACAGACCCGAGTGACTCCTCGTGGAACCGTGGAGCCATCATTAACAGTTACGCGACGACAAATTGTTGGGGCGCGTCCTGCACCAACCCGAATAACAATGGGAACCTAATGCAGCAGGACATATTTGTTCCCTTGGTCGATACGCCACAGCCGTCAGGTGCGGGCCAAAACATAGTATTCACCCAGAAATATCAATATGACGAGTTGAATCGTTTGCGCTCGGTGACTGAGGACAACCCTAATGGTCCTGCGAACTGGAGACAGACTTTCGCTTACGATCAATTTGGCAATCGCACTATCGATAACCGCGTCCTGAACGGCGTCTATCAGACTTATGGCGGTGTTAATAACCTGGATTTTGAGGTGGAGACAGCAAAAAATCGCTTGTATGCGCCAGGCGACCTGGCAATCAGCGACGAAAATCAGCGCCGGATGCAATACGACCCTGCGGGGAATCTGAGCAAAGATACCTACACGGGACAGGGAACGCGTGCGTATGACGGCGAAAATCGGATGACCTCGGCGCAAGGCGGACCCAATGCAGGGTTGGAATATTACAGCTATGACGGCGATGGCCACCGAGTGAAGCGAACAGTAGATGGATCCGAGACGTGGCAGGTTTATGGCGCAGGCGGCGAGTTGCTGGCTGAATATGCCGCGAACACAGCCGCCTCGAGTCCGCAAAAAGAATACGGTTATCGCAATGGCCAGTTGCTCATCACCGCTGCCAATGCCACCCCCACAGCGCCTGCCCCGACATCGCTGTCAGCTACCTCCAGCAGTGGAAACATTATGATTTCCTGGGCCGGTGGAGCGTTAAATTACCGCGTGGAACGAAAGGCCGCTGGCGGTTCGTTCACTTCACTTGGGACTACTCCACAGACGTCGTTTACCGATAGTACGGCAGGAGATGGTAGCGCCTATCTGTACAAGGTGTGCGCCGCGAATCAGGGCGGCAATTGCATCTCTGATTACACCAACATAGTCCTCGGAGCACACTTCTACTTTCCGACCGATTCGACGATTTGCGGGAGCAATGACAGCCCCCCATGTGGAGATCCAACGCCGATCAAGCACGAGCATATCAACGAACTGCGAAACGCCATCAATGCGGTACGCTTGCTGGCAGGTGATCCCGCTGCCTGGGTGAACCAAACTGTAAGTGCCGGTGACGTCATCTATAAAGACGACGTCCAAAGTTTGCGTGACAAGTTGGATGAGTCATTACAACACCTGGGGATTCAGACATCGGCCTATGCAGACAGCACACTCGCCGGCGCGCCCTCTGGCACGCCGATCAAGGCGGTCCATATAAGGCAGCTTAGAGATCGGGCAACCAGCGGCAGTGGCAATAGCACAAGCGGCGGCAGCGGCGCATACTTTGATCTCCATTGGCTGGTGGCGGATCAACTCGGCACGCCACGAATGATTTTCGATCAGTCCGGGTCGCTAGCGACTACAAGTCGGCATGATTATCTGCCATTTGGCGAGGAACTCCTTGCTGTCACGAGTGGCAGAACCCGTCCGCGAGGCTACAGCGCCAGTGATGGAGTTAAGCAGCACTTCACGTCAAAGGAACGGGATAACGAAACGGAGCTCGATTATTTCGGGGCGAGATACTATTCAGGCGCCCTAGGGCGATTCATTAGCGTTGATCCTGAGAACTTTAGCCTAACCGACCCACAATCAATGAACAAGTATAGATATGCGCTCAACAATCCATTCAGATACATAGACCCAAACGGCGGTTACGAGATCGATGTGCACCTGTGGCTAACAAAGGCGCTAGCCTATGCCGCTGGCTTTTCCATGGAACAGGCTAGTCGGATAGCGTCGGCAGATCAAGCGCTCGATACTCCCGGCTCGTCAACTGATCCAATGCCGATATCCCATGTCGACGCGCGAGCACTTTGGCATTTCACCACAACTCAACGTCGTGCGGAGCTTTGGAAAACGTTTTCAGACGATGTAACCACCGGCTATTTTGACGCTTCGTTTGGAGATCTAGGCCGATATCTCCACACTTGGCAAGATCATTTCTCGCACGGTGACCGTCCTCCGGAAACTGGACAACTTCAGGATTGTTTTTCAGGAGGGATGCCGAGCTACGAGAAATGCGAAGCACCAGACAAAACGTATGAACACGCTGACACTGCGGACGAAATGGCCAGTACGACTTTTGATAAACTGATGAAGGCGATCTCAATCTATCGAGGTACGCAACGAGGTGGGCGGTTTAGCGCCTTTACGGAGTCCGTGCCTTATTCCGCGATATCCGATCTTGTTTTCCAGTTTAATAGGGAACGTGATCGAACGACAAAATCGGCGCTTATAGGTCAGATGATTGATACTGTCACAAGAGAAAGGCGACGATTGAGAATCGAGGGCATTCGTCGTGCCTATTCATTACCATCATTAAACCATGATGTAGCGGGCGAGGGAATGGCTGTCTACTTGTCGGGATTCGAACCTTAGAGAGAGAGAAGCGACCTCTTGGCAAGGCGGAGAGAAAAGTATGATCAATAGAGCTGGCCTGATTCTCACGTGCATGACTCAAATAGCGATGTCGACTTTCGTCTGCCTTATGTCTCAAACCGCGAGCAACGAAAGAATTCCCTGCGACAAAAGCCAACAACTGTTCACTGTCATCCAGACTGGCAAGACGGGATTCATCGACCTACGCGGCAGAATAATAATCACGCCGAAATATGAACATGCTGAAGATTTTCATGACGGTCTTGCCAGAATATCTGGCCAACCTGGAGCTGACAATGATTCTACTAGCTACATAAATCCATGCGGTGAATTAATATTTAGATCTGACTTCGAGTTCTCCTCAGGCTTCTCCGACGGGCTCGCACTAGTCAATAGCGAGAACGGCTGGGGATTTATTGATCAGAGGGGTCAGGTGGTTGTAAGACCAATATTTCAACAAGCCAGGAGTTTTCATGAAAACCTCGCCGCGGTGAAAATTGGCGGAAAATGGGGTTACATAGATAAAACTGGAAAGGTCAAGATCGATACTCAGTTTGATGATGTCGGAGACTTTTCCGAAGGTCTTGCTTGGTTAAGAAAAGACAACAAAGTCGGATTCTTAAATACCTCCGGAAAATTGGTCATCGCGCCCTATTTCGAAAGCGCAAGTGAGTTTTCTGGGGGGCTCGCTGCCATCAAGCTCTACGGTAAATGGGGATTCGTCGCTCGGGACGGAAAAATCGTCTGCGATCCGAAATTCAATGATGCATATTCATTTTCTGACGGCTTAGGACGAGTTACGTTCAGAGGCAGAGATGGTTACATAGATCGTACTGGCAAGATTGCGATTGGCTTCAAATACAGGCTTGCAGGAGATTTCTCGGAAGGGCTTGCGGCGGTTAAGATTGGTGGCAGATATGGTTTCATCGATAAGCGAGGTAAGATGGTTATTACGAACAGATTCCTCTTTGCAGCCCCCTTCAAATCCGGATTGGCTCGAGTAGAAATTGAAACCGGCCTGGCCTATATCAATAAAGATGGCCGCTACGTCTGGCGGCAATCTCTTTAAGCAATATCCCTAAAAAGGAATGAGGGGAAACCAAACTTGGGTCAGGCTTGCGATCGTTGTGATTTGGTGAAGGAGTTACCCGCCGGTTTTCTGACTGCATATAACCTCACGTCTTCAAAGAAGACCTGTTTAAGCAATTCATCAACGGCTTCAGCAAAATAGTTGCTGCGAAAGCTTGTCGACTTGGCATTGAGGGCGCATTAGTATCCGCCGCTCAATGGTCGCAAGTGTCGCGCGGAGGTTGAGGGTGATCTTTATCACGTACTGTCGCTTGGCAATGATCGCCGGCGATATTCAAATGCGGACCGGTCAACGCAATCATCACTTCGTGTCTTTAAGGGATATAGGCAATATTACGACCGGGAATATGCAAGGTCGCATTGAAATCGCGGCAGAATCTGGCACCCTTTCAGGGTGCGGACGGATGACTGCTTTGGTTTCCGGTGGTCTTCGCCGCGCTTCGGCCACCGGCTACTATCTTTCAGCCCTGCAGGCTGACTAGCATCGGTGGGTGTTGAGACTGGAAGATAGCTCGGAGGAATAATGAGGGAATCTCGCAAACTATATCCATTGTTAATTCTTGTGACGATTGCCTTGTGCTCGGTCGCTGCGGGTTCGAACTTTTTCATTAGAAAGGCGACTTCGCAAGACAATCGACCCAAGACTTCACTGCGAGCAGAACCTGAACCTGCATTGGAGGGTCGTGTGTTTGGAGTCATGGATTCCACACTTGTCTCTGACGATCGGAAAACTGTCTTAGCACATCCGGCGCCAAACGTTCACTTGGTCTTTGATGTGCCCGAGGCGCACAAGGGATCGACCGCTGGTTGTAAGGGTGACGATTGTACGGTGAGCGTTTTCTTGCCAGCGGCTGCGAGACGTGAATTGACCTCAATATGGACAGCGATGCTTGGCTATCTTTATAGATCCAAGATCGAGGGTATCCCGGACGCCAAAACGCAAATCAATGAAGACCGCGAAATGCTGACGATGATTATCAGGACAGAAGGGGAATTGCAGAAGCTTACGATAAGCACGCCTGGTGGACGACGGCTGCTCTCAAAAGGCGAAGCCGAGAGCCTTGTCCGATTCTATCGGGTTTCGGCTGAGGATCTGATCGACAAGGTAATCCAATACAAAAAGTCGCAAATGGACCGAAAGAATTCGAGTGGAACCTAAACCGAGAACTTAAAACCCGCGGGGGTAGCTTGCGATTTCTGCGATTCAATTGACAGCGCCAGAAAGTCGGTGTGAACAGCACCAACAGTTAGCACGCTCAAAATTAGCGAAGGGAATTCAAAGCGGAGCCTTAGATCATTTGTCGTCGAAGGGCTTCTTCAGAACTTTGCCGGCTTTCTTGAAGAATGTTTTGAGCCCAGAGTCCTTTTTGTCGTTTTGAGTGGCGGGTTTGCTCGCATACGCTTCCGAAGGCAGAGGGTGAGCTGAGGAGGACTTTGCGGACGATGCGGCGGTCTGACTCGAGGTGGCTTTCTCGCCCGGACCAGTCTCGGGCGTGGCTGGCCTGGCGGCGGTGCTCGCTGCGACTGCAGCCGGGAGAGTAGACGCAGGTTCAAAGTGGATTACTGGCGCAGGCGATACTTCTTTTTCGTCAGCCGGCGCCAAACCGCGATTCGTTCGCTGTGACTTCCCGGCGGTCGTTGCCGACTGAGAGTCGAAAGGGTCGCGCGTTTCACCGGAAGTATCGCCAGCGTCGGCAGTCTCTGCCGGCGCAGACATTTCAGTTGCCGCGGTCTCGGCAGTCTGCGCGTCCTGGTCTGTGGGTGACATCTCCTGGTTGGCCGAATTCAGATGGGCGGGCGCCGATGATGTGTACGCCGGTGGCGTCGCTCGATAAAGGATGACCAACACCGTGCCCAGCACTACCAGGCACAACAGCGCGATGGTCCATTTATCCCAAACCGATTTCGCCAGGCCAGGTACCAGGGGCAGGGCGACTGTGTACCGCAGAGCGGTCCCATCCATCTCACAAGTGGTCGATTCATTTTCGTAAAGAAACTGACACTCCGGACAGCGTTTCATGGCTGTGCTCCTCTAGATTGGAATGGCTTGGGGCAGCCGATAGCAGGTGAGTCGGTGCGAAGTAGCTTACACGATGGGTGCGTCCAGGGGAAGATTTTTTTGCACCGGCCCGGCGACCGGCAAAATAAAGCCGAAATAGATGGGTAAACTCGCGGAATAGCGTGGATTTTCGGTTGCAACCTAAAGGTTTGTGAGAGGTAGCCTGTTGATCGCCGCGGGGTCAGCCTCCGCAGGGCGGGCGGAATTCAGGCAAAATCTCGCACCCTTCCGCGGTTCCGGTGGCCTTCGCTCTGCCGCGAGCAGCGCGGGTAATCCGCAGAATATGGTGAGTGACGCAATCGAATCGAAAGATGGATCGGCGCGCACATGACTCGGCCGGTAATGAACTAAGAATTCGAAACGCCGTCGGCGTCGGGATAAATCGCCGCCACTGCCGGCGCACTCCAAATTGGGTAAGCATCCTCGGGCCCGCGGTTCGCATCCCTTACTTCTCGACCGGAATTCCAAAATGCGTTGTGTTACAATCGGCCGCGCAAAAGTCCGAAACTCCGAGAGTAATTAATTAGAAGTAAATTGCGCATGAGTTTTATGTCAGCCCCGGTTCGGTTCGCCGCTTTCGTCTTGTCAGTCGCCGTCTTCGCCGCCGGCCTGGCGTTCACTTCATCGGCCCGCGCGCAGAAACCCAAAGAGGGCGCGCAGCAGCCCAAAGAGCAGCCCCGAGAGCCGCCCAAAGAACGCACGCCACCGCAGTCGAAGGAGATTACGGCGGAGCAGGTTGCCGAAGCTGCGATTTTGATGGCTGGCGGCGGCGCCGGGCGGGCGCTGCTCACGCAGATTCGCAAGAATGGGCTGGAGCGTGGACGGGAGACCCGGACCGCTCCGGATGGCCGCGCCGAAGAGGTCCGTTACGAGCTGCGTTTTGTTCACGGCGAAAAGAACGACAAAGACAAAGTGCGGCTGGACAGCAAATCGCCGCAGGCTGAGTACTCGCTGGTTTATGGCGAGGGCCGGCTGTTTGGAATTATCAATGGCGCGACCTTCACCCCGCGCGCCGATGCGGCTGCCGAGTTCATCGCGCAGCAGGCGCACAGCATCGACTCGCTGCTGCGCTATAAAGAGAATGAATCGAAGCTCAGCTCGGCCGGGAAGGACAAACAGCAGGGCGTCGAGCTTTATGTAATCGACATGGTCGATAAGGCCAACCGCAAAACGCGCTACTTCATCAGCGCGCACTCCTTCCGCGTCCTCTCGTTGGAATATGAAGAGACGATGCCGGGTTCAGCCACGCCGATCAAATACACCAAGCGCTTTTATGATTACCGGGTGGCCCAGGGCACTATCCTTCCATTTCACACCGTGCTCTATGAAGACGGTAAGAAGACCCTGGAGACGAATGTGCTCACAATGCAGTACGGTCTCAAGATGGAAGATGCGTTGTTTCAGAATCCGGAATCGGCCGCCTCAAGTAATCCCCAGTAAAGAAGATCTACATTACTTAATTAGCGTTAATGGTTCGTTTGAGAGAGCCTTCTCATTCACGCCGGCGCTTTAGCGCGGCGAGGTAGCTGAGCTGGAAACTGGAAACCGTTTAAACGGCAGTCATATAGTTGACTCACGTGATGCTCAGTGCGCGGAGCGCACGACAAGCCTGAGGTGAATCCCGATTTATCGGGAGGAACCCCAGGAATACGGACACTTCGGAACAATGAGCCCGCGGAGCGGGCGAGCCCTGACGGTGCGCGCTACGTTGACTCCAATGGGCTGTCGCCCGCTCCGCGGGCTCGAATTCTTTCTGCGATTGATCCTGGGGCTTACGCCCCAGGCTTTATGCCGTCGTCCGCTCCGCGGACTGGTGAGTCAAC
>Ga0126383_10000341_pt1 | contig 25131 bp, 25 predicted proteins | sample PanSoiMetPlot_35_FD_96882 | JGI IMG/M metagenome (GOLD analysis project Ga0126383, IMG submission 96882) | Tropical forest soil microbial communities from Panama - MetaG Plot_35 | ecosystem: Environmental > Terrestrial > Soil > Tropical forest > Bulk soil | place: Panama | collected 2016-02-17
ATCTCATGACATGCATGTGGTGCCTATCGTTTTGGTTCGCATGTATGGCCGTTGTCCTGATGCTGTTTGAGAGTACCAGGCCAATTTGGCTATTGACCGCAATTATGTTGTCGCTGAGTGCCGTCGCTGGCATGCTGAGTGAGAGGTTCACGTAAATGGCTCTGCTCAGACGCAAAGTTGAACTTGAAGAAGAGTTCAGTAATGGTCGCCATGCAAGACGTACAGGCGGACCATGGGGAACAGCACATGACGGTAAACGACAGCAACGCGCATTGTTGGCAAGTGCGACAAATATTCTCAACGCAGGCATGGTCAACAATGTAGAAGCCAAACGACTGCCGAAACTGCGTCAAGCATGGCAAACAGATGCCTGGGCTTATCGTGATTCAATCGGTGAATTGCGTTATGCCACGACATATCTTGGGAATGCGGCGCGGCGCATCAAGTTCTATCCAGCAGCATATGTACCTGATGAACTTGATCCATTGCCATTGTCTGAGATTCCAGATTGTCCACCAGAAGTCATTGCGGCCGCTGAAGATGCAATGTTGCGATTGGCTGTCAATCCATTGGCGATGGGCGGCATTGCTCGCGACGTGGCTGAGAATTTTGAAGTCGCAGGCGAGTGCTGGTTGATTGGCTGGCCGCCTGGCAAGGCACCATCTGGCGACAATGACGATGAGCTCTGGGAGATCAGAAGCATCAATGAAGTCAAGGGCGACAATGAGGGTCGTCTGATGCTCAAAGAAGCAGGGATGCAAGGGCAAGGTGAGCCGATCCCAGAGCAAGCATTCGCAAGTAGGCTTTGGTATCCGCATCCAGGCAGCAAGGCACTAGCAGATTCACCGTTTGCCGCCATACTTGATCTTTGTGAGGAATTGCTGATCCTCTCGCGCGATATTAGAGCAGCTGGACGCAGCCGCTTGGCGAACAACGGCTTGCTACTCTTGCCTGATTCACTCACTGTCGTCAAGGCAAATGTTGCTGAAGACGCACAGGACAGCAATCAAGATGAATTCTTGCAGGAATTGGTTGCTGCTGGGCAAACAGCAATACAAGATGAGGGTAGCGCCTCAGCAATCTTCCCAATTCTGGTTCGCGGACCAAAAGACGATCTTGCCGCTGCCAGACAACTAAGGCTTGAACGTCCTGAAGGCCAGAGATCACAAGATAGAACTGAACTCATAGGTCGCATGGCGACTACACTTGACCTACCCGCAGAAGTTTTGACAGGCAAAGCTGATCTGAATCACTGGACGGCATGGTCTGTTAGTGATGACACATTTACAGACCACATTGAGCCGTTGGTCATGGTGCTCGATGATGCGTTTGTAGCTGGATATCTGCGGCTCATGCTGAAAGCGACTGCTGGTGTCCCAGTTGAATGGGTCAATCGTGTTATCATCTGGCATGATGCTACACGATTGGTACGGCATCCAGATAGGAGCCAAGATGCACTACAAGCATATGACCGATTTGCGCTTTCCCAAGCGGCGCTCCGTGACACGATGGGATTTAGCGACAGCGATGCTCCGCCTGAGACCGAAATTCTTGAGAGATTGGTTGTACGTCAAACTAGGCTTGATCCAACCATTGCGGCCCAAATCATCAAACGCATGGATAGTAGCCTTGACGTCTCTGCGGTTCAGTCGCCAGGAGCGGGCTCCGCCCAGCAAGGACAGGGAACTAGTCCCCCATCCGCAAAAACTGGCCCACAGGATGGTCTGCCCTCTCCATCCCCCGCTGGAGAGCCACCAGGTGGATCATCCGGTGGGCCACCTCAAGGTGGACAACCACAACAGGCAGCGCCTGCGAATACACCAACTGCGAGCGTGCTCCCAAAAGCACTAACGGCCGCCAGTCATATCGACCAAGGCAGCCGCAAACTCGGGCGCATTGAAAATGATCTGATGTCAAAGGTTCTCACAGCTGCGAATGGCGCTATGGCAAGAGCGCTGGAAAAAGCAGGTGCGAGAATCAGAACGCAAGTGAGTAAGACGGCATCAGGTCGCGCTTGGTGTAGTACACACAAAAACATTGAATTGCCATTCATCATCAGCAATTCCATGATGGCCGCTGCTGGACTTGATGAGCAGCACTTACTCAACGGCGCATGGGCGCAGCTAAGAACTGAATGGGAAACATATATGGAGGATGCTGATAGCGACACATTGAATACGCTTGCCAAAATGCTCAAGGTGAGCCCTGATGCTTTGGCTGATAAAGCAGATGTTCTTTCAGAATATGCAGATTCTGGTTGGACTTGGCTTGAACAACGACTGAACAGAATTGGTCACAATTTCCTCAGTGACGCTCAATCACTAGCCGGTAAGGATGAGGAAATCACAACAACTGATTTGGTTGACTGGGGGACAATCAAAGAGGCAATCAGTCGTGCGGGTGGTCAGCCATCGGATACAAGCGCAGGCTTGACGATTGGCGAAGATCCAACGACACCGCCTGACGCCATGACTGGATTGACGAATGGCCCTGTAGTCACAGACACCCTCTCAGAGGGTGGTTTGGAGATTGCCAGTTACACCTGGATTCACGGTACAACGCCGACTCCATTCCCGCCACATGAGGCGCTTGATGGAACTGAATTCGGTGACTGGACTGACGATGTCCTGACCAATGACGGTGACTTTCCTGATCGTGATTATTATATGCCTGGCGATCATGATGGTTGTACCTGTGATTTCCAGATCAATTGGTCTGGTCAAGAAGCAGAGACAGAAGCAGAAATTGCGGCATCTGGTCAATTCTATGAAGGTCAGCCTCGTGCTGAAGGTGGCAAATTTGGTGAAGGCAAAGAGGCTGGCGATGAAAGGTCAAAAGCAGATCAAGTAGCTGAAGCCAAAGAATATGGCATGCATCCTGCCACAGCTAATCGTCTGTACAATGAAGGCACACTTGAGGATGCAATAGCGACAAGCCAAACACTTGCGCCGCAGGAGCAAATTGATCAGGCACGCAATGATGCTACTGCCAAATATGAGGCAGCTCAAGCGCAAATAACACCAGAAGACAAAGCAGCTGCTGAGGAACGCCATGCGGCATCGAATAGGGCGGGTGGGGATGACCGGCCAGATTACCAGACGCGGCGTGGCTACTGTGACAAATTGGTTAGTGAATTTGGTGACGGCAATACTGCTCCTTGTACATGGTGTGGTCGGACATTGGTGGCTGATACAGTCAGTCTTGATCGTCTTGTGCCAGGTAGTGAGGGTGGGCCGTACAAAATGTTCAACCTCATCCCAACATGCTACGACTGCAACAACTGGCGAAGTGATACAGACTTCAATACAACAATGAAGAATGCTCTTGCTGCTGGAGAATCAATGGCTGCTGCTGGAATATCTCCACCAGGCAAGGAACCAGTTGTACCATTGGGTACATGGGTAACTGCCAAGTGTATTGGCTTTGGCGGTGACTCAGATCATGCAAGTCCAGATGAGCCGACGGGCATTCCACTTGAGCAAGTTAGTGGACAACTTGATGGTTACTATGTCGGCACGTTTGACTATTTCAAGCACATCGTAGCTGGATATGATGTTGATCCTGCTACAATTCAAACGATTGAGGCGCCGGATGCCGTGGCACAAAGTACTGAATAGCAGTCAGTGTTCTTCAGATCAGCCATGGGCGGTCGTGAAGGATAGTGACGGCAGTTTGGCTGGATGCCATGCAAGTGAAGCTGACGCAGACAAGCAATTGGCTGCTCTGTACGCGAATGAGGCGAACATGACAAACTTGGTCGAGCAATTCCAGCAGGGCAATCCACAAGCGCTGATTGACTGGTACAATGAAGGCGCTGATGGCCAAATTGACTGGGGAAGCGATGGTGATTTTGAGCAATGTGTCGCCATAGCTTCAGATCATGGACTTGAGAGTCCTGAGGGATTCTGTCAAGAGCGACACATGGACGCAACTGGTGAAGCGGCAGGCAAAGGAGCGCATGGAGGTGCGAGCGTGACTGTCAAACAATTCGGCGCACATGCAGCGCATACAACAGCAACTGATGATGAATCAGACTGGGATGCCGCCGCTGCTCTGAGCAATGTCAATGCGACGCCAGAGAATCTCAAGGCGATGCATGCGTATTCGGACCCAGAGGGCGATCCTGAGGCAAAAGGCACATACAGTTTCCCTCATCACAACGTGAATGCCGACGGTTCTGTGGGCGCGGCCAATACCTCTGCGGCATCGGCTGGGATTGCGGCGCTGAATGGTGGTCGGAGTGGCCATTCATTAAGCACAGATGACAAGGTCGGTGTTCACAACCACTTGGCCAAGCATCTTGAGGACGCCGGCAAAGAAGCACCGCCACTCAAGGGTGCGGGTGCCAGCGAGCAGCGCTCCAGCACCAATCCGGCCAATCAGACATCAGCAATCACGGCTGATGTTATCGTCGATGATGTAGCGCCTCCCATTGAGGTTGCTGAGGATTCGTCGTTTGAAATGCCGATCATGGCCATTGAGGGTGCATGGACAGGTGACTGGCGATACATCGAGCCAGGTGCATTGTCGTGGCGTGGACTGCCAATTCCTGCCATGGCATTGACCAAGACGACATTCGACCACAATGATGCCGAATTGGTCGGCAGGATTGATGCCATTGACCGTGGACAATTCGGTGAAGAAGATCTTGATGTCCGTACTGGTCAGCCCTATGCGGATGGCGCCGGATTCATCAAGGGCAATGGCAAGTTCACAACAATGGAGGATGGCAAGCACATTCAGTCATTGGTTAAGGATAAGTTCTTGCGTGGCGTGAGTATTGACCTGGGTGACACTGTCAGTGACTATGTCTGGGTCTATGCTGACGGCACAGAGGTCCCAGAAGATGAAATGGATACATGGGACCTATTTGACTTGCTGTTTGGCTTCACTGCTGACGGTGAGGAAGCAAAAGACCAAGAGATGTTCCTGGCTGAGAAGATTCGCTCTGGGCGTGTAATGGGCGCGACGATTTGCCCGTTCCCCGCATTTGAGGGCGCATATGTAACTGTCGGAGATGTCGCAATGGCGGCAAGTGCAGCGATGGATGGTGAGAGGATGCCAAGCGTGAATGTCGTGCGCGTGGTGAGCAATCGTCAGGCTCATGGCTTGACTGCCGCTGCGCCAATCAAGCCGCCAGCGCCGTGGTTCAAAGACCCTGAGTTCGATGGGCCAACGGCGATCACCATTGAGGACACTGGCCAGTTTTATGGTCACCTCGCTATCTGGGGCCAGCAACATATGGGCTACCAGGGCAGGCGCGTGATACCGCCACGTAGCAGAACTGACTACGCATACTTCCACACCAAGAGCGTCATGTGTGATGATGGCCAGCTCATTCCGACTGGTCTGGTCACCATGAACACCGGCCATGCTGAGCTCTGGCAGGAAATGGATGAAGCCAAGGCGCACTACGACAATACAGGCTATGCGTGTGTTGACGTTTGTGCTGGTGAGGACGCATACGGCATCTGGCTTGCCGGCGCTTTGCGCCCAGACGTTGACGAATTGAGCATTCGTCGTCTGCGTGGCGCAACGCTGTCTGGTGACTGGCGTGAATACGGCGCTGGTTCAGAATTGATTGCGGCACTCGCAGTCAATGTGCCTGGCTTCCCAATTGTCAGGCCAAAGGTACGTGTGGCTTCTGGCCGTGTGTATTCAATGGTCGCTGCCGGTAGAATCACTGCAGTTGATGCGGAGCGTCTGCGCGCGCGTGGACATCGCAGTGAAATGGCAGCAAAGGGCGTTCTCATGGAGGTCAAGCCTGATCCAACGCTGGTCGCGGCAACGCAAATTCTTGATCGTCAAGCGCGGCGTGCGCTGCGTGAGGAAGTACATCCAAAGTAGGTCACACGATCACGTTCTCCATAGTTTGAACGATGATCCCACCCAACCCACAACCATTGGAAGGTGAGATCAAAGTGGGATGGAAGGACGACAACCAGCAGAGGCTTGAGAATCTGGAGACAATGTCGCCAGAAGCTCTGTCCAAGCTGGAAGATGAACTTGTCGATGAATTCGACAAGATGGACACTGGTGGCGGGACCAATCTCCAGGACCTTGGTGATTGTGCGAGTGCAATCACCGCCGTGCGTGAGCAGAAGAGTTCACGTGAGGGTGCCCTGAGCGATCTGCGGTCCCAGGTTCACCCTGAGGGTGAGGGTGAAGATGAATCAGCAGACGAGCCAGAGCCAGAAGAGGCATCAGCTGAAGAGGATGATGAATCCTCTGACGATGAGCCAGAGCATGTTCTGGAAACTGTCGCTGCGTCAACCAGCAAGGCAGTCGTCATCAATCGGCCATCGCTCACACAAGTGAGCAAGGCGGCTGGCAAGACGGCTGCGACCAGACGCAATGGCGGTCTGCGAGTCAGTACTCGCATGGTTGCCGCTGGTGATATTCCTGGCTTTGGTGTTGGTCAGGAAATCACGTCGTCAGAGCAATTGGCCCAAGCATTCGTTCGCAAGCTTCAGGGCTTGGGTCGCAGTGGTACTCCTGACGATGTGCTTGTTGCATCGTTGATCAAGGAATACCCAGAATCACGTCGCCTTGAGCCAGAGAATGCGGCTCACAACGACGCGATCATGACGGCTGCGACATTGCCAAAGAACCTGGTCGCATACGGCGGTATCTGTGAGCCTGTGGCTGTCGATTATTCAATCGACATTATCGGTTCAACAGCGCGGCCATTGCGTGACTCGCTGCCGGCATACGGCGCATCGCGCGGTGGTGTGCGATTCAATCCACCGCCGGCACTGTCCTCGATCACGCCGCCAACGCCATGGACATTGGCCATGGATACTGGCGGCACGGCAACCAAGTCGTGCATGGTCGTCGCGTGCGGCACCCCGCAAGAGGCAACTGTGTACGGCATCCCGGTGTGTGTCAAGGTCGGCAATATGATGGGCAAATTCAGCCCTGAAATGATCCAGGCACAGACTGGGCTACTCGATGTCGCTGCTGCACGTACGGCAGAAATCTCGTTGCTCCAGCTGATTGATTCTGGATCAATTGCTCTGACGTACACCGGTGGTACGCAGAACCTTGGCGCATCACGCGACATCTTCCTGTGCATCGACCAGATTGTTTCCAGCTACCGATACAGGTACAGGCTGGAAACAGAGCAATTGCGCTGCCCGATTCCGGCATGGGTGCGGGATATGATCCGTGCCGATCTGGTAATGGAGATGGCCCATGATAGCAATGGGCACGATCCTCGCGCAATTGCTGACGCGACAATCGTCAGCTGGTTCAGCGCGCGGAATCTCACGCCTGTGTGGCTGCTTGACACAATCGCTGGTGTTCCGGCGCAGGCTGCCGGTGCTGTCAACCCATTCAATGCAACATTCGTCATGTACCTCTATGCAGAGGGAACATGGCAATTCCTGGATGGCGGCAGCATCGATCTTGGTGTTGTTCGCGACAGCACGTTGAACGCGACCAACGATTACCAGATCTGGCGTGAAGACTTTGAGGGTCTGGCCAAGCGCGGCGTGGAATCTCTCAAGGTCACCGTCACGACCAAGGCGATGGGCGGCTCTGTGGGAACCAAGGCTCCGGCCTAATCTGACCTCCATGGTTTGAGGAGGCCATGATGACGATAATGGATGTGGAGTACTCAATCACAGCGGCAGCACCTATGCCGTTGGGTCCAGGCGCATCTGGTTATGGTGCGCCGGTTGAGCCTCCAGCTTTGGTCCCACCACCGGTCAACTTGGTGCGGTCGTCACGGAATCCAACCGATCCAGCAGAAACTCGATGGACAAATGGCTTCAGATATTTGCCATTGAGTAATGGTGAATTGGCCATCTATGACGACTGTGGAATACATCCTGGTGTCAAGGTTCCAGTCAACAAAGACACCGCTGCTCTTCCATGGCAGCCATACGTGCTAAGTGCAAAATTCACATGCTCAGCAATGGGCTCAGATGTGAATGCGCTCAAGGCACGCGCAGTAGGACTGCTTGAAGCAGCAACGCCAAAGTTGCTTGAATATGAGCTTTGGCATGGTTCACTTGCACAAACTGCTGGATGGAGCAATCTGTATTTCGAGCAGCCAAGCGGCGTTGATGTCTACACTGCTGCGTCGATCAATGACGCAATTGGTACGCTTGAGCAATACCTGGCCGAAGTTGCATATGGTGGACGTGGAATGATTCACTGTGCACCATATCTATCGCCATATCTGCAACTTGCTACTCGCAGAGAAGGCAATCTGCTATTGACGAATCGCGACACGATCGTGGTTCCAGGTAGTGGATATGGCCAGTATCCGGCAGTGATCGTTCCAGCCACAGGTGCTACTGCGGGCGCGCCTGGCGCGTTCACACCCGCAGGATGCACAATACCGCCAAACTTTGGAGCAATGACAGGCATCGTAGCAAGTCCAGCTACGGCATGGACCGCTGGCCAATACGTTGTATTGGGCGATGCTAGTCACGCTGCTTGGAATGGTACAGCTTGGGTGGTTGCTGCTGGCATAGGATTGCTTGAGGGGCAGTCAGAGTCCGTAGTACCATACGCTCCACCGCCAAAGCCGACAGGTCCATACAAATTCTTTGCCACTGGAATCACTGATGTGCGGTTGGGTGATGTCCTAACGTGGCCACAGGATTTGAATCAAGCGATCAACCGCAGTACAAACACCGTCGACATTCGTGCGCAAAGATACGCATGTGCGTCATGGGACGGCGTTGCATTTGCTCGTGTCGATCTGACCTTCACGCCGTGAGGAGGCAAGCATGGCAAACAAGGCTGGCGCCTCACTGCAATGTGCGGCAGTCAGGGTAACGGCACTTGATTTTGATGGGTCTCCGTCGCCAGGTAACAACATGTACACCAGCGACCAACTCACCAAGATCGACTTCAACCCAGACATGGAAGCTGGCCAAGAAGTCAGCAACCGTGGTGCATCAGGCAATCTCTGCGTCGTGTACCGCACACCGGATTTGCTCAAGCGGCTCACGATTGAACTTGAGCTCTGCGTTCCTGATCCTGAGCTGGAAGTTCTGCTCAGTGGCGGAGATGTTCTGTACAAGGTCAGTGCGCCAACTGATGTTCAAGGCTGGGCATATCCACGTTTGATGACTGACCCAACACCCAATGGCGTCAGTGTGGAAGCCTGGACGCGATACATCGTTGACGGCGCGCAAGACCCGCAACAGCCATACCTGCATTGGGTTTTCCCACGCATGTATTTGCGCAAGGGCAACAGGACAATCGACGTCAATGCGATGGCCAACGTCTATGATGGGTATGCAATTGAGAATCCATCATGGGGCGACGGCCCGGCAAATGACTGGCCGTATGCGAGTGACAAGGTTGTTCAGGCAGCATTCGCATCTGGTTTGCCGGTCATCCAAACAGGCACGATCAAAGTGCCTGGTCCATTGGCGACTGGTGCTACATCTGGTTCGCCTGGTACTTGGACGCCAACAGGTTCTGGTACGCCAGACAACTTCACCGCGCTGTCGACTGCTGCTCCGGCAATCACTGCTTCACCAACGACGCTATGGACATCAGGCCAGTACGTTGTATTGGGCGACGGTTCAAATGCGTACTGGGATGGCAGTGCCTGGCAGCCAGGTGTAGCGCCGTAGGAGGCAGAACAATGACGACGCCTGTCCTTTGGGCTGATCCAGCAGTCGTGACCACATATCTAGGCAGTGATGCGCCTGCGGCTGGTGATACTGAAGGGCAGGCGCGTCTCAACGATTCTTGCGTATCTGCGACTGAGATCTTGTATGGCTTGAGTGGTCGGCAATTCCCAGGCATAATTGCTGTGACTGGTTGTCGCCCCACATCGCGGCCTGAGCAAGTTACAGACTTTGTCTGGGCGAGCTCATTGCGCAGGATGTACGGATGGGGGTGGGGATATTCATCAAACTGGCTTTGGGGAACATGCGTTGGTTGTCAATACAGCGGTTGCTGTAGTCCATACATGATTGGATTGGGTCGCAGTCCATTGGTTAGCATCGAGCAAGTTACAATCGATGGTACTGCATTAGCCTCAACAGCATACCGTATTGATGATGCAAAATGGTTGGCGAGGCAGGATGGTCATGGTTGGCCTACGTGTCAGAATCTCGGTGCTCCATTGGCCGACAAGAACACGTTTGGTATAGACTTCACATTCGGCCAAGACCCACCACAATCGGGCAAAGATGCTGCTACAGTGCTGAGTGCTGAATGGTACAAAGGTTTGACACCAGCATTAGCAGGCTCATGCGCGTTACCAAAGCGCGTCTCATCCATATCACGACAAGGTGTGACTCTGGCTGTTCTTGATCCAATGGCCTACATTCAGAAAGGATATACAGGTATAGCATCTGTTGACATGTTCATCAAGGCAGCCAATCCCAAGGGCTGGGTCAGAAAGCCCATGGTTTACAGTCCAGATACTGTGAACATCGCACGACGGCAAACGTGGCCATAGGAGGACAAATGCCACCTCGTCAACGCAGGCTCGCAGCATATGCGGGTACGTCGGAAGGTCAGCCGCAGCTGGATGTCGATGAACTCCAGAAGTCTCTGGATGCTCATCAGGAGCAGTATCGCATCCAGGCTGACGCCAATGCTGAAGCAGCGGCGAACAGTGCGGCGTCTGGCTCAGGTATTCCAGCTGAAGGTCTGCCGACGCTGGATGACTCAACACCATCAGCGTCGCCTGGAAGTAAGGCCAAGCCGGCAAAGGCAACAAGCAACGCCTGAGTCGATTCTGGGGGCAACATGGACATCTACGGTGCAGCGACAAAATTGCTGGACCTGGTTAAGCAGCAATTGACGACTGCTGGGGTTGTCTTGCCTGACAGAGTCTATGTTGCCCCTGGTGTTGACTTAGCACTTGACTGCGAACAATTGACCGTACACCTATCCCGCATTATCTCCAATTTCCAAGGACAAGATACGCCATATCCAGTTATGACTCACAAGCTACTGCGCAAATCTGCTGAATTCTATGTCACATTAGCGCGCTGTGTACCGTCAATGAATGATGATGGTTCACCACCGCCAGTTGCTGATATGGATGCTGCAGCTAGCGTAGTCATGAAGGATATGAGAGAACTTCGCAGAGCGCTCGAACAAATTGAGCATCAGCATTTGATGATGCCTATCAATGTGCCTGTGACAATTGGCCCAGCGACAACAATAGGGCCATTAGGCGGCATTGCGGCATCACAAGTTTCATACACCTGCGAATTCACAGATGCTGCTGGCGGGTGGGTGGGGTAAATGGCTGGCGGCGTTGAAGTCAAATTTGTAATTGATAATGCAGCACTCAATGGCTTGCTGCGAGGTCCAAGCGGGCCTGTATACATCAACATGCTTAAGCGTGCTGATATACTCCAACGTGCTGCTAAGGCACAAATACCGATTGGACAAGATGTACCGCGGACCAGTCGAGGCCATTTGAAGAATAGCGTCGTCAAACGCATTTATCCAAATACAACTGGTGAAATATTGATGGAGATTTGGGTTGGTAGTGATCATCCAAATGCTTTGCTTCATCATAATGGCACCAGACCGCATCCTATTGAACCAAAATACGCAAAAGTATTGCGGTTTGATTATGGAGGCGATATTGTATTTGCGATGTTTGTACATCATCCAGGTACAGCACCAAACCCATTCTTAACGGACAATTTGCCTCTAGTCACAGCATAGGAGACAAGCATGCCTACCAAGCAATTTAAGTCAAAGCGTGATGCGCGGCCACCGCTTGACTTTGAGCTTGTCTATGAGAAGAAAATTGCTGGCGAATGGGTTGAACAAACAGGCAAATTCAGAGCACGACCAAGTGTGCCTGGTACGACATTACTGCGCATTGCACGAGCAATGAAGAAAGGTCGCGGTGATGATGTTGAGGCAATAGGAATGGCTGCTAGTGAACTCATAGAATTGCTCGAACAAGCAATTCTGCCTGAAGACAAAATTGAGTTCTTTGCTGTACTTGATGATCCTGATACAGCCATTCAAATTGAGACATTAGGAGAGATTCTTGAATGGCTTTCTGAGGAGTATGCTGAAAACCCTACGCAAAAGCCATAGCATTATTGCTATGGGCTGAGTTAAATTGGTCTGATTTTGAAGGTCAATTGATATTGGCTGGTGTTGATTGGAGTGAACTTGACGGAGCAGAATTGGTGAATGTCATTTACACTACAATGGTGAATGATATCACTAATATTGAAACTCCAAGAGGCGAGGCACGCAAAATACTCGATGAAAGACTTGATGAAGTTGATAGACAATACAAGCTACAGAAGGGTATCAAGCCAGAACCTGAGCCATTTGTTATGTCATCAAGTATGATAGCACAAATGGGAATACCAATACACAAACCTCCTCCACCTGATAAGGTTTGAGGCAATGACGGTCGTTGGTGAAGCGTTTGTACGCTTCAAGGCAATAGACGACATCACACCTGCTTTAACAGGGGTGGGTCAAAAGGCTGAGGCAGCAGCAGGTCAAGCTGCTGAAAAGACTTCTGGTCGATTCCGTGCAGCAATGCGCTCAATGGTCGGCACGCTTTCCTCGGCATTCGGTCCCGCATTCGAGCCAATCCAAGAAGTCATGGACAAATTGGATGGTATTGGAGCGGCAGCGCAGAATATGCGCAATCGTGTTGGCAAGTCACTGCTTGGTATTGGTGGTGCAGCGACTGCTACAGGCGTGTTGTTGACGACCATGGGTGACAAAGACAAAATCTCCATGTCTCAACTTCAAAAAGCAGTTGAGAATGCCGGTGGTCAATGGAGTAAATATCGTGAGGAGACTGAGAAGACTGTCAAGCATGAAGAGCATTATGGTCATACTGCTCAGTCGACTGCTGGTGCGTTGAATGTACTGATTACTCGCACAGGCAAAATTGAAGAGTCGTACAAGAACATGTCGCTAGTGACTGATCTTGCGGCCAATAAGCATATCAGTCTGAGCGCTGCTGCCGGCATTGTTGCACGTGTGATGAATGGTAATACACGTGTATTGAAGCAGTACGGTATTGACCAAGCTGCTATTAACAAGCTCACAGATACTGCTGGTAAAAAGGCTAAAGAACATGCAATGACTTTGTTGCAAGAACAAGATGCAACAAATAAGGCTCGCATCATGACGTTGAAGGAAAAGGATGCGGCAATACAAGCAACGTTAGCAACAACAAAAGACAAGGATGAGCGCGCAAAGTTGCATGCAGTATTGGCGAAGGATAGGCTTGAACGTCAGAAGCTGACCGATGCCATTTCACGCAATAAGGAGAAAGAGAAGGAACTCAAGGACGAGATCAAGAATTCAACTGATGCACATGCTAAGGGTGCAGCTGCTGTAGAATTGCTTGCTAAGAAGATGAAGGGTCAAGCAGATGTAGCAGCTGATTCATTCACAGGCAAAATGAAAGAAGCACGTGCGAAGGTTGAAGATTTCATTGCAACTTGGGGCCAGAGACTGGGGCCGGCAATCACAGCTGCTGGCCCAATTCTAATGGGTGTCGGCGCAATCATCGAATCTGGGATTATTGGTAAACTTGGTAAGGCTGTTCAAACGGTCGGCAAATTTATCAGTATCCAAAGGATTGCTGCGGTAGCCACTAGAGTTTGGGCAGCTGCGCAATGGGTGCTTGATGCGGCAATGGATGCCTTTGGTGGTCCAATTCTTTTGATCATTATCGCCATTGGCGCATTGGTTGCGGCTGTTGTTCTGGCATACATGAAATTCAAACCATTCCGTGAGATTGTCAATGCGATTGGTCGTGAGATCAAAACAATCTTCTTGACTGCGGTCCATGCTGTAATAGCAGCATTCAGATGGCTCATCGGTGCATTTGAAGCAGTTTGGAAGACGGTTTGGAATATTGTCAAGCGATATGGCATTTTCATCCTTGCGGCAGTAGCACCATTCATCGGCATTCCATTGATCATCATGCGGTACTGGAAGCAGATCATTGGATTCTTCAGATCAATGTGGTCTACTGTCGCATCAACGTTCAGTCACTTTGTCCAGACGATTCTGAATTTCATTCGCAATCTCTGGACAACTGCCGTCAGCTTTGTCAGACGCATGATCAGTGACATTGTTGGGTTCTTTGCTAGTCTGCCTGGTAGAGCAGCATCTGCTATTGGCAGCATTGTAGGCAGAGTTGTTGGAATCATTTCAAACATGGCGCGCAACGCAGTCAGTGCAGTGAGGAACTTTGTCAGCAATGCAGCAAGTGCTGCAGGTCAATTGATCGGCAAAGTTGCTTCAGCATTAGGCGGATTGGCTGGTACAGTCAGAAGCAAAATCAGCGGTGCATTCAGCAATGTCAAGAACATGATTACTGGTGCATTTAGCGGCGCTGCTGGTTGGTTAGTTGACGCAGGCAGACAAGTTATCGATGGCTTAGTCAATGGCATACAAGGTGCAATTGGCAAGCTTACAAGTGCTGTAGGCAAAATTGGTGGATTGATCAAACATATCAAAGGTCCAAAGGAGAAAGACCTTGTATTGCTGAGTGAAGAAGGCCAGGCAATCATGACTGGTCTGATCAATGGCATCAATAGCAGGATGCCGCATTTGCATGGTGCACTGCGAAATGTAACAAAGAATATCAAGCTTGGGCCAACAGATCTTGGTGCCAGAGTTCCTACTGGTGCGCCTGCGGGAATCGGCAATATCTACAATCTGTTCCCAAATGCGACAATTCATATGGCTGAGGAAAGCCCACAGGCGTTGGCTGATCGTTTGAAGTTTGCGATCCAAGCGAGCAGGATGTAATTATGGCGACAACTGCGCGGCTTGTAGATGAAATAACTGGCGAGTCAATTCAACTTGAATATGACGACAATGATCCACAATGGTGTATCGGGCCAGTTATCACACAGTCAATTGACTATGGCTTTGCTGCACCGCGCGTCGTACAAAGCAACATTCCTGCTGCTAATGGCACCCAAGATTTGACGCAATTCCATGCAGACAAGACAGTCACATGGCAGGGATGGATAAAGCCGACAGACGATAGCCCATTCCCGCAATTGATATGGGACAAGATACGTGGACTTTGTGCACCAAACAGACGTCCATGGCTATATGCGTCGGAAGAAGGATGGAATACAGAACGCAGAATGACATTGCGTGCTGATTCTGTTACATCGCCATTTGATCGTGCACTTGGTCCAATAATTGTTGCTGGTTGTGTTTGGAAGGTTCCATCTGGTGTGATGGAATCTGCTGATCTCCACCAGCAGCAAATACTGATTGGTGGCGCGACTGGTGGTTATTGCATCACAAAGACTGGCTTTTGTATTACTGGTGCAAATGGTCTTTGTCTTGCTGGCGGTCAATTCGGTGGCGCTACAAATGTGTACAATAATGGAACTGTAACAACGTATCCATTCATCACGTTTACAGGGCCTGCGAAGAATCCACGAGTGATTAATATTCAATCGAAATTGGGTATTTATCTCAATACAACATTGTCGCCTAATCAGTTAGTCGTCATTGATAATCGACTGAAGAATGTATATGAACCGGCCCAACCAACACCAATCAACCGTTTGAGCTGGTATGACTTTACAAGATCGTCATGGTTGACGCTTGAGCAAGGTGCAAATCCATTTTCATATTATTCTGATGATGGACTTGGAACATGTTCGTTCTCATGGCGGGATAGGTGGACGTAATGAGTGCTCCTGTTACTCATGGTGATTCAAATGTGCTGTACTTTCAGCCAACGACTGATGTTGCTGATCCAGCGCAAATTTGTTTGACAGGTGCTGATCTGCGGTTGCTCATTGCGACCGTATTCCCATCCCCTGGCGTATTGTCGCTCAATGATTGGACAATTACTGCGCAAAACAGCGCCATTTTGAATATTGGTGTTGGCTCTGCAGTTGTTGCTGGAAATACTGCTGCTGAGCAACGCAGTTACATCGCCAGGAATACAGCTGGGAAGACAATTCAACCACCTGGACCGCCAACAACAAACAACAGATATGACTTGATCTATCTGAAGATACATGACGGTCAGATTCTGCTTGACCATTTGTATGAGTGGCAAGTGAGTTGCGTTTCAGGTGCTGAAGCATCTACGCCTGCTGTGCCTGCGTTGCCTGCTGATTCAATTGCGTTGGCTGCTGTCATTCGTCGGCCTGGCGCAGCAAACATCGCGCCTGCTGATATTACAGATGTGCGCTCAGTTGCTTTGCTGCCATCGCAACCACAAAGTCAGAAATATTGGAAGTCAGAAACTACATCCAGCAGTGCTACATTCACCACAACAGAGGCTCGTGATACAACAGTTCCAGTGCTAGTGGTGAATGTTACAAATGCCGCAACTATATACAGAATCAGAATGGTCCAGCAAGTTAGCAGCAATACTGCTGATCGTACAGTCATAGCGTATGTACGTGATAGTGGTAGTACAGCAACACCAACGACAACCAGCACAGCAGTTGCACAAGGCAATAGAACATGCCGCCTTGCGAACACTGGTGATTCATTGATATATCAAACTGATACGACATTAGCAGTTGGAACACATACATTTGCGCCATTCAACAAGCTTCTGTCTGGTACTGGAACTGGTACAGCATCTGCAAACACAGTTGCAAAGAAGCAATTGACTGTTGAGGTTGTTGGGTAATAATGCTTGATGATGATATGCTGGCTCTCTTGGCCTCTCCCGCAAGACCCAATGGGAATGGCCCAATTGTTGTGCCTGAATTATCAGTGCCACCAGCAAAAACACCAGTCAAGACGCCATGGCAATTGGTTTGCGGTCAAAACAATGTTGGTCCAACGTATGAATTAGCCAATGCAAAAAGTATCTCATTGAATTGGCATGTTGACGATTCAGGATTCCTACAATTCAATATTGATGGAAATGATCCTGCTGTTCAATACATTCAAGAGTTGGTAACAGATATTTGGATGTATAAGAATGGCATTCTCATTGATCGATTCCGCGTTGGTTCTGCTACAGATACGCTTGATGGTGAGGCTGATACATATGATCTTCAAATCAATGCATTCAATTATCGTGAGTGGCTAAAACGACAATTACTACAACCAAGTAAGGTTTGGTCATATCGCAATAGAACACAAGCATACATCATTAATGATTTATACAATAATGTGATTGCGGGGCAGTCTGGGATACATCCAACGTTCACGATTGATACATCGAAGATGCCGACATCGACGGTCAACTTTGATACAACGCCTGGTACGTCTGTGAATGAAGTAATTGGTGTCATGTCAGGCTTTGGGTGGCAAGTATTTCCCAATAGCACAATGGGTTTGACATTGAGAGCTGTTGCTTCATTCTACTACAATTTGAATCCCAATTTTGTGTTGCAATATGGTAGCACGGTTTCAAAGGTGCAACGCTCATACGATACTGCATCGTATGGTAATTCATCAGTTTTCACTGGTGATATGAGCTTGACTCCAATTCAGTCAGATGCAACAGGCATTGCCACTATGCCCCAAGGTCGATTGGGTACAACAGGTTCAGATTCAAACATCAAAGACACTGCTCATCTTTCCAAGGCAGCTGCTGATGATGCGACAAGATCGCAAAGTGTTGTACCAACTTGGCAATGTACAATTGCGCTTGGTGCATGGACTAGTCCATCCGATGCTTGGATTGGTGATATTTGTAAATTCATTTGCCAGAAAGGCACCAGAATCAATATCAATGATCAGTATCGCATCACTGATCTGTCTATTGCGGTGAATGAGGATTCAACCGTAGCAGATGGCGTTGATATTACAGTTGCAAAACCTCCATATATTCCATCGAGTTAGGATGTAATATGAATGGATGTTGCCGAACTGAGTCTGGTTGCATTTGTTGCCGGTGTTGCAGGGGTGATCACGGCAATCGGTGGCGTACTGTTGGCAATTCGCAGCGTTCGTTCCAAGGAACGACAAGCGGCCAAGCAAGAGATAGACCAACTTAGTGGCATGCTATCTGAGGCACGCGATGGCCGCATAGCCGCAGAGATGAGAGTTCATGAATTGGAATTGATAATGGTCAAGGAAGGCATTGCGATACCACAACAAAGGGTGAGTCGACATGGACGCGACGAATCTAGCAGCTAAGGTGTTGAAGACACCTAAGATTGCTTTTGTGGTAGCGGCCATACTCTTGGGAACATCTGTTGGTTTTGGTATTGCGGCAATTGCAACAGCACAAGCTCAATCAACGCCAACGCCAACGCCAAGCATTAGTTTGATACCCGGTCCACCAGGCAAAAACGGCATCAACGGCACTAACGGCACAAATGGCACTAATGGCACAAATGGCCATGATGGTCACGATGGTGTCAATGGCACAAACGGCATCAATGGTCATGACGGAACAAATGGAGTAAATGGTCAACAAGGATTGCCCGGTCACAATGGTACAAACGGCACCAATGGAAAGAATGGCAAGAATGGTTCACAAGGACCACCCGGATCATCAGGTCCGCCTGGGCCTAGTGGGCCGCCTGGTGGCCAAACGTGTCCCTCAGGTTTTGCGCCTGGCACATTGGTATTGAATGCGCCTGGTGGTCAAGTCACATTATATACGTGTCTCAGTGGGTGATGAATGATGAATGAGCGCAGACCTGAAATTATGCAGTTGATGCGATGGTTTGAGTTTGACCATTTGCCACATGGATTATCTCGTGAGGTATCTGAAGATTGTAATGAATTCATGCATCAGATACTTGACCAGATACGCCATGACACACCAGAATTGACTGCTGGATTGCGTAAGTTGCTTGAGGCAAAGGACTGTTTTGTGCGGGCTGCGATAGCGGCACACGAACATGTTGGTGTTGACCATACCAAAGGTGATACATAATGCCGTTGCCTGCTGATCCAATTCTCGCCCAGAAGGAAATTGATCGACGTCTGGGTGTATTGGAGCGCACGCAAACTTCAGTTGGTGGCGTTGGTGGCGGCGCAACGTCACGTTACTATGAGGAATGGCAAACAAATTCACCAGCCATTGCTGCTGGATTGAATGGTGCATTTTCAGTTACGACGCAAAATCTACTTGAAGGTCCATACCCTTCATGTTTCTCAGGCCAAACGTGGACTTGCCCTGATGACAATGTGTACACATTTATTATGAACACATTGGTATCAAATGTTACACCGCCAAATACTGCTCGCATTACATGGCTTATCTGCACCAATGTGGCTACTGGTGGAACAATTTATTGGCGTGAATCAAGAGACAATTACATATCCGGTCTCATAAGATCACAATCAGCACCAATTCGTATGACCAAAGGTACAGTGGTGTATTTTGTGATCTTCAATGGTACAAGTGGACCAATTACATTTTCTACAAGTTTCATTGCTGTAACAACAGGCAGCGGCATCAAGGGTGATACTGGTCTTACTGGTGCTCAAGGCACTCCTGGCGTCAAAGGTGATCCTGGCGTCAAGGGTGATAAGGGTGATACTGGCGCAACTGGTGCGACTGGTGCTCAAGGCCCACCTGGAATACCAGGCACCGGCGCGGCATATATGCAGCGATTGTCTGTTCCAGCCATCAATACGCCATACACAATCAATCACAATTTGAATTCTCTAGTTCCACTTGTGCAATTGTGGGATTACACGACTGGCTCATTGATGCAATCTGAAGTTGCTGTTATTGATGCAAACAATGTGCGAGTAACATTCAACGTACAGCCGCCAAATGATGTTAATGTTGTTGTTGCTGCAGGGATTCCAGCGACAACTCCAAATTTGTCATATAGACACGTGCAATCAACAGCAGCTACAACATGGACAATTAATCACAACTTGGGCTTCAGACCAAATGTTGCAGTTGTTGATTCAACTGGAAATGTGATCTATCCCGGCAATATCCAATACACGAGTTCAACGCAAGTGGTGCTTACATTTTCAGCTGCTGTCGGTGGCGAGGCATACTTGAGTTAGGAGCGAATTGTGCCTACATTCTATGGCGCAGTCGATCTTGCCAAGAACGAATTGCGCAATGCTGTTATTCAAAATCTTGGCGCAGCCCCGGCATCGCCAATTCAAGGTCAATTGTACTTTGATTCAACAGCAAAGATCTTGTATTGGTATTCAGGTACACAATGGGTGGCGGCACAAGGTGGCGCTGGTGCTGTGCCATCGGACACAGTCACCACTGCAGCAATTGGTGATGCTGGTGTACCTGGTTCAAGCACATTGTATTCACGCGGTGATCACAAACATGGAATGCCAGCATTTGGCGCGATCACACTTGAGAATGTATTTGGTGCAACAAAGGGTGATGGTTCAGCACTCACTATTGCACGGTCTGATCACACGCATGGCAATCCAACTCACGATGCAGCAGCCCACTCAACCATCCCGCTAACGGCATTGGCTGTTCCAACAACTTCATTGAATTTGAACAACCAAAAGATTATCAACCAATTAGATCCAACCAACCCACAAGATTGTGCAACCAAGAATTATGTCGATCTTACCACTCAAGGTTTGGATGCGAAACAAAGTGTGAAAGCGGCATCCGCTGGTACAAACCTCACTTTGTCTGGCACGCAAACCGTGGATGGCATTGCACTTGTTGCGGGTGATCGATGCCTGGTCAAGGATCAAACCACCCAATCGGCAAACGGCATTTATGTCGTCGCTGCTGGTGCTTGGGCACGGGCGACAGACATGGATGTTTGGACTGAAGTTCCATCAGCATATACATGGGTGGAACAAGGCACGGTCAATGCAGACACTGGTTGGGTATGTACTGCTGATCAAGGCGGTACATTAGGAACAACAAACATTACATGGACACAATTCTCAGGTTCTGGAGCAATTAGTGCCGGCGCTGGTTTGACCAAGACTGGTAGCACAATTGATTTGGTTGCCGGCGATACATCACTTACTGTCGCTGCTGATTCTGTAATTGTCAATTCATCTGTAATGGCCACAGTCGCGGCATTGAATGCAGCCGTTGCAGGAATGGCGAAGAAGTTTGCCGCTGCATTGACTGGTACAGCCAGCCCAGAAGTGGTTACACACAACTTGAATACACGCGATGTACAAGTGACGGTGTTGAATGGCGCATCCCCATATACAGCAGTTGAAGTTGATTGGGATGCAACAACAGTCAACACAGTAACAATCAGATACAATCCCAATTTGGGCTCTGGGTATCGTGCTGTAGTAGTTGGGTGATTTGAATGCCACGTCAATTTGGTATTTTGAACGCGCCACCCTACGCATCTGCTCCCGCAGTAGGGCTAGCAGGTGATATGTATTACAACACTGCCCAAAAGATCTTGTATTTGTCTGATGGAACTATTTGGCGCGGTGGTGGTGGTTCAGGCATACCATCAGGTGGCGCAACAGGTCAAGCATTAGCCAAAAACACAGCAACTGATTTTGACGCCGGTTGGCAAACATTCAGTGGTCAATTGCTGAGTACGTACAACGGCTCAATGGATTCACTAGTCACACCTGGCATATATGTTCGCACTGCTGTTACTGGTGATCCTATTGCTGCTGGCAATAGCGTCATCGTTGAAGTGCTTGCCGGGCAGGACACCCCGCAGCAATGGCGTTTACAACGCATGACCGGCGCAACTACACCAACAAATGGTCAAGTATTCCAACGCACTACATCGTCTGGTTCTGGTGCTTGGTTGCCTTGGATACAAATAGCACCGGCATCATTGCCAAGTGCATTGATTGCTGCCGGAGTTGTGGCAGGACCATTCAGCGTTGCACAAACATCATTTGCATCTGCTGCAACATGGGGTGCAGCTGGCAGTGGCTTGCAGCCAACCATTACACCGATTGCCAATCACTATTATCGCATTCGATTCATCGTTCCACAAGTTAGTGGTATGGCAACAGGCAATGCTGTTTATTTGCAAATAGTGAAAGATGGTGCATCATTTGGACAAGTATTTGGTTACCAAGCATATTTGACTGGTGTATTGAGTGGCTTTGCGCCTGCTGTTGAATATGTTGGATCACTTGGCACTCCAGGAACACCAACTACATTTGGCATTCGTGGTTGGAGCTCTGTCGCGTCGACTGGTGCAGTGGCTTGTGAAGGTGGCCAAGGCGTTACTTGTACTATTGAAGATATGGGCATTATTGGTGGCGGTGCTGCACCAACTGCCATAATACCTGGTGGCGGCAATACTGGTCAAGTGTTACTCAAGAACAGCGCTGCTGATTATGACATGATATGGGGTGGCGACGCTGCACCGCTTGGCTTGATTGGATTCAGTGCTGGAACAGATGGTGCTAACAGAACAGCAACTGGGTTCGCTAGTGCCGTGGATCAAGGCACCATTTCAGGCATTACCATTGTGGCTGGTCGTCGTTATCGCATTCGTGTTTTTTGGCCTGGAATTTCTGCATCATATTCAGCAGGCAATGGTGCTGTTCAGGCGGCCATCAGCAGAAGTGGATCTCAACACGGTGACACAGTAGGTGGTCGAAGTGGTGTTTCTGGTTTTGGTATTTCACCTGTTATAGCTGAATGGACAGGTTCATATACAGCAGGCACTTACAATTTCGCCTGGCGAATTTGGTGTGGCGCGAGTGTCACCGGTGTTGTAACTAGTGGAACAATCATAATGACTGTTGAGGACTTAGGTGCACTAGTCTGATTGGAGTCAGCATGAAGCATGAAGAGCCAGAACAAGAGCGTGAAAGAGAATCAGATGTGCGGGATGTAGGTGACGCGCATTTGCATGAACCGCCAGACTGGTTTGATGCCGAACACCGGGCACGGCTTGAGCAGAGAGATGAGGACAATGACTGAATATGCCCCTGCGGCTATTCAGCATATGTTTGACTCACTCAATGCCGTCATCCCGCAGGCGATCATGGCCGGAATTGTTGGCGATAGTGCACATACGTATGGCTACCACCGTGGACGCAATTACGTTGGTAGCAATGATTATTCAGTTCAAACACCACCTGACAAGAAAGGCAACGGTGAGGCTGCTAGTGCGCTAGACATTTCATGGGAAACGGCACAATGGCAGTACACTGTCAGCCAGAGGCTGATGAATGCCAAGAACGATTCGCGTATGAATCCCATTCGTGAATTCTTTGGTAGCATTGACGGCCGTAATGTTTGCGGTTGGGATTACTATGGGAATTACTCTGTAACATCTGATGATTCTCATTTGTGGCATATTCACATTTCTGTATTGCGTGAGTATGCTGACAACGATGCGGCACTTCAAGGAGTGGCCGCTGTCATGACTGGTAGTTCAGGCACAGGAGGAGACTGGTTTGATATGGCTACGCAGACTGATCTTGAGAATGCAGTTCGCAAAGTTCTCAATGAGGGCACAGATGGCGTGCCATACAAAGACCGTTTTCGTCGCATGAGCAACCGTATTGCGGCACTTTTGCCCGGCGGCAACGCAGATGAGTCTGGCGCAAAAGGCCCAGATCGCCTTGAGCTTTTCAAGGCACTGTTCAATTCAGGCTCTGCGCCGCGCATGGATCCTGACACCGGCACGCCGACCATGGATTCCCCAGCTGTCCCAGGCAATTACTTGGCATATGCTGATGATCGCGTCACGCAGAAGATGGCGTCTGTGTTGAACAAGCTGGACGCCCAACAAGCCGATCTTGATTTGATCAAAGCCAATTTGGGCATCGAATGACAGAGTATGCGCCAGCTGCAATTCAACATATGTTTGATACGTTGAATGCGGCTATTCCGCAAGCGGTCTTGGCTGGTATTGTCGGCGATAGCGCGCACACATATGGATATCATCGCGGCCGCAACTATGTTGGCAGCAATGACTATTCCGTGCAGACGCCGCCAGACAAAAAGGGCAATGGTGAAGCCGCCAGCGCAATTGATCTCTCTTGGGAACAAGCCAGCTGGCAATATACGGTGAGTCAACGATTGCTCAACGCCAAGAATGATTCACGCATGAACCCAATACGTGAATTCTTTGGCAGTGTAGATGGAATCCATGTATGTGGCTGGGATTACTACGGCAACTACTCAGTCACATCCGATGACTCTCATCTGTGGCATATCCACATATCGGTCCTGCGTGAATATGCCGACAATGACGCGGCGCTGCAGGGTGTCGCCCAAGTACTCATTGGTAGCACACAGCCGCCACCATCGACAGGAGATTGGTTTGATATGGCTACTCAAGCAGATCTGGAAACAGTGGTGCGCAGAGTGCTCAATGAGGGCACTGGCTATGGCACATCAGGTTGGGCAAAGACCAACCAGAACATGTATGACCGCACTGGCGATATCATCAACAAGCTCAATGCGATGAAGAGCCAGATCACATCTGAGGCCCAGATGAATCGTTGGGGTGATGGACGCGACGTGCCGCCTGGAAGCGATACTCATCCATGGAACCTCAAGGTTGTTCGGCAACTTTGCCTCGACATTCTGGCGGCATTGCCAGCTGAGTGAGTCCGGATGGGTAACGACTACACTAGAGTTCATCGTGAACTCAACAGTACGTTGGGTAGGGCCACAGACTATAGCTGTGCAATTTGCGGGAAAGAGCCTGCGGACCATTGGGCATATGACCATCTAGACCCAGATGGGCTTGTGGCTGTTGACGGCAAGGTATACAGCGAGGATATGGCTCATTACAAGCCACTGTGTGCTAGTTGTCATCGCAGGCTTGACTACCAGTATGAAAAGCATCATGTTGCGCAGCGTACCTACAGATCTCTTGATGTCGAGAGATGGGTCGGGGTGCTGCCAGAATCACCATACGAGCAATGATGATTCTGCGCACCAGCGCAGAACATTCATATATCAAATGAAGGAGGTGAAGCCTCTGGCCTCACCGCACCAGGTGTAGTGCGTCTGTCGAACGTGCGTTCGAACCAACTGACCGGGGTGGTCTGTCGAACGCACGTTCGGCGCATTTCGGACCTAGCACGCCTATCGGACCACCCCGCAGAAACGCTGGGCTTCATCAGTGCGAGCACCAGCTCGGGCAGCCCATCCCAATGATCACATGACAAGACCTTCCAGCACCAATGATTCATTGGCCCAAGCCTTTTCCTACTAATCCTATAGAATCAGCCTAGCGCCTGCCTAACAAGATCGACTAGCTCCGCAGTAGGGTAACGCTGCTGACAGCTGTACTGCCGTTAGGAGCAGCCTCAGGTACCGTAGCG
>Ga0126383_10000342_pt1 | contig 25129 bp, 24 predicted proteins | sample PanSoiMetPlot_35_FD_96882 | JGI IMG/M metagenome (GOLD analysis project Ga0126383, IMG submission 96882) | Tropical forest soil microbial communities from Panama - MetaG Plot_35 | ecosystem: Environmental > Terrestrial > Soil > Tropical forest > Bulk soil | place: Panama | collected 2016-02-17
GGGGGAAATATGCTGTCCGACGCCGACCGAAAAAAGGCCGCTGATATTCTGATGGCGGCACACAAGGATCGAAAACAAGCGACCCAGCTGCACATTACATTTCCCGATATCACGATCGAGGATGCCTACGCCATCTCGACCGAAGTTGCGAACCGGAAGATTAAGGCCGGAGCCAAGCTTATCGGTCACAAAGTGGGACTTACCTCGAAAGCGATGCAACGATCGTCAATGATCGATGAGCCGGACTATGGCTATATCCTTGACGACCAGCTCATCGCCGACGGCGCCAAGGTCAAGCATGCCGATTACTGCAAGCCGCGTGTTGAGGTCGAACTGGCATTCATCATGGGCAAACGACTGACGGGACCGGGCGTCGGCCTACCCGACGTTTTGCGTGCGACCGAATACGTAATCCCCGCAATTGAGATCGTCGATGCACGCCTGCAAGACCGGCGCAAAATTGTCGACACCGTTGCAGACAATGGAGCTGCGGCCGGTATCGCAATGGGCGGGCGTCCAGTTCGGCCAATGGATGTCGACCTGCGCTGGGTCGGCGGCATCATGTACCGCAATTCGGAGATAGAGGAGACGGGTTTGGCGGCGGGGGTGCTGGGTCATCCGGCGCTTGGCGTCGCTTGGCTCGCCAACAAGATTGGCCCGCACGGTCACGCGCTCGAGCCGGGACACATCGTGCTCGCCGGCTCGTTCACCCGCGTTGTTTTCGTGCAGAAAGGCGACACGCTGCACGCCGATTTCGGGGCGCTCGGCGGAATCGCCATTCAATTTGTATAACGGTAGTCATCATGGTCGAATTTCAAACGAACTCCTTCAAGCGTGCGCTCAGTCAAGGAAAACTTCAGATTGGCCTATGGTCGAGTCTTTGCAGCAATATCGCCGCAGAAGTCATTTCAGAAAGCGGATTCGATTGGATCTTGCTTGATACAGAGCATTCGCCCAATGAGATTCCCGATCTGGTCACACAGTTACAGGCCGTGCAACGTGGCACGGCAACGCCAATCATTCGGCCGGCATGGAACGATGCGGTACTGGCAAAGCGCGCGCTCGACATCGGCGCTCAGTCGTTGCTGTTCCCCTATGTGCAAAATGTGGAAGAGGCCAAACGCGCGGTCGCCTCGACGCGTTATCCACCGCATGGGGTTCGCGGAGTCTCTGTTGCGGCGCGGGCCAGCCGTTACGGCCGCGTCCCGGGGTATCTGACCAAAGCGAACGCTGAAATTTGCGTTCTGGTTCAAGTCGAAACGCACGGCGCTCTCGACCAACTCGAAGCGATCGCAAAAGTAGAAGGTGTCGATGGCGTGTTTATCGGCCCTTCTGATCTGGCGGCATCGCTGGGACACCTTGGCAATCCGCAGCATGCTGACGTGCAGAAGGCGGTGGAAAATGCGGTGAAGCGGCTCAAAGTGCTCGACAAACCGGCCGGCATCCTGACCAGCAACGAGGAAGAGGCGCGTCGGTATATCGAGTGGGGCTACTTGTTCGTCGCGGTTGGCGCCGATGTAGGCCTGCTCGCCCGCAATGCGGATGCATTGGCTAAAAAATTCAAGAACGGATAGCCCAACCAGAACCGGACAGATCAAATAATATCAACCACTTAGTGGGATAGGCGCACCTTTCGTAGGCCTTGCCGCGCGCGGCAAAAACCTGCCAAGAATGCATGACGAGGGGCTACTGCAAATGAGTAAAGAGATAATCCTCGCAACCGAGGATCTCAAAAAGGAGTTTGCCGGCTTTGTCGCCGTTAATGGCATTAGCCTGCGCGTCAAGCGTGGGACCATCCATGCTTTGATTGGACCAAATGGTGCCGGCAAGACCACCTGCTTCAATCTACTCACCAAATTTCTAAGCCCGACGCACGGGCGTATTCTGTTCAAAGGTCAAGACATTACTGCAATGCAGCCTGCGGATGTGGCCAGGCTCGGCCTGGTGCGCTCGTTTCAGATCTCCGCCGTTTTTCCACACATGACCGTGCTCGAAAACGTGCGCATCGCATTGCAGCGCGAGCGCGGCAGCTCCTTTGATTTCTGGCGGCCAACCTCGGTCCTCAACGATTTGAACGAGCGGGCGATGAAACTGATTGCCGATGTCGGTTTGTCTTCCGTCGCCGACTGGATGGCGGTCGAACTTCCCTATGGGCGAAAGCGGGCGCTGGAAATTGCCACGACGTTGGCGCTCGATCCGGAGCTGCTATTGCTTGACGAGCCGACCGCCGGCATGGGTCACGAGGATATCGACCGCGTTGCGCAGTTAATCAAACGCGTGGCGGCCGATCGCACCGTGTTGATGGTCGAGCACAATCTATCTGTTGTGGCCGATCTCTCGCACCATATCACCGTGCTCACGCGCGGACGTGTCTTGGCGGAAGGAGATTACGACACGGTATCCAATAATTTAGAAGTGCGCGAGGCTTATATGGGGGTTGGTCATGCTTGATCCGCGCACACCGCTCCTTGCCGTCGAAGATCTGCAAGCCTGGTATGGCGAGTCGCACATTCTTCATGGCGTGGCGTTCGATGTGAATCGGGGCGAGGTGGTGACGCTGCTCGGCCGCAACGGCGCAGGCAAGACGACGACTATGAAATGCATCATGGGCATCGTCGGCAATCGCACTGGCTCAGTGCGTTATGAGGGACAGGAGCTGATCGCGAGTGCCTCGAACCACATTGCGCGCGCAGGTATCGCCCTTTGCCCGGAGGAGCGGGGCATTTTTTCCAGCCTCAATGTCGAGGAAAATCTCCTGCTGCCACCGGTGGTCAAATCGGGCGGGCTTGAGCTCGACCGCATTTTCGATCTGTTCCCTAATCTCAAGGAGCGGCTCGGCTCCAGTCAGGGCACCAAGCTCTCCGGCGGCGAGCAGCAAATGTTGGCAATCGGCCGTATCCTCCGCACTGGCGCCCGACTGTTGTTGCTCGACGAACCGACGGAAGGGCTTGCTCCTGTTATCATTCAACAGATCGGCAAGACCATCCGCGCACTCAAAGAGCAGGGCTTTACAATTCTGCTAGTGGAACAGAATTTCCGTTTCGCTTCGACCGTTGCGGATCGGTATTACGTGATGGAACATGGACGGATTATTGACAAGTTCTCCAACTCCGAGCTGGATGCAAACGTCAACAAGCTTCACGACTATCTTGGTGTTTGACAAAACAATTTCGAACAGGAAAGCAGGGAGAATACGTCAATGAAAAGAATAATGAGTTTGGTGGCCCTTGCCGTTGCCTTGGCCTGCGGGACCGCCAACGCTCAGCAATTGAATATCAAAATCGGCGTTCTGACGGACATGTCGAGCCTTTACGCGGACGCCACCGGACCTGGCTCGGTACTTGCCGCTAAGATAGCGGCCGCGGATTTCATGACAGATCATCCCGACATGAAAATTGAAGTGATCTCCGGCGACCACCAGAACAAAGCCGACATTGGAACCCAACTCGCCAATCAGTGGTACGACGTAGACAAGGTCGACATGATCGCGGACGTTCCGAATTCGGGTGTGGCGCTTGCCATCAGTCAGGTGACGCGCGACAAGAACAAGGTCTTCGTCGCGTCCGGCCCGGCTTCGTCTGACCTTACGGGGCCGAAGTGCAGTCCCAACACGGTCCATTGGACCTATGACACTTGGATGCTGGCGAACGGCACCGGCAAAGCGGTGGTCAAGACCGGCGGCGACACCTGGTTCTTCCTTACGTCGGACTACGCCTTCGGTCACGCGCTCGAACGCGACACCATGGCGGTGGTCGAGAAGAACGGTGGCAAGGTACTCGGCAAGGTCCGTCATCCCATCAACACCAATGACTTCTCGTCATTCCTGCTGCAAGCGCAGTCGTCGAAGGCCAAAGTTATCGGGCTGGCCAATGCCGGCGGCGACACCATCAACTCGATCAAACAGGCGGCCGAATTCGGCATCGTGAAGGGTGGGCAAAGCCTTGCAGGCCTTCTCGTGTTCGCGACCGACGTCAACGCACTCGGCCTGCAAACCTCTCAGGGCCTCGTTTTAACCGAAACCTTCTACTGGGATCTCAATGATTCCACCCGCGCTTGGACCAAGCGCTGGCACGCCGAGCGCAATGCGCCGGGCAAATATCCGGCAATGAATCAGGCAGGCGTCTATGCTGGCACGCTGCACTATCTTAAGGCGGTAGCCGCGCTGAAGAGCGCTGCCGACGGCAAAGCGGTGGTCGCCAAAATGAAGGAAATGCCAACTGACGATCCCCTGTTTGGCAAGGGAATTATACGCGCCGACGGCCGCAAGCTGCATCCAGCCTATCTCTTCGAGGCAAAGAAGCCGGAGGAATCGAAGTATCCCGGCGATTTCTATAAGCTGCGTGCCACCATCCCGGCGAAAGAAGCTTTCCGTCCGCTCAACGAAGGCAACTGCCCACTGGTGAGCGGCTGATTTACTCGAGCGACCGAACAACACGGAGGATGCATTCATGAGAAAAACCTTAGCACTGGCAGCGCTCGCCGCGGTTCTCGCCTGCGGAGCGGCCTATGCCCAACAGGTGAGTGTGAAGGTCGGAGTGCTCAGCGATATGTCGAGCTTGTACTCCGATATCGGCGGAGCAGGTTCGGTTGCAGCCGCGAAACTGGCAATCGCCGATTTCACCAAAGACAATCCGAACATCAAAGTCGAACTCATCTCCGGCGATCACCAAAACAAGCCGGACATTGGCTCGCAAATTGCTAACCAGTGGTACGACGTTGACAAGGTAGACTTCATCATTGACACACCGAACTCCGGCGTCGCGCTAGCGGTGAGTCAAATCACCAACACCAAGAACAAGGTCTTCATCGTATCAGGCGCGGCGGCTTCAGACCTCACGGGGCCTAAATGCAACGCGAACACGATCCACTGGACCTATGACACCTGGATGCTGGCCAACGGCACCGGCAAGGCGCTGGTGAAGACCGGTGGCGATACCTGGTTCTTCCTGACAGCCGACTATGCCTTCGGTCATGCGCTTGAGCGCGATACCGCAGCGGCGGTCGAGAACAGCGGCGGTAAGGTGCTCGGTAAGGTTCGCCATCCACTCAACACTAACGATTTCTCTTCGTTCTTGCTGCAAGCACAGTCGTCGAAGGCGAAGGTCATTGGGCTCGCTAATGCCGGTGGGGATACAATCAACTCGATCAAGCAGGGCGCGGAATTCGGCATCGTCAAGGGTGGGCAGAGGTTCGCTGGCCTGCTGGTGTTTGCCAGCGACGTCAACGCGCTGGGCCTGCAGACGGCGCAGGGTCTGACCCTGACGGAAACCTGGTACTGGGACATGAACGATGCCAACCGTGCCTGGACCAAGCGTTGGCAAGCGGAACGCGGCGCGGCGGGCAAGTTCCCGACCATGGTGCAAGCCGGCGTGTATTCAGGTCTCACACACTATCTCAAGGCGGTAGCAGCGTTGAAAAGCGCCGCCGACGGCAAGGCGATAGTGGCGCAAATGAAGCAGACGCCAACCGACGATCCGCTGTTCGGCAAGGGCACTATCCGGCCTGACGGACGCAAAGTACATCCTGCCTATTTGCTCGAGGTGAAAGCGCCAGCGGATTCTAAGCATCCAGGTGATTTCTACAATGTGCGCGCCACGATCCCGGCGGATGAAGCTTTCCGTCCTCTCAAGGAAGGCAACTGTCCGCTCGTCAGCGGCTGATCTTTAACGAGACTCGAGGGGCGGGCGTGCGTCCGTCCCTCGAGATCACGGTGAGCCATGTTCGAAATCTTTGGTATTCCCTCGCAAGCGTTGTTCGGGCAATTGTTAATCGGCCTGATCAACGGCTCATTTTATGCGCTGCTGAGCTTGGGCCTCGCCGTCATCTTCGGGATGCTCAACATCATCAATTTCAGCCACGGCGCCCAGTACATGATGGGAGCTTTTGCTGCCTATCTCATCCTGCAATATTCAGGTCTCGGTTACTGGCCCGCGTTGATCATCGCGCCGATTCTAGTCGGCATTACTGGCGTCATCGTTGAGCGTTTGTTCCTGCAATGGCTGTATAAGCTCGACCATCTCTATGGGCTTCTGCTCACTTTTGGACTCGCGCTGATTTTCGAAGGCGTTGCGCGCAATTATTTCGGCTCTGCCGGCTTACCTTATACGGTTCCGGAGTCGCTGCGCGGTGGCCAGAATCTTGGATTCATGTTCTTGCCAAATTATCGCGCCTGGGTCATCGCGGCCTCGCTTGGTGTCTGTATTGGGACCTGGTTTGTCATCGAGCGCACGCGGCTTGGCGCTTATCTCCGCGCAGCTACAGAGAATCCGACATTGGTGCGCGCCTTCGGCATCAATGTGCCACTCATGATCACGCTTACCTACGGTTTCGGCGTAATGCTCGCCGCCTTTGCGGGCGTGATGGCGGCGCCGATCTACAACGTATCTCCGCAGATGGGCTCGGAGTTGATCATTGTGGTTTTCGCAGTGGTGGTGATCGGCGGTATGGGTTCAATTCTCGGGGCGATCATCACCGGCTTTGGTCTTGGCGTGATTGAAGGTCTGACCAAGGTGTTCTTCCCCGAAGCGTCGAATACGGTGATCTTCGTCATTATGGCGATCGTGCTGCTGGTGCGGCCTGCCGGCCTGTTCGGACGGAGGGCGTGATGGAACGCGTCGTCGATCCGCTCGCCAAGAAACCCTCCGCGCTGCGTACTCAAAGCGAGACCATCGGCTTTGTCATCATGGTCGCTGCGCTGGTAATCGCGCCGTTCGTGACTTATCCGCTATTTCTCATGCAGGCGATGTGTTTTGCACTCTTTGCCTGTGCCTTCAATTTGCTGATTGGATACGTCGGTCTGTTGTCATTTGGTCATGCGCTCTACTTTGGCTGGGCGAGTTATCTGTCGGCTTATTCGGCGAAGGCGTGGGGCTTTCCGCCAGAGTTTGCGATTTTGACTGGTACGGCTACCGCCGCCGTCTGCGGTCTTGTTGCTGGCTCGTTGGCAATCCGACGACAGGGCATCTACTTCGCCATGATAACGCTTGCGTTGGCACAGATGATGTATTTCTTTGCGCTGCAGGCAAAATTCACCGGCGGCGAGGATGGAATTCAGGCCGTGCCGCGTGGATATCTTTTTGGTGTTGTCGATCTAAGGAACGAGATGTCAATGTACGCCGTCGTCCTAATCATCTTCCTTGCGGGCTTCACGTTCATATATCGAATTATCCATTCACCGTTTGGCGAGGTGCTCAAGGCCATACGAGAGAACGAAACACGTGCCATTTCGCTTGGCTACAAGACCGATCGATACAAATTGGTTGCCTTCGTGCTCTCAGCGACGCTTGCTGGTATCGCGGGAGCCACCAAGGCGATCGTCCTGCAATTGGCTTCGCTCACCGATGTGAACTGGCCGATGTCGGGTGAAGTGGTGTTGATGACGTTAGTTGGCGGACTCGGCACTATCTTTGGGCCAGTGGTCGGCGCCTTCGTGATTTTGGTGATGCAGTTCAAACTGGCCCCCATCGGTGAATGGGTGCTTGTCATCCAAGGCGCGATTTTCGTGGCCTGCGTTCTCTTGTTCCGTCGCGGTGTCATCGGCGAGCTTGCCAATAAACTGTATATCCGCCTTTAACCGGTACCGCTCTATTTGAATCAATCGCCATTCCATGCTGCCGTTGCATTCGTCCTCTTTTCGGTTGTCGTCGATGAATTGCGTGTCGTTCGAATATCGAATTAGCGTATGCCCGGGGGGCACTCAATGGCAGCTGTGCAGGCCAGGCACGCTTTTGCCGAGAAATAGCATGCCTAAGCGCGGCGGCAGCTTGCCTATATATGTGAGCTCGAGCGCAGCGACCGATGGAAACGTTATTGCACGCAGGAATAACTCGTCTCACAGATGCAAGAAGCCGAGCTACAACGGCTCTTTGGGCCGCGCTCGCATTGCGCCGATCTTGATAATCGCGCTTGTGACTGCACAGCAAGCCATTGCGCAGAATTCGAGACGCGGCGAAGAGTTGCTGACTCAGAACTGCGCATCGTGCCATGCCATCGGCCGAAGTGGCGAGAGTCCGAACAAATCGGCCCCCGCGTTCCGGAGCCTCGGTCAACGTTATCCGATCGAATCCTTGGAGGAGGCATTGGGAGAGGGCATCATGTCCGGTCACCCGGATATGCCGGAATTCACATTTGATGCTAAGGATGTGGGTGCCATCATTGCATATCTGAAGTCCATCCAGCAGCGTTAAATCTTTCTAGCCAGAGTCGAATCCACCTCATGCCTAGTGCCTTGTTCACGCCGTTTTGCCTGGCGGGCCTGGAGCTTGCCAATCGCATCGTGGTTTCGCCGATGTGCCAGTATTCCGCTGACGACGGCTGCGCCAATGATTGGCATCTCATGCACCTCGGGATGCTGGCTCATTCCGGTGCCGCTTTGGTGATTGTGGAGGCAACTCATGTCGAACGGCATGGCCGTATCACCCATGGCTGTCTTGGGATGTACTCCGACGATAATGAAGCCGCCTTGGCCCGCGTGATCGCGCAAGCCCGGCGCATGGGCAGCGCTAAGTTTGGGATCCAGATTGCCCATTCAGGCCGCAAGGGTTCGGCGCAACGCCCCTGGGAGGGCGCAGCCCCGTTAAAACCAGGAGCCGATCCATGGCCCACCATCGCCGCTTCGCCCATCCCGTTCGGCGAGGGCTGGCATACGCCGCGCGAAGTCACCGAAGTCGATATGGAACGCGTGCGTACGGCTTTCGTCACAGCCGCGCAGCGCTGCATGCGCATCGGCTTCGACGAAATTGAGCTGCACATGGCCCACGGTTATCTGGCGCACGGTTTCATGTCTCCAATTTCCAACAAGCGCACCGACCAATATGGCGGCTCGTTCGAAAACCGCATGCGCTTTCCATTGTCGATCGCGCGCGCGGTACGGACCGTGGTGCCGAGGACAGTGCCACTTGGTACGCGTATCAGCGGCAGCGACTGGTGCGAGGGTGGACTTACCCCTGATGACGCCGTGGCAATCTCCAAAGCGCTGAAAGGCGAAGGCATCGATTTTATTTGTATCTCATCCGGTGGCGTCGCCGCCCATATCCGCAATCCCACCGAGCCGGGCTACAACGTACCAATAGCCGCGCGGGTGAAACGAGAGGCTGGAATTCCGACCCGCACAGTCGGTCTGATCGTGACGGCCGGGCACGCCGAAGAGATCGTCGCGAAGGGGCAGGCCGACTTGGTTTCGATGGCGCGCTGTTTTCTTGACGATCCGCATTGGGGCTGGCATGCGGCCAAGGCGCTCGGTGCTGAAGTAGCGCGGCCGCCGCAATATCAACGCGCAGGCCCCAAGCTGTGGGCACCGGCTGCAGCGAAGGCGTAAGGCAACAGCGCGCTAAATTACTACACCGCTTGCTGGATCAATCAGGTGCATATGATCGACATTGGCATGCAGTCGCATGGTGGCGCCCGCGTCGACCGCGCTGCTGGGTTCGACGCGGCCGCAAATTTCGGTACCATTCACGGTAAAGAACACCATCGTCTCCATGCCGAGCGGCTCGACAACGTCCAATGTCACTGCAAAATCGCTTCCATCGTTGCGCCCATTATGTCGCGGCTCGGTGATGTGCTCCGGCCGTAGACCGAGCGTGACTGGTTTTCCGATGAATGGCTGATAACGTGCCGAGCGATCGGTAGGAACCGGCAAGGCGATTTTATCGTCAACGCGTACGAGCATGCCGGCGCTATTCTGTTCGAGCTGGCACGGAACAAAATTCATCGCCGGCGAACCTATGAAACCGGCAACGAACCGCGTGCGCGGCTGATGGTAGAGTTCCTGCGGGGTTCCGATTTGTTCAATTCGGCCGTGGTTCATGACCACCACGCGGTCTGCAAGTGTCATCGCTTCAACCTGGTCATGGGTAACGTAGACCGTTGTCGTCTTCACCTTTTGATGGACACGCTTGATTTCTGTACGCATCTGCACGCGTAATTTCGCGTCCAGATTCGACAGCGGCTCATCGAAAAGGAAAACCTTGGGGTTACGTACAATCGCGCGGCCCATAGCGACGCGTTGGCGCTGACCGCCAGACAGTGCCTTGGGGCGGCGGTCGAGCAGTTCTGTAATGTCCAGAATGTGTGCGGCGTGCTCGACGCGTTGACGAATCTCGTTTTTGGGGAACTTACGCAGCTTCAACCCGAACGACATATTCTCGAAGGCCGTCATGTGTGGGTAGAGCGCGTAGTTCTGAAACACCATCGCGATGTCGCGATCCTTCGGCGGAAGATCGTTGATAACCTCGCCACCAATGGAAATATCCCCAGAGGTAACTTCTTCGAGCCCCGCTATCATCCGCAAAGTCGTACTCTTGCCGCAGCCGGAGGGGCCGACCAGCACCACAAATTCGTTATCGGGAATGTCGAGATTGATGCTACGTACCGCCTCAACGTCCCCGAAGCTCTTAACCACGTTACGCAACGTGACTTCTGCCATGTGTCACCCCTTTGTGGCGCCCGCGGTGAGCCCTGCGATGTAGTAATCCATCAGGAACGCGTAGATCACGAGGGGCGGAGCCGCGGCGACCAGCGCGCCGGCCATCAGCATTCCCCATTTGTAGACGTCGCCGCGGATTAGACTGGTGACTGTGCCGACCGTTAGCACCTGCTGGTCCGCGGAATAGAGAAAAGCCATCGGATAGACGAAGGCAGCCCATGATACGGTGAAGGCAAAGATAGTCGCCGCGATGATTCCCGGCAGCGCCACCGGGATGAAGATCTTCAGCAGCATCTGCATGTGACCGGCGCCGTCGATCAGCGCCGCTTCGTCAAGTTCCTTTGGGATCGACTGGAAATAGCCGATCATAATCCAGGTGCAGAACGGCACGGTCAGCGTCGGATAAACCAGGACCATGCCCCAGTAGGAATTGAGCAGGCCGAGCGCTTTTACGATCTGGAATAGCGGGATGAACAACAGCGTGTCGGGCACGAGGTAGGTGAGGAAGATTCCCGTCGCTAGAATGCCGGAGCCCCAGAATCTCATGCGGCCAAGCGCGAAGGCCGCGAGTACGCTCACTACCATCGTGATTGCCACCACGCACAGCGTTACGATCACAGTGTTTTTGAAATAGATCAGGAAATCGGTCTGCGTGAACAGAATCTTGAACTGATCAAGCGTGACGCCGTCGGCCACGATCCAGGGATTGGTCGCCATGTGCGCGACCTCGGCATCGCTCTTCAGCGAAGTCACGATCATGTAATAGGGCGGCATGAGGAAGAAGATCGCAAACACGATGAGGAACACATAAGACACGACTAGCGCCCAGCGTCGATTGCGCCGTAGGCTGGTGCTGAAACCGACCCGCTTTGCGGCGGGGATAGCGACGGTGGCGGTGCTCATCCAACCTCCTTACCGCGCTTGCGCACCCCACGAAGGATGAATACTGCGGCAACGGCCAGAATAGGGAACATGAACAGGGACGTCGCCGCGCCGAGCGGCAAATCGCCCGAGCGGATGCCAAGTAGAAAGGCGTAGGTCGCGAAGACATGCGTCATGTTGCGCGGCCCGCCCGCGGTCATGATCTGCACGATGTCGAAATTGGCGAAAGTGACAATTAGCGAGAATAGAACAGTGATCGCTATGATGTTGCGCATCATTGGCAGCGTGATGTGCACGAATCTCTGCCAGGCATTGGCGCCATCGATCGCTGCAGCCTCATAGAGTTGCTCGGGGACGGACTTCAGTGCGGCCAGATACATGATCAGGAAGAAAGGCGCGCCATACCAGACATTGACCAAAATGACCGAAAATCGCGCCCAGTAAGGACTGCTCAGCCACGAGATCTCCTCGAAGCCGAGGCCGGTTAGTACCCAGTTGAAGGCCGAATGAGTCGGATCAAAAAGCCACCACCAGCCAAGCGAAGAAAGGGCAAGCGGAATTACCCACGGCACCAGCAGCATGCCGCGCCATTTGCGCTGGCCCTTGCTCGGTAAGTTGTTGATTAGATGCGCCGTAATCAGACCTATCAGCGCTTTGAAAAATACGGCCGACAGCGCGAAGATCGCCGATTGTTGCACCACCATCCAGAACGTGTCGCGCGACAGCAAAAAGCTGAAATTCGACAGACCGATAAATCGCGTCTGCGATTTATTCAGCATCGAAAGATGAATTGAATATAGGGCGGGGTAAATGACGAGGCCGCCGATAATCACGATCAACGGCAGGCACATCAGGAAAGCGATGGTCGAACGTCGCCGCATGAAGCGCAAAACGCCACGCTGTGCGGACGACGGCGTCCTAATGCCATTCAACGCGTGCGCCCACGAGTGGACGGTATCGGCCATCATCCCCTCTCACGTTGGCAACACTATCCATGCCGTCCGACCCCGGGCAGCATGACTCTATTCAAAAAGCTCCCAAAGCCTTCAGGCTCGAAGGGTGCCTTCTAGTTCCTTCTCGGCCCACTTGATGACTTCGTCTAGTTTTTCCTTGCCTTGCGTGAACTTCGAGACCATCACGGTATTTATCGCCTGGTTGTACATTTGGGCGCCGACTTCCGAGCGTGCTGGCGCGCCAAACATCGAAGTCTCCTCGTCTGCGCGCGGCGGATAGCCATAAACGGTTCCAACCGGGGGCTCGACCGTCTTCCAAGTATCGAGGTCGTACATAGTTTTGAACGAGGGTAGGTCGTATCCGAACGAAGCCGCGACCAGCTGGGCGACTGACTCTTTCTGTGAAATATGGAGCAGAAGATCTTTGGCAGCAGTCTTGTTCTTGGAGAATTGCCACAGCCCATAAAACTGAGGTAGTTGCCCCACGAAGCGACCCTTCGGTCCCTTCGGCACCGGATGCGTCCAGCACTGCTCCGCTACCTTCAGATTGTCGCGCTTGGCGACCGCCCAGGCACTCGGCGGGTTCATGATGCCGGAGCCCTTACCGGAGATCAGCCAGCGGTTGTTGCCGGCGTCGTCCCAAGCAAAGACCTCGGGCGGGCTTGCCTCCATGATCTTGCGTGCGATTTCCATTGCCTGCCGTGTCTCGTCGGAATTGATCTTGATGCCGTCCTTGGCGTCGATGAACACCACACCATAGGCGTTGAACAATCCGCCAACCCAGTCCACCGCATCGGAAGTCTGGCCCATCGGTAAGCCTACCGGGAAGCCTGCCTTGTGTAGCTTTTGCGCGGACTCAACATACGCGTCCCAAGTCCATTTGTCGGTCGTCGCCTTGTCCCATTTTGATTCATCGGGCGGGAACATGGCTTGGAGATCAAGCGCGGCGTGCTGCTTGTAGAGGTCGATACGCGAGCAGCACGGCTTTACCTGACTGCCGATTGCGGTCGGAACGCCGCGCCAGGTGCCCTTGATCTTGGCGAGATATTCGGCGACGGGGCTGATCGGCCCGTATTGTTTGATAAGGGTGGCGATCACGTCGTCAAGCGGCTCGAGTGAATTCTGGTGAATACGAATATTCCAGTCGCGATGAGACATTATGTCGTGACCGGTGCCGGCTTGCGCTTCGGCTGCGGCGGTCAGCTTGTCTTTCTCGCCTTGTGAGGTGATGTAGTCGATGTGGACGTCGACCTGGTTTTTGTCGCCCCATTCTTTGCAGATTTTGTCGAAGGCCTTGTTGGCGCCGGGTACCCAGTGATCCCAGCACCCTAAGGTCAAGGTGCCCGCGGCGTGGACGCCGCTGACGTAAGGTGCGGTAATAACCGCCGCGGAACCAAGGGCGGCAGTCTTGAGAACGGTACGACGTGTTAGACGTGATTGGCCCATAGTTTGTTTCCTCCCAAATGGTGTCATTTTTTTTCTGCCGTTTAGGAAACGATACTCTCGGGTAGCTCTAACAGCTAGTCATTAAAGGATTGATCGGTATAAAATTGCTGTTCCCTTCGCGCAGCGGAGGAGTCGTGTCCGTTAACGACTCGACCTGCCTGACCGATCCACCCCCCTCCTTTCGTCGAATGTTCCGGTACAAACGCTGATGGAAAATGTCGTTTTCCTCGCCGTTTTGTTTGCTGCTGCCTGCCATGCCAGCTGGAATGCCCTCATCAAGGTTGGACTCGATCCGCTCTCGACCACTACGCTGATTTCGGTGAGCTCGGGTCTTGTCGCGTTGGCGCTCCTGCCATTCGTCGGAGCGCCGGCCTGGGCCGCCTGGCCGTGGCTGATCGCGTCAGTCGCAATTCATCTCGCTTATTTCGCGTCATTGATCGAGAGTTACCGCACCGGTGATCTCGGACAGGTGTACCCAATTGCTCGTGGCTCAGCGCCCCTAATGACGGCAGCAGCAACCGCGATTTTCGTCGGCGAGAGACTAAGCCCTGTCGGTTGGATTGGAATCCTTGTGCTGGTGGCAGGTGTGCTCCTGCTGTCGGCGCGCGGTGGCCGCGAGCTGACGCAAATCGATCGCCGCACTGTAAGCTTTGCGGTTTTCACCGCGCTGACGATTTGTGCGTACTCCGTGGTGGATGGGATCGGTGCTCGGCTTTCTACCAATCCCAATGCCTATTCGCTTTGGTTATTCGTCGGCATCGCGATTGTGATGGTGCCTTATGCGCTCTACCGCGACGGTCGCGATGTGTTTCCAGCGATGCTACGTTATTGGCGGCGCGGTTCAGCAGGTGGCGCTCTGCAGGTCCTTTCCTATGGAATTGCCATCTGGGCCATGACGGCCGCGCCAATCGCTATCGTGGCGACTTTGCGTGAGACTAGCGTACTGTTCGGCGCCGTCATTGCCGTGGTCGTGCTCAAGGAACCACTGCGAGCCGTGCGCATCGTCGCGGCGTGTTTGATTGTCTGTGGCTTGATCCTGATACGCTTACAATAGCCGCAATAAAATAAATCATAGCTGCAATTCAGGGTACTCACGTTCAAGGCGCGCGAGGTCGATTTCGGTATCGACATCCCATAAAGGAGCGTGCTCGGCCAATACAAGCTGGTGCGCTATGACGCGGGCGCGGGTTTGAGAGAGCACGGCCCTCGTGCCCCACGCAATATCGGCAAACAATGCCGGTTGCGGGAAGCGCGTACCGATAAGGACATAACCGCCGTCCTCGGCCGGGATCAGAATAACGTCAGCGCCGTCGCGGAGCGCACTGGCCGCGTTACGAAGGTGGACGACCGTCAAGGCAGGGCAGTCGGTGCCCATCAAAAGCACGGGGCCGGGACTGGCGGCTGCCGCGGCCAGCATGCGCGCCCCCAGGTCACCTTCAGGCTGGGGCTTGAGCGTGATACGCGGGCGCGCAACCAGTTTGAGGAACGCGGTGTGCGTGCTGTCGGGTACGCACCACAGGGTTACAGGTCCGACATTGGCGGCAAGGGCGGTAGCAACCGCGCGCTCCGTCAGGCGCTCCTGCAGTACCGCCGCCGCGTGCGCTCCGATTGCTGGGATAAGGCGGGTCTTGGCTAGTCCCGGGATTGGGGCTTTCGCCAGGATAGCGATGGAAACGAGACTACTGCTCGGCGGAGGCATAGCCATATTGTCGTGCAAGTTGCGCTGGGTCGGCGCCGAAGAAGTAGGCCAGCCGCAACCGCCACATCAGGAATATCGTGCGCAGTGTTCCCTTTTCTTGCCAGCGACGGGCCGATGTCGTAGCGCGTGCGTGGAGGCAAAGCGGACGGCCGATACGCTTGAGATGCATGGACAGCGAGAGGTCTTCCATCAGTGCGATTGGCGGGAAGCCCCCTGCGGCATCGAAAGCGGTACGAGTGACAAACAAGGCTTGATCACCAGTAGCGATCCCGGTTAGTCGCGAACGCAGGTTCATCATGGAGGCGACCAGGCTCAGCAATCCACGACGATCAAATTGCACGTCGAATCGCCCCCAGACACGACCAGAACGCGCAAGGCCATCAAGTATGAGCGAGTCCGCATTATCTGGCAGCCGAGTGTCCGCATGCAGGAACAAAAGAACGTTGCCACACGCAGCTACGCGCCCTGCATTCATTTGCAGGGCGCGTCCGCGCGGTGCAACGCCCACGTGATCAGCGAAAGGACGGGCGCGGGCAGGTGTGCCATCTCGGCTTCCCCCGTCCACAACGATCAACTCAACACCACGCTCTCGATAGGGCGCAAGCGCTATGAGCGCCGCTTCGATATTTGCAGCCTCGTCCAACACCGGCATGATGATCGACAACCCCTTGCCGCTCATTCTGCCGCCTCTTTCAATGCGCCACCGCAGCTCGAGCCTTGCCCCGCAGTGCAGCCGTAACAGTGGCCGGCAACGCGGATCGGATTGCCGTCAATATTATCGTCGAGCAAATCCGCCAGGTGCACACGCCGGTGCCGGCCACGCGCCATCGGCAGATCGAGCATCTGGTTGAAGTCACAGTCATAGACATAACCTCGCCAATCAACCGAAATCAGGTTACGGCACATGACATTGTCGAGGTTGGCATCGAGATGAGCATCCTGCAGGAGACCGAGATAGCTTTCGAACTCACCTTTTCTCAGGAGCGTCGAGCCGAAGCGCTGAATTGGCATGTTGGCGAGGACATAGAGCTTGTTGAACACAACACCGTATTGCTTGCCCAGCACCCGCTTGTAGTCCGCTTCCAGCGCAGCCTGCGCGGGCGGGAGCGATGGCCCCTGCGGATTGTGAACGAGGTTGAGTGCAAGTGTTGGATCGCGCCCATATCCGAGCGAATTGAGGCGCCGGAGCCCGCGGATCGAGGCATCGAACACGCCCTTTCCGCGCTGTCGTTCGACATTGTCTTGCAGATAACAAGGCATTGACGCCACCACCTCGACACGCTCGCTCGCCAGAAATTCCGCCAGGCCTTCCTGACCAGGCTGTTCCAGAATTGTGAGATTGCAACGGTCTATGACTTTCGCTTCCAGCCTGCGCGCTTCATGCACCAACCAGCGAAAATGCGGATTGAGCTCGGGCGCACCGCCTGTAATGTCCAGAATCGCAATCTTTTGACGGCGAAGAAATTCCACCGCTAGAGCTGCGATGTCGCTTGTCATCTCCTCCGTTCGGTTGGGACCTGCATTAACGTGGCAATGGAAACAGGACTGGTTGCAACGGTAGCCGACATTGACCTGTAACGCTTCAAGCTTGCCGCGGCGGATCGTAGGAAAAGAAATTTTGTCGAGCAATGGAAGCGTGTCGCGCATTGGCAGCCTCAATTTCGCGCAAATTGCCATAAAGCAAGCAACAGCGTCATCCCAAATCGCCGTGAGGTGCAAGATTCAGCGTGCTAATGCGGTTGCGATCGGCGAGTCGATTCCTATGCGGCCAAAGCCGGGCAACTTCACGCCGGGATGACGCAGATCGAGACCAGCAACTAGGCCCAAAAGATTTACCTCAATGCCTTCGACCCAGCCGACTTTGACGCCTGCGTAGCCATGAAGATTGATCTCAAATCCTGTGCCGCTATTAGTCCGTCCGGCATACAAGCCGTCACGGAAGTCACGTCCCACCGCGTTCGGTGGCAACACCACGCCCAGTTCCGGGACGGCGCGCAGGATCGCGGCTACGAAACTGTTGCTGTTCGGCCCTGGCCAAATATGGTAATCGCCAGGCTGCGCGTAACCATAGCCCTTCACAGCTTTTTCGATGCGCGGCATCAACCTTTCAGCCTCTAGCCCTGAGATATCTGCCAGCATGACTGGTACATTCCCGTACCAGCGGCCGTCCGCAGGCCAGTTGTTTTGCCGCACGGGGTTCCCCCACCCAACCACGTCAAAGCGAGTCCAGCGCGATTCATTCGCGCGTTTGAGTACGATCCAGCTATGCACAGAGAAAACGCCCTTCCACGCACCTGCCGTGCCGGTGAAGATGACGATACGGGCGGGCTCAAAATCGCTTGCCGCCGGCAGCATTCCGGTGCTCGACCAGTTGGCATCGCGCCATGAGCGTGGCTCATTGCCGATCGCATAAATAATGGCTCGGGTGACAATGGGTACGAGGAACAATATCAGGACGATGAGCATCACAGTGGTTCTGGGTTGGGATCGGCGGCTTGGGATCATGGCGGCGCCACTATAGCGGCTTTCCGGCCTAAACGTGGCGCTTTAACGCTGCCGTCGCAATGGCAACCAAAAATTGCCCGGCAACCCGCGAAAGGTCGTCGAGGGTCACGCTCTTCCGTTTACCTGGTCGTCGAGCAGTACGTGCAATGAGCGGCACGTGGACGAAAGCTGCGAGGCGCGGGCCGTTTTGTGCGGTTGCCTCGGCCGCGCGCCAGCAAAGATAGTTACATAAGTAGCGACCGGCGTCGCGCGACAGCATGATCGGGACCCGTGCGTTGCGGGCGGCAGCAAACAAATGTCGCGTCTTTGCCGGAAGGGCCAAAGTCTCCGGTCCGCCGCTAACGATCAAACGCCGATTCAATGATTGACCGAAGATATCTGGAAACGATGCTAACGCATTGCGTGCGCGAGTTTCGATACGCAGCGTCTTTGTGCGCGAGGCGACCCCGAACATCAGGAGAGCGTCCGGTTGGTGCCTGGCGATCAGTCTTGGCAATTCATGGTCTACGGTCGCGTAGCTGGTCCGGAAAATATGTGGGACGATCGTTACCTCGGCCAGTACTGGTCGGCGTAACTGGACAAGCCTTTTGACCAAGAGCCCAGTCGGATTGAATGGCGTGCCTGGAAATGGGCCAAAGCCAGTGACGAGGATGGTCGCGGCCATCTATACGCCGAGTAGTTGCGCGATTTCTTCGACCGCCAGCATGGGCGCAAGTCTACCTGCTGCGACCTGGGCCTCTGCTTGTCGCAATTTCGTGCGGACTGACGCGTCACTGCGCAGCCGCGCAGTGAGCCGTTCCTCGAGCATTGTCCACATCCATTTGACCTGCTGCTCACGCCGCCGCGCTGTCAATTCGCCAGAGGCGTTTAATTTTTCTTTGTGAGCAAGAACTTCACCCCACAGTTCGCCGATTCCATTGCCGGTAAGTGCCGAGTACGTGATAACTGGCGGCGACCAAGTCACAGATTGTGGCGTCAAGATATTAAGCGCCGCCCGATATTCCGCCGCTGCCAGCTTGGCCCGCTCAATATTGTCGGCGTCGGCCTTGTTGACTGCAATCATGTCGGCAAGTTCGACAATGCCTTTCTTCAGGCCCTGTAATTCATCACCGGCACCGGGCAGCATCAATACCAGAAAAAAATCGGTCATATCGGCAACAGCGGTTTCCGATTGGCCGATGCCAACGGTCTCGACCATCACCACATCGTAGCCGGCGGCTTCGCATACAAGCATGGTTTCGCGTGTCTTGGCCGCGACACCACCAAGTGTTCCCGAAGAGGGTGATGGCCGAACAAACGCATGTGGGTCAGCGGAAAGCCGTGCCATTCGCGTTTTGTCGCCAAGGATCGAGCCGCCGGTGCGGGTCGACGAAGGATCAACAGCAAGCACCGCGACCTTCTGACCTCTGCCGGTGAGATAAGTACCCAGCACGTCGACTGTGGTGGATTTCCGGCTCCCGGCGCGCCCGTGATGCCTAGGCGCACGGACTTGCCTGTCAGCGGCAGCAGCTCCTGCACGAGATGATGTGCAGTCTTGCGATGGTCTGCGCGTTTACTCTCGATCAGCGTAATGGCGCGCGCCAGTGTCGCACGATCGCCGCCGCGGATACCGCGGACGAGGTCGGAAAGTGGAAAATTGCGTGAAGCCATCGACGTCCCGAGCGCTATGGTTCTGAGCCACTCGTAAGGCGAAGCACCAGGCCGCCTGCACCCTTTTGCCGTGCATCAGTGGCGCACTGGAGCCGTAAATCTTTGCCGAACAACGGTCGTGCTTGCGGCAAAATCGGACACACGGAATCAACACAACCAGCTAACGACAGCACGCAAAGTGCGGCTTGGCCGCGCGAACGGTTGCTCGGATCACTCGGCAGCCTCTTTGCCGTGTCCGAGCCGCCTATTGAGAGTCTTGAGAAGTTTTTCAGCAGCTTCCGCGATCACGGTGCCAGGCGGGAAAATAGCCTCGGCTCCGGCCTGCCTCAACGCGTCGTAATCTTGTGGCGGCACCACGCCGCCAACCACGATCATAATGTCGTCGCGGCCTTGTTTGGCGAGCTCCGATTTCAATTCGGGGACCAGCGTCAGGTGGGCGGCGGCCAGCGAAGAGACACCAAGAATATGCACATCGTTCTCGACCGCCTGCCTAGCGGCTTCTGCGGGAGTCGCGAACAAGGGTCCGATGTCTACGTCGAAACCAAGATCCGCGAAAGCTGAGGCAATCACCTTCTGACCGCGGTCGTGGCCATCCTGTCCGATCTTGGCAACCAGCAAGCGTGGACGGCGGCCCTCGGCGGTTTCAAATGCCTCGACTGCGGCTCGAACCCGTTCGACAGCGCCGGTCATGCCGACCTCCCGCTTGTAGATTCCGGTGATCGCTTTGATCTCGGCCCGATGACGACCGAAGACTTTTTCCAGCGCCGCCGAGATTTCGCCAACGGTTGCTTTAGCGCGCGCTGCATCGATAGCGAGCGCCAGTAAATTGCCGTTGCCGCGGTCAGCAGCGCGGGTGAGCGCATCGAGCGCGTCTTGTAATGTAGCGTGATCGCGTTCGGCTTTCAGTCGCATAAGCTTGTCGAGCTGCCTCTGTCGCACGGCGGAATTGTCCACCTTTAGAACTTCGATCGGTGCCTCGTCGGACGGCGGGTATTTGTTCACGCCGATAACGGATTGTACGCCAGCATCTATACGCGCTTGCGTTTTCGCGGCGGCTTCCTCGATGCGCAGCTTGGGAATTCCGGCCTCGATCGCGTTGGCCATACCACCCAAGCTTTCGACTTCCTCAATATGGCTCCAGGCCCTGCGTGCCAGCTCGTAGGTTAATCGCTCTACATAATAGGAGCCACCCCAGGGGTCGACGATGCGGGTCGCGCCCGCCTCCTGTTGCAAAACAATCTGTGTGTTGCGGGCGATACGGGCGGAAAAATCTGTTGGCAAAGCGAGAGCCTCATCGAGCGCATTGGTATGGAGCGATTGGGTCTGACCCTGGGTTGCCGCCATCGCCTCGATCATTGTGCGGGGAACGTTGTTGAATACGTCCTGCGCGGCAAGCGACCAGCCTGAGGTCTGGCAATGAGTGCGCAGCGACAGCGAACGTGTGTCATCAGGGTTGAAAGCCTTCATCAGCTTCGCCCACAGCATTCGGGCAGCGCGCAGCTTGGCGATCTCCATGAAATAGTTCATGCCGATCGCCCAAAAAAATGAAATGCGGGGCGCGAACTGATCTATTGTGAGCCCAGCTTTCAACCCCGCGCGCACATATTCGACGCCATCGGCGAGTGTGTACGCGAGTTCAAGATCTTGGGTCGCTCCGGCCTCCTGCATGTGATAACCGGACACCGAAATCGAATTGAACTTCGGCATTTCTGCTGCCGTAAACGCAAAGATATCGGAAATGATGCGCAGACTTGGTCCTGGCGGATAGATGTAGGTGTTGCGCACCATGAATTCTTTGAGGATATCGTTTTGGATCGTGCCGGAGAGCTTCTGGTGGGGGACGCCCTGTTCCTCGGCAGCAACGATGTAGAGGGCAAGCACCGGCAACACGGCGCCGTTCATGGTCATCGACACGCTCATCTGGTCAAGCGGGATGCCCGAAAACAACGTGCGCATATCGTAAATCGAGTCGATTGCAACACCCGCCATGCCAACGTCGCCAGATACACGTGGGTGATCGCTATCATAGCCGCGATGGGTGGCAAGATCGAAAGCGATCGAGAGACCTTTCTGGCCGGCAGCGAGATTGCGCCGGTAGAAGGCATTCGAATCTTCTGCGGTCGAGAACCCGGCATATTGCCGGATTGTCCAGGGCTGAGCCGCGTACATCGCAGGATATGGGCCGCGAAGAAACGGCGGCCTACCTGGATAAGTTTTCAGGAAGTCGAGTCCAGCGAGGTCTTGCTCGCTATAGACCGGCTTCACCGCAATGCCTTCCGGTGTTGCCCAAGATGCAGACGAGTCGTTGCCGACCGATGGGCCAGTGTCGGCAAAGTCGACCTTCGTGAAGTTGGGCAGCTGACTCATTTGACACTCAGAATATCATGCGCGGCGTGCAAGGTCGCAAGCGCGTCGCAGCCCACGTAAATGAGGGCTTTAATTCCCGCCTGTTGCCATTCGGCCTCGTTCTGACCAGGCCGGCCGGCAAGGTGCACAATAGCGCCGGCGGCCGTCAGGGCTTTGGCCGCTTTGGCTGCCTCGCTTGCGTAGACTTTGTCCGAGGAGCACAGGCAAGCAAGCCTTGCGCCGGAGGCTCTGAAAGCGGTGATCATCTCAGCGTTGCTCTTAAAGCCGTCGTTAGCCACAGCCTCGATGCCGCCCGCCTCATAAAAATTTTTAGCGTAGGTTGCCCGCGCGGTGAAATCAGAGGCCTTTCCAAGATTGGCAAGAAAGACCTTTGGACGACTCCTGGTCCTTTCCAATATGCGGTCGGAGGCATCGCGCAAGCGTTCGAATGGTTCGGCGAGGCGAATGCGTGGCAAGGCTTGAATGGTAACCGCAGGGACCGCCTCTTTCGGTGGGGTCACTTTGGCAACATCGAGCGACGTTGGTGGCGTTTCGCCCAGATCAGGATAATCGCTCGTACCAGTAAATGCGTCCTTCCGACGCGCTACCGCCTTCTGGCGCTCAGACCGCACGGTTGCAACGTTCGCTTGGATCAAGCCGCGTTCGAGCGCCGCCCAGACACCGCCGGTGGACTCGATCTCCTGAAACAACTTCCAGGCGCTAGCACAGAGCTTGCTTGTGAGATCTTCGATGGCACCAGATCCTGCGGCTGGATCGCCGACCTTCGCCAGATTCGATTCCTCAAGTAAAATAAGCTGCGTATTGCGTACGATCCGGCGCGCGAATGCGTCTGGTAATCCGAGCGCCGCGGTGTGTGGCAGAGCAGTGATACTGTCAGCACCTCCAAGGCCGGCAGCAGCAATCGCAATCGTCGTGCGCAATATGTTTACGTAAGGGTCGCGCCGCGTCATCGTACGCCACGCGGTCTCCGCAGCCACATTTGTCGGTCTCGCGGCGATACCGCATGCCTCTTCGATGCAGGCCCAGACTTTTCGCAGGGCGCGAAACTTTGCAATTGTCAGGAATTCATCGGCATCCGCCGACAACCGGAAATAGATCATCCGACGCGCGGCATCGAGTGAAACCCCCTTAAGCTCAAGCGCGCGCAAGTACTCGACCGCGCTCGCGGTCGCGAAAGCCAGTTCCTGGGCTTCTGAACCTCCTGCGTCGTGGATAATGCGTCCATCGGCAACCACGAACGGACCACGAAACCCTTGCGACGCCATTTCGCCGATTACATTGGCAAAGTCTTTAGATAGCGTGCTCCAAGTCTGCTGGCTTGCGCCAGAAGCAGCAAAGTCACCAATCGGATTGATGCTGGCCCGCATATCGACGGAATCCGGCGGGAGCTTTCGGTTTTTCACGAGCGTAACGAAATGCTGCACGACCGTACGGGTCACCGGACTCAAATTGAAATCAATGGTGATTCCGGCTTCAAGCTGTATGCCTTCGAGGGCGCGCACAAGTGTTTCCGCCGACGCGTCGAGACCGAAACCATTGGCACTGGCTGAACCTGCCATGACCAACACCAAGCCGGTGGCGCCATTCTCCAGGTCTTGCAACGCTTGCGTGTTTGCTGCCTCGGGGTCGGGGTGGTCAACGCGCTGCATCAACGTCCAGGCCGAACCCGGCGCCCGCCCTGCGACGGGTTTTGCTCCAACAGCCCGCGCATAGAGGGGCTCGATCCGCAGACCGTCGTAAGTCTGGCTTACCAGCCGTTTGTCGAATGCAGCACCTTTGAGGGCAATCTCGACCAACTGCCGCCACTCCGGTTCGGATGTTGGCGGGAATTCAGAGGCGAGAGGAATTTCGTCTGTCATGCAGGCAAAATGACACAGTCGGCTCAATCGAGCCATTGCGTCGAAGCAATTAAAGTTATGTACCGGTCGAGCGCCCGGTTAAGGCATCCGGTGGATCCCACGCGTGTCGACAGCCTTAACAGCCTCGGCCACTCGGCGCCCAGCGATGACCCGGTCTCCTGCAATTTCGGCCAGCGGAACCAGTACAAAAGCGCGCTCAAACAGACGCGGGTGTGGCAGCGTCAGATTTAGTTCATCCATGGTCACCTCATCATACGAGATGATGTCGATATCTACCGTGCGCGGGCCATTCCGCTTTTCGTGAGCTCGATCTCGGCCAAGACTCAGCTCAACCGTTTGCGCTCGCGCGAGCAATTCGCGCGGACCAAGGGTGGTTTCGACGGCGATGGCGAGGTTGACGAAGTATGGCTGATACTTGAAACCCCAAGGCGGTGTACGGTAGTCGGACGAACGCGCTATCAATCGAACATCTATGCCATCGCAGAGTAACGCGATGGCTCGATCGAGAATCGCCCGGCTGTTTCCAACGTTGCCCCCGAGCGCCAGCAGCGCCTCAGCCATGACGGCTCCGCACCAGCGTTACACCTACGTCGTTAAAAGTCGCAGCAATAGGAGCATGCGGCTTGTGAATAGTGACCCGCACCGAGCGCGCGAGATGAAAGGTGGCGAGCACGGCGTCAGCAACCCGACCGGCCGCAGCTTCGATCAACCGAAAGCGCTGTGCACAGAACGCTTCGGTAACACATTCGACAACCTTTTCATACGAAACGGTGTCGATGACCTTGTCAGAACGTGCGGCAGCCAAAAGATCGATTTCAAGGTCAAGGTCGATTGTGAAACTCTGCCCCACTTTCGCCTCGTGCGGCATTACGCCATGATTGGCGTGGAGCGACAGGCCGCGGATGAATATGCGATCTGTCACCGAGCTGCCTCGATGGCGGCACTCACGCGCAGCGCCTGCACGGTCTCCGCGACATCATGAGCGCGCACAATTGCAGCACCTTTTTGGACCGCAAGCAGATGAGCGGAAATCGAACCTCCGATGCGACCCTCGGGCGGTGACGGCGTGATAGTGCTGATGAAGCGTTTGCGCGAGGCGCCGACCAAGAGCGGTAACCCGAAGCGCTTGAACTCGGCGAGCCGTGCAAGACAAGTGATGCTCTGTTCCGGCGTTTTACCAAAACCAATGCCGGGATCGAGCACGATGCAATCGCGTGCAATACCGGCTCGGGCTGCGATCTCCAGTGAGCGGGAAAAGAAAGCCATTACATCGGCTACGATGTCCACCTCAGCGTCGGCGACCTCGCGGTTGTGCATGACAACCACCGGCACTCCGAGTTTA
>Ga0126383_10000343_pt1 | contig 25108 bp, 22 predicted proteins | sample PanSoiMetPlot_35_FD_96882 | JGI IMG/M metagenome (GOLD analysis project Ga0126383, IMG submission 96882) | Tropical forest soil microbial communities from Panama - MetaG Plot_35 | ecosystem: Environmental > Terrestrial > Soil > Tropical forest > Bulk soil | place: Panama | collected 2016-02-17
CAGACTGCATCGCGGCGATCGAGGAGTACCGCGACGCGGGCTGCACACACGTCATGCTCGAGCTCTGGGGAGACCGGCGGCACGAGCAGATCCGGCTCTTCGGCGAGCGGGTCCTGCCGCACGTGCGCGGATGAGCGCCGTCGACGAGCGTCGCCTGGTCGGCTGGGCGTGCGACGCCGTGTCGATCCCGAGCTTCACCGGCGAGGAGCAAGAGGCGGCGGAGTGGATCGCCCGGGAGCTCCGGGCGCTTGGTCTGTCGGTGCAGCTCCAGCAGGTGGAGGAGGGCCGGGCCAACGTCCTCGCCACGCGGAGCGGAACCGGCGGGGGGAACACGCTGATGTTCAACGGCCACCTCGACACGTCGTACTCCGGCCGCGAGCCCTGGTCTCAGGGCGTCGAGGGCTTCCAGCCGGCAGGGGTCGAGCGTGACGGCCGCATCTGGGGGCTCGGCATCTCGAACATGAAGGGGGCGCTCGCCTGCTACCTCGCGGCGGTCGACGCGCTCCAGGGCGAGGAGCTCGCCGGGGACCTGGTCGTGGCCGCTGTCTGCGGCGAGATCGAGAAGACGCAGTACGGAGACGCGGAGGGGCCGAGCTATCGCGGCTACGCGGCGGGCACGCGCCACCTGGTCACGCACGGCGGTGTCGCCGACATGTGCCTGCTCGGCGAACCGACGGAGGGGAAGGTCGTGCTCGGGCACTTCGGCTCGCTCTGGGCGCGGCTCGGCGTGGGCGGCGACTTCGTCCACACCGCCTTCAGCGAGGGCCGCGCCAACTCGGCCCTGCGGATGGGCGAGCTGCTCGAGCCGATCCGCGCGTGGTGCGAGCGGTGGTCGGCCGACGAGCAAAACGCCTACCGCGGCGTGCCCGCGATTGCGTCGGTCGGTGCGATCCGAGGCGGGCTCGAGTGGCGCCTCTCGCGCACGCCGCAGCGGACGAGCGTCTTCCTCGACGTGCGCGTTCCGCCCACCCGCTCGATGGCGGGCGCGCGGCGCGCCGTCCTCGAGCTTGCACGGGAGCTCGGGGCTGCGCATCCGGGCTGGGAGATCGACGCGGAGGTCTACGTCACCGCTCCCGGCTCGGAGATCGACGAGGGCCACGAGCTCGTCGCGGCGATCGACGAGGCGCACGATGCGGTCTTCGGCGAGGCGCCGGGGCGTGACGTGCCGCGCTGGTTCTCGGACGCGTCTGCGCTGACCGCGTACGGGATCCCCACGGTCAACTACGGGACCTCGACCGGCCTCATGGAGCCGGGAAAGGGCGAGAGCCTCGAGATCGAGGGCTTGGTGAAGACTGCCGAGGTCTACGCCCGGGTCACGAGGACGGTCTGCGAATGAAGCTCGTGACGTACGACGACGGCCGGGTGGGGCGGATCGACGGCGACGAAGTAGTGCGCCTCGAGGTCCCGACGATGCGCGAGTACTTCGAGCGGGGCGGCGCCGACGAGACCGGGGAGCGCACGCCGTTGGCCGAGGCCCGGCTCGATGCCCCGATCCGTCCGAAGAAGCTCTTCCACACCGCCGGGAACTTCCGTGAGCACGAGGAGGAGTCGCGCACCGTCGACTGGTCGCACCGGATCGCGCCGTGGATCAACTTCTTCCAGAACGTCGATGCGATCGTCGGCCCGGACGAGCCTGTCGTCTATCCCCAGCACCTCACGGATGAGCTCGACTACGAGCTCGAGCTGGCCGTGGTGCTGCGGAAGGCGGGAAAGTGGTTCCCGCCGGAGGAGGCGGAGGACTACATCGGCGGGTACGTGATCTTCAACGACATCACCGCCCGCGACATCCAGCGCGGCGAGATGCGCTCGGGCGTGTTCAGCTTCTGCAAGGCGATCGACACCTTCTGCCCGCTCGGCCCCTGGATCGTCACGCCCGACGAGATTCCGGATCCGCACGACCTGAAGATGGAGCTGCGCGTCAACGGCGAGCCGCGGCAGGAGTCGCACTCGAGCCGCATGAGCGTCACCGTCCCCGAGATCCTCTCGAGGTTCTCCGCCCTGGGGTACTCGGCCGGCGACGTGCTCTCGACCGGCACCGTCGCCGGCGTGGCCGGCTTCAAGTCGAAGGACGAGCGGATGCGCCTCTACCTGAAGCCGGGCGACGTGATGGAGGCCGAGATCGAGCGCATCGGGATCCTCCGCAACCCGGTCGTCTCGTGGCAGGAGGCGCACGGCACGCCGCCGCCCCCGCGCGTTCGCCCGTGGGGCGAGGACGCCTGAGCCGATGCGCTGGCCGCGCGACGACGCGAAGCTCGACCGCGTGCGCGCGCTCATGGGGGAGGAAGGGCTCGGCGCGCTCGTCGTGCGCGCGCCCGACAACGTCGTCTATCTGACGAACTTCTGGGGGATGAAGGGCTACGAGGCGGTCGTCTTTCCTCGCGACGGCGAGCCGACGCTGGTTTGTCTCGAGGCGTCCGCCGAGGACGCGGCACGGACGGCCTGGACCGAAGACGTCCGCTACCTCCGCGGTTACGTCGACGACGATCCTCGCCCCCCGCTGGCTCGCACGACCGAGCTCGCGCTGGAAGCGGCGCGCGGCCATGGCTCGATCGGCCTCGAGCTTTCGCTCGGCACGCAGGCATCCGACCGAATGGTCGGCGAGCCGACGACCTTCACCCTCGACTGGTTTCAGGGCTTCGGGACGGACGCCGTCGACGCGACGGCGCTTCTCGCCCGCGCCAGGGCGCTGAAGACCGAGCAGGAGCTCGAGCGCATGCGCCTGGCGAACGAGATCGCCGCGGCTGCTATGGACCATTGTCGCGAGCATCTCGAGCCTGGGATGAAGGAGTCCGAGGCCGGAGCGTTGTGGAACGGCTTCGTCCACGGGGAGGGGACCGGCTGGAAGGATCGCGTCGACCTCGCGCTCGGCTTCTCGCTGGTCTGGTCGGGCCCCGGCATCAAGACCTTCACGGCCACCGGCGACCTGCCGGTGCAGGAGCACGAGCCGACGCTCTTCGAGATCTGGGTCTGCGCGGACGGCTACTGGTGCGACCACACGAAGAACCTCTGCCCGGGCGAGCTCCGCGACGACTACGCCGAGCTCGAGCGCCAGCTGCTCGACGTCTACGAACGAGCGGTCGACCACTGCCGTCCTGGTGCAAGCCTCGCCGAGCTCGACCGGCTCGTGCGGGACGGCATCGCGGAGGCGGGGTACCCGGGCCAGCCCTCGCACCCCATCTGCCACGGCGTCGGGGCGCGCGCTCACGAGCCGCCCTACGCACACCAATCCGGTGGTGGCACGATCGAGGAGGGGATGGTGCTCGCGATCGAGCCGGGGATCTACTGGGAGGGGGGCGGGGGCCTCCGCGTCGAAGACAACTTCCTCGTCACGGGGGACGGGGCCGAAAAGCTCTCGTCCTTTCCCGACGGCGTGGTCTGCGGATGATCTGGACCGGCGCGCTGAACGACGCCTACCGCCACGGCGGCGCGGTCGGGCTGTACGACACGACGTTGCGCGACGGCGAGCAGACGGTCGGCGTCGTGCTCGACCCGAACGAGAAGCTCGAGATCGCGCGGCTGCTCGACGACCTCGGGATCGACCGGATCGAAGCAGGCTTCCCGCGCGTCTCGCGGGACGACTGGAACGCGGTCGCGCTGATCTCGGGCGCGGGTCTGCGTGCCGAGATCTGGGGCTTCTCGCGCGCCGTCCCGGCCGACCTGGAGGCGCTCGTCGAGCTCGGCGTGAACGCGTCCGTGATCGAGTCGCCGATCTCCGATCTCAAGCTCGGAGCGATCGGCGTGAGCCGGGAGAAGATGCTCGGCCGCATCACGGGCGCGATGCGGTTCGCGGCCGAGCACGGCATCCACGCGGCGTTCTTCGGGGTGGACTCCACCCGCGCCGAGCCGGACTTTTACGAGCAGGCCTACAAGGCGGCGGTCGACGCCGGCGCGAAGGAGGTGGCGGTCGTCGACACGCTCGGGATCGCCTCGCCGGAAGCCGTCGCCGAGCTCGTCGGGCAGACGGTGGAATGGGTCGGGCCCGAGGTGCCCGTGCACTTCCACGGTCACAACGACTTCGGGCTCGCGACGGCGGCGGCGGTCGCCGCGGTGCGTGCCGGCGCGGGCTGGGTGCACGGAACGATCAACGGCATGGGGGAGCGCGCCGGCAATGCGAACCTCGGCGAGGTCGCTCTCGCCCTCCGCGCGCTGTACGGCGTCGAGTCGAACCTGCGCCTGGAGAAGCTGCGCGAGGTCTCCGGGCGCGTGCGCGAGCTCTCCGGATACGCGCTCGAGCCCTGGAAGCCGGTCACCGGGGAGACGCTCTTCCGTCGCGAGAGCGGGGCGGTCGCGAGCCAGTTCCATGACCCGCCTTCCATCGAGCCGTACTCCTCGGAACTCGTAGGTGCCAAGCGCGAGATCGTGCTCGGCAAGAAGAGCGGGCTCGACTCGATCCGGATCAAGGCCGAGGAGCTCGGGCTCGACGTCCCGAAGGAGCGGCGGGCGGAGGTGCTCGCGAAGGTCAAGGAGCTCGGCGCGCACAAGAACGCGCTCGTCTCAGACGACGAGTTCCGCAGCCTGGTCGATGACTGACGCGCTCGTCGTCGGCAGCGGGATCAACTCGCTCGCCTGCGCCGCCCTGCTCGCGCGCGGCGGCTGGAGCGTGCGCGTCCTCGAGCGCGAGGACGTGCTCGGCGGCTGCGTTCGAACCGAGGAGCTGACCGAGCCCGGCTACCTGCACGACGTCTTCAGCGCCTGGCACCCGCTCTGGGTCGGCGGCGCGGCGCACGCAGAGCTCGGCGATGACCTGGCAGCCCGGGGGCTCGAGTACCTCAACACCGACTACCCGACGGCGACCCTCTTCCCGGACGGCGAGGCGGCCTTCCTGCTCCGCTCGACCGACGAGAACGTCGCCGAGCTGGGGGAGGAGTGGCGCGGCGCGGTCGACTCCTTTCTGCCCAGCGCGGACCTCGCCTTCGGCGTCCTTGGCACCGAGCTCTGGTCGCGCGACGGCATGCGGCTGGGCCTGCGAACGTACCGGCGTCTCGGCCGGCGTGGCGCGGTCGAGTTCACCGGCAACGTGCTTGTTTCGAGCCGCGACTGGCTGACCGAGACGTTTGCGTCGGAGCGGGCGCACGGCGTGCTCGCGCCGTGGGTGCTGCACACCGGGCTCGGCCCCGACGCCGCGGGCTCCGGCTTCATGACTCAGGTGATCGGCGTCGCGATTCAGATGGGCGGGATGCCCATCCCGCGCGGTGGCGGCGCGCGCCTCGTCGACGCGCTCGTGCGCCTGATCGAGGATCACGCGGGGTCGTGCGAGACCGGCCGGGACGTCGAGCGGGTCGTGGTGCGCGACGACCGTGCGGCGGGGGTTCGTCTCGCAGGCGGGGAGGAGGTCACCGCCGAGCGGGCGGTGATCGCGAACGTGACGCCGACCCAGCTCTACGGCAGGCTCATCGAGGGCCACGAGGAGCTCGGACGACGCTTCCGTTACGGGCGCTCGGAGATGCAGATCCACTTCGCCCTCGCCGAGCCGCCGCGCTGGAACGGGGACGATCGTCTCGACCAGACGGCGATCGTCCACCTGACGCCGGGGCTCGACGGTGTCTCTCGAGCGGTCAACGAGGCCGAGCGCGGTCTTCTGCCCGCAGAAGCGACCGTCGTCGTCGGCCAACCGCTGGCGATGGATCCGTCACGCGCCCCCGAGGGCGCCGGCCTCCTCTGGATCCAGCTGCAAGAGCTCCCCTGGCACGTGAAGGGCGACGCCGCCGGCGAGCTCGACATCGGTGACGGCACCTGGACGGAGGAGCTGCGCGAACGGTACGCCGACCGGATCCAGGCACGGATCGCGAGGCATGTGCCGAACCTGGAGCCGGCGATTCGCAAGCGGGTGGTCCTCTCGCCGGCCGACCTGCAGGCCGCGAACGTCAACCTGCATCACGGCGACCCGTACTCCGGAGCGCTCGCGCTCGACCAGAACCTGCTGTGGCGGCCCCTTCCGTCGAGTCCAGGGCACTCCACCCCGGTCAAGGGGCTCTGGCACATCGGGGCGAGCACGCATCCGGGGCCGGGCCTCGGCGCCGGGTCCGGGACGATGGTCGCCCAACGGCTGCTCCGCGGGCGGTCGTGGCGGTGAAGCTCTCGATCTCGCAGATCACGACCGTGACGCAGTCGTTCGCCGACGACCTCGATGCCTACCGCGTTGCGGGCGCCGACGGGGTCGGGATCTGGGAGATGAAGCTCGAGGACGACTCGCTCGAGCGTTTTCGCGCGAGCGGCCTCGCAGCCGCTGCGGCCGTCCCGGCGATTCCGTCGATCCTGCCGCTGCCATTGATGGAGGGGCCGGAGGACCCGGTGGACCGCGTCGAGGCGATCCGCGATGGGATCCGGCTGCTTGCGCCCTTCGAGCCCGAGTGCGTGCTGTTCCTCACGGGCCCCGGCGACGACCGAGTGGCGGTGCTCGAAGGCATCCGCAGGATCGCGGACCAGGGCCGGGCCCAGGGCGTGCCGGTCGCCCTCGAGCCGATCCAGCGGGAGTTCGCGGAGTTCTGGACGATCGTCAGCTCGCTCGGAGAGGCCGCGGCTCTGCTCGACGAGGCCGACCCCGAAGTTGGCCTGATGTTCGACACCTGGAACCTCTGGCGCGAGCCGTTGGAGGAGATCCGGCGCTACCGCGACCGGATCCGCGCCGTGCACCTTGCTGACTGGCGCGAGCCGACGCGCAACACGAACGACCGCGTCCTTCCCGGCGACGGCGTGATCGACTTTGGCCCGATCCTGGAGGCATTGCGCTGGGACGGCCTCTACGACCTGGAGATCTTCTCCGACGCCGAGCTGCCGGGGTCGCTCTGGGCCGGCGATCCGCGGGGGCTCGCGGTCCGCGGAGTTGAATCGCTGCGGAGGACGGTATCGAGCGTCTCTGCATAGTCGGCGCCGGGGCGATTGGGAGCCTCTTCGCGGCGCATCTCGCCCGAGTCTGCGAGGTCACGGTTCTCTGCCGGCGAGCGGAGCACGCGCGGGCACTGAACGAACAGGGGCTGCGCGTCTCCGGCCGGCACGAATTCACGGCCGAGCTCAGCGCGTCCACCGACCCCGCCGAGCTGCCGGAGCCCGAGCTCGTCCTCGTCGCGACGAAGACGACCGAGCTCGAGGCGGCCGCCGCGCGGCTGGAGGGGCGATGGGAACGCGCCGCGGTGATGACCGTCCAGAACGGGCTCGGCGCCGAAGCCGCCTTTCCCGCGCGCCGCGTCATCTCGGCGGTGACGTTCATGAGCGGGACGCGCCACTCGGACACGCATGTCGAGTACATCCTCGACACGGAGACGTGGCTCGGGCCCTACGGCGACACGCCGTACGCGCTCGTCGAGGAGGTCGCAGAGCTGATCGCCCGGTCCGGGCTCGAGTCACAAGCCTTCGGCGACCTGCGCCCGGCGCAGTGGGCAAAGCTGATCTTCAACGCCACCGTGAACGGCGTCGCAGCGCTGACCGGTCTCCCGCACGACCCGCACTTCGCCGCTCGCGGGGCGCCGGGCGACCTGGGCAACCTCGTCTTCGACTTGATGGCGGAAGGCAAGCGCGTGGCCGAGGCGGCCGGCGTCGAGCTTCACCAGGACCCGTGGGAGATGAACGTCCTCGCGACCCAGCGCGGGAGCAGGCATTACCCCTCGATGCTCGAGGACGTCGAGGCGCGTCGCCCGACCGAGGTCGACCTCATCAACGGCTCGCTCATCCGCGAGGCAACGCTCCACGGCGTCGAAGTGCCCCTGCAGACAGCGCTGTACCGGCTCGTGAAAGCCAGAGAGGCCTCGTATTCGTAGTCACCACCGTGCGACAATGCAACGGCCTGAGGGGCGTCTACAGAGGAGGGTGATCATCCGATGACACGACCGAAGATGCTTGTCGGCGCGGCCGGGCTCGCCGCGGCGGCGACTGCGGCGCTGCTCGTCGTGGCGCTCGGGGGAACCGCATCGGCCCAACGGACGGCCGCCAAGCCGATCATCATCGGCGCTGCGGTCGATCTGACCAACGCCATGAAGCCGTTCGACAGCGCTGCGCTGCGGGCGGCTCAGATCGAAGCGGCGAAGACCAAGGTGAACGGCCGTCCGTTCAAGGTGGTCGTCTGCAACACCCAGCTCGACAAGGACAAGACCAAGGCCTGCGCCGATCAACTCATCGCCCAGGGCGCGGTCGCACTGCTCGTCACGTGTGACGTCGAATACGCGGCGCCTGCCACGCAGGAGGCGATCAACGCGGGCAGGCTCGCGCTCGGCTCGTGCATCGGCACCGACCAGCAGGGGCCCAAGCGATTCGGGTCGAAGGGCCGGCTGGCGTTCAGCTTCGGGAACGTTGCGCAGGATGAGGGCGCGGCGATGGCCGAGTATGCCTACAAGGTCAAGCACTGGAAGAAGGCGATCACCGTCACGGACAACCTCCTCGTCTACTTCCAGACGGTCATGAGGGCGTTCACGGCCCGGTACACGCACCTCGGCGGGAAGATCGTCCGCGCGGAGAGCTTCACGAACTCGGCCTTCGGCGGCCCGAACCAGGTGCCGGCACTCGTCAACCGTTTGCGCAACACGAACGGCGCGCAGGTGATCGCCACGACGACGACGTTCGGGGACTGGCCCCAGATCATGCAGGGCGTCCGCAGCCTCGGGGTGAAGACGCCGATCATGAACTCGTGGGCCGGGGACGGGACGAACTGGTACCCGCAGAACCCGAAGGTGACCAAGTACTGGTACGTCACCTTCGCGTCGATCTTCGGCGACGACCCGAATCCTGCCGTCAGGCGCCTGTTCAACACGATCAAGCGCCAGGTGGGGACGCCGGCCACCGGGAGCTTCGTGACCGGCGCGACCGTGATCGACGCCCTCGCGACCGCGATCAGGCGCGCGCACGGCTCGACGAAGGGAATCGTCCTCGCGAAGCAATTCGAGCACTTCCACGGGCTCAAGACGATCTCGGGGAAGATCAGCTTCTCCAAGCAGTACCACACGGTCTTCGGTCGCTCGTACCGGGTGATCGAGGTCGAGAACAACAAGGGCAAATACGTCGGGACGATCAGGGCCGGGACGCCCGCGAACGTCCACGACTGACCGCGTGTCGGCGCCTGGTGCGCTGAACGAACATCGGCGGCCCGGGGATGCTCTCCGGGCCGCCACCGTCTCGCGTGCGTTCGAGGGCCTCCACGCGCTCGAGGACGTGACGCTCGAGCTTCATCGCGACGAGGTCGTCGGGCTGATCGGTCCGAACGGCGCCGGCAAGACCACACTCGTCAACATCGTCAGCGGGTTCGACTTCCCCACCTCGGGCACCGTCGAGCTGGAGCGCCGCGACGTTACGCGGTGGAGTCCCGGCCGCCGCGGGCGGGCCGGCCTCGCCCGGACCTTTCAGCACAGCCGCTCGTTCCGCGGGCTCACGGTTCGGGAGAACGTCGAGGTCGCGGCCCTGGGCGTGCGCGCGACCCCGCGTGAGGCCCGCCGCCGGGCGGACCGGCTCCTCGAGCTCCTCGGGCTGCGCCAGCGTGCGTCGGCGCCGGCCGCGTCACTCCCGCACGGCGACGAGCGGAAGCTGGGCGTGGCGCGCGCGCTCGCGTCCGATCCGCGCTTCGTGCTGCTGGACGAGCCGGCCGCCGGCCTGCCCGAGGGCGAGGTTCCGGACTTCGCCTCGGTCGTGCGCTCGATCCGCGACGACTTCAAGGCCGGAGTCCTGCTCATCGACCACAACATGTCGCTCGTGATGGCCGTCTGCGACCGGATCCAGGTGCTCGACCAGGGGAAGACGCTCGCCGAGGGCTCGCCTGCCGAGATTCGCGGCAATCTCGACGTGGCCGCCGCCTATCTCGGCGACACCGCCGTTCAGCACGATGTCTGAGGCGCTTCTCGAGCTCGACCGGCTCGACGTCGCCTACGCCGGCGTCCCAGCGGTTCGCGGCCTCAGCCTCAGCGTCGGGCGCGGAGAGATCGTCGGCGTGATCGGGCCGAACGGCGCCGGGAAGAGTACGACGCTCCACGCCATCATGGGAATCGTCCGTCCGGTCGGAGGCGACATCCGGCTCGCCGGCCGGTCGATCCGCGGGAGGCCACCGGAGCGGGTCGCGCGGGCGGGCGTCGCGCTCGTGCCCGAAGGCCGGCGCATCTACCCGAACCTGACGGTGGACGAGAACCTCCGGCTCGGCCTCGCGGCGCGCCGCGACCGGGGCGGGAAGGACGTGCTCGACAGCCTCCGCGAGCTGTTCCCGGTCCTCGGCCGGTACCACGGGCAGCCCGCCGGGGTCCTCTCCGGCGGTGAGCAGCAGCAGCTCGCGATCGCGCGTGCGCTTGCGGCCGAGCCGGACGTGGTGCTCCTCGACGAGCCGTCCCTCGGGCTGGCGCCGATCGTCGTCGACGCCGTGTTCGAACGGCTGGCGCAGATCCGCGGGCGGGGCGTGACCGCGCTCCTCGTCGAGCAGCGTGCCCAGCGCACCGTCGCGCTGGCGGACCGAACGTACGCGCTCGCCAACGGCGAGGTTCGCGCCACCTTCACCCCAGCGGACGCTTCCGACACCGACCGCCTCGTCGCGGCCTACTTCGGCTGATGCTCCAGACGCTCTTCGACGCGCTCGCGCTCGGCTCGGTCTACGCGCTCATGGCCGTCGGCATCGGGCTCGTCTTCGGCGTCCTCCGGCTCGTGAACTTCGCGTACGGGCAGCTGATCATGGCCGGGGCCTACGCGCTCGCGATCGGAAGCTCGCACCACTGGCCGGTATGGGTCTCGATCCTGACCTGCTTCGGGGTCGTGATCGCGCTCTCCCTGCTGATGGAGATCGCGCTCTTCCGGCCCCTTCGGGGCGCCTCTGCAGCGACGATGCTCGTGGCCACGTTCGCCGTGGCGTTCCTGCTCCAGTCGATCGCGCTGCTGAAGTTCGGCTCGCTGGTGAAGACGGCGTCGATCCTCCCGGGCCTGTTCAACCCGATCGGGCACGGCGACTTCCAGACCGTGCGGAAGATCACGGTGGTCGCGATCGTCTGCGCCGCGGTTGCCCTCCTGGCGCTGACGCTGCTGCTCAACAAGACGACGTTGGGGCTCCACATGCGCGCGGCGGCGGCGAACTTCCAGACCGCGCGCGCTCTCGGGGTGCGCGCCAACGAGGTGATCACCCTCGCGGTCGTCCTCTCCGGGGTGCTCGCGGCCGTCGTGAGCGTGATCCTCGTGATCGAGACGCCGTTCGTGGAGCCGCACTTCGCCCTTCGAGACACGATCATCGTGCTCGTCGGCGCGGTGGTGGGAGGCCTGGACCGCCTCTGGACAGCGACGCTGGGCGGCTTCCTGATCGGGGTCGCCACCTCGGTCTTCACCGACCAGCTCTCGTCAACGCACAGCCCGTACGTCGACTCCTTCGTCTTCGGTCTCGTCATCCTCGTCCTGCTCGTCCGGCCCGAGGGAATCTTCGCGCCCTTCCGGGCCCGAACCGTGGAGCGGGCGTGAGGGTCGTCGGCCGGCTTCCCGAGGTCGTAGTGCCCGCGTTGCTCGTCGCCGCGGTCGCGCTCCTCGGCACCTTCGCCTCCCGCAGCAACGAGATCCACTTCCAGACCGCGCTCGTCGACGTGGCGATCGTCGTCGGCCTGTACGTCTTCATCGGCAACTCGGGAGTGATCTCCTTCGGCCAGATCAGCTTCGTCGCCGTTGGAGCGTTCGCTGCCGGCCTACTGTCCCTTTCTCCGCAGATCAAGCGGAGCATCTTGCCGGCGCTGTTTCCGGTCCTGAAAGACCATTCGCTTGGCAACGTCGAGTCGCTCCTGCTGGCGGCGGGCCTCGGCGCGGTCTTCGCGCTCGTCGTCGGACTGCCGCTGATGCGCCTCTCAGGGCTGGCGGCAGGCATCGCGACGTTTGCGGTGCTGGGGATCACGCACAACGTGCTCTTCAACTACACGAAGATCGGCCCGGGGGCCACGGCGTTGACGAGCGTCCCCGAGACGACCGGGCTGCTCCAGGGCATGATCGGCGCCTTGATCGCGATCGTCGCGGCCTGGCTCTACCAGCTCAGCCGCTTCGGGCGGCTTCTCCGCGCCACGCGCGAGGATCCCGCGGCCGCGCAGGCGGTCGGGGTGAGTATCCATCGCCAGCGGTTGATCGCATTCGTGCTCAGCGGCGCGCTGTGCGGCTTCGCCGGGGGCCTGTTCGTCCACGAGGCGGGCACGATCACGACCGAGGACGTCTACCTCGACCTGACGTTCCTGACGCTCGCCATGCTCGTCGTCGGCGGAGTCGGCAGCCTGCTCGGCGCGGTCGTCGGTGCGCTGCTCATCAGCGGGCTCGACTCGTTCCTGGTCACGGCCGAGAGCGGCGTGCACGTGCTCGGGGTCAAGATCGATCTCCACGATGGCACCCACCTGGTCGTGCTCGGCGCGGTTATGGCGCTGGTGTTAGTCCTGCGCCCGGAGGGGATCACCGGCAGCCGGGAGTTCCGTCTGCCGCGGCCGCGACGTTGGCGCGCCCGTTCCGCCGAGGCGCCGACATGAGGATCTGCATCGTCGGCTGCGGCGCCGTGGGGTCGCTCTTCGCGGCCAACCTCGCCCAGCTCGACGACGTCGAGGTCTGGGCCTACGACCTGGCGCAGGGCCACGTGGACTCGATCAACGCGCACGGGCTGCGGCTCTCCGGCGCGGGCGAGGTCGTGGGCAGACTGCGCGCGACCACCGACGCGGGCGACCTGCCCGCCTGCGACTTCGGCATCGTGGCGACCAAGGCGATGCACACCGAGGCGGCGGTCTCCGCGACCTCGCATGCGTTTGTCGAAGGCGCTGTCTGCTCGGTCCAGAACGGCCTCGGCAACGAGGAGGCGATCGGGGAGCACGTCGAGCGCGTCATCCGCGGGACGACCTTTCCGGCCGGCCGGATCCTCGAGCCCGGCCACGTCCAGTGGGACGTCAAGGGCGACACGACGATCGGGCCGTTCGAGCCGAGCCCGGCGCCTGCGTCGGAGATCGAGCGGCTCGCGGATGCCTGCACGCGGGCCGGGCTGCCGACCGAGGCCGTTCCAGACGCCCGCGGCCCACAGTGGCGGAAGGTGATCTTCAACGCGGCTACAAATCCGGTCGGGGCGCTGACCGGCCTCACGCACGGCCGCGTCTGCGAGGACCCCGTGCTGCGGCGATTCGTGTCGGGCCTCGTCAACGAGGGCAAGGCGGTTGCGGTCGCGCAGGGAATCCAGCTCGACGCCGACCCCGAGGAGCTGATCGACCACGCCGCGCGCCCGGACGTCGCCTACGACCACAAGGCCAGCATGCTCCAGGACGTCGAGGCCAGGCGGCAGACCGAGGTCGACTTCCTGAACGGCGGAATCGTGCGATTCGGGCGAGAGCACGGCGTGCCGGCGCCTCTGAACGAGGCGATACTCGCGCTCGTGAAGGGTTTGGAGGCGTCGTGGGTGTGAGCGCGGGCGAGGTCGAGCGCCGCTACGCAAACGTCCGCGATGCCCTCGGCCGCGACGGCCTCGACGCCGCCCTGGTCTGCGGCAGCGAATACACCGGGTTCGAGGGTGCGGTCACGTATCTCTCGGGCTTCCAGGTCGTGCACCGCTACGCGTACGTCGTGCTTCCGCGCGAGGGCGAGCCGGCGATCGTCTTCCCCAGCGAGGCGCGCTACGTCGGCGAGCACGGCACGAGCTGGATCGAGGAGCAGGTGTTCGCCGAGCGGCCCGGCGACTGGCTGGCGGACCGGTTGCGGGGGCAGCGCGTCGGCGTCTACGGGCTCGACTACGTTATGCCGGCGCGCGATTATGCCGCGCTCGAAGGAGCCTGCAGGCTCATCGGCTGGGACGTCGGCTTCGACCACGCGCGGGCGGTCAAGAGCGAGGAGGAGCTCGACTCGGTGCGTGACAGCGTCCGGATCAACACGGACGGCTTCCACGCCTTTCGCGATGCGTACGCTCCGGGCCGCAACGCGGCCGAGGTGCTCGCCCCGGCCGAAGAGCTGTTCGTCGAGCGCGGCTGCGGCCGGCTGACCATGAACATGGTGCTCGTCGGAGCCGAGTTCGCGATCGCCCGCGCCGACACGATCCTGGGCGACTTCTGCATCCCGTCACTCGAGATCGCGGGGCCCGGCGGCCACTGGGTCGAGGTCTCGCGCGCCCTCGGGACGCCCGATGCCGAGGTCGAGCGGATGAACGAGGCCTACGACGAGTACTTCGAGGCTGCGAGGCACGCGCTACGACCCGGGGCCGCCGCCCACGACGCCCACCGCGCCGTCTCGAAGGGCTTCGCCGATCGCGGTTATCAGCTCGGGCACGTCACCGGGCACTCGATCGGCATGACGATGATCGAGTTCCCCAAGATCGGCGAGGGCGTCGAGACGGAGCTGCGCGAGAACATGGTTCTCTCGATGCACCCGCACGCGATTGCCGAGAACGGCCGGGATTGCCTCTACATGCAGGAGACGTGGCTGGTCGGTCCCGACGGGGGAATTCCGCTGTCGGGCCTCCCGTCCCGGATCTACGGCTAGCTGGTGAGACTCACAATTTGCGATCTGCTCGTCCAACCGGACAGGAGGTCGACGCTAGTCCTGGCGGGCCCGGCGCTGGATCAGCTACCGTCCCGCGCTTGCGCCGGCCCGTATCGACCCTGACACGCTCACTGTGAACACGCGGCCCCGGCGTGCAGCCGAGCGAACAACGATCGCGCTCATCGCGCTTCTCCTCTGCGGCCTGGCTGCAACCGCACGGCCCGGGCCGGCGCAGGCGGCCCGGCGGATGCTGGCCGGGCTGTACGACCCTGCCCAGCCGATGGTCGCGCCGGAGACCACCTTTGCCCTGTACGACCAGCTGCACGTTCAGGTGATGCGCATGGACCTTTCCTGGGCCGCCATCGCGAGCCAGCGGCCGCAGAACGCCGCCGACCCCAGCGACCCGGCGTACGACTGGGAGCAGTACGACCAGCTCGTCCTCGACGCCCGCAAGCATCAGATCGCCGTTGTATTCACGATCTACGGCACACCCGCCTGGGCGAACGGCGGCAAGAAGCCGAACCGGGCGCCGACGCGGATGCTCTCGCTGCGCCTCTTCGCGAATGCCGCCGCCAAGCGCTACAGCGGCACCTTCCAGCGCGGCGACGGAACCGTGCTTCCCGCAGTCAGGAAGTGGCTGGCCTGGAACGAGCCCAACAACCCGGTCTTCTTGCGACCGCAGTGGGTTCGCTCGGGCGGGAGGAACATCCCGGTCGCCGCCAAGACGTACGCACAAATCTGCACCGCGGTCTGGCAGGGCGTGCACGCGACCGGTGTGCAGGAGACCGTCGGCTGCGGGGAGACCGACCCGCGCGGGAACAACCGCCTCCGCGGTAACCGGCCGTCGATCGCACCGCTCACCTTCCTCGCCGCGCTGAAGCGCTACGGGCTGCGCCACTTCGACGTCTACACCCACCATCCCTACTACGGCAGCCCACGCGAGAGCCCGAGCACGCCGCCGAGGTCGAAAACGGCGGTCACGCTCGGGAACATCGACACCCTGATCAAGCTGTTGACCCACCTCTACGGACACAAACCGCTCTGGATTACCGAGTACGGCTACCAGACGAACCCGCCCGACAGGTTCTTCGGCGTCTCCTGGGCAAAGCAGGCCCGGTACCTGACCCAGGCCTTCGCGATCGCGCGCCGCAACCCGCGGATCGGGATGATGCTCTGGTTCCTGCTCCGCGATGAGCCCAGCCTTTCCGGCTGGCAGTCCGGCCTGATGACGGTGAGCGGAAAGAAGAAGCCGGCCTTCGCCGCCTTCGCGCGCCTCCCGCACTAGCGCCGCCTCGTGGCGTCACCCCAGGGGCTGCTCCGTCGGTCCGAGTATGGGGATCGATAAATGCGAAGACCCTGCCGAACAGACAGGGCCTTCGCGATAGGCAGTGCTGACGCTACGGGGTTGCAGCGATCAGGTCGGGGATCAAATTGGCCACGTTCGGCGTGCCCAGGCCGGTGACGGCGTCCCAACCGGGCGAAGCGCAGTAGCCGGGGATGCTGGTGGTCTGGTTGCAGCCCACAGTGACGTCGTGGAAGTCCGACGCGTAGCGGGCAGGGTTGGTTGCGACCTGGTAGAGCGCGGGGTTGATGAAGCCGAGGTCACGACCGGCGATCTGGTCGGCCATCGCCGCGATGCCGGCCCATTGTGGCGAGCTTGCACTCGTTCCACCGACGACGTACCAGCCGGTCGAGCACGGGTTGGCGCCACCGCAGCCGACGCCGGAGGTGGTCGTGTCAGGCTCCGTCATGTATACGAGGACGCCCGTCCGGGCGCTCGCCTGATAGGCGATGTCGGGGATGCCGCGCATGTTCGCGTTCGGGCCGGGCGCGCCTGCGGATGTCCCCGTGTAGGTGCTCCCCGCCGGCAGAGCGGTCTGGTAGGACGGCCGCGAGAACAGGATGCTGTAACCCCCGCCTGAGTCGATCCAGCCGACCTCGCGCACGCCGAGGTTGTTCTGACAGCTAGCCGGCGGCGAGACGCTGTCTACGGAGGTCCCTGTGACGGCGTTGGTGCAGAGGTACGTGCCGCCGACTGCCGTCACGAGCGGGTCTGACGCCGGCCAGATGACACTCGGGTACGGAATCACGTCCGAGTTCTTCACCGGCTCCTTGTAGCCATTGGTCGTCCCGCCATCGCCGCTCGAGGCGAAGACCGTGACGTCGTTCGCCTGGGCGTCGACGAACGCTTGCCGCAACTGCTTGAGCGCCGCGAACCCATTGTGGAACGATCCCTCGCCTGCACCGAAGCTCTGCGTGATGACGTCGGCCATGTGGTTGTCAATCACGTATTGCTCGGCGTTCATCATCTGCTGAAAGCCCTGTACACCCAGCGTCTCGGCTGTCGGCGTCGTGACGAGCAGGATGTTCGCCAGCGGTGCAGTCGCATGCGCCCACTCGACGTCGAGCGCCACCTCGAGGTCCCAGAGGTTGTGATTCTCGAGTCCGGTGCCGTTGTTGGGCGGAGGCGGGCTCGGGGGCGGGCAGCCCTGCACGCAGAGCACGTGGAAGCTCGGCGGATCGGGAAGCCCGAATGCCTGATCGAATGTCTGCAGATCGCTCTCGATGTTCTGCTCCCCGAACGAGTCGATGATCGCGATCGTCTTGCCCTGGCCGAGGTTCCCGGCCGCGTGGAGCGCCGCGTAGTTGTACGAGTTCGCCATCGAGGCCGGGTTGAAGCACCGCCGGCCGACGGCGTTACAGGCGGCTTGACTAGGGGGCGTCGAACTGTTGCCGAGGTATTGCCAGTCGCTGATCAACGGCCGGACGAGCGGGCCGGCGACAGTCTGGTGAACGGCCCCGGCGGCACCTGCCACCGCGACGAGTCCCAGCGACATCGCGGCAAGGACAAGCACACGCGTGAAATGACTCTTCATACCCTTCCCCTCCCATTGCAAGGCGCCCGCCTCGGTCGGAATATATACGAGGTGCTACCACATGGTGCAATCGGCGTTCGCCATGGCTACGAGCTGACCGCGGCGTGTGCGCTGCGGCGTCGCCTGGCTTCGAGTGCGCGGGTGAGGTCGCTTGTCGAGACGATGCCGGCAAGTCCGCCGTTCGAGACGACCAGGCCGTGGCCTCCCGCCGACTGGGTCAGCTCGGCAACGGCGTCGACCGCGTCCTCGCTCTCACGCAGCACCGGCACCTTGTCGAGCGGAATGAGGCAATCGCGCACGCGCCGCGTATCCCAGTCGCCTCGCGGGACGTTCGCGACGCAGCGGAACGGCAGGAGACCCACGGGCTTGCCGTTCTCGACGACCGGATACGTCGTGTGGCGCTGCGAGAGCACGATCTTGTCCATGAACTCGCCGAGCTTCGTGTCGGGGCCGACCACGACGGGGTTCGGCGTCATCACGTCGCGCACGCTTAGCCCGCTCAGGGCCTGCTGAGCGAGGAGGTAGCGCGCCTCGCCCGTTGCCGCGTTGAGCAGGAACCAGCCGAGGAACGCAAGCCAGGCGCCGCTGAAGGAGCTCTGGAAGATGAGCATCGCGATTCCGACTGCGATGAGCAGGTAGCCGAAGCCGCGCCCGACATTCGCCGCGGTGCGGGTCGCCCAGACGTAGTCGCCCCGCCAGCGCCACAGGGCGGCGTGGAGCACCCGGCCGCCGTCAAGCGGTGGCGCCGGGATCAGGTTGAAGACGAGCAGGGTGAGATTGATGTACCCGAGCCAGGCGGCCACGCCGTCGACGGCCGAGGGGATGCCGGGTATCAGCGCGATCAGCACGAACAGCACTCCGAGAGCGAGCGAGACGAGCGGGCCGGCGATCGCGACGCGGAACTCGGCACCCGCGCTGCGGAAGGAGCCCTTGAACCGCGCGACGCCGCCGAAGAGCCAGAGCGTGATGCCGTCGATCTCGATCCCTTCGCGCCGAGCCCGGAGCGCGTGTCCGAACTCGTGGAGCAGGAGCGAGAGAAAGAAGAGGAAGGCGGCGACGACCGCCATGGCGATGTGCGTCGCTTTCGACAGGCCCGGATTCGTCGAGGGGAAGATCCCGGACGCGAGCGTCCAGACGATGAGCGCGAAGACGACGAGCCAGCTCCAGTTGACGCCGAACTCGATTCCAACGATCCGGCCGAGACGGACGCTGCTCCACATGTGATCAAGTGTCTCAGACGGCCGGTGGAGCCGAGAGCAATGGCAGCCCGTTTACTTGCTGCAGACGGTCATGCCGAGCTTTCCGGCCAGGCTGTTGCTGCGCTTGTTGTGCGCGTCGCCCGCCTCGAGCGCGGCCTGCACGCCTTGCGCATCCTTCTTCGTCGCCTTCTCCTTGACGGTCCTGAGGTCGTCCTCGAGGCGCCGGACCGCGGCGAGCCACTCGTCCACGTCTGCTTGCTCGTCCTTCGGCGGTCTGAGCGTCTTCAGCTTCTCGACGGACTGGTCGAGAAGCGGCACGAGCTTGTCGATCGCGGTGGCCAGGTCCGCGAGGCTCGTCGGGCGGGCGATCGCGGTGCTCTGGCGGTTGTAGGTGCGGCAGATGTCATCTGCCCTGGATGCGAACTCGGTCGACGACAGACGCGGCGGTCCGCTGCCGCCGCCACAGCCGGCGAGGAGCAGGACGACCGCCAGCGCGGCTAGGAGTGGCCTGCCCACCGCATTACCGTAACGCGCCCGGCGCCCGCACAGAACTTTGCGCATTTTCCGAAGATCCTCTGCGGCGTCCCCCTATCGAGTGATCCTCGGGCGCCTCGAGAGGTCGTAAAGTCCCTCGTGCTGCGGCCCGGCGAGACGGACAGCCGGGAGAGGGGCATAGACAGGGTTTTCCACAGTTTCCACACAGGGTGGGGAGCAATTTCTGGACCGCATCGACAGGCTGAATCCGCGTGTGCGCCGGGGCAGGCGCCGCCGGGTGAGTTTGTCTCCGACGAGCACCGGGCCGACTGTGCGCGGTTCCTCGACGAGCTGAAAATGCAGATCCAGCGGCGGGACGACCGGGGCGGGGACTACGGCTGGGTGCCGGCTCGCCGCGGGCTTGACTCCGGTTAGCGGCCGGCGTACGGTCGAGGCGGAACGGCACTGGAGGGAAGCGCATGGCCGAAGCTCCCGGTGCTGCGGCAGGCGGCTCCGTCTGGGTCGGGGCCTACTTACTCGAGGTTGCGGGCTCGGGCTCGTTCGCGCACTTCGAGCCTGAACAGGAGCGTCAGAACGCCCGCGACCTCCGGGGGGCGCTGGATGAGGCGGCGGACGAGCCGCCGGCCCCGGTCGCCGCGATCGAGGAGTTCCAGGAGAGCGCAGAGGCGGTCACGAGCCGGATCGAGGAGGCTGACAGGCTCCTCCGTACCGCGGCCTCCGGCGGCCTGCTCCAGGTCGGCAACCTCTCGGGCGAGATCGACTCCCTCCTCGATCTCTTCACGCGGCTCGACAAGGCGGGCCGGTTCGAGGAGGAGCTGAAGCTGATGCGGTCGCTCAACGGGCTGCTCGCCCTGACGCTCAGGTGGCTGGACCTGATCCGGTCGCTGCTGGCCCTGCTGCGCTCGGCAAGGGCTTCTGGGCACGCGGCTGGACAGGCCTTCGCCCATCACGAGCTCGGCTCGCTGAAGTTGTGCGCGGGCCGGCCGGAAGAGGCTGCGAGGGACCTCGACGAGGCATTGCGGTTCGAGCAACTCGCCGGAGATGTCGCCGGGAGGTGCGCGACAAGCCACAACCTCGACTCCGCCCGCCGAGACGCTGTGCGCCGAGGTGGCTTCGGGCGTCCGCGGCCGATCCAGCGGCTGGTGATCCTGGCAGGCGTGATCGCGATCGCAGCAGGAAGCGGCGCGGGAATTGCGCTGGCCATCCACGGCAGGAACGGACACCGGACGACGACGACGCCCCCGGCTCTGCGCCGGACAGTGACGGTGAAGATCGTGGGGCGCGGTTCGGTCTCTGGTACGGGCGTCTCCTGCCCCGGCCGGTGCACGATCTCGGTCGTAGACGGCCGTACGGTCACGCTTCGGGCTGTGGACAGCGCCACCTCGAGGTTCACGCGGTGGGACGGCGTTCATTGTTCGGGTCGAGAGTGCGTCGTGACGGTCCGCTCCGATCTCGAGGCGACCGCGGTCTTCAAAGCCGGCCCACACGTGGATAAGGTGCCCCCTACTGCCCCGACGGACTTGCGGGCAACAACCGTAGGCGCGAGCGAGATCGACCTCTCCTGGACCGCCGCACACGACAAGGTAGGAGTGATCGGCTACGTGATCTACCGCGACGGGAAGCGCCTTCCGCCGCTTCGCGGAGCGACGACGAACTTCCGCGACCCAGGGCTGAAGCCGGCGACCGTCTACGGCTACGAGGTTCGAGCGATCGACGAGGCCGGGAATCTCTCGCTGCCCTCGAACAAGGTGTTCCGGAAGACCGGTGCAGTGGCCGGCGTCGATGTCACGGCGCCTTCCAAGCCGGAGAATCTGACCGCCGACGCGGTGAGCACGAGCGAGATCGTCGTCACCTGGTCCGCGTCAACCGACAATGTCGGCGTGGCGAGCTACATCGTCTACAGGGACGACAGCGCGGTCGCCACGGTCGCAGGAGACGAAACGAGTTTCCGCAACAGCGACCTCGACTCCGGCTCGGAGCACGTCTACTACGTCGTGGCGGTCGACGCGGCCGGGAACCTGTCGGACCCGTCCGACAGGACCAAAGCCATCACCTTCAGCGGCTAGCCGCCGCAGGGATGCAGCGTGTGCTCGCCACGGAGCGAGTTCGTCAGCGCCGACACCGGTTCAGCCGGCGGTTTCCGAGGCGTCGCCCGCCTCGGGCTTCTGCTCCTTCCCGGCGGAGCCTGTAGCGCCGAGCGTCGAGCTCAGCAGCATGTCCTGCGCGAGCCGCTCGCTGAAGCCGGCCGCGAACGCGAAGACGACGAAGTAGTACGACCTGCCTCCCTTTTGCGCGAGGTCGATCCCGACGACGCCGCTCTTCAGCGCAAGGTAGGTGATCAGCCCGAAGACGGCGCCGACGAAGGGGCGCAGGGAGCCGAGCGTGCGGAGTGTGTCCTTGCCGAACTCCCAGTCGACGCGCACCTTCCCTGAGCTGAGCCTCGACATGACGCTGATCAGCGCTCCAACAGCCCCCGCGCTGAAGCAGAGCAGGCCGATCCCGACGTCACTGGCGTGGTTCTGGCCGACCACGATCCAACCCGCGATCGAGATCAGCACCGGTATGACCATGCCGTACAGCATCCCGCCGACGTAGGTGATCTGGCCGGACCGCTCGGCCGCGTGGCAGTAGTAGGTGTGGATCTCCTTCAGGCTCGCCCGCGTCGACCGCGTGACGTCGGCGACGGCGCGCTCGTCGGTGGAGCGCTCGGTCTCGGCGAAGGCGAGCACGGAGCTCATCACGTTGAAGAGGGACTCGATCGCGAGCCGCCGGCTCGTGTCCCGCAGCACCTCCTGCACGCGGACGGCGAGGCTCTCGCATTCGTAGAGGAGCCGCATCAGCTTCGGCTTGTCCTTCGTCGACCAGTCGGTGGCCCAGTGCAACTGCACGGCGTCGGCGAGCAGCATCGGCCGACGCCTGATCGTCAGCGCGATTCCGGAGGCCTCGCTCGTGCACCAGTACTGGTTGACGATCGCGCCGTACCGTTCCTCGAAGCGGGCCTCGAACTCGCGGTAGCGCGTCTCCGCCGGCCCTTCGTACGGGCCGGGGGGTTCCTGCTGCAGCTCCTGCTGCCGGAGGAAATGCACCCAGGCAAGCTCCGGGAACGAGACGTTCCGTTCCGCCCGCCGGCGACGCCGGAAGAAGCCGCGGAAGCTCCGTTCGGCGGGAGCCTCGACGGTCGTTGCGCCTACGGCGTTTACGTTAGCCCTCCTCTCGCGAGGCTGGGCCGCACGCCCAGCGTAGGACGATTCCTTGTCTCTCGCAAGGTTGAAGGCCCGGCGCGCGCGGGTTACGCTCGGCGCCTGCGGCCGGACGTAGCGATGGGACCGGCGATGCACAACGGGGCACCAGAGCACTTCGATGCCGTGGTCGTGGGATCCGGCTTCGGGGGCTCGGTGACGGCTTACCGTCTGGCCGAGGCGGGCAAGAACGTCTGCCTGCTCGAGCGGGGGAAGCCATATCCGCCCGGCTCGTTCCCGCGGAGCCCGCTCGGCTTCTCGAAGAACTTCTGGGACCCGAGCGACGGGCGCTACGGGATGTTCAACGTGTGGCGCTTCGGCGGCATCGACGCGCTTATCTCGAGCGGGCTCGGCGGCGGCTCGCTGATCTACGCGAACGTGATGATCCGGAAGGACGAGCACTGGTTCGTCCACGACGAGGGTGAGAGCTGGCCCGTCAGCCGCGCCGACCTCGAGCCGCACTACGACCGCTGCGAGAAGATGCTGGCGGTTCAGAAGTACCCGCTCGACGCAGAGCCGTACGCCTCGACGCCGAAGACACTCGCGCTCCGCGGAGCGGCGGAACACCGGGGCTACGACTGGTTCCTGCCCGACCTTGCGGTCACGTTCGCGAACGAGGGCCAGGCGCCCGTGCCCGGCGAGCCGATCCGCGAGGAGCACCCGAATCTCCATGGGCGCACCCGCTACACGTGCCGTCTCGTGGGCGAGTGCGACGTCGGCTGCAACTACGGCTCGAAGAACTCCCTCGACTACACCTATCTGAGCGCGGCCGCGCGGCACGGGACCGAGCTCCGCGCGCTGTGCGAGGTGAAGGCGTTCAGGCCGCGCGACGGCGGCGGCTTCGAGATCGACTACGTCGAGCACAAGCCCGAAAAGGGCCCGAATGCGGCTTCGCCGGCGACGATCACGGCCGACACGCTCGTGCTCTCCGCCGGAACGCTCGGGTCGACCTTCCTGCTGCTCAAGAACCGCGAAGCGTTCCCGGGGCTCTCGCCGGCCCTCGGGACGCACTTCTGCGGCAACGGCGACCTGCTGACGTTCGCGCTCCGCTGCGGCGAGCGCATCGATCCGGACTTCGGGCCGGTGATCACCAGCGCGATCCGCCTCGGCGATGCGGCCGACGGCGACGGCTCGCAGGGCCGTGGCTTCTACATCGAGGACGCGGGGTACCCGAGCTTCGTCAACTGGATGCTCCAGGCCGCGGACGAGCCGCGCGCCCTCTGGCTCTGGCGCAAGATCGCGCTCCGCCTGCTCTTGAAGTGGATCCGGCGCAGGCCCGAGCCGGACATCAGCGACGCGGTCTCGTCGTTCTTCGGCGACTCGGGGCTGTCGGCCAACCTGCTGCCCCTGCTCGGAATGGGCCGCGACGTTCCCGACGGTCGGATGCACCTGCGAGACGGCCTGCTCGAGGTCGACTGGTCGAAAGACGGCGCCTCGAAGGCGTATTTCGAGAAGCTGCGCGATGCGATGCGGTCGCTGTCCGACGAGCTGGACGGCGAGTTCCACGACAACCCGCTGTGGTGGCTCAGCAAGGTCATCACCGTCCATGCGCTCGGCGGCTGCCCGATGGGCAGCGACGCGAACAAGGGCGTGGTCGACTCCTGGGGCCAGGTCTTCGGCGTCCCCGGCCTGCACATCGCCGACGGCTCCGTCATGCCCGGCCCCGTCGGCCCGAACCCGAGCCTGACGATCGCCGCACTCGCCGACCGCTTCGCGGACGGGATCATCGAGGGGAGGCAGCAGCCATGACCGAACGCCTCGTGCCGTTCCGGACACGCGATGGCTTCGAAGCGAATTTGATCAACGTCCGCGGCTCGAGCCGGCCCGAGAAGGGCCCGGTGCTCGTGGTGCACGGGGCCGGGGTCCGGGCGAACATCTTCCGGGCTCCGAGCGGCGGGACCATCGTGGACGCGCTCGTCGGCGCCGGGTACGACGTCTGGCTCGAGAACTGGCGCGCGAGCATCGACTTCGCACCGAACGAGTGGACGCTCGACCAGGCCGCCGTCTACGACCATCCGGCGGCGGTGGAGACGGTCGTCGGCGAGACCGGGGCGGAGGAGGTCAACGCGATCATCCACTGCCAGGGCTCGACGAGTTTCATGATGTCCGCCGTCGCGGGGCTGGTCCCGACCGTGAAGACCGTGATCGCGAACGCGGTGGCCCTGCACCCGGTGATCCCGCGCTGGTCACGCGTCAAGATCAGCTACGGGATCCCGCTCGTGGCCAAGCTGACGGACTACCTCAACCCGCAGTGGGGCGAGAACGCCACCGGGGTGACCCCGAAGGTGCTGAACGGGATCGTGCAGGCCGTGCACCACGAGTGCTCCAACCCGGTGTGCAAGGAGGTCAGCTTCACCTACGGCAGCGGGTTCCCGGCGCTGTGGAGGCACGAGAACCTGAACGGCGAGACGCACGAGTGGCTGCGCGGCGAGTTCGCCCACGTCCCCATGACGTTCTTCGCGCAGATGCGCAAGTGCGTGGCGGCCGGCCGCCTGCTCGCCGCCGAGTACCACGACGAGCTGCCGCGCGACTTCGTCGCCCAGCCGCCGCGGACCGACGCGCGCTTCGTCTTCTTCGCGGGGCGCGAGAACCGCTGCTTCCTTCCCGAGAGCCAGGTCGAGACGTTCCGCTGGTTCGAGCACCACCAGCCGGGCCGGCACGCGCTGCGCGAGCTCGACGGCTACAGCCACCTCGACGTCTTCATGGGCAAGGACGCGAGCAAGGACGTCTTCCCGCTGATGATCGACGAGCTGGAGCGGAAGGTGGCCGCATGAGCGGGCTGACGTTCAAGGAGACGATGTCCGGGCCGGTCGCGCTGGGCGCCTCCGACCCCGAGGCTGGAGCCGCCGACCCGAGCGCGGCGAAGCTCGCGGTCCACTGC